>Ga0310811_10000235_pt1 | contig 79171 bp, 68 predicted proteins | sample YCmetagenome_FD_207642 | JGI IMG/M metagenome (GOLD analysis project Ga0310811, IMG submission 207642) | Soil microbial communities from experimental microcosm in Duke University, North Carolina, United States - YC | ecosystem: Engineered > Artificial ecosystem > Soil microcosm > Unclassified ... | reverse complement strand
GAGACTAAGCCTGCAGCAGCCTACTTCGTCTTCTCCTGCGCGACCGCCTTCTCCTGATAGCTCGTGTCGATGTATTTCTGCGGCTTGCCGGACTTGGTCTTCGGCACGCTCCATTCATCGCGCAGCGCCAAAACCTTTTCCACGCCCGGAATGCTGATGGCCGCGTGTTTCGAGATACCGCCGGGGCCGGTCAGCCGCGTGTAGAGCCGCTCGGCATCCGCATCCGACAGGCCCTTGATGTGCGCCTTGAGCACTTCGATGGTCCCGGCTTTGTTGTTATAGACGTAGTCGTGGCCGGCGACGACGGCGCGCGTATAGGCCATCACGTCCTTCTCATGCGCTTTCGCCCATTTGCGGCTGACGACATAGGCGCTGCCCTGATAGGCGCCGACGGCCTCGGTGGCATCGGCCAGAATCTTGTAACCTTTCTTCTGGGCCTCCATATCGGTCGGCGTATTGATGATGGCGGCGACAGCCTTGTTCTGCTCCATCGCCTCCATGCGCGCGCTGGTGCTGCCGACGGCGATCACCGAATAATCCTTGTCGAACTTCAACCCGGCCTTGTTGTCGAGGATTTCGTAAAGCACCGTCGCATAGCCCGAACGCACCGCGTCGACCGCGATGGGGTGTCCCTTGATGTCGGCAAAGCTCTTGATCTCCGGCCGCGCGACGACGCTGTTCATGCCTTCATGCACGCCCATGATGGCGACGAGATCGCCGGCGCCTGCCTGCTTCACGTCGCCCTGGCCTTCGATATAGGCGACGATGTTGTCGAACGCCGTCGTCATGAACTGATATTTCCCGGCGAGGAAGTCGGCGATCTCCTTCTTCGAACTGCGCGTCGTGGTGAACGACATGTCGAGGCCTTCTTTCTTGAAGAAGCCTTTCGATTGCGCGACCCAGACCGGCGTGTTGCTGGCGCCGCCGAAGCTGATCATGTCGTAATGCGTCTGCGCGGCGGCAGCGCTGGCCGAGACCGCAAGCGCTGCAAAGGCGACACCGGCCATCATCAGGCGCGGCTTCGTCTGAGTCGACTTCGTAAGATTCGGCTTGATCGTTTTCCTGAGCATCGTTTCGTCCTCCCCTGTATTGTTTATGGGTCGCGTTACGACTGGATCGCCTCGTAGGTCGGAATCTCGTTGGTCTGATAGCCGCGGATGACGCGTTCCGAGCCAAAGCCCCAGTAATTGCGCAGCGTCTCCGGCCCGTGGCTCATCGGCCGCAGCGGGAAATGCTGGTGCCATGGCCGCGGATCGAAATAGCCGAGTGCCTCGTCCTTCATCTGATCCATCTCGGCAAAAATCTCGACGCGCACCTTGTCGACGTTGCGATGATAGGTCGCGATGTTGTGGCCGATGACGTGACGCCCCGGCCCCCAGACGAGATGGGTCTTGTTGGCCGCGAGATAGTCAGCGGCGCGATGCAACTCGGCCCAGTCGAGCACCTCGAAGGCGATGTGATGCAGCTGCGGCTCGTCGTCGATGATGAAGTTCAGCGAATGATGATCGGTGTTGCAGCGCAGGAACACGAAATAGTCGCCGCGCCAGTCGGAAACGCGGAAGCCGAGCACATCGCAATAGAATTTCACCACCGCCTGCACGTCCTTCACGCGATAGGCGACGTGACCGAGCTTGAGGATGTTGAAGAAGCTCGGCGTGCGGTCTTCTTTCGCAAAATCGTATTCAGCGTAGAGATCGATCGGCGTGCCCTTGGGATCGATGAGCGTCACTGCCTCGCGCACGCCGGGCGTGATGTCCTTGCGCCGCTCGGATTTGTAGCCGAGCTTGTCGAGGTGCTTCACGACATCGCCGAGATCGGTGCCGGGCGCGATCTGATACGACACGCCCTTGAGCAGGCCGGCCTCGCCCTTGACCAGTTCGATCGCCTCCAGCCCCTGCTTGGTGCCGAGATAGACGCGATCCTTGGCGCGCGAAATGACATTCAAGCCGAGGACGCGGCCGTAATAATCGACCATCGCCTCGATGTCCGGCGTGGACAGCGTCGCGTGGCCCAATCGTTTCACCTGAATCATGACCGATCTCCTGATGGATCGCGGCGCTTAAACCGCGCCGTCTTTTGCGATGTTATGCGCCGTGTGCGCGGACGTCGATCTGCAGCGTGCCGAGCTGGTCGTTATGCGCCTTGATGACATCGCCCGGCTTGACCGGACCGACGCCTTCCGGCGTGCCGGTGAAATAGATGTCGCCCGGATAGAGGGTATAGAACGACGAGGCGAATTCAATCAGCCTCCCCACGTCATAGATCAGGTCGCTGGTATGCGCGGTCTGGCGCAGTTCGCCGTTGACGTGCAGCGTCGCGACGAGATCGTTCGGATTCTTGATCTCGTCGGCCGTGACCATGTAAGGCCCGACCGGCGAATAGCCGTCGATCGACTTGCGGAAGCTGCGGTCTTCCGGCCCGCGCACCGTCATGTCGAGGCCGAGCGCATAGCCGGCGATATAGTCGAGCGCCTTGTCCTTCGGAATGTCGCTGCCCTGCTTGCCGATGATGACGACGAGCTCAAGCTCGTGCTCGTTGCGGCGATCGGGAAAACGCATCGGAATGCCTTCCGATACACCGACGACAGAGGAATTGGCCTTGAGGAAAATGCCCGCCTCGCCGATTTTTGACGAATGCCGCTTCACCGCGGCCGTCGCGCCGAGGTCACGGCGCGCTTCCATTTCGGCGATGTGCTTGCCGTAGTTTGTCGGCGCCGCCATGGTCTTGCTCGGGCGCGCCACCGGCGAGAGCAGTTTGACTTGCGACAGCGGCACGCCCTTTGCTTTCTTCGCCATTTCTTCAAGACGGCCGCGCCATTGCGGCAGCGCCGCGATCACGGCATCGCCGCGCATGTCGTAGCGGGCGGCGGCGCGAATCTCGTCCTGCGCCGCGCTGACGTCATGCACCTGATCGCCGATGACGACCCCCAGCCTGTCATTGTCGTAACGGCACAGTTTCATCGTTTCTTCTCCTTGAATGCGATTGCGGAAAATATTCTCAAATCTCGTGTTCGCCGCTCATGCCGGCAGGCCGACGCATTTCTCCGCCGGCAGTTCGACCGTCACGGTCTGCCCGACGGTGAATTCATCGTCGGTGCGCAGCCGCGCGCGAATTTCGCCGCCGTCGGTTTCGATCAGGTAGTCGACGACTTCGCCAAGAAAAGTGCGGTTGCCGATCGTGCCGCGCAGCCTGTTGGCTTCGCCATTCGGCGCGCCGGCACGCAAGCCGAGATCTTCGGGCCGCGCGGTGACCAGCACGCTCTGGCCCGGCTGCACGGCGGCGGCAAAGGCGCAGAACATCCGGCCCTGCGGTGTTTCCACCTGCAACCGGCCGGCCTGATCGGGTGCGCCGACAACGCGGCCGGACAGGAAATTCGCCGAGCCGATGAAATCCGCCACGAACTGGCTGCCGGGGTGGCTGTAGATGTCGAGCGGCGCGCCGCGCTGGACGATTTTCCCGGCGTTGAACAGGACAACGTCGTCGGACAGCGCCAGCGCCTCCGACTGGTCATGGGTGACATAGACCATGGTCACGTCGAGGGTCGCCTGCAGCCGCTTGAGTTCGAAGCGCATCTGCTCGCGCAGTTTGGCATCGAGGTTGGACAGCGGCTCGTCGAGCAGCAGGATCGCGGGTTCGCGCACGAGGCCGCGCGCCAGCGCCAGACGCTGCTGCTGGCCGCCGGACAACTGCGTCGCCGACCGGCTCGCATAGCCCTCGAGCCGCACCATCTCCAGCGTGCGATGCACCTTGTCCTTGATCTGCTGCGCGGAGAATTTCTCGTGGGACACGCGCAGCGGAAAGGCGACATTCTCGAACACGTCCATATGCGGCCAGATCGCGTAGGACTGAAACACCATGCCGATGTCGCGTTCGTTCGCCGGCACGAAGAGGCCGCGCGCGGTGTCGCATACGACCTTGCCTGCGATCGTGATGCGGCCACTGTCGGGCCGCTCGAGTCCGGCGATACAGCGCAGCGTCGTCGTCTTGCCGCAACCGGACGGACCGAGCAATGTGAGAAGCTGGCCCTTGTTCACCGACAGGCTGACGTCGTCCACGGCATGCACGGCGCCACCGGCCGCCTGGAAGGTTTTACGTAAATTGTCGATCGTCAGCATCAGGCGCGCTCACGTCCTTGCATGGCGGCAGCAGGCCGGAGCCATGAGAAAGAGGCTTCCAGGTTTTGAGCCTCAAGAATGCGGGCCGCTGGGTCAATCCGTGACGGACGCAAAAACTCCTCCCGACGGCGTTTGCATGTTGCTCTTATGATGTCGCAAAAGCTTGGCCGTTCATAGCCCGGCGGCAGAGGCGAGACAACATCGCGCCGCCGCATGGCGGCATGCGCACCGCGCGGTTTGCAAACTGGTCCTTCTTGGGGTGAGGTCCTGCGGGCTTGCGACGCAGGTGCGCGCCGTCGAACCGGAAAGAAAGTTGATGACCGAAACCGATCCGGCCCCGATCCGGCTTCTGGGCCTGTCCGGCAGCATTCGCAGGACTTCCGCCTCGACCGCGATCCTGCGGACGATCGGCGCACGGCTGACAGAGCCGATCATGCTGAGCCTTTTCGATTTGCGGCCGCTGCCGCCTTACGACGAGGACGACGACGAAACGGGCCGTGAGCCGCCGGTCGTTGTTGCGCTCAAGGAAGCGGTCGCGGCCTGCGATGGTCTCCTCGTCGTCACGCCGGAATACAATCACAGCATCCCCGGCGTGTTGAAGAACGCCGTGGATTGGGTGTCGCGACCGGGATACGAATCGATCCTCAAGGGCAAGCCGGTGGCGCTGGCGACGGTATCGTCGAGCCCGCGCGGCGGCATCCGCGCGCAATCGCATCTCCACGATGTGTTTCTCTCGACATTGTCGCGGATCGTGCCGGGACGGCAGGTTGCGATCGGCAACATCGAGAGCAAAATCCGCGACGGCGCCCTCACCGACGAGAGCAGCCTGCGCATCATGACGCGGCTGGTCGCGGACCTGATCGACGAGATCAAGCTGGTGCGGCGGCGCGCGGATTAATGCATTTTCCAGTCGGGTCGGCACGCTATTTAAAACACTGTCATGCCCGCGAAAGCGGGCATCCAGCTCTTTCGTTGTTGTTTCTGCGCAAATAGGCGTCGTGAAATCAGTGCTGGGTCCCCGCTTTCGCGGGGACGACATATCCGGGGGGACGACATATCGGGGATGCGGAGACGACATATCGGGGATCAATGCCAGTGTGCTTCGAGTCCGATCGACAATGCTCCAGCGCTGGCATTGCCGTGCCTGCACCACTACATGCGGCGCGCGATCATCAAGGAGCGCTTATGACGGAACGCGCGAAACAATCCGAGAGCAAACCTGCGCCGGCCATGAAACCGGCGACACCCCAAATCTCTGCCCGCCGCGTCGAATTGCAGTCGCCCTTCATCCAGATCGTGGCGCGCGACGTGATGTTCGCGCCGGGAGAGGCAGTCCAGACGTACCACGCCGTCGAACAGGCGGATTACGTCTCCATCCTGGCGCTGACGCCGGACCGGAAAATCCCGCTCGTGCGCCAATACCGCCCTGCGATCGAACGCTTCACCTGGGAGTTGCCCGCCGGCCTCGTCGATGACGAGGAAGACCCTGCCGAAAGCGCGCGCCGGGAGCTGGAAGAGGAAACCGGCCTGCGCGCCGTCGCGGTCCATGCGCTCGGGACGGCGTTCGCCTGCCCCGGCCGGCTCGGCAACCGCATCCATTCCTTTTTCGTGGAGACGGGCGCCCCGCCGCCCGACTTTCAGGCCGAACCGGGCATGGAGGTCAAATACCTGACCGAGGATGATCTTTTGCAGGCGACGGCAGCCGGAGACATATCTGCCCAGCTTCAGGTGGGGACGCTGCTGCAGGCGCTGCTGCGCGGCCATCTGTCGCCCTCGCGGCTGTTTTCCGCGCCCGAAAACCCCGCAATCCGGCGTTAATTCCCGGCGGCTACGCTTTCCCCCGCGCACCAGTATCCCGTTTACGCGCCTCGACAAAAGCCGTAGAACCGCTCTAATTAAAGAGTGCCGGACGCCTGTTTGTCGGCACCCGTCGTCCGGTTCCCCTTTCGGTTCCCATTGGAGCCCGTTGCATGAATTACGACGCCTTTTTCGAGGACGCGCTGGGCCGCTTGCATGCCGAGCGCCGCTATCGGGTGTTCGCCGACCTCGAACGCATCGCCGGCCGCTTTCCCCATGCCGTCTGGCATTCGCCGCAAGGGCCGCGCGACGTCGTGATCTGGTGCTCCAACGACTATCTCGGCATGGGCCAGAATCCAAAAGTGCTCGGCGCGATGATCGAGACCGCTTCGCGCGCCGGCACCGGGGCCGGCGGCACGCGCAACATCGCCGGCAACAATCATCCGCTCGTCGAGCTTGAACGCGAACTCGCCGACCTGCACGGCAAGGAAGGCGCGCTGGTCTTCACCTCCGGCTACGTCTCCAACCAGACCGGCATCGCGACGCTGGCAAAGCTCATTCCGGATTGCGTCATCCTCTCCGACGCGCTCAACCACAATTCGATGATCGAAGGCGTGCGCCAGTCGAACTGCGACAAGGCGATCTGGCGCCACAACGATCTCGCCCATCTCGAAGAACTGCTGATCGCTGCCGGCAACCGGCCGAAGCTGATCGTTTTCGAAAGCCTTTATTCGATGGACGGCGACATCGCGCCGATGCACGCGATCTGCGATCTCGCGGAAAAATACGGCGCCATGACCTATGTCGATGAAGTCCATGCCGTCGGCATGTACGGCGCGCGCGGCGGCGGCGTCACCGAGCGCGACGGCGTGGCGGACCGCATCGACGTGATCGAAGGCACGCTGGCCAAAGCTTTTGGCTGCCTCGGCGGCTATATCGCAGCGAAAACCTCGCTGATCGACGCGGTGCGCTCCTACGCGCCGGGCTTCATCTTCACGACGGCGCTGCCGCCGGCAATCTGCGCGGCGGCAACTGCCGCCATCCGCCATCTCAAGGAGTCCCATTGGGAGCGCGACCGGCATCAGGATCGCGCCGCGCGCACCAAGGCCGTGCTTACTTCAGCCGGCCTGCCGGTGATGCCGAGCCAGACGCACATCGTGCCGGTGCTCGTCGGCAATCCGGAGAAATGCAAGGCGGCATGCGACCTGCTGCTCGCCGAGCACGCGATCTACATCCAGCCGATCAATTATCCGACGGTGCCGCGCGGGCTCGAGCGCCTGCGCATCACGCCCTCGCCCTATCACGACGACGGGCTGATCGACGGGCTGGCCGAAGCGCTGGTCGACGTATGGCAGCGGCTTGACCTGCCGCACAGCCGCACGGCGCTCGCAGCGGAATAACCAAATCTTTCTTTACAACATGCGGCCTGGGCCGCACCCACGCCGTCATTCATCTGAAAAATGCCCTAGTCGGGCTTCTGCTTGGACGGCAGCGCCTCTGCCCGTTCGCGCGTCAGGATGCGCCGCATCTGCACCGGCAGCGAGAGCGTGACGACGAGATAACGGCAGAGCTGGTGTGCGCCGACGAAAATCGGATCGATGTGCAGCGCCAGCGCCATCACCATCATCGTATCCTGCGCGCCGGGCGCGAATGACACCACAAGGTCCGGAATATCGGCATCGGTGAGAACGGCCGTGAGCGCCAGAAACGACGCCGCGATCACGATCGCCACCAGGAACGAACCGCAGGCCGCGCTGATATAGCGGATCAGCAGATTGACGTCGGTGTTCGCAAAGCGCGCGCCTGTCGTGGCGCCGAGCAGGACGACAACCGCGCTCGTCAGCCACCACGGCAGGGCCGTATGCAGGATGCCGCTGCCGTGCAGGATGCCGGACCCGAGCATGGCGCCGAACACATAGGCGCCGGGAAAACGCACGGCCTTGAGCACATAGACCGCCGCGATGGACGCAGCGAACAGCGCGCCGTATTCCCACAGCGGAAAAATGACGTCCGAGCCGAGGCTCGCGGCCGGCTTCGCCTTCAATCCGCCGAGCGCCAATCCGCCGGGAACGCCGATGGTGAGGAAGACGACGCGCACGGTCTGCACCACGACGATGCCGCGCACGTCGGATTTCTGTTCGATCGACAGCGCCATCACCTGCGCCAGCGCGCCGGGGCACCCGCCGAACAGTGCATCCATCGGCGCCCAGCCGTGGACCTTGCGCAGATAGGCCGCCGTCGCGATCGTCATCAGGAAGGTCGAGATGCACATGATGGCGATGCTGACCGGCCAATGGATGATGCCGTTGAGCGTCTGCGGCGTCACAACCGCGCCGAGCGACATGCCGAGCAGGATAAAGAGAATGCGCGCAAGACGCCCGGGAACGAGCATCGGCCGGCCAAACAGCGCGGCAACCGCCACGAACAGCATCGAGCCGATGATCAGGGCGGCGGGAAACCCGATTTCGAGAAAGATCAATGCACCGACCGTCGCGAGCGCGAGCGTTTCGGCAAGGCGTGCAGAGGTGCCGGTCAGAAGGCGGGAGGAAACGATCATTCTCCAGGCGGTCAGGGATTCAAGTGGCAGCCCGGCAGGCGCCTCCCCGATGAATGCCCCGGATGACCCGGCGCGTCAAACCGCCGCTGGCATAATGGCGCATCCCGCACAGTCGTCATGCGTTCAAGGCAGGCCAACAGCTTAGCGACGTGCGGCCGCGTTACGGCGCGAGCGCGCTGCACGCCGCCTGCGCCGTCGCATAATCGCTGAGCACGATGCGCACCAGATCGGCGGCATTGCGGGCACCGAGCTTCTCCATGATCCGCGCGCGATGCACCTCGATGGTACGCGGACTGATTCGCAGCGTGCGGCCGGCTTCCTTGTTGGTGGCGCCGGCGGCGATCTGCGCCAGCACCTCACGTTCGCGCGGCGTCAGCCTGTTGCGGCGGGTGGCCGGCCCGGCGACAGGCACGGCGTGTTCATGCAGCCCAAGGCCCACATTGTGGGCCACATGGTGTGCCGCGTTGTGCGCAGCGTCGCCTGTCGCACCGCGCGCCTCCATCACTTTGCCGACACGGGCAAGGATCGTTGCGCCATCGAACGGCTTCTCGATCACGTCGGCTGCACCTGTCTGGATCGCGGCCACGGCCGTCGGAATGTCGGCCTGGCCGGAGATCAGGACGATGGGCGCGCGATAGCGCGCGGCGCCGATCTCGCGCAGGACATCGAGCCCGGATTTGCCGGCGAGACACTGATCGAGGATGACACATCGGGGATTTCGCGCGTGCGCGACAGCGAGAAAGTTTTCGCCGCTCTCGAACGTGACGACCTGATAGCCTTCGACTCGGAACGCCATGGCAAGCGCCTCGCGCACCGAAAAGTCGTCATCGACGATGACGATCTCACCGCGCGCGGGCACCGCACAGGGAAGCGGCATGGGTTCTGGCGCGGCGTTCTCAATGAAAGCGGTCATCTGGAATCCCCCTCGTGATTCATCTGACGGTCGTCGTGAAGGGCCGGGTCTTCGCGTGGCAGCAGCAGGGTGAACGTCGCGCCGCCACCGGCTCGCCCGGGATCGATCGCGATGTCGCCGCCATGCAGGCGCGCGAGACGGCGCGCAATAGCAAGACCAAGACCGAGGCCACCGCGCTTCGTCGACGCATAGGGCCGAAACAACCGCGCCAGCGCATCATCCGTCAGGCCCGGGCCGTTGTCGGAGACGGCGATGGCGGCACCCTCGATGCCGGATGACACATGCACCGTGACACGCGGGACGCCGTTGCGCGGGGCATGCGCCGTTGCGGCCTCGTCTGCGTTGCGCACCAGATTGACCAATATCTGTTCGATGTGGACGGGATCGGCCGTGATGGTCGGCAGCGGGGTGTGTTGTGTGCAAGTGATGATCGAGGTTTGTTTGCGCCCGGCGCGCACGCGCGTGATGGCCGCTCGGACCGCGGCTCCGAGATCGACCGGAACGCGCTCGGGCGCGCGCGCGTCGGCGAGAGCGCGCATCCTTTGGAGAATCTGTGCAGCGCGCGTCGCCTCCTGCATGGCCTTGTCGAGCAAGGTTTCATCCAGCAAGGCGGTCTTGCTGACGGGGCCCGGGCAGCGGGAGGCCCCGCGCATGGTCTGCAGGTAGATCATCAGCGCGGTGAGCGGCTGGTTCAACTCATGGGCGATCGCGGCACGCCAGGAAAACGTGTTTGCGAGTGTGCCTGACAACCCACCTAAGGCGGCGTCCGGCAGAACGTCCGGCAACGCGTCCGCCGTGCCTGCATTCAGAAGAGTGGCGCGCACCGGCCGGACGCGTCCAATCCTGTTGCGAGGCGGAGTGACGTCTGGCGACGACTGTGGCGAAGGCACGTGAGCGATAACGAATCCCTCCTGCAACCTATGGGGGATATTATGCCTCAGAATCCCGCAATACGCAACCTCCGGTTGGTGTCTGCCTCTACGCATCTTTGCGGATGCGCTTTCGGAAAAGCCTGCAACGCCACGCGCCGGTCGAACGACGCAGTGACTGGACAGCCATGGTCGCGCGTGGTGATGCTGACCGCCAACTTGTTGACGCCAGATTTGGCAAACCCGTTGCCGGAGCGACAAGCCAATGCTGCACGGCTGGACCCTGATCGCGGTCGCGCTGGGCTATATCGGCCTGCTGTTTCTCATCGCCAGCTATGGCGATCGGCAGACGACGCGCGGCCGCGCCGGCGGCTTCCTGATCTATCCGCTGTCGCTGGCGATCTACTGCACCTCATGGACGTTCTTCGGTTCGGTCGGACTCGCATCACGTTCCGGCTTCGATTTCCTCGCCATCTATATCGGCCCGGTCATCGTCATCGGCCTTTGTTCGCCGCTGATCGCACGCATCGCCCGCGTCGCCAAGGAACAGAACATCACCTCGGTCGCCGATTTCATCGCGGCGCGCTATGGCAAGAGCCGCGCCGTGGCGACGACCGTCGCGCTGGTCACGATCCTCGGCACGATTCCCTACATCGCGTTGCAGCTCAAAGCGGTGTCTTCGTCCCTGCAAACGGTCCTGACGCACGGCCATGCCGCCACAGCGGAAGGCTTTCCGGTTCCCGAAGACATTGAACTGTTCGTTGCACTGCTGATGGCGGTCTTCGGCATGCTGTTCGGCACGCGCCACGTGGATGCGACAGAACACCAGCATGGGCTGATGCTGGCGATCGCCACCGAGTCGGTGGTCAAGCTCGTCGCCTTCCTCACGGTGGGCGTGTTCGTGACGTTCTACATGTTCGATGGACCGGCCGCGCTATTTGCCCAGGCAGAGCAATCGGCACGCGCTTCGGTCGTGATCAGCGCCAGTCCGCCGCTCGAGACGACAATCGCGATGATGCTGCTGTCGATCGCCGCAATCATCCTGCTGCCACGTCAGTTTCACGTGGCCATTGTCGAGAACAACAATCGGCGCGAGATCCGGCGGGCGGCATGGATGTTCCCGCTCTATTTGTTGCTGATCAACCTGTTCGTGATCCCGATCGCAGCGGCCGGGCTGTTGACCTTCGCGCCGGGTGAAGTCGACAGCGACATGTTCGTCCTCGCCCTGCCGATGACCGCCGGCTCCGCGTGGATTACGGTCATCACCTTCATCGGCGGCCTGTCGGCGGCGACCGCCATGGTGATCGTCGAATGCGTCGCGCTGTCGATCATGATTTCCAACGACATCGTCGTTCCCTGGGTGCTGCATCAGCGCGAGGCGCTGCTCACTCATCGCGAGGATATCGGCAAGCTCTTGCTGCGCATCCGCCGCATCGCCATTCTCGTCATCCTGTTTCTCGCCTTTCTCTACCATCGCTTCGCCGGCGACGAGCAACTGGCCGCCATCGGCCTTCTGTCGTTCGCGGCATTGGCGCAACTCGCGCCGGCCTTTTTCGGCGGCCTGGTGTGGCGGCGCGCGACCGGCCGCGGCGCCATCGCCGGCATCGTCGCGGGCTTCGTTCTGTGGCTCTACACCCTGTTGCTGCCGACGCTGGCCGATGCCGGGATCATCGGCTCGGGCCTGATCACGCATGGACCGTTCGGCCTCGCCTTCCTCAATCCGCAGGCGCTGTTCGGGCTATCGCTGCCGCGTCTGGCGCACAGCGTGTTGTGGAGCCTGTCGCTCAACATCATCTGTTACATCATGGCTTCGCTGCGCCGGGCCCCGTCTGGCATCGAGCAGGTGCAGGCGAGCATTTTCGTGCCGACCGAATTCACGCCGCGCAGCACGGCGTTCCGGCGCTGGCGCTCGGCCGTGACCGTCGAGGAACTGATCACCACCGTCGCCCGCTATCTCGGCGACGCGCGCACGCGCATGGCCTTCGCCGACTTCGCCGCGGCGCGGCGCATGCAAATCGATCCCGACGCCGAAGCCGACGTCAACCTCGTGCGGCACGCCGAGCATCTTCTCGCCTCGGCAATCGGCACGGCCTCTTCGCGCCTTGTCCTCGCGCTGCTGTTGCGCAAGCGCAATTTGTCCGCAGGGGTGGCTCTGAAACTGCTCGACGAGGCCAATGCCGCGATCCATCACAACCGCGAAATCCTGCAGACCGCGCTTGAACATGTGCGCCAGGGCATTGCCGTGTTCGACCGCGACCTGCAACTCGTCGTCTGGAATAGCCAGTTCGGCGAGGTGCTGAACCTGCCGCTGCAATATATCCGCGTCGGCACGCGCCTCGATGCCATCGTCGAGTATCTCGCGGAACATGACAGCACGCGCCGCGAGCCGGTCGAGGACGCCGTGCGGCGGCGCATGGACTGTTACCTCACCGCTGGCGAGCCGTTCCTTGAACGCTTTCCCGAACGTGGCCAGGTGATCGAGGTGCGCGTCAACCACATGCCCGATGAGGGCGTGGTGACGACCTTCACCGACATGACGCCGAGCGTGCGCGCCGCCGAAACGCTGGAGCGCGCCAACGAGACGCTGGAGCGCCGCGTCCGCCAGCGCACCGAGGAACTCACCACGCTCAACGAGGCCCTTGGCTTCGCCAAGCGCGAGGCCGATGACGCCAATATCTCGAAGACACGGTTCCTGGCCGCCGCGAGTCATGACGTGCTGCAGCCGCTCAACGCGGCACGGCTCTACGTGACCAGCCTGCTGGAGCGCGAAAACGACCGCGAGAATGCACGGCTCGCCGGCAATATCGATGCCTCGCTCGAAGCGGTGGAGGAAATTCTTGGCGCGCTGCTTGAAATCTCACGGCTCGACACCGGCACGGTGCCGCCCGATTCCACCGATTTCCATCTCGACGATCTTTTGAGCCGGATCGAAGTCGAGTTCGCACCGCTCGCCAAGGAGAAGGGCCTCACTCTCGTCTTCGTCCCGTGCCACCTCGCGGTGCATGGCGACCGCAGGCTGTTGCGGCGGCTTTTGCAGAACCTCGTCTCCAACGCGATCAAATACACGCGCAAAGGTCGCGTTCTGGTCGGCTGCCGCCGGCGCGAAGGCCATGTGCGCGTCGACGTCTACGACACCGGCATCGGCATCGCACCGGAATTGCAGGGCGACATCTTCAAGGAATTCCACCGCCTCGATGCCGGCGCGAAGATCGCGACGGGCCTCGGCCTCGGCCTGTCGATCGTCCAGCGCATCGCCCAGGTGCTCGATCTCGAAGTGCGGCTGCAATCCTCCGTCGGCCACGGCTCGCATTTCTCCGTCGAATTGCCGCTCGCGCGTTCGCCAGCCACGGTAAAGCGCCGCAAGCGCGCGGCCGGGCCGGACAAGCAATGGCTGAGCGGCACGCGCGCCTTGTGCATCGACAACGAGCCCACGATCCTCGACGGCATGCAGGCGGTGCTCACCGGCTGGGGCTGCGCGGTGATGAAGGCCGTCGACCTCGACACCGCGTTCGCGGCCGTCGAAGAGACACGGCAGACGCCGGATATTCTCCTCGTCGATTATCACCTCGGCGGCGGCAGCGGCATCGACGCGGTCACCGCGCTGCGGCAAAAATTCGGCGCGGACCTTCCCGCCATCCTCATCACCGCCGATCGCAGTCCGGCCGTGCGCCTTGCGGCGCGGGTCGCCGGCATCGACGTGCTGGGCAAGCCGGTGCGGCCAGCCGCGCTGCGCGCGCTGTTGGCGCAAGTGCATCGCCGCCGCATCGCGGCCGCGGAATAAAGGCTGGAGCTAGTTCAGCGGCGTCGGCTTCGGCCATTGGCCGGCATCGATCTTGGCCGCCGCGATCACCGCCTGGGTGCGGCTCTCGACGCCGAGTTTTTGCAGGATGGCCGACACATGCGCTTTTACGGTCGCCTCGGAGACGGCGAGTTCAAAGGCAATCTGTTTGTTGAGCAGGCCCGCCGACAGCATCATCAGCACACGCAATTGCTGCGGCGTCAGCGTGGCAAGCCGCGCCGCAAGATCGACCGTCTCCGCATCCGCATGGTTGTCGAGATCGATGTCGGGCGGCGTCCAGGTGCCGCCGGACAGCACGGCGGCGACCGCTTCGCGCATCGTCTCGACCGGCAGCGTTTTCGGGATATAGCCGGATGCGCCGAAATCCATGCAGCGGCGGATGATCGAGGGATCATCGGTCGCCGAGACGACCATCACCGGCACCGTGGGATATTGCGCGCGCAACGCCAGCAGGCCGGAAAAGCCGCGCACGCCGGGCATCGCGAGATCGAGCAGGATCAGGTCGGTGTCGCCCGGCTGATCGATGAGCGCGGCGATCTCATCGAACCCGCCGGCCTCCGCCACGTCGATACGATCGGCGACGCCGGATACGGCTTCGCGCAGCGCGCCGCGGAACAGCGGATGGTCGTCAGCGATGATGAGGCGATATTTTGTCTGGTCGGACACGATGGATACGGACTTTCACAGCATGCGGCGTCGCACCGCACGGCAGACGATCGAGGGACGGTCGGACGCGCCTGCGCCAAAAATCCTCGAACGTGAGGCGGGAGGACGACCTCGGTTGAAACCGGTCCCGCGTTCACGCCCTACACTCTAGCCCCCGAGGAACTGTAGAACAACCGACCGTTGATGCCGAGCGGTGCGATGTTCGGCAATATAAATCCCCTGCCAGGTGCCCAGCGCCATGCGGCCCCCGATCACCGGCACGTGCAGCGACACGCCGGTGACCATGGCTTTGACATGCGCCGGCATATCGTCCGGCCCTTCAGTGTCATGCACCCAGCCGGCATCCTTCGGCGCCAACCGCTGCAGCGCCGTGACGAGATCGGTCTGCACATCCGGGTCGGCATTCTCCTGGATCACGAGCGAAGCCGACGTGTGCTGCAGGAAGAGATAAAGAATGCCGTCGCCGGCGCCACAACCGGACAGAAAATCCCCCACGGCGCGGGTGATCTCGGTGAAACCGGCGCCTGTGGTGGCGACGCGCAGCGTCGCGGTCGAGAGTTTCGTCGCCGTACCTGTGGTCGCGGCAGTGAGTTGCATCGTCATGAGTCAGACATCACCGCAAATGAAAGAATTTTAAATCTCGGCGTTCGCGCCGGCCACGCCGCGGCACACAATATGCGATCATCGGTCTTCTGGCCGCTCCTGATCGCGCTCGTCCCGGTGCCGGTCTTTCAACGCCTCGTGTCGCAAATGCTGCATGGCATGAAGCAGTTGACGCCAGGCCTTGGCCGCAAACGCTTCCATCTGCGTCACGTCCGGCAGTTTTGGCATTCCCTCCACATGAGGACGCGGCGCGCTGTCGGGCGGCAAATCGCTTCGCGGCGGCGTGGCCTTTGGCGGCGTGGCCTTTGGTGGAACGGCATCAGGGAGATTTGGCGCGCCTTGATCCGGTGCGTCTTGATTCGGTGTGCTTTGGTCGGGCGCCGCTTGGTCAGCAGGCGGCACGGCTGCTCGCTGTTGCGGCACGGCGAGGCCGCGCCGGATCAGATCCGCCTTGAGCCCCGCATTCTGCTTTTGCAGCCGCGCGATTTCCGCCTCCAGCGCCGCGCGATCATCGGGCAGCAACTCGCAGGTCCAGCCTGACGGCCGCTTGCTGCAACGGGAGACCTCGCCGGTCTTGTTGTCGAGACGCAGGAAGGCATCGCCGGCCGGCGCCAACGTGTATTGGCTGGGTTTTGGACCAGCCGGCGGCGGTGCGGGCGGCGGCAATGTCGCGGCAGGCGGCACGGGCGGCTCGACCGCGGCAGGCGGAGGAACGACCACGGGCGGCGATGGCGCGACGGCGGCAGGTGGCGGCTGGCTCGCGACAGGTGGCGGGGCGACGGCCGGCGGCGGTGGCGGAAGCGATTCGCCCGCCATCGGTGGCGGAGAGGGTTGGGCAGAAGGCGCCGGCCGTTCGACTGCCGGCGGATTTGTCGCCGGCGGGACGCTGCTTGCCGGAGGAACCGGGCTTGACGGAGGAACTGGCGCGACCTCGTCCCCGGCGGGAGGAATATGTTCGATCTTCGCCGAAGGAGCGGATTGGCCACGTGCAGGCACGTCCGCCGCATGGGCCGCGGCGCTGAAGAGCGCAATGGACAAGACGAACCCGAGCAAAACGGTTGCTGCCCCAACGCCCCGGGCCTCCTGCCGGATTTGCGACGCGGGACGACACGGTGCCCGTCCCAGGCTTCGCAAAACCGCAGCAAATCGGTGCATCGCAATCGCTCTCGTCCCTGCTCTCGTTCTTGCCCTCGTCATTACCTGCTCATCGGCTCGCTCATCGACCCAATCGGGCTTACACGATCGGCCGGCATGGCGTCGCCGCGAATGGGAAATCATTGGCGCCTGTCATCCGAATCCGCTCCCCACTCCCGATCACGCCAAGGGGCGGGCGTGCCCTCTGCAAAAGTCTCGCTGCCACCGATCCAAACGCGCCTGCGACGGGGCCCCAAGCGCCTGATTTTTATCAGATAATTCCGCCCCAGAGAATCCCGTCATTTTCTTGACTCGGAATCGTCGGATCAGTATGGTCCGCGCGCCTTTGAAGGCGGCGGAATTTCCTCGATTGTCTTGACTGCGCGGGTGTCGAAAGCATGGCCGACGGCACGCAGCATCATGACGATCGACCGGAAAAGCCGGCGGATGAGGCCGCTCTTTCCGCGAGGCTCAAGCGTCTCGATGAAAGGCTCGGCCAGACAAGGCCGGGCGAGCTCCCTGACAGCGGCGCTCCTGCATCATCGACGATGGATTCCTCGGCCTTTGCCCGCGGCTTCCGGCTCTCGACCGAGCTTATCGGTGGCGTGATCGTCGGCGGCGGGTTGGGTTGGCTGGCGGATAGCTGGCTCGGCACCAAGCCCTGGGCTTTCATCGTGCTGTTGATGCTCGGCTTCGTCGGCGGCGTGCTCAATGTCATGCGCAGCGCGGGTCTTGCCCCGCCTGCCGGACAGGCTGGGCAAGAGCAGCAAGAGAAGACAGACAGAGATTAAGCATCCGGACGTTCCGGACTTCAGGCAGGCGAAGACAGCGGCGATGGAAGATCCGATCCACCAATTCCAAATCGAGAACTTGTTCACGATTGGCCATATCGGCCCTTACGAGATCGCCTTCACGAATTCAGCGGCTTTCATGCTCGCCACGGTCCTGGTGATCTGCGCGCTCCTGCTCCTGTTCACGCGCAAGGACGGCCTGGTGCCGGGGCGCATGCAGTCGCTCGCCGAACTCTCCTACGAATTCATGGCCAAGACGGTGCGCGACAGCGCCGGCACCGAGGGCATGAAATTCTTTCCCTTCATCTTCTCGCTGTTCATGTTCATCCTCGTGTCGAACCTGCTCGGCAGCGTCCCTTATGGCTTCACGATCTCGAGCCACATCATCATTACCGTGGCGATGGCGCTGTTCGTGTTCCTGACGGTGATCTTCTATGGCTTTTACAAGAACGGCCCGCGCTTCCTGAAGCTGTTCGTCCCGAGCGGCATTCCGATCTACATCCTGCCGCTGGTGTCGGCGATCGAAGTCCTGTCGTTCTTCTCGCGTCCCGTGTCGCATAGCGTGCGACTGTTCGCGAACATGCTGGCCGGCCACATCACCATGAAGGTGTTCGCCAGCTTCATCACCATGCTCGGCGCCATCGGCCTCGTCGGCTGGTTCGGCGCGGTGTTGCCTTTCGGCCTTATCGTCGCCCTGACCGGTCTCGAAATTCTCGTCGCCGTGCTGCAGGCCTACGTGTTCGCCATTCTCACCTGCATTTACCTCAACGACGCCCTTCATCCCGGTCACTAACAGTCATCCATCGACACGCTTCAAAGGAGCCTTTCATTATGGACGCCGCAACAGCCACGCTTCTCGCAAAATATCTCGGCGCCGGCATCGCCTGCATCGGCATGGGCTGCGCCGCCATCGGCGTGGGCAATATCTTTGCCCACTATCTTGCCGCTGCCGTGCGCAACCCGTCGGCTGCCGACGGCCAGTTCCCGCGCCTGATCTTCGGCTTCGCGGTGACCGAAGCGCTCGCGATCTTCTCGCTGCTGATCGCGCTCCTGCTTCTGTTCGCGGTCTAATCGGCGGCTTAAGAGAAACGGACCGCGCTCATGGCCGAGACGACCTCGCATACCGAAGCACCCGGCGGGAAAGAGCCTTTTCCGCCGTTCAATAGCCAGACCTTCCCGTCTCAGATCGTCTGGCTCGTGATCAGCTTCGCTATTCTCTGGGTGGTGATGGCGAAGGTCGCGCTTCCCCGCGTGGCCGCCATTCTCGATGCGCGGCGCAATCGCGTGTCCGGCGATATCGAAGAGGCCAAGCGCCTCAAAGACGAGTCGGATGCAGCGCTGGCGGCCTATGAAAAGGCCCTGGCGGATGCCCGCAACCGCGCACAGGCGCTTGCCGCGGAAACCCGCGACAAGCAGGCGGCGGCCGCCGAGCAGCACCGCAAGCAGCTCGAGGATCAGCTCAACCATCGTCTGGCCGACGCCGAAAAGACCATCGCCGCCACCAAGAGCGCAGCCATGGCCAATGTGCGCGGCATCGCCAGCGATGCGGCGAGCGCCATCGTCGCGCGACTCGTCGGTCAGGCACCCGCCCGCGAAGCGGTCGACACGGCCGTGTCCGACGTCCTCAAATCCTAGGAAACACGTGATGCTCGACGCGGAATTTTTCGTTGCGGTTGCATTCGTGGTCTTCCTCGGCGTGCTCGGCTATGTCGGCGCCCACCGCATGGTACTGTCCTCGCTCGACGACCGCAGCAAACGCATCAGCGACGAACTCGACGAAGCCCGGCGGCTGAAGGAAGAAGCCCAGGCGCTGGTGCAGGAGTATCGCCGCAAGCACAAGGACGCCGAGCAGGAAGCCAAAGCCATCCTCGCCAGCGCCGAAGCCGATGCCCAGCGCATCGCAGCCGAAGCCAAGGCGCGGATGGAGGAATTCGTCGTCCGCCGCACCAAGATGGCGGAAGCGAAAATCGCCCAGGCCGAATCCCAGGCGCTGTCCGACGTGCGCGCGGCAGCGGCCGATGCCGCAGTCGGCGCGGCGGAGCGGATCCTGACCCACTCGGTCAAGGGCAAGGTCGCCGACGCGCTGCTCGACAGCGGCATCCGCGACATTCAGGGCAAGCTGAACTAAAATTTTCGGCCGGCTGCTTCGCTGCACTTCGGTTCAACAGGGGCCATCGCCTCTGTATGTCATGCCCGCGCACGCGGGCATCCAGCCCTGTGCTGCCGCACCCACGATGAACCACATCTCGTTAGAAAAGCGCTGGGTCCCCGCTTTCGCGGGGACGACAAACTCTCCCGTGTCATGCCCACGCACTTGCGTGTCATGCTCGCAGATTGGGCCGGATCAGCCGCGTTTCTTCTTCGGCGCGCGATGGTGCTGCGGTTTCGCCGGCTTCGCACCCAGCGGGTCGTAGCCGACATAGATGACGTACATGTCGAGATCGGAAGTATCCTTCGGCACCGGGAACGACATCGCGTCGTCGACGTGGGTGAAGGCGACATTGGCATCGCCCCCCGGTATCGCGACCGCAACCCGCGCGAAATCCGTGGCGATCGTCTGCGGATTCGGCCCTTCCTTGACGACGGCATAGCGGATCGGCACGTCGATCTGACCGGCGCCGCCGGCCGGACCAACGATGACGTGACCCTGCATGCCGACGCGCACATGCATGACGCCGTTGCTCACCTTGCATTCGCGCGCGAGCGTTCCGATGGTGCCCTGATATTTCAGCGCCAGCGGATTGGGCTCGGCCGACGGTGGCGGCACCATCAAAGTCGAGGCCCCATCACGCACGTCCACCGCCGGGCAATGAATCTCATCCGGCGGGGGACCTCCCGCGGCCGGCGCATTGCGCGACTCGACCGGGTTGCCGGAAATGAACCCGCCAATGCGATCCGATAGCGAAGGGCTCGCGGCCTGAGCATTCGCTTCCGTGCCGGGGCCGGTCAGGCTGCTACCCGAACAACCGCCAACCGCAATGCTCAGCAGGAAAAGCCCCGCTGTCGTCTTGAGCACGGCTGCGCCGCAAACCGTCTTGTCGCGCGTCGTGCCGCCGCGAATCTTTTTGCCGCGAAGGTGTCCGTCCGCCTTCTGAGGATGTGCCATCACAGTCATGAGCTTCGCACTCGTCATCGCTGTCAAAACAAAATAGTTGCCAAAACAAAGCATCGGCAAAAACGCCGGATTGCCGCAAGGCCGCTTCTATAGCAAAGAAATCATGGCGCGCCTAAGGTTGCGAACCTGAGTTTTCCGGGTCGTGTGGTCGCAGAAAAGGCATGCTCACCGACGACGTCATGGGCTGGGTCTTCGGTTGGGTCAGGGGTGACGCCTTGGCCCGCGTGCTCGGTGACAAAGCCCCGTCGCGCAGCCGGGCGAACAGCAGATGGTCCTGCCAGACTCCGTTGATGCAGAGGTATTCGCGGGCATAGCCTTCGTGGTTGAAACCGTTCTTCTGCAACAACCGCACCGACGGCACGTTGGTCGGAATGCAGGCGGCCTCGATGCGGTGCAGCCGCAGCAATGAAAACGCATGCGGCAGGAACGAGCGCACCGCCGCGCCCATATAGCCGTGCCGCGCAAACGGCGCGCCCATCCAGTAACCGAGCGTTCCGGCCTGGGCAACGCCACGGCGGACATTGGCGAGCGTCAGCCCGCCGACCAGTGCCTGGTCGGATTTGCGGAAAATGAAAAACGGATAGGCCTGATCGGCGCGCTGATCCTCGGCATAGCGGCGCAGGCGGCGGCGATAGGCGCCGCGGGTGAGGTCGTCGGCCGGCCAGGTCGGCTCCCAGGGCGTGAGGAAGACGCGGCTGTCCTCGCGCAGCACCGCCCATTCCTCGTAATCGCCCATGGTCGGCGCACGCAGAAAAACGCCCTCGCCCTCAATGGCGGGAATCTGCTCGGCGAAATTGACCACCCGGAAGAATGCCATTTCTTTATCTTCGCCGGGACGCTCACCGGCGTCCACCATCCTCGCGTTTCTTACGCCGCGCGAACCATCAGACTTTCCGCGATGTGCGTCGCCTTTTCAAGCCCGTTGCCGGAGCCGAGCGCGACGATGGCGGGCTTGCCGCGCCGGATCAAGGCGCGCCCGGCGGCGCGCGCGCTCTCGACCGTCACCGCATCGACTTTGGCGACGATCTCTTCGAGCGGGATCGGCCGTCCATAGGCGATGAACTGACGCGCGACCTGCTCGGCACGCGCGCGCGAGCTTTCCAGCGCCATCAGCAGCCCGGCTTTCATCTGCGCCTTGGCGCGCGCCACTTCAGCCTCGGTCAGCGTCTCCGCCGTCTCAGAGAGCTGATCGATGACGACACGCATCAGTTCAGGCGCATCCTTGCCGTCGGTGCCGGCATAGAGGCCGAACATCCCGGTGTCGGCAAACGGCGAATGAAAACTGTAGATCGTGTAGCAAAGCCCGCGCTCTTCGCGCACTTCCTGGAACAGGCGCGAGGACATTCCGCCGCCGAGCGCGCTGGTGAACACCTGCAGGCTGAACAGCGCATCATCCTTCTGCGAGACGCCTTCGAGCGCCATCGCCAGATGCGCCTGCTCGAGATCGCGCGGCGCGACTTTTGCGCCGCCACCGAAACGCGCGCGCTCGGGCACAGGCGCCGCCGGTCCCTTGAACGTTGCAAAATGCCGCGCGACGTCGGCAACGACGGCCTCATGGCGCACCGCGCCGGTCGCCGCGACCACCATGTCGGGACCGCGATAGTTGCGCGACAGATACGTTCGCAGGCTCGCATCGGTGAACCCGCGCACGGTGTCCGGCGTACCGAGGATCGGCCGCCCGACCGGCTGGCCGGGAAACGCGATCTCCTGCAGATAATCGAAGATCAGATCGTCGGGCGTGTCTTCAGCCGCACCGATCTCCTGCACGATGACGTTCTGCTCGCGCCCGAGTTCGACCGGATCGAAAGTCGGATCGGCCAGAATGTCCGAGAGCACGTCGAGCGCCAGCGGCACGTCGGCGCGCAGCACGCGCGCGTAATAGGCTGTCGTCTCGACGCTGGTCGCGGCGTTGAGATCGCCGCCGACGGCTTCGATCTCTTCCGCGATCTGGCGCGCGGAGCGCCGCGTCGTACCCTTGAACGCCATGTGTTCGAGCAGATGCGAAATGCCGTGTTCGTCAGGCTGTTCGTCGCGGCTGCCGGAGCCGACCCAGACGCCGAGCGAAGCCGTCTCGAGATGCGGCATCTCGTCGGTGACAACGACGAGCCCGGATTCGAGGCGGGTGACTTCAACGCTCATGCAACTGCTCCTTCATGCACCGCACGGCCGACCGTACGGATGAATTCCTCGACCTTGCCCTGATCGGCGGGCAGTCGCGTAATGCGTTCGTTCCGTGTTTCGAGATCGCCCAGCCATGCCGGCAGCGCCGGGCGCACACCGCAGGCGGCTTCGACCGCGTCGGGAAATTTTGCCGGATGCGCCGTCGACAGCGTGACCATGGCCACCGATTTGTCGCGCGGCTCCTTCTCGGCGACAGCCAAAGCCACCGCCGTATGCGGATCGATGGCGTAGCCGGCCTCGTTGCGCATGGTGCGGATCATGGCGGCAACTTCGGCTTCCTCGGCGCTGCCGGCGGAAAAGATGTCGCGCAGCACCGTCAGCGGTTTTGAGGGAATCGAGAATTGCCGCGACTGCGCCAGCGACCCCATGGCGGCGCGCACCGCGCCGGCATCGCGGCCGCTCGCCTCGAACAGCGCGCGCTCGAAATTCGACGAGACCTGAATGTCCATCGACGGCGAAGATGTCGCCACCACGTCATGCAGCGCATAGGTGCCGCTCGCGAACGTGCGCGTGAGGATGTCGTTGACGTTGGTTGCGATCACCAGCCGTTCGATCGGCAGGCCCATGCGCTGCGCGACGTAACCGGCATAGACGTCGCCGAAATTTCCGGTCGGCACGGTGAAGGCGATTTTCCGCTGCGGTGCGCCGAGCGCTACCGCAGATGTAAAATAATAGATAGTCTGCGCGACGATGCGCGCCCAGTTGATCGAGTTGACGCCCGAAAGCCGCATGGCGTCGCGGAAAGCGTGATGGTTGAACATCGCCTTCACCAGCGCCTGGCAATCGTCGAACGTGCCGTCGATGGCGAGGGCATGGATGTTGCCGTCGGGCGCAGACGTCATCATCCGCCGCTGCACGTCGGAGATGCGGCCATGCGGATAGAGCACGATGAGATCGACCTGCGAACGGCCGCGAAACGCTTCGACCGCGGCACCGCCGGTATCGCCCGAGGTCGCGACCACGATGGTCGTGCGCTCGCCGCGCTGCGCCAGGGCATGGTCCATGAGCCGGGCGATCAACTGCATCGCCACGTCCTTGAAGGCGAGCGTCGGGCCGTGCGACAGCTCGAGCACGAAATCGTTCGGCCCGATCTGCGTCAGCGGCGTCACCGCCGGATGGCGGAACGTGTCGTAGGCTTCCCGCGTCATGCGCGCGAGGTCGGCATCGGCCAGATCGCCGCCGGTAAAAGGCCCGATGATTTCGGCCGCCACCTCGGCATAGGGCCGGCCGGCGAACCCGACGATCGTGTCGCGGTCGAGCTGCGGCCAGACCTCGGGCACATAAAGCCCGCCATCGCGGGCGAGCCCCGCGAGCATCACATCGGTGAAGCCGAGCGATGGCGCCTCGCCCCTGGTCGACACATACCGCAAGAAACCGTCCTCCCGGTCAGGGCGATGCCCTAACCGCCTGAATTCAAGTGACTTTTAGAAACAGCCCGGAAGCGGGCCGACGCTCCAATGTAGTCTCGAAAGGCCCTCGCCACAAGGAATCCCAAGGAATCGGAGGCGGCCGGTTTTTCGCGCTTTTGTCCGGCGGCGGCGACAGGGCGATCGAAATCAGGCCTCCGGCGGCGCTTCGCGATCGCGGCGGCGGCGCACGAGCCAGGCGCCATAGACGCCGACGAGCACCAGCGCCATGCCGTACCAGGTGATGGCGTATTGCAGATGGGCGTCGCGCAGCGCCGGGACGAGCTTGCCCGGTTTCGGATAGCCGCCCGGCGGCACCGGCGATTCCTGCTCGACATAGAAGGCCGGGACCTTACCCCAATGCCGCGCTCGGGCCATGCCCTGCGGATCGCGCGTGAACCACAGGTTGTGCGCGACATCGTCATTGGGCGTGAAGGCGCCGCGCTCTTCCGGCCAGCGCAGCACGCCGACGATTTTTTTTGTCTGCCCTTCCAGCGTCGCGGCCGCCGGCGCAGCCTTCCGGGCGGGCGCATCCGCGCCGACGAACGTGCTGGCATCGGGAACAAAGCCGCGGTCGACGACGAGTGTCGCACCCTCGACATCGACCGGCGCGAAAATCCAGGTGCCGACGCCATCGACATCGGGACGCAACGCGGAACCGTTGGTATAGACGCGCGCTTCATTGCCCTTGAACGTCGCCGTCAGCGTCACGCGCCGGAATTCGTCCTTGTCCTGGGTGAGCGACGGCCATTGCGAGGGCGGCGGCAATTGTTCGGGCGGTGCGGAGAGTTTGCGGTCGAGCGTGGCGATCAGATTTTCCTTCCACGCCTTGCGCTGGACCTGCCAGGTACCAAGCCCGACGAGCAGCGCCAGCACCAGCACGACGAACACCGTGGGCACGAGAAGGCCACCGCGCAGGCCTGCCGCTTTTCCCCGCGCCGACTGGGACGCCATGTCGCGCGCGGTCACGGCCGGTCCACCCCTTCGAACCGCCCTTCCGCCGCCTTGTGGTGAAACTGCAAGGCGACGAGCACACCCTTTATCAGGCGCAGCGGGCCGAGCGTCACGAGGAAGATCAGCGGCACCCACAACAGCGCATGCACCCAATAGGGCGGACGATAGAGCACTTCGACGATCAGCGCCGAACCGACCACGATGAAGCCGCCGATAAGGATGGCGAAAATGGCCGGCCCATCGCCGGCATCGGCGAAGCCGTAATCGAGACCGCAATGCGTGCATGATGGCCGCAATGTCAAAAAGCCCTGAAAGAGCTTGCCTTGTCCGCAGCGCGGGCACCGCGCCATCAGGCCGGCGGGAATCGGCAACGGGGATTGCGATGGTTCGGTCATGATGCTGCCTGCTCCCGCCCCCGCGTTACCCTGCGCCTTGTCTCACGGCAAGCCGGCCGCTTCAACGGCTGCACCGGTTATCACGCATCACGAAAAGGGGCGGCTCGCATGCATGGCTGTTGCCGAGAACCGCCATGCGCTTTTCGGCAATGCGGCCTAGCCCAGCTGACGAGGCTGAATTAGCCTCGGAGCACCGCGGCCGGCGTGAGGCATCGTCCGGCCAGGCGACAGGCGATGAAAACAAAATTCAATCGGAGGATATCATGAGCGCCAATGGGATAGTCGGCAGACAATCATGGCTCCCGCTGCTGAGCTCGATCCTTCTCGTGACCGCGAATGCCACGGCAGCGCAGACCGCGGAGCCAGCGGCCGGGGCGGCACAGGACAAAGCGCCGCTGGTGCTGAAAGCGCAGGGCACGTTCTTCGTCGGCGGCAAGATCGAACATCGCTCGCCGAACTCATCAATCCCGGACAAGAAATTCGTGGATGGCGACATCGCGGTGGATCAGATGTACGTCGAATATCAAATTCCGGAAAATCTGAAATACCGCTACCCGATCATCATGCTGCATGGCGGCGGACACTCCGGCGACGTCTACAGGACAACGCCGGACGGGCGCGAGGGCTGGTTTACCAGTTTCGCCCGGCGCGGCTTCGCCGTCTATGTCGTCGACGCGCCCAATCGCGGACGAAGCGGCTGGGATCCGACCAACAGGTTCGCCGTGAGCGCAGGAGCCAAGCCGCCCAAGGCTCTCGAATCGGGCAACATCTACTCCGCGCAATCCGCATGGACCGCTTTTCGATGGGGACCGACCTACGGCAAGCAATATCCCGGACAACAATTTCCGGTCGATCACATCAAAGACTATCTGCCCCAGCTCATGCCGTCTTATCGCGATGCCGTGCAGAACACCTACATCGCCGATGATCTGAATGCCTTGATCGACAAGATTGGCCCCTGCATTCTTCTCGGCTGGTCCACGGGTGCCGGCAACGTAATGATGGCGGCCACACAGCGGTTGTCGCAGGTCAAGGGTGTGATCGCCATCGAAGGCGTGCCACCGAATCCCGCTCGCTCGCCAGTCAATTTGAACCAGATGGCGAAAATCCCGCTGGTCGTCGTGCTCGGCGACAACACGCCGGTCGACGAGGTCAAATCCTACACGGACAAGATCGCCAAGCTCGGCGGCGCCGCCGCCACCATCGCATTGCCGGAGATCGGCATCAAAGGGAACGGCCATACGATGATGATGGAACGCAACAACGAACAGATCGCAGATGTGATCGAGAAATGGGTCGGACAGCACGTGCCAAACGTGCAATCAGCTGCGGCTATCGGGCCGGCAAAATAATTGATCCCATCCGACGGATGCCAAAAAAGGGGCGGCAAAAATGCCGCCCCTTGGTCTTTTTGGCTTTGCGCGCGCTCAAATTCGCTGGCGCATGATGTTTGTCATGCTCAGGGCGCGGCGCCTTCGACGCCCGAACCGCCACCCCAGACATAGATGCAGCAGAACAGGAACAGCCACACCACGTCGACGAAGTGCCAGTACCAGGCGGCGAATTCAAAACCGAGGTGATGGGTGGGCGTGAAATGCCCCTTGATCGAGCGGATCAGGCAGACGATCAGGAAGATCGTACCGATGATAACATGCGCGCCATGAAAGCCGGTCGCCATGAAGAAGGTCGCGCCGTAGATGTTGCCGGAATAATTGAAGGCGGCGTGCGCGTATTCCCAAGCCTGACAACTCGTGAAGCAGATGCCGAGGATGATCGTCAGCGCGAGGCCGCGGATCAGTCCCTTGCGGTCGTTGTTGAGCAATGCGTGATGCGCCCAGGTCACCGTCGTGCCCGACGTGAGCAGGATCAGCGTATTCAACAGCGGCAGATGCCACGGATCGAACGTCGCGATGTTCTTCGGCGGCCAGACGCCACCGAACAAAGCGGTGCGCGCCACCATGTTGGCTTCGTGCGGGAACAGGGCCGAATTGAAATAGGCCCAGAACCAGGCGACGAAGAACATCACCTCGGAGGCGATGAACAGGATCATGCCGTAACGATGCGAGAGTTGCACCACGCGGGTGTGGTAGCCGCTGAACTCAGCTTCGTTGATCACGTCGCGCCACCACGACAGCATGGTGTAGAGCACGATGACCACGCCGGCGGCGAATAGCATCGGCGCACCGGCAAATGAGTGATGCATCCAGGTGATCGCGCCGACGGCGAGGATGAAAGCACCGACGGAACCGACGGCCGGCCACGGACTCGGGTCGACGAGGTGGTAATCGTGATGCTTGGCGTGCGCGTCGGCCATTGTCGTGCTCCGTTCTCGTTCCGGTGTCGCGCCTTCGCGCGTTCGCCGGGTTTAGCCTCTTGGTTCGGTCTTTTCCCGCTCGGCTACCGGGGCGACCGGATTGCGAACGGGATAGAATGTATACGACAGCGTCACCGTGTCGACGTGCTTGAGATCGGCATCGCCGGCGAGTTTGGGGTCGACATAGAAGACGACCGGCATGTCGCGCGTCTCGCCCGGATCGAAACTCTGTTCGGTGAAGCAGAAACAGTTGATCTTGACGAAGTAGCTACCCATCAGCGGCGGCGACACGTTGTAGCTCGCCTGCGCGACCGTCTTGCGCGCCGACAGGTTGGTGACCTTGTAGAAGATCGTTTTGGTCTCGCCGAGCTTGAGCGACACCTTGGTCTGCTCGGGCTCGAATTTCCACGGTAGGCCGCCGCCCACATTCGCATCGAAACGCACGGTGATGCTGCGGGTGCCGATGTGGTCGGGGGCAGCGTGCGCCACCTGCGTCGTCCCGCCGAAGCCGGTCTGCTTGCAGAACCAGCTATAAAGCGGCACCGCGGCGAAGGAAGCGCCGATCATGACGGCCACGAGGACGCCGCAAGACGCCGCGACCACGATGTCCTTTTTGGAGGTGGGCGTGCTGGAAGGATCCCGGTGGGGAGCCTTGTTCGGTGCGTTCTGATGCTCGCTCATGGCGCGATCCTGCTCTGGCTAGATCGGGCGCTGCAGCACGCCCGGTCCCTTGACCAGGGTGATGGCGTAGAACAGCACGACCAATGCCGCGAGCACGAGCGCAAGCGCGATCGACCGGTTGCGCCGGCGCCGCCGCTGCTCCTCGGTGAGCACGAGACCTTCATGGTCGTGGTCGGGTTGCATGCCATCGTCCAAAAGCGTCCGCACTCATCCGGTCAGCGCCGCGACCGCATGCTCTGCCAGGAGAGCCGCGAACAGCAGAAAAAGGTAGAGGATCGAGAAGCCGAACAATTGCTTGCTCGGTTTGGCGTTCTCTTTCACGTCGGCCGCCGAGCCCTGGCGCCACACGCGAAAAGCGAGCCACAGCATCATTGCGCCGCCAATGCTGGAGACACCCGCATAGAAGATGCCGCCGAAGCCGAAGAGCCACGGCGCCATGCCGAGCGGCGCAAGCAGCACGGTGTAGAGCATGATCTGGCGGCGTGTTTCGCGATCGCCGGACACGACCGGCAGCATCGGCACGCCGGCGCGCTCGTAATCGCCGGTGTGATAAAGCGCCAGAGCCCAGAAATGCGGCGGCGTCCAGATGAAGATGATCAGGAACAGGATGATCGGCTCGATCGACAGCCCACCGGTGACGGCGGCCCAGCCGATCATTGGCGGTAATGCGCCGGCGGCGCCGCCGATGACGATGTTCTGCGGCGTGGCGCGCTTGAGCAGCATCGAATAGATGACGACGTAGAAGAAGATCGTGAAGGCGAGCAGTGCCGCCGCGGCCACGTTCACGAACAGGCCGAGGCAGGTGACAGCGAAAACCGAAAGCGTGATGCCGTAGGCCAAGGCCTCGCCGGGCATGACGCGGCCCGCCGGGATCGGCCGCTTCGCGGTGCGCCGCATCTTCACGTCGATATCGGCGTCGTACCACATGTTGAGCGCGCCGGCGGCACCGGCGCCGACCGCGATGCACAACAGCGCGGTCAGCGACAGCACCCAATGCAGATGACCCGGCGCGATGACCATGCCGACCAGCGCCGTGAAGACGACGAGCGACATCACCCGCGGCTTCATCAGCGCGAAGAAGTCGCCGACATCGGCCGTGCTCAACCGCGGCGTGACGTCCGTCGTCCCTAAACCCTGGCCTTCGACAAGCGACATCGAAAATCGTCTCTTAATACCGGTCCGTGTTCGTGACCGAGCCGGTCACGCGTGGTGAAAGCACGATATTCCCCGAAAACCATTCAGCCTTTTCGGCATCGTGCTCGTGTTTGCGCTGTCTATTTGATCAGCGGAAGTTTTTCGAACTGGTGGAACGGCGGCGGCGACGACAGCGTCCATTCCAGCGTGGTCGCGCCGGGGCCCCACGGATTGTCGCCGGCGACGCGCTTCTTCATGAAGGCTTCGATCATGGCGACGAAGAAAATCAGCACGCCGACGCCGGCGATGTAAGAGCCGATCGAGGACACTTCGTTCCAGCCGTGGAAGGCATCCGGATAGTCGACGGTGCGCCGCGGCATGCCGGAGAGCCCGAGGAAGTGCTGCGGGAAGAAGATGATGTTGACGCCGATGAACATCACCCAGAAGTGCAGCTTGCCGAGCGTCTCGTTGTACATGTAGCCGGTGATCTTCGGGAACCAGTAGTACCAGCCACCAAAGATCGCGAACACCGCGCCGAGCGACAGCACGTAATGGAAGTGCGCGATCACGTAATAGGTGTCATGCAGCACGCGGTCGACACCGGCATTGGCGAGGACCACGCCGGTGACGCCACCGACCGTGAACAGGAAGATGAATCCGACCGCCCACAACATTGGCGTCTTGAACTCGATCGAGCCGCCCCACATCGTCGCGATCCAGGAAAAGATCTTCACGCCGGTCGGCACCGCGATGACCATTGTCGCGGCGACGAAGTAGGCTTGCGTGGTCGCCGTCAGGCCGGTCGTGTACATGTGATGGGCCCAGACGACGAAGCCGATGCCGCCGATGGCGACCATGGCATAGGCCATGCCGAGATAACCGAACACCGGCTTGCGGCTGAAGGTCGACACGATCTGGCTGATCATGCCGAAGCCGGGCAGGATCAGGATGTACACTTCGGGATGGCCGAAGAACCAGAACAGATGCTGGTAGAGCAGCGGATCGCCGCCGCCGTCGGCGGAGAAGAAGGTGGTGCCGAAATTACGGTCCGTCAGCAGCATCGTGATGCCGCCGGCGAGCACTGGCAGCGACAACAGCAGCAGGAACACGGTCACCAGGATCGACCACACGAACAACGGCATCTTGTGCAGGGTCATGCCCGGCGCGCGCATGTTGAAGATCGTGGTGATGAAGTTGATGGCGCCGAGAATCGACGATGCGCCGGCGATATGGATCGACAGGATCACGAAGTCGACCGCCGGACCCGGATGGCCGCTGGTCGATAGCGGCGCGTAAAGCGTCCAGCCCGTGCCGGCACCGAGCGAACCCGGCTCGCCTTCGACGAACATCGAGGTGATCAGCAGCGCGAACGAGGCCGGCAGCAGCCAGAACGAGATGTTGTTCATGCGCGGGAACGCCATGTCCGGCGCGCCGATCATCAGTGGCACGAACCAGTTGCCGAACCCGCCGATCATCGCCGGCATGACCATGAAGAAGATCATGATCAGTCCGTGCGCGGTGGCAAACACGTTGTATTCGTGCGGCGTTGCGAAAATCTGGATGCCCGGGTTCTGCAATTCGATGCGGATGGCGATCGACAGCATGCCGCCGATGATGCCGGCCACAATCGCAAACACCAGGTACATCGTCCCGATGTCCTTGTGATTGGTGGAGTAGACATACCGGCGCCAGCCGGTCGGATGGCCGTGATCGTGAGTGTCGTGACCATGTTCCGCGTGCGCATTCGCCGTCGTAGCCATTGTCGCTTCCTTAGACGTTTTTCATGACTTGAGACATCGCCGGTCGACGCGACCCGCTCGGTCCTTGCCGCCATTCATTGCCGGCCCGTCAGCCGGCGGGACATTAATTCACACCCGGTGCGGGCAGCGCCGAGGCAACCGTGGTGCGCGCATCGTCATCGCGCTCCGAATACTTTGTCTTCGCCTGCGCGACCCAGGTCTTGAAATCGGCGTCGGAGACGACGTGAACCGCGATCGGCATGAAGGCATGGTCGCGGCCGCATAGCTGGGAGCATTGGCCGTAATAGGTGCCTTCGCGCTCCGCCTTAAACCAGGTCTCGTTGACCCGGCCCGGGATGGCGTCGATCTTGACGCCGAAAGCCGGCACCGAGAACGAATGGATGACATCGGCGCCTGTCGTCAGCACGCGAACGACCTTGCCCACGGGGACGACGAGTTCGTTATCCACGGCGAGCAGGCGCGGCTGGCCCGGCTTGAGGTCCTTTTCCTGCACCATGATCGAATCAAATTCGAAATTGCCGTTATCGGGATAGCTGTAGCTCCAGTACCACTGCTTGCCCGTCGCCTTGACCGTGAGATCGGCCTTCGGGATGTCGAGCTGCGTGAACAGGAGACGAAACGAGGGAATCGCGATCACCGCGAGGATGAGCACCGGGACGATCGTCCAGATCACCTCCAGCGTCGTATTGTGCGTCGTGCGCGAGGGGACCGGGTTAGCCCTGTTATTGAAGCGGAAGATGATGATGCCGAGGAGAACCAGGACGAACAGGACAATCAGCGTGATGACGACAACCAGGAAATGGTGAAACGAAACGATGCTGTCCATCACCGTCGAGTCGGAGCCTTGCAGCTTCATTTCCCAGGGAGAAGGTTGTCCAGACGCGGCCAGCGCGGCATCAATGCACGTGAAAAGGCCGACGAAGGCAGCCAGCGTGGCAACCAACCGTTTAAACAGCAGCATCGTCGTAGTCGCTCCTTCGCCGAAAAGACGGTCGAGAGGCACTGTTGAGACCGCAAACCGCCTTGTGGCGGGACCGTGGAGCGCCGCTTTGGGGGGCGGCGATCACCAGTGAGAGGGCGCCTCGGCAGACCGGGACCGGGGGGAATCCTCGCTTCTCAAACCACAATTCCGGCCCACTCGCAATGCACCTCGTGCAATGGCAGATACGCAAGCTGGGACTGCGACATTTGCCGCCGCAAGGCAGATCGAGGACGAAAAAATGCAACCTTTTGTCAACATCGTCGGATTCTACTCGACGCGTCGGGGCCGATTCGCTTTTGTTGCCTCCGCATGGCGGACGCCAGAAGCGAACCCAGGAGCAGAATAATGCGGAACAATCCCGGTCTTGCGCGCATCGCGGGGATGCGCCCGTGGATGAGCCGCGGGGGCACGCCGGTCCATGCCCACTGCATTGCCGCCGTCCTGAGTGCTGTTTTCGCGCTGTGCCTGGTCTCGCCCGCAGCGGCGCAGGGCGTCGTGCGCTCGGTCCATAAGGACTGGCAGATCCGTTGCGAGACGCCGCCCGGCGCGCAGACGGAACAATGTGCGCTGATGCAGAGCGTCGTGTCCGAAGACCGCGCGAATGTCGGCCTCACCGTGATCGTGCTGAAAACCGCCGACGGCAAGAGCCGGATCCTGCGCGTCATTGCGCCGCTGGGCGTGCTGCTGCCTTCCGGGCTCGGCCTGTTCATCGACAAGACCGATGTCGGCCGTGCCGGCTTCGTCCGCTGCCTGCCGCGCGGCTGCTTCGCCGAGGTGGTCATGGACGACAAGCTGGTCAACCAGTTGCGCAACGGCCAGCAGGCGACCTTCATCATCTTCCAGACGCCCGAGGAAGGCATCGGCTTTCCGCTCAACCTCGCCGGCTTTGGCGAAGGCCTCGACAAGCTGCCCTGATCCCTCAAACCTTCAGGCTTTAGACTTTAGGCTTTGCCGTGCGCCTTTCTTGCGCCCGAACGCTCTGGCTTGACCGGCGCAGGCTTGACCGGTGCAGGCTTGCCGCCGAGGGAGCGCGTCTCCCACACGGCAACGACGACCAGAATCGCCGCCGCGGCGCCGTAGAGCACAATCGGCGTCATCTGCGCCGACAGCGCCAGCGTGATCGCCAGCAACGCGAAGCCAACCATGTGCGACAGCGCCCAGAATCCGGAAATCAGGCGTTTGAAAATCAGGTTCCCGGCAAGATACAGCGCTGGCCCACCGAGAATGCAGGCGATGACCGCGGGACGCAGCGGCCCGAACGGATGGGCGAGCACGAGTTCGTCGGCCACCGCCGCGACGATAATGCCGGCGACCAGCGGCAGGTGGAAATAGGTGAAGGCGGTCCGCGCCAGGCTGCCGGGATCGTCGCTGGCGGAAATGCGGTGCTTGCCCCATTCGGCGCCGATATTGAAATAGATCCACCACATCGCGGCGCTGCCGATAAAAGCCAGCACCAGCGACGTGACACTGACGAACTGCCACGGCCCCTCGCTGAACGCGACGCCGATGATCACGATTGATTCGCCGAGCGCGATGATGATGAAGGCCGCGCAGCGTTCGGCCAGATGCTCGCCGCTGATGTCCCAGTCGGCCGTCACCGAACGGCCGAGACCCGGCACATAAAACCCTGCGGCCGGCGAGACGTATTCGATTGCAAGGGCAACGAGCCAAAGCCAGAGCCGTGCCTCGCCCGCGAACCCGCCGGCAATCCAGAACGCACCCGAAACCACCAGCCAGATCGTGATGCGCTGAAAATTGCGGAAATTGCGCGGCGCATGGCCGCGCAGCGCCCACAGCATGAACAGGCTGCGCCCGACCTGCATGCCGACGAAGGCGACAGCAAAAACAAGGCCCGTATTTTCGAACGCGTGCGGCAGCGCACTCGACAGCAGCAGCCCGGCCAGCATCAGGACGAACAGCAAGAGCCGCACCGGCATGCGTTCCGGATCAAGCCAGTTGGTGACCCATGAGGTGTAGATCCACACCCACCAGACCGCCATCAGCAGCAGCACCGTCTGCAAAAGACCCAGCGGCGTCAGCCGCGCGAGCAGCAGATGCGAAAGCTGCGTGACCGCGAAGACGAAGACGAGATCGAAGAACAGTTCAACGAAAGTGACGCGCCCGTGATCGGACTTTCGCTGGCGCAGGAGATTGGGGTTAGTTAGCCTGAAAGCCACCTTGCGTCCTCCCGCTGCTTTGCAGCGTTTTTCGGATAAACATGATTCCGCCGCCAGGGAGAGTGTCATGAGTTTCGCAAGATACGCCATTTCATTGCTGGTCCTCATAGAAGGCGCAATGTGGCAGACTCCCACCTTCGCTGCCGACGACGGCATTGCGCTCGATCGCGCCCAATACGCCAACCGGCCGTTGCTTCCGGATTTCACAGCGCCGGCATGCCCGGACAATCCGCGCGGCCTCGAGCAGATCAAGGGCAATCTCTATCGCCACACCACGGGGCCGGGGCTCGCCGTGCACAGCGGGCTGGTGCTGATCACCACAGAGGGCGCGCTGGTCATCGATCCGGCAATGACCTGCACCGCGACCTGGTTGCGCGATGAGATCAAACGCCGCTTCAACGTGCCCGTGAAATATGTCGTCTATACCCACGGTCATGCGGATCACATCAGCGGCGCGCAGGTCTTCCAGAATGATGGCGCGGTGGTCGTGGCCAATCAGCGTGCGGTGGAGCCGATCGTCGGCGAGAAGATTCCGACCGCGATCCCGGACCGGGTTTTCGACAAGGACATGACCATCACTTTGGGCGGCGAGACCGTGCTATTGCATCGCGTGGCGCCCAGTCATTCCGACAGCATGATCATGGTGCTGTTCCCGGGATACAAGACGCTGCAATGCACCGACGTCTGCGAAAGCAAGTCGATGCCCTACAATGATTTTCTCGACTTCTATTACAACGGCTGGATCGAAACGCTGGACTGGGTGGCGCAGCAGGACGTGGACGTCATCGATGTCGGCCATTACACGCCCGCGACCAAGGCTGATGAAGCTGCCTTGCGCGCTTACATGGTCGATCTGCATCAGCAGGTGCTCGACCTCGTGAGGTCGGGCCAGTCATGGGACGAACTCTATCGCAATGTGAAATTCAGTGATGACGTCAAAAAATGGATCGCCTTCGACACGATGAAGACATTGAATATTTTGGGCATGTATCGCTGGGTTTCCAACCATCGCCGCGGCGAGTGGTGAGATGCGGCCGCGGAGAGATCGGATACGAGCCGCCTCGCCAACGAGCTTGTCACCCTTCCCGGATCACGGTGATTCTGGATCGGATCAATCCAACATCGTCGTCATGATCGTCTTGCGCAGATAGCGCTTGCCGTTGCGCGCCGTCTCTTCGATGCTCATGGCAAAACCGAAGCTGGGGGAGACGATGGCATCCAAGGCAACATCCAAGACAGTATCCACGACAAAAGCGGCGGACGGCAAAACCGCGCCCGCGATGAGGATCGAGCGCGATGTCCATGTCACGATGCGCGATGGCATCCGCATCGCGCTGTGCATCTACCGTCCCGACACCGACGAGCCGGTGCCGGCGCTGTTTGCCGCCTCGCCCTATCAATACCGTTACGATTCAGCGCCCGCCTATACGATCTTCGCCCAGCGCGAGACCGGGCCGATCGGGTGGTATGTCGAACAGGGTTTTGCTTTCGTCCACGCCGACGTGCGCGGCAGCGGCCAGTCGGAAGGCGAGTTCAGTTGGTATGGCCCGGATGAGACCGCCGACTATTACGACCTGATCGAATGGGTCGGCACGCGCGACTGGTGCAACGGCAAGGTCGGCGGCACCGGACAATCCTATTACGCGGTCGCGCAGTGGTGGATGGGGATCGTCAACCCGCCGCATCTCGCCTGCATCGTGCCCTATGACGGCCGCGTCGATCATTATCGCGACGCCGGCTATCACGGCGGCATCATGGGGAGCTTTCAGGGCACCTGGTACAATCAGGTCCGCTTCCTCAACCGCATCCGGCCCGGCGGCGCGCCCGGACGGCAGATGGCGTTCGATCTGCCGTTTCACGTGCTCGAACATTCGACCTATGACGACTGGTGGAAGATCCGCAATCCGTTCGAGCGGCTGGGCGAGATCAAGGTGCCGGTGCTCTCGATCGGACACTGGCCGAAACTCGGCCTGCATCTGCGCGGCAACATCGTCGGCTTCGAAGAACTCAAAAGCCCGAAGAAGCTCCTCATCTCGGAAGCGCGCACGCCACCCGACGTGCATCATCTGTGCGACGATCCCGCCTTCCACGCTCGCGAGATATTGCCGTTCTACGAGCATCACCTCAAAGGCGCGCGCAACGACGTCATGAAAGGTGCAGCGGCAAAAATATTTGTGCGCGGTGCCGAGGAATTCCGCACCTTCACGACGTGGCCGCCGAAACCAGCGCGATTCGAATCCTGGTATCTGCGCAAAGAGCCGTCGGACAGCGTCACCTCGCTCAACGACGGCAGCCTGTCGCGCGACAAGCCGTCAAAGGATGAAGGCGCGACGTCCTACACCTATCCGGACGCCGCCTGGCGCAACGGCGTCGTGGCCTTCGACAAGGGCGTCGCCGATCCGGTGAAGAAGGTTTTGACCTTCACCTCAAAACCGCTTGAGGCCGATCTCGATATCGCCGGCGGCATCGTGCTCGAACTCGTCGCCAGCTCGGACCAGCCCGACACAGATTTCATCGTCAAGCTGTCGGACCAGGAACCGCAATCTGCAGATGCGCGCAAAGCCGGCCGCCAGCCGGCGTTCCAGAACGTCTCGAAAGGCTGGCTCAAAGCCTCGCACCACCGCACACGCGACAAAGCGCGGTCGCGTCCCGACCGGCCGTTCTACCGCCACGACGATCCGCAGCCGATCACGCCGGGGGAAATTTACACGTTTTCCATCGAGATCGTCACCGTCGTGCATCGTTTTCGCAAGGGCCACCGGATCCGGCTGGAAATCGTCAACGGCGATTCTCCCGTCACCGATGGCGTCTGGGTCCACCCCTATCACCAGTTCAAGGTCGGGACCGACACGATCCACCACAGTGCCGCACGTCCCTCGCGGCTCATCCTGCCCATCGCGCCCGCCGAAAAAGCGTAGGCGGCAACCCCGCCGAAAATTTGCCGGCCCGGCCGGTCGCAAATTTGCCGCTGTCGGCCTATTTGTGGGGGAACGGAGTTCCAAACATGACCGATACAATTCCTTCCCTGCTCGAGCGCTCGGGTCTCGATCGCGCCGATGTCAGCCGCCATCTCGCCCACGGGCTGGAGGGCGCCGACGACGGCGAACTCTTCCTCGAATACCGCCAGTCGGAAGCGCTCGCCTTCGACGACGGCCGCCTCAAACAGGCGACCTACGACACGTCGCAGGGATTCGGCATGCGCGCGGTCAAGGGCGAGGCTGTCGGCTATGCCCATGCCTCCGATGTTTCGGACGCGGCGCTGGCGCGCGCCGCCGACACCGTGCGCGCGGTGCGCGGCGGCTACAGCGGCACCGTCGCCGACGGGCCGGCGCGGTCGAACGCAAAACTCTATTCCGACGACAATCCGCTGGCTGGTCTCGCCTTCGAGAAGAAAGTGCGACTGCTCGAAGAGATCGACGCCTATGTGCGGGCAAAAGACCCGCGCGTGCGTCAGGTGACGGCGAGCCTTGCCGCGACATGGCAGATCGTCGAGATCGTCCGTCCCGACGGCCAGATCTACAAGGACGTGCGGCCGCTGGTGCGCGTCAACGTCTCCGTCGTCGCCGGCCAGGGCGACCGTCAGGAATCCGGCAGCCATGGATATGGCGGCCGCGAGAGCTACGAACGCTTCATCGCCGACGGCATGTGGCGTGACGCTGCCGATCAGGCGGTGCGCCAGTCGCTGCTCAATCTCGAATCGATCCCCGCGCCGGCCGGCGAAATGGATGTCGTGCTCGGCCCCGGATGGCCCGGCGTGATGCTGCATGAAGCGGTCGGTCACGGGCTCGAAGGCGACTTCAACCGCAAGAAAACCTCCGCCTTCGCCGGCCTCATGGGCCAGCAGGTTGCGGCCAAAGGTGTCACTGTCGTCGACGATGGCACCATCGGCAACCGCCGCGGCTCGCTCTCGATCGACGACGAAGGCACGCCGACGAACCGCACGGTGCTGATCGAGGACGGCATCCTCGTCGGCTACATGCAGGACCGGCAGAACGCGCGATTGATGAACATGCGCCCGACCGGCAACGGCCGGCGCGAAAGTTTTGGCCACGTGCCGATGCCGCGCATGACCAACACCTACATGCTCGCGGGCGAACGCGATCCCGGCGAGATCATCGCCTCGGTCAAGAACGGGCTTTACGCGGTGAATTTCGGCGGCGGCCAGGTCGACATCACGTCGGGCAAATATGTCTTCCAATGCACCGAAGCCTATCGCATCGAGAACGGCAAAGTCGGCGCGCCGCTCAAGGGCGCGATGCTGATCGGCAACGGTCCGACCGACCTCAACCGCATCAGCATGGTCGGCAACGACCTCGCCCTCGACAGCGGCATCGGCACCTGTGGCAAGAACGGCCAGGGCGTGCCGGTCGGCGTCGGCCAGCCGACCTTGCGGATGGATCAGATCACTGTCGGTGGCACAGCATGAGCACGACGCCGGAACAGAAGAACACGACGCTGCAAAAGCCGTCGCTCGTGCGCGGCTGGATCAAGACGCTGTTCGACCTCGCCTGCATCCTGCTGGTGATGTCGCTCGCCAAGACCGCGATCGCGGAGCCCTATTACGTGCCGTCCGGCTCCATGGAGCCGACGCTGATGATCGGCGACGAATTGTTGGCGGCAAAATACGCCTATGGCTACAGCACGGCATCGCTGCCGTTGTTCATGACCTTGCCGGACAGCAAGCGCGTTATGGGCAAGCTGCCGCTTCGTGGCGACGTGGTCGTATTTCGCTGGCCGGGCGACCACTCGCAGATCTGGGTCAAGCGCGTGATCGGCTTGCCCGGCGACCGCATCGCGGTCCATGCCGGCCGCGTGTCGATCAACGGCGAGCCGGTCGGTCTCAAGCCGATGGGCGAAGGCCAGGCCGAAAACGAGGACGGCTCGCAAATGCCCGCCCAGCGTTTCGTCGAGACGCTGCCGGGAAACCGCGAGCATGCCGTCTTCAAGCTCGTCGCGCACAGCCCTTATGACGACATGTCCGAAATCACCGTTCCGCCCGACCATCTCTTCGTCATGGGCGACAACCGGGATAATTCCGCCGACAGCCGCGTGCCGTTGCGCGCCGGCGGCGTCGGGCTGCTGCCGGTGGCCGACCTGGTCGGCCAGGTGGATGCGGTTATCGGCTCATGGGACCTCGGCATGAAAAGTCAGCCGATCTGGACGTGGCCGTCCGGCCTGCGGCTGGCGCGGTTCTTCACGTCGGTGCAGTGATCCGGGCGCCGTTTAACGGATCACGCCCGAGATGCAGCACGGCTTGCGCCGCGGCGGGCGCACTTTGTCCTTCAGGAAGCAGCGCGGTGCGGTGCCGAGATAACCCGGTCGGGCGTAGGTCCAGGCCCGGCACTTGTTGTCGCCCTGGCAGGCGGCGGCGCATGTGGCGCCGCTGCTGTTCGGCTTGACCTCGATATTGCGATAATCGCCGCCGGCACGGTCGGTCGCGTATTCCGTCGGTCCCCGGCGCGGCTCCAGCACCCCGGATCCACGCACGCCGGATACGCAGCAATGGCGTTCGACCCGGCGCGGCACGCGAAATTTGAGCCAGCACATGGCGGGGCCCCGTTCGGTCTGCGGATAGGAAAACGTCCAGGAGCGGCATCGCGACTCTCGGTCGCAGCGCGCCGCACAGACTGCCGGGTCGCCCGAGCGCACGATGAAGGTCGAATAGTCGCCACCGGGGCGGTCGAAATTCGCCTGCGCCCGGGCTGTCAGAGTGCCGCAGCCATAAAACAGCGCGCAACACACAAGACCGAACGACACAACGCGACACGCACGCAAAAAGCTTGCAAAACCCCGAAAAATCCCGGCCTCCCAAGAACGCGCATGCGATTCACGATTCATGCCGAGAGGTATCCCATGTTCGATTGGACGGCGCCATGATCGTCATCCTTGACGGGCGCTGCAGGCCGCGTTCACCCCCCGTTCAGATGGATTCTCCCATTGACCATGGGAGGTGCCGAGAAGCCCGAAAAGGCCCTAAGGAAGTCCTTGTAAAGCAACCCGCTATTGCATCGCAAAATGACAACAGCCGCTATGAACGAGTAATGAACGACGGTGAACTAAAAAGAACAACGCGTGGGGGGCCAACATCCCACGCCGTGTGGTCGGGCGGACCGCCTTGCGCGGATGCTGCTCATCGGGGGGAACCGGGCGCAAGTGCCAGGTGTGAGTAGCAATGTCGCGTTTTCGTAATCTGCCCGCCCGGCTGGCGCAGACTGACCCTTTTGACCTTGCGGCCGCGATCCTCTTCGTGGCCGTCGCCGCCTTCATCATCTTCACCTTCCGCGACTATGCGGTCTCCAACGACGAGGAGATCCAGCATCAGTATGCGCAGCTCATCGTGCGCTACTACGCCAGCGGCATGACCGACCAGGCGGTGTTCCACCTCTACAATCTCTATCTTTACGGCGGTCTGTTCGACCTCATGGCGGTCGGCCTGCAGCACCTGCTGCCTTTCGACGTCTGGAACATGCGCCACCTGCTCTGCGCCTTCATCGGCCTCGGCGGCATCGCGGCGGCATGGGCGACGGCGCGGATGATCGGCGGCACGGCGGCGGGCTTCCTTGCCGCGGTGCTCCTGGTGATTTGCGGGTCCTATTACGGCACGATCTTCAACCACACGAAGGACATTCCCTTTGCCGCGGCGGTGATGGGCTCAATTTATTTTCTGCTGCGCACGTCGCGTGAATTGCCGCGACCGCGCTGGAGCGACGTCATCTTCCTTGGCCTGTGCACGGGCGGCGCGCTCGGCATCCGCGTGACCGGATTTCTCCTGATCTGCTATGCGGGCCTGATGGTGCTGGTGCAGTCGCCGCTAACGCAGCCGGGGCATGCCAATTGGCGCGCGAGACTTGCAGCGACGGTGCGTTACGTCTGGCCAGCAGCGCTGCGCTTCCTGCCAGGCCTCGCCATCGCCTACGCGATCATGCTCGCCGCATGGCCTTGGGCGGCGCTGGAGCCGCTTAATCCGCTGCGGGGATTCGTCAGCTTCGCGGACTTCAATTACGACATCAGCACCCTGCTCGCGGGTCACGTCTATAGCATGGGCGATGTGCCGCGCTGGTACATTCCAGAATATTTCGCGGTCAAGCTGCCGATCCTGATGCTGTTCGGCGTGGCGCTGGCGGTTCTCCTCGCCGTCCGGCCGACGATTTTCGCGCCCGCCAACGCGACGGTCTCGCGGCGTCAGCTCGTCTATCTCGGCTTCGCGGCGCTGTTTCCCCTCGCCTGCCAGGTGATTGCGGCCGGTCCTGCGTTCACGGGCCTGCGCCACTTCACGTTCCTCATCCCGCTGCTCGCCGTCATGGCCGCCGTTTCGCTCACCGCGATGATCTCGGCGCTCGCGCACAGGCAGTTGCGGCTGATGGCCGGTGCCGTCTCGGCGGTGTTCGCCGCCGCGATGCTGTTCAATGCCATCACGCTGGTGCGTCTGCATCCTTACGAATATCTCGCCTTCAACGAATTCGTCGGCGGATTGCCCGGTGCCATGGGACGTTACGACACCGACTACTGGGCCAACATGATGCCCGAGGGCGTGCACGATCTGGAAAGTTATCTCGACAAGACCGACCGGCGCCCCGGACAGCATTACACCGTCGCCATTTGCTCCGAGAGCAAGGGTTTTGAAGAGGCGGCCAGAAAAGACCCACGGTTCACGTTGACGGACGACTGGAATCGCGCCGACTTCTTCATCTCGACGACACACATGCACTGCGACAAGGACCTGCAGGGCCAAGTGATCGCCGACGTCAGCCGGCTTGGTGCGACGATCGGCGTGGTCAAGGATCGCCGTGCGATCACGCGGCCGGAATTCGCCCGCGCCAAACGGCAGTAAGACACGACCGGACCCACGCGCCGCGAGGATGGATGTGCGGGTCAAGCCCGCGCATGACGATCCGACCCGGCGATGTCAGCTCATGCGCTAATAAGCGTATTCGCTGTAGATCGGGTCGATGGCCCCATGCCACGGCCCGTGGAATTTTTCCAAAAGCTCTTCGGCCGGTGTCATGCCACGTGCCGCCGTCTCCTGCAGCGGCAGCAGATAGCGCGTCTCGTCACGTCCGGTACGGTCGAGACGTTTGCGCCGTACCAGCCCCTGCTCGACCAGACCCAGCACCTCGCGCGCGAGATCGAGCATCGTGCGGTTGCGGATCGTCGCCTTGAAGCCGAGACGCGGAACGGCATCGCGCAACGCCTGCCGATCCTCCGCGCTCCAATCCTTGACGATGTCCCAGGCGGCATCGAGCGAGGCCTGATCGTAGAGCAGCCCTGCCCAGAACGCCGGCAGCGCCGCGAGCCGCTTCCACGGCCCGCTGTCGGCTCCGCGCATCTCGAGATAACGCTTGAGCCGCACTTCGGGAAAGATCGTGCTCAGGTGATTGGCCCAGTCGGAAATCGAGGCGCGTTCGCCCGGCCGTTCTTTCAATTCACCGGCGAGCAGCTTCCGGAACGACAGCCCCGACACGTCGACATACTGGTCGCCGCGCTTGAGGAAATACATCGGTACGTCGAGCGCGTAGTCGACCCACCGCTCGAATCCCATGCCCGGCTCGAACGCCCAGGCCAGCATGCCGGCACGGGCATTGTCGGTGTCACGCCAGATTTCCGAGCGCGCCGAAAGAAAACCGTTCGGCTTGCCGTCGGTGAACGGCGAGTTGGCGAAGAATGCGGTCGCGACCGGCTGCAGCGCCAGCGCCACGCGCAGCTTCTTGACCATGTCCTGTTCGGAGGAGAAGTCGAGATTGGTCTGTACCGTGCAGGTGCGATACATCATGTCGAGGCCGCGCGTGCCAACCTTGGGCATATACGATGTCATGATGCGATAGCGGCCCTTTGGCATCACCGGCATCTCGTCGCGCCGCCAGTCCGGCGTCATGCCGACGCCGAGAAAGCCGATGCCGAGCGACCCGGCGACCTCACGCACCTGCGCGAGATGCGCATGCAGTTCGGCGTAGGTCTGATGCACGGAATCATAGGGCGCGCCGGCGAGTTCAAACTGTCCGCCGGGTTCGAGCGTGATCGCACCGCCGCCGGTGACATCGAAGAGGCCGATGATGTTCTCGCCCTCCATGATCGGGTCCCAGCCCAACAGCATCTGCATGCCTTCGAGCAGCGCGCGGATACCGCGCTGGCCCTGATAAGGCACCGGGCGATGACCTTCCATGGTGAACGCGAATTTCTCGTGCTCGGTGCCGAGCCGGAACGTCTCTGGCGGCTTCGCGCCATGCGCCATCCAGGCGGCGAGTTCGTCGCGGGATTCGATCGGCGTCATGTCGATCTGGTCGCGTGCCATGCAGGGTCCGTGGAAACGTTGCGGGAAAAGCGTGAGCGCAGGTTCGGCCGGCTGGCCTCAGATATCTTGGATCACAACCAGCCGGGACCGGCGCGTCCCGCAAGAAGAATCAGACATGGTCACTCCGCAATTTTTTTTGAACGCGCTCGTCGAAGCGTTCGACATTGACCACCACCCGCGTGTGCTGGCCATCGCCGACCCGTTCCTTGTCGTCGTGAGCCTCGACGCGGAATTCGAGTGTGCGGCCATCGACCTTGAGCAGTTCGGCAGTGGCGCGCAGATGCATCCCGACCGGCGTCGCTGCGTAATGACCGACGTCGAGATGCGTGCCGAGGCTCTGAAATCCGCGCGGCAACAGCCGCTCGACCGCGTTGAGCGCAGCCGCTTCCATCAGGTTGATCATTACGGGTGTCGCCAGCACCTGGACCCGGCCGCTGCCGATGCGCGGCGCCGTGTCGGCGTCCTGCACGGTGATTTCGGCCGATCCGATCAGGCCAACCTTGAGATTAGACAGCTCCACGCGCGCTTTTCTCCTTCGCTCTGCAACCCGGCTCGTGCCGCCTGATGGCGGCCTTGATTGGCTACGCCGCCTGACGGCGGATCTTAAGGCTATGCCGCCTGACGGCGGCCTGGTGCGAAGCGTCCATAGAAGGTTTCGCCCTTCTGCGCCATCTCCACGAGCAGCTTTGGCGCGCTAAAGCGCGCGCCGTGCTTTTCTTCCAGCGACCGGCACAGATCAAGAAACGCCTTCGTTCCCATGCGGTCGATATAGGACAGCACGCCGCCATAGAACGGCGCAAAGCCCCAGCCGAGGATCGAGCCCACATCGGCTTCGCGCACATCGGTGACGACGTGCTCCTCCAGCGTGCGCACGGCTTCGAGCGCCTGCACCGAAAGCAGGCGGTTCTTGAGTTCCTGGATGTCGATAGTGTCGGGATCGAGCTTGTGCGGTTGCAGGTCGGCCAAGCCCGGCCACAAGCGTTTCGGTCCCTTGTCAGGATAATCGTAGAAGCCGCGCTTGTTTTTGCGGCCGAGACGCATCTGCTTCTCGACCATCTCCTGCAGCAGCGCCTTCTGCTTCGGATCGACCGCCTCGGGACCGAGATCGGCTTCGGTCGCCTTGAGGATCTTCCAGCCGAGATCGAGCGCGACTTCATCGTTGAGCGACAGCGGACCGACCGGCATGCCGGCCATGCGCGCGACGTTCTCGATCATCGCCGCCGGCACGCCCTCGGTGAGCATGATATGGCCTTCGCGGATGTAATTGAGCACGCAGCGGTTGGCGTAGAAGCCGCGGCTGTCGTTGACGACGATCGGCGTCTTGCGGATACGGCGAACGAAGTCGATGGCCGTGGCGAGCGCTTTGTCGCCGGTGTTCTTGCCCAAAATGATCTCGACGAGAAGCATGCGCTCGACCGGCGAGAAAAAGTGGATGCCGATGAAGCGCGCGGGATCAGCAAAATTCTCCGACAATGACGTGATCGGCAGTGTCGAAGTGTTGGAGGCAAAGACCATGTCGGCGCCGATGTATTGCTGCGCCTTCGCCATCACCTCGGCTTTGACCTTGCGATCCTCGAACACGGCTTCGACGACGAGATCGCAATCGGCAAGCGCGGCATAATCCGGCGTTGCCGTGATGCGCGCGAGCAGCGCCTCGCGGTCGGCGGCCTTGGCGCGGCCCTTGTTGACCTGATCGGTCATCAGCTTCTGCGAATGCTCCTTGCCCTTGTCGGCGGCCTCCTGATCGCGGTCGATGAGGACGACATCAAGACCGGCAAGCGCGCTGACATAGGCAATGCCCGCGCCCATGAAACCGGCGCCGAGCACGCCCACTTTATTGAGCCGCGATTGCGGCACCGAGGCCGGCCGCCGCGCGCCCTTGTTCAACTCCTGCATCGAGACGAACAGCGAGCGGATCATGGCGGCTGCTTCCGGCGTGCGCAGGATATGCGCGAAATAACGCTGTTCGACGCGCAACGCCTGATCGAACGGCAGTTGCAGGCCTTCATAGACGACCTGCAGAATGGCGCGCGCCGCAGGATAATTGTCGTAGGTCTCGCGGCGATAGATCGCGTTCGCCGCCGGAAACGTCATCATCCCGGCCTTGGAATAGACCGGACCACCGGGCAGACGAAAACCATCCGCGTCCCACGGCGCCTGCGCCTTGCCGCCGCCCTTGATCCAGGCCTTTGCCGCGGCGATCAGTTCAGCCTGCGGCACCACGGCATCAAGAATCTTCATCGCCTTGGCGCGCGCCACCGGCAGTTGATCGCCCTTGAGCAGCATCTGCAACGCGTCCGCCGGCGGCATCATGCGCGAGATGCGGGTCGTGCCGCCCGCGCCGGGAAACAGGCCGATCTTCACTTCCGGCAGGCCCACGCGTGTTTTCGGATTATCGCCCGCAACACGGTAATGACAGGCGAGACAGAGTTCGAGTCCGCCGCCAAGCGCCGTGCCGTTGATCGCGGCCACCCAAGGTTTTCCGCAGGTCTCGATGCGGCGATAAAGCTGCGAAAGCTTGCGGCTGTTCTCGAACAGCGTCTGCATCGCGGCGTCTTCGCCCTTCGACGCGACCAGTTCGGCAAACCCGCGCGTCAGCGCTTCGAGCATCGTGAGGTCGGCGCCGGCGCTGAACGCCTCCTTGTTGGAGGTGATGACGACGCCCTTGACGGCGCCATCGGCAGCGACCTGATCGAGGATCGCGGACAGATCGTCCATGACGCTAACGTCGATGACGTTCATCGCCTTGTCTGACATGTCCCAGGAGACGAGCGCGATGCCGTCGGCATCGACGTCGAACTTGAAATTCTTGAAAGCCATTCGCCGCTCCCCTGATCGCTCAATAACTAAGTCAGCATGCGTCGAAAAAAATTAAACGCGCTCGATGATCGTCGCCGTGCCCATGCCGGCGCCGATGCAGAGCGTAACCAATGCGGTGTTGAGATCGCGGCGTTCGAGTTCGTCGAGCACGGTGCCCAAAATCATCGCGCCTGTCGCGCCGAGCGGATGACCCAGCGCGATGGCGCCGCCATTGACGTTGACCTTCGTCGTGTCGAGATCGAATGCCTGCAAAAAGCGCAGCACCACGGCGGCGAAGGCTTCGTTGACCTCGATGAGATCGATGTCAGCAAGCGTCATCCCGGCACGCTTGAGCACTTTTTTGGTGACGTCGACCGGACCGGTGAGCATCAGCGCCGGCTCCGAGCCGATATTGGCGAACGCTTTGATGCGCGCGCGCGGCTTGATGCCGGCGGCTTTGCCGGCATCCGTATTGCCGATCAGCACGGCGGCGGCGCCATCGACGATGCCGGACGAATTACCGGCATGATGCACGTGGTTGACCACTTCGACTTCCGGATGCGCCTGTACGGCCACCGCATCGAAGCCACCCATCTCGCCCATCTGCACGAAAGACGGCTGCAATTGCGCGAGCGACTGCATCGTCGTCGTCGGGCGCATGTGTTCGTCGCGCGCCAGAATCGTGAGACCGTTGATGTCCTTGACCGGCACCACGGATTTCTTGAAGCGGCCTTCGTCCCAGGCCTTGGCCGAACGATGCTGGCTTTCAACCGCATAGGAATCGACGTCGTCGCGCGAAAAGCCGTATTTGGTAGCGATGAGGTCGGCGGAAATGCCCTGCGGCATGAAATAGGATGGCAGCGCGATCGACGGATCGACCGGCCACGCGCCGCCGGATGCGCCGAGGCCTACCCGGCTCATGGATTCGACGCCGCCGCCGACGGCCATGTCATGCTGCCCGGACATGATCTCCGCGGCGGCGAAATTCACCGCGTCGAGACCCGAGGCGCAAAAGCGGTTGATCTGCACGCCGGGTACGCCGTTGCCGTAGCCGGCGACGATGGCCGACGCGCGGGCAATGTCGCCGCCGGCCTCGCCGACCGGATCGACGCAGCCGAGCACCACGTCATCAACCAAACCTGTGTCGAGCGCATTGCGCTCCTTGATCGCACCGAGCGCCTGGGCCGCCAGACTGAGCGCGGTGACTTCGTGCAAAGCCCCGTCGGCCTTGCCGCGCCCGCGCGGCGTGCGGACATGGTCGTAGATGAAGGCGTCGGCCATGATCGATGATCTCCGATGCAAAAGAAGGGCGCGTCAGTCCGGCATCCTATCGCAGCTAGATAGGCAGCGGCAGGCCGTCCTGCGAGGGCGTGTCCAAAAGGCCTAGAACGCCTCCGCCGGCAATTCCATCACCGTGCCGGCGCCGGCCTGGATGCGGGCAAGACGGGTCGCGGTTTCCGGCAGCATCCGCTCCATGAAGAAGCGCCCGGTGACGAGCTTGGCCTTCATGGTCTCGGCCGCCGCGTCGCCGGCGGCGATCTTGTCCTGCGCCGCCTTGGCGATCTGCACCCACATGACGCCGAGCGCGACGAGACCGAAGAGGTGCATGTAATCGGTGGCTCCGGCGCCGGCATTGTCGGGCTTGGCCATGGCGTTCTGCATGAACCACATGGTCGCCTGTTGCAGATGGGCGGACGCCTGCTGCATCGGCGCAATGAACGGCTTCATCGCTTCGTCGGCGGCATGTTCCTTGAGCAGAGCGCCAATGTCGTTGAAATAACTCATCACCGCGCGGCCGCCATCCTTGCCGAGCTTGCGGCCGACGAGATCGAGCGCCTGGATGCCGTTGGCCCCTTCGTAGAGCATGGCGATGCGCGCATCGCGCACGAACTGCTCCATGCCGTGTTCACGGATATAACCGTGCCCGCCATACATCTGCTGCGCCATGACGGCGTTGGCAAAGCCCTGATCGGTGAGCACGCCCTTGATGACCGGCGTGAGCAGACCCATGGCGTCGTCGGCAGCCTGGCGCTGCTTCTCATCCTCCGAACGATGCGCGATGTCGGATTGCAGACCGGCCCAGACCAGCAGTGCACGCGCCGCTTCGTTGAACGCCTTGATGGTCAACAGCGTGCGCCGCACGTCGGGATGCACGATGATCGGATCGGCCGGCTTGTCAGGATGTTTTGCGCCGGTGAGCGCACGGCCTTGCAAGCGCTCTTTCGTATAGGCGGCAGCATTCTGATAGGCGACTTCCGATAGCGACAGGCCCTGGATGCCGACGCCGAGACGCGCCTCGTTCATCATCACGAACATCGCGGCGAGGCCGCGATTTTCCTCGCCGATCAACCAGCCGGTCGCGCCATCGTAATTCATGACGCAGGTGGCATTGCCATGAATGCCCATCTTCTCTTCGATCGAGCCGCAGGAGACGCCGTTCTGCGCGCCGAGCGCGCCGTCATCGCCGACCATGATTTTCGGCACGACAAACAGCGATATGCCTTTGGTGCCCTGCGGCGCGCCTTCGATTCGCGCGAGCACGAGATGGATGATGTTCTCCGCCATGTCGTGTTCGCCGGCGGAAATGAAAATCTTCTGGCCCGTGATCTTGTAGCTGCCGTCGGCCTGTTTCACCGCCTTGGTGCGCAGCAGGCCGAGATCGGTGCCGCAATGCGCTTCGGTGAGGTTCATGGTGCCGGTCCATTTTCCGGCGACCATGTTGGGCAGATACTTTTTCTTCTGCTCATCCGAGCCGTGTTCGATCAGCGCGGCGATGGCGCCCTGCGTCAGCCCCGGATACATCGCGAAGGCCATATTGGCCGAGCACATGAACTCGTTGACGATACCCGTCATCGTCGCCGGCAATCCCTGGCCGCCAAACGTGTCGGGCGCGGAGATGCCGACCCAACCGCCCTCCACCACCTTCGCGTAGGCTTCCTTGAACCCTTTTGGCGTCGTCACATGCCCGTCGTCATGGCGCTTGCAGCCCTCGACGTCGCCGGAATGGTTGAGCGGGGCCAGCACCTCTTCGCAGAGTTTTGCCGCCTCGCCGAGCACGGCTTCGACGATATCCGGCGATGCGTCGGAAAATCCGGGAAGATTGTCGTAGCGCTCGGCATGAAAGACGTCGTTCCACAAAAACATCACGTCTTCGACGGGCGCCTTGTAGATGGGCATGCAGTCCTCCGAACGATCCGGCCTGACGATCCGGCCTCATGGGGCCACCTTCACCGCAATGGCGACCGGTGCGGCGTCAACGTGCCCCGAGATTACGCGCAACTTATTAATCGAGAACTTTTTTAAAACCCCCACGATCCTCGTGCGCATCACCCGGCCATATCCGGGAGGCAGCGCGCGATCGATGCCGCGGCGTCCGAAAACTGCGTCAATCCGAAACACGTTCCGCACGCGCTTAACGGCTTGTTTACCATAAGACCTGAATGTCGGGTCCTGGAGGATCGAACATCGACTGACCGCTTTCGCCGCTTAGGCGGCGCGCACCGCCGGACCGTCGCATCGATCGTGTTGCTCCCCCCTCGAGGGCTGTGTCGGCAAGGGCTTGGTGTCGGATGAGAAAAGGCAATTTGCGCGACAGCGAAGGCAGCGAAGGGTTGAGCCGGGAAATGCGGGATGCAGCCCGCGACGCCGCACGCCGGTCTGGCCTGTCCCTGCGCGAATGGCTCGACAGTGTCGTCCGCGATTCGGACGCCGATGCCCAGGACGAGACCGATGCCGGCGCCGGTCGCGCGGACGACCTCGATGCCGTGCACGCGCGGCTCGACGCGCTCACCCAGCACGTGGAATCGCTGGTCGGGGTGATCGCCGAATCAAAATCCTTCAAGGCCGGCGCCACCGCGCCGGCAAGTTCGAAACCCGATCCCAAAACGCCCATTTCAGCCGGCCCCGCGCTTGATTCCACGCCGCTATTCTCGGATCGGATCGACGCCGCGATCGCCCGCATCGACCAGCGCTTCGATTCCATTCTGCGCCAGCGCGCTGGCGAGGACGCCGAGCGGCAGGCTCTCTTGCGCGCAGCGTCCTCCAGGGATGCGCATGCGCGCCGCATGAGCGAAGCCGAAACCGCAAAGATTACCGAAGAAATCGCGGCCCGCATCACGGCGCAGACCGCAGCGCGCGACGCTGCCGCGAAAGACGCTGCAAAGCGTGAGCAAAACGTCGTCGCGCCCGCGACCGTCGATGCCTTCGGCGCGGTTCCGACATCGGACATGGCCGAGAATTCAGGGAAGAGCGAGGCTGCCTTTCCGCTGCGGCGCGCAATGCCGCTCCAGCATCAAAAACCCCCGCAACAACAGCTCCGCATGGCCGAGCCGCCGCACGCCGCTGCGCCGATTGCCCGCCCGCTCCCCGCTTTCGCGCGTCCGGATACGGTCGGCCGCGATTGGGGTCTGCCGCAGGCCCCGACGGACAGTCCTGCCGCCGCGCAATCCGTTCTCGATGACATCCGGGCGCGTCAAAAATCGCTGGATGCCTCGGCCGAAGACGACCTTTTTTCGCCTTTGCCGCAAAACCCGATCGTCCATCGCGACAGGTCCGCGTCGCAACGCATTGCCGATCAGCCGCCCGTGACAGCCTCTCCGGCGGCGGTCGACATGTTCGGTCTTGAGCGGCATCTGCGCCAGATCACCGAGCAGATCGAAGCCCTTGCCCGGCCCGACCTGACCGCCGCCGTGGAAGCGCTGCGCGACGAATTGCGCGAGATCGCCCGCACCCTGATCGATGCCATGCCGCGTCAGGCCATCGAGGCCCTGGAAGCTGACGTCCGGCGGCTGAGCGAGAAGATTGACAGCGTCCGCGGCCAAGGCCAGGGCCAAGGCATCGACGAAAGCAAACTCGCCACGCTCGAAACAAGCTTGAACGAAGTGCGCGACACGCTGCGCGCCCTGACCCCGATCGAAAACCTCAGCGATGTTTTCGTGACCGTCAACGGATTGGCGCAGAAGATCGACCGCATCGGCGAATCCCGCGCCGATCCGAGCGCGCTCAGTCAGGTTGAAGAAGCCATCAACGTGCTGCGCGGCGTCATTTCGAATGTGGCTTCGAACGAAGCGCTGGCGGCGCTGTCCGACAAGGTTCATGCGCTCGGCGAGCGGATCGAGCAGATTGCCGCCACGTCAGGCGGCGCCGAGACTTTGGCTGCGATCGAAAAGCGCATCCTCGCGCTCACCGACACGATCGACGCCCACAGCCAGACCCACAGCGCCGACGATATCCATCCGCGGCTCGAATCCGTCATCCAGGGGCTGAGCGACAAGATCGACCGGGTGCAAGGCGATACCGGCAGCATGGGCGCCATCGCCAAGCTCGAGACCCGTATCGACGCGCTTGCCGACAAGCTCGAAACCATGGGCTCGCGGCCGAGCAATCTCGATACCCTCGAGCGCGGCCTTGCCGAGGTGCTCGCTTACGTCGCCGAGCGCCGCGAACAGGACTCCTCCGGTTCGGACGCGTTCCAGCGCGAACTTGCGCGCACCCAGGACTCGCTCGAAGCGGTGCATGAGACGCTCAGTCATGTCGTCGACCGGCTGGCGACGCTCGAACAGGAAAAACACGCCCGCGCCGCTGCGGCCGGGCAGCCCCTCGCCATGGCGGCGGCATCCGGCGCGCCGGCCATGGCGTTTTCTCATTCTCCGTCTATCGCCCCGTCTGCGGCGCCGACGGTCATGCCGCAGGCCGCACAAATCGCCGTCGTGCCGAGCGCAAATGCCGCGCCGCGGAAATCCGACTCGCCTCCCTCGGTTCGCGCCGCCGCGGCCGTTGCCGTCGCAACGCGCGGTCCCGCGAACACGAGGCCGGCGATCGATCCGAGCCTTCCACCCGACCAGCCGCTCGAACCGGGGGCGACCCGCGGCCTGCAGAGCGGTCTGACGCCCACGCCGGGCTCCGCGGCTGCCCGCATTGCAGCCTCCGAAGCCGCCTTGGGTGGCGCGACAACGCCGGCCGACAAGGCGGCGCCGGCCGATGCCGCGACGAAGAAGAATTTCATCGAAGCGGCCCGCCGTGCCGCCCAGGCTGCCGCAGGAACGGAGCCGGTCGTTCGCGCCGTCCGGCCGCAACCGGAAGCGCCGATCGAAGCTCCCACGGAGGGGGTCGGCCGCCTCTCGAAGCGTATCCGCACTTTTCTCGTCGGCGCCGCCGTGATCCTGCTGATCGGCGGGGTCGTGCGCGTGGCGCTGAATTTGTTCGACCCCCACAGTTCCACCCAACCCGCCACGCAAAAAACGTCGGCCACACAGCCGCGCACCGGCAAACACGTGGCCGCATCCGGCTCGCGCACGCCCGGCACCGCGTCGACCCTCGACAGCTCACGCTTCGTTCCCACCGGCTTACAGGGCGCACCGAAACCGCCGCAGGCAGCCGATTCCACATCCAATGACGTGACCGGCAGCATCGGAGCGCCGTCCAAGACATCCGGTAAGGCACAGGATCGCCCAAATCAGGACAGTGCAACGCCGGATGCCGCCACCGCCGCGCTCGATGCGCAACTGCCGCCGGCGCTCGGCGGCAAGCCGCTGCGCGAGGCCGCCGTCAAGGGAGACGCCGGCGCTGAATACGAGATCGGCTCGCGCTATGCGGAAGGGCACGGCGTTCCGCTCGACAACGCCAAGGCCGCCGACTGGCTCGGACGCGCCGCCAGGAAGGGCGTGGTCGTCGCGCAATTCCGTCTCGGCACGCTTTATGAGAAGGGCAAGGGCGTCACCAAGGACCTTGGAACCGCGCGCAGCCTCTACGAGCAGGCCGCCGAAAAGGGCAATGCCAAAGCGATGCACAATCTCGCCGTGCTCTATGCCGAAGGCGGCGACGGCGGCAAGCCGGACTATAGCGAGGCGCTCAAGTGGTTCGTGAAGGCCGCCAATTATGGCGTCTCCGACAGCCAATACAATCTCGGCATCCTCTATGCCCGCGGCATCGGCGTGCAGAAGAACATGGTCGAAGCCTATAAATGGTTCGCGCTTGCCGCGGCCCAGGGCGACAAGGAAGCGGGCAAGAAGCAGGACGACGTCGCCCAAAAGCTCGACGCCAAAGAGATGGCGCAGGCCCGCACAGCGACCGAAAACTGGGTGCCGCAGATGCAGCCGACCGACGCCATCCGTGCGCCGGCGCCGGCCGGCGGCTGGGATCAGCCGGCGACGGGATATCTGCCGATGCAGACCCTGCCGGTGCGCCTCGGCTCACGCTGACCCGGCGCTTCGTTCGCGCAAATCCTGTTCGTTACCGCATCGTGCAGGCCGCCGGGCGCGCAGCACGGTTGTCCTGCAAGGATAAATCTGTCACTGCATGCGCAAGGCGCAAGAAATCGAACACGTGCGCCAGCTTTTAACGGGAGTATTTTATTTCGGCTAAACGGATCCACTGAGCCGGAAAATTCTCCAGCCCCTCGAACAGCACGAACACGGAAAACCATCCGTGCAGATCTACCTTCCGATCGCCGACCTGCCGGTGAATATCTTCCTCATCCTGGGGATGGGACTGGCGGTCGGGTTCATTTCGGGCATGTTCGGCATTGGCGGCGGCTTCCTGATGACGCCGCTGCTGATCTTCATCGGCATCCCGCCTGCGGTGGCGGTGGCAAGCGTCACCAGCCATATCGCGGCTTCATCCTGTTCCGGCGCCATGACCTATTGGCGGCGCAATGCGATCGACACTTCGCTTGCCTTGATGCTGCTCGCCGGCGGCATACTGGGAACGGCGGCCGGCGTCTGGTTGTTCACTTTCCTGCGCAAGGTCGACCAGCTCGACCTCCTGATCGGCCTGTCCTACGTCACGCTGCTGACCGTCGTCGGCGGGCTGATGGTGAATGAGAGCCTGCGCGCCATCCTGCGCGCGCGTGGCGGCACGCCGGTGCCGCTCCGGCGCGCAGGGAGCCACGCCTGGTTTCTCGGCCTGCCGCTGAAGATGCGCTTCAAGCATTCGCGCATCTATGTGTCGATCATTCCGGTTCTGGCCATCGGCGGCAGCATAGGTTTTATCGGTGCCATCCTCGGCATCGGCGGCGGCTTCCTGCTGGTGCCGATGCTGATCTACTTCCTGCGCGTGCCGACCGCGACGGTGATCGGCACCTCGATGGTGCTCACTTTGGTCACGATGGCGAGCGCGACCATCATGCACGCGGCCACCAATCATCTCGTCGATGCCGTGCTGGCGCTCATCCTGATGGTGGGCGGCACGATCGGCGCACAATTCGGCACCCGCGCCGGGCAGAAGCTCAGCCCCGAGCGACTGCGCTTCATGCTCGGCCTGCTCGTCCTCGCCGTCGGCCTGCGTTTTGCCTACGATCTCGTTATCCAGCCCGTCGACCCCTATTCCGTCCGCCTCCTGGAGACCGCGCCATGAGCCCGGTCCATGTGAGCCTGGCGCGCGGCCTCGTCATGCTGGCTCTGGCCGCCCTGATGCTGCCCCAGGAAGCGGCGGCGGAACGGCTGATCACGTCTCTGTCCAATCATCGCGTCAGCGTCTCGTCGAACTTTGTCGGCGACGAGGTCGTCCTGTTCGGCAGCGTCGAGCTGGACAAGGGCGCCACGCCGCGCCAACAGCCTTACGATCTCGTGGTCACAGTCATCGGGCCACGCAACAATGAGCGCACGCGGCGCAAGCAGCGCGTCCTCGGCATCTGGATGAACGTGGATTCGCGCGCCTTCATCGATGTGCCGAGCTATCTGGTTTCGCTGTCGAACCGGCCGGTGGCCGCGATTGCCGACGAATTGACGCGCCGGCGCCTGCAACTCGGCGTCGAGAACACGATGCTGCCGCAGAAGATCGGGCCGGATGTCGCCGACGTCGTGCGCGACGATCCGTTCCGCAAAGCCTTCATCCGGCTCAAGACGGAGCGCGATCTTTATCTCGAGATTCCGAACGGCGTGACCTTCTTCACGCCGACGCTGTTTCGCGCCACGATCCCGCTGCCCGCCAATGCGCCGATCGGCACATACGAAATCGATGCTGAACTGTTCAACGAGGGCAAGCCGATCGCACGCGGCAATTCCGCGCTTGAAGTCATCAAGGTCGGCTTCGAACAATATGTCGCCACAGCGGCCGTCAATGACGGTATCCTGTACGGGCTGCTCACCTCGTTGATGGCTTTGGTGACCGGCTGGCTTGCCTCGATCGTGTTCCGGCGCGATTAACCAGGCTCCGCGCGCAGGGACCCTGAGGCATGCGCAAAAGCAGTCCTGATGGAGGATCAATTCCACGCGCCAGGCGTTTTGTGCCGATGTGCCGCCGATAACCGGGATGAACGCGTGACAATCAACTACGAAACGCTCTGGGCCTCGCTCGTCTTTTACGGGTTGAACGTGGGCTACGCCGTCGTCCTGCTCGGGCTCGGCTGGTATCTTTCGGGTGTGTGTGAGCGATTTGTTTATCGCAGCACGCGGCATGCGCGGCGCGTCGATCCGCTGGTCGTCAACTTCCTCGCCAGCCTCGCGCAATATTCCGTGCTGGCGATCGTTGCGATCGCCGTCCTGCAGCTCTTTGGCATTCAGACGGCAAGTCTCGTCGCGGTGCTCGGCGCGACCTCTCTTGCGATCGGCCTCGCCTTGCAAGGCACGCTGACGAATCTCGCGGCCGGCGTCATGCTGCTGCTGTTCCGGCCATTCAGGATCGGAGACAATGTCGAAGTCGGCGGCAAGGCCGGCAAGGTCAAATCGCTCTCGCTGTTCCTGACCGAACTCGTGAACGCCGATAACGTCCAGATCCTGCTGCCCAACGGGTCGGTCTGGGGACAGGCGATCATCAACCGCTCGACCTATCCTGTCGCCGAGCCGGTCAAAAAAGGCAAAATCGACATCACCTTTCCGGTTCTCGCCGGCGAAACGGTGGAGCAAATGCGGCGTGATCTGCTGGCAGTGCTCAAGAGTGATCCACGCGTCGATCGCGCTGTCCCGCCGACGGCGGCAATTTCAAAGATCGTCGATTTGTCGAAGCCCGACGCGGGCGTCGTCGAACTGACGATCAGCGCCGAACTCGATTCCGCACATGCCAACGATGTCAAGATCATGCTGTTCGATAAGATCAATGCCATGCAGCTTGAGCCGCCCGCACGCGTGACCCCTACGCGGGTTCAGGCGCGCGCCTAATCACTCAGACAGCGGCGCGCGGGAAACCGATAGAGCCGGTCCGGCCCCAAAAGATGCGCGCGAAAATCCAGCGCGTCGAAAACGGCGCGAAAGGCGTGGTGACGAATATTCAGTCCGCCCGTATAGGCGCCGAGCGCCGGCATGACGAGGCGTCGGCCGTCCTCGACAAAGCAGCGCCGCGCGATGGCGCGCCCGCGCTGGCTGATGCGCGCGGCGGGATGCAGATGCCCGGCGATCTCGCCGTCGCTGGCCTTGCGTGACGGTTCGTGCCGGAAGGTCAGCGCGCCGACTAACAGCACTGCGAAAAAATTGCCGCCGATATTATCCGCCGGTTCGGGATCGTGATTGCCGGCGATCCAGACCCAGTCGCGGCCGCGCTGCAAACCGCGCAACGTGTCATGATCGCGATCACCCAGACGTGCCGGGCCGTCGCCGTCGTGAAAATTGTCGCCGAGCGCGATGACGACGCGCGGCGCGTAACGCGCAATCAGCGCGGTAAGCAGCGCCAGCGTCGCCGCGGTATCGTAGGGCGGCAGCAGCATGCCGCGACGCGCAAAGCTCGATCCCTTCTCGAAATGCAGGTCGGCAACCGCGAGCAGACCCTGCTCCGGCCAATACAGCGCACCAGCGGGATCGGCGATCAGCGCGGCACCGGCAATGGTCATGTCGTGGGGCTGGCGTGCAGGCGCTTTTTCCGGATCGGGTGAAACCGCGCGCGTGGCATACCCCCCTCCCCAACCCTCCCCGGCAAGGGGAGAGAGAGCAGAGTTGCGATCCTCTTGCTTGTCTTCCCCGTTTGAGACCGGAAGAGAAAACAAATTCACTGCATCGCCTCTTTCACCAATTCGTCGGCGGCTTCGGCCAGAAGCGAATCCGCCGCCTCGCCGAACACCGGCTCGCGGCCGATTTCCAGCAGCACGGGAACCGCAAGCGGCGAGACCCGCTCCAGCGCTTTATGGACGATTCGCCCCCGCACGCGCGAGAGCATTGTCGACAGCCGTCTTATGTCCAAAAGCCCGCTTGCTGCGTCCGCGCGCGCGGCGCGCAGCAGCATGTGGTCGGGCTGGTGCTTGCGCAGCACGTCATAGACGAGATCGGTGGAGATCGTCATCTGCTTGCGGTTCTTCTCCTCGCCGGGAAACCGGCGTTCGATCAGGCCGGCGATGATGGCGCAATGGTTGAACGTGCGCTTCATCAGCGCCGATTCGTCGAGCCAGGCTTCGAGATCGTCGCCGAGCATGTCTTCGGCGAACAACGTGTCGAGCGACAGGTCGCCACGGCGCAGCGCCTGTTCGACATCGCCAAGACCCCAGACGGCGAGCGCATATTCGTTGGCGACAAACCCGAGCGGACGCAGGCGCGCGCGTTCGAGCCTTCGCGTGAGCAGCATGCCCAGCGTCTGGTGGGCGAGGCGTCCCTCGAACGGATAGCAGACGAGGTAATTGCGTGCCGCACGCGGAAAGGTTTCGACCAAAAGATCGTTGAGCCCCGGCAGCAGCGAACGCCGCTTCTGGATTTCGAGCCATTCGCGTACCTGATCGGGCAGCGCGCGCCACTGGCGCGGATGCGCGAGCAGATCGCGCACGCGTTCAGCGAGATACGTCGAAAGCGGAAATTTGCCGCCGGCATAGGACGGCACTTTTGGCTCGGTCGCGGTCGAGCGCGAGACATAGACTTCGTTCTCCGCGATCGCCTCGTATTTCAATATCTCGCCGGCGAAGACGAAGGTGTCACCCGGCGTCAGCGTCTCGATGAAATATCCCTCGACCTCGCCGAGCAGACGTCCGCCGCGCGGAATGAGACCGGTGGCGCCGCGCGCGCGCACGAGCCGCACTTTCAGCATGTCGGCTTCGACGATGGTGCCGACATTCAGGCGATAACGCTGGGCGACGCGCGGATGGGTGATGCGCCAGCGACCATCCACGCCCTGCCGGATTTTCGCGAAGCATTCATAGGCTTTCAGCGCATAGCCGCCTGTGGCGACGAAATCGACCGTATCGTCGAAATCCTTGCGTGTGAGACCCGCATAGGGCGCGGCCGAACGCACTTCGGCAAAAAGATCCTCGGCCAGAAACGGCTCACCACAGGCGCAGCCGAGAATGTGCTGCGCCAGCACGTCGAGCCCGCCGGTGCGCGCCGGCGGCGTATCCTGCGCGTTCGCAGCAACGGCAGCCACCGCCGCCGTGCATTCCAGCACTTCGAAACGATTGGCCGGCACGAGGATGCCGCGCGAGGGTTCGTCGAGCCTGTGATTGGCGCGGCCGATGCGCTGCAGCAGCCGCGACGACCCTTTCGGCGCACCGACATTGACGACGAGATCGACATCGCCCCAGTCGACGCCAAGGTCGAGCGAGGAGGTGCAGACAACAGCGCGCAGCTTTCCTGCCGTCATCGCGTCCTCGACGCGGCGGCGCTGCCCGACATCGAGCGAGCCATGATGCAGCGCGATGGCGAGATTGTCGTCGTTGAGGTGCCACAGGCTCTGAAACAGGCTTTCCGCCTGCATGCGGGTGTTGACGAACAACAGCGCCGTCCTGTGCTGCCTGATCAGCTCATAAATTTCCGCCAGCGCATGGCGCGCCGAATGGCCCGACCATGGCAGATGCTCGGCCGTGTCGAGCAGGGTGACATGCGGCGGCGCGCCGGCTTGTGCCACGATCAGCGAGGCCAGCGCCTCTCCTTCCATCGGTTGCGGCACGAGAAAGCGGCGCAGGTCGTCGGGCTCGGCCACCGTTGCGGAAAGACCGATGCTCACGAGGCCCGGCGCGAGCCGGTGCAGCCGCGCCATCGCGAGCGAAAGCAAATCGCCGCGCTTCGAGGTCACCAGCGCATGCAGTTCGTCGAGGATGACACAACGCAGGGAGCCGAACAGGAACGGCGCGTCGGCGCTGGCCAGCAGCAGCGCCACCTGTTCCGGCGTCGTCATCAGAATGTCGGGCGGATCGCGGCGCTGGCGCTGGCGCTTCGACACCGGCGTGTCGCCGGTACGGGTTTCGAGCCGCACCGGCAGCGCCATGTCGGCGACCGGCCGCTCGACATTGCGATGCACATCGACGGCCAGCGCTTTCAGCGGCGAGATGTAGAGCGTGTGCAATCCGCCGTCGCGGCGCACGCCGCGCCCGGTCGAACGCAGACGGCTCACCTCGGATTTCGTCGTTGGCGATTTGGGTTGCGTTTTTCGCTGACTGAGTTCGATAAGACTCGGCAAAAATCCGGCGAGCGTCTTGCCGGCACCGGTCGGCGCGATCAGCAGGGTCGAACGGCCGGCCTGCGTTTGCGCGAGCAGATCGAGCTGATGCACGCGCGGCTGCCACCCGCGGCTCCGGAACCAGTCCCGAAAGGTCGCGGGTAGCGCCTGTGCGGCGGCAGTCTCAACCTCGGTGTCGATGGCGGTCACAGGCCAACAAGTAATGCGCCGAGCCTCCGGGGTCGAGGTCCCTCGCGCCCGCCGCAATCCGGCTTATCTAGCAAGAATGCGCCCCGAAGACCTTTTGATGCCGACGCCATCCGGCCTGTGCTGCAAGCCGGGCGGGTTCCATATCGATCCGCTGCGGCCGGTGGATCGCGCTGTGATCACCCATGGCCATGCCGATCACGCGCGGCCCGGACACGGCGCGGTGCTGGCGACGCAGGAAACCCTCGACATCATGCGCCTGCGCTACGGGTCGCAATTCGCCGGCACGTCGCAAGCGGTGCGCTATGGCGAAAGCGTCGATCTCAATGGCGTGCGCATCACCTTCCATCCGGCCGGGCATGTGCTCGGCTCGGCGCAAATTGCGGTCGAACACGGCGGCCTGCGCATCGTCGCCTCCGGCGACTACAAGGACGTGCGCGATCCGACCTGTGCGCCGTTCCAGCTCGTGCCGTGCGATGTCTTCATCACCGAGGCAACGTTCGGACTGCCGGTCTTCCGTCATCCAGATGCCGCCGACGAAGTGGCAAAACTTCTGAAGTCCGTCACGCTCTTTCCCGATCGCGCGCATCTCGTTGGCGCCTATTCGCTCGGCAAGGCGCAGCGTGTGATGGCGTTGATCCGCGAGGCCAGCTACGGCGCGCCGATCTATCTGCACGGCGCGATGGAATCCCTCACACGCTATTACGAAAGCCGCGGCGTTGCGCTCGGCAGGCTGACGCCGGTGCGTCTCGCCGATCGCGCAAAACTCGCCGGCGCCATCGTGCTGTGCCCGCCTTCGGCGATGAAGGACCTTTGGGCGCGGCGCTTTCCCGATCCCGTCACCTGCTTTGCCTCGGGCTGGATGCGCGTGCGGGCCCGCGCCCGGCAGAAAGGCGTCGAACTGCCGCTGGTGATTTCCGATCATGCTGACTGGGACGGGCTCACGCGCACCATCAAGGCCACCGGCGCCGGCGAAATCTGGGTGACGCATGGGCAGGAAGACGCGCTCGTGCATTGGAGCGAGACGCAGGGGCTGAAGGCGCGCCCGCTCGACATCGTCGGCTACGGCGATGACGATAACGAAGACGCCGCCACGGGCGAAATTAGAGAAGAAGAGGTCGCAACGGGTTCGACCAGACTCCCTCTCCCCAATGGGGAGAGGGATGGGGTGAGGGATGGGGTGAGGGGGATTGAAGCTCTCGATAGGCCTAAATCCCCTCACCCGGATTCCACGCGCGAGCGCGAGAAATCCGACCTCTCCCCAACGGGGAGAGGTGAAGAAAGCGACGCATGAACCGCTTCGCCAATCTCATCGACCGCATCGCTTTCGAACCCGGCCGCAATGCGAAACTGCGGCTGATCACCGATTACCTGCGCACGACGCCCGACCCCGAACGCGGCTGGGCGCTTGCAGCGCTTTCCGGCGCACTGTCGTTCGCCCACGCCAAGCCGAACATCATCCGCACACTGATCATGGAGCGGGCCGATCCCGTGCTGTTCGGCCTCTCGTATGATTATGTCGGCGACCTGTCGGAAACCGTCGCGCTGCTGTGGCCGGCGAATTCCGGCCATCGGCCGAATGTGACACCCTCCCTCACCGACGTGATCGAGACGCTGTCGACTCTCGGCAAGACGCAACTGCCTGCCCAGCTTGCGCGCTGGCTCGATGCGCTCGACGAGACCGGGCGCTGGGCGCTGCTGAAACTCGTCACCGGCGGCCTGCGCATCGGCGTCTCGGCGCGGCTTGCGAAAACCGCCGCAGCAGCACTCGGAAACAAGGACGCGCACGATGTCGAACTGATCTGGCCCGGTCTCGCGCCGCCCTATCGCGACCTCTTCGCGTGGCTCGAAGGCCGCGCCGAGAAACCGGTCAATATCGATCCGGCACCGTTCCGCCCGGTGATGCTAGCGCATGCCATCGAGGAGACGGATTTTCAGAATCTCGCGCCGGAGGATTTCGTCGCCGAATGGAAATGGGACGGCATCCGCGTGCAGGCCGTGGCCGGCGTCGACGAGGCGGGCCACAAGGCCGCACGGCTTTATTCGCGCACCGGCGAGGATATTTCCGGCGCCTTTCCCGATCTCATGGACGCGCTGCAAATCGAGGGCGCGCTCGACGGCGAGTTGCTGATCCTGCGCGAGGGTCGCGTGCAGACCTTCAACGTGCTGCAGCAACGGCTCAACCGCAAGGCTATCACGCCGAAGCTTGTGGCGGAATTTCCCGCACATCTGCGCGCCTATGACCTGCTGGTCGACGGCGCGGAGGATTTGCGCGCGCTGCCCTTCATCGAACGCCGCAAGCGGTTGGAAAATTTTATCGCGCGTCTCGACACGCCGTTCATCGACATCTCGCCGATGGTGCCGTTCGATACCTGGGAGGCGCTCGCGCAAGCGCGCGCCGATCCGGCGCAAGCCGGCGCCGGCGAAGATGCCGAAGCCGTCGAAGGCGTGATGCTCAAGCGCCGCGAGGCCGCCTATCTCCCCGGCCGGCCGCGCGGACAATGGTGGAAATGGAAGCGCGATCCCTATCTCGTCGATGCCGTGCTGATGTATGCCCAGCGCGGCCACGGCAAGCGCTCGTCGTTTTATTCCGACTACACTTTTGGCTGCTGGGCGGCAGGCGAGGACGGCGGCGACGAACTGGTCCCGGTGGGCAAGGCCTATTTCGGCTTCACCGACGAGGAGCTGGCGCAGATCGACCGTTTCGTCCGCCGCAACACGGTGCAGCGTTTCGGCCCGGTGCGTGAAGTCGTGCATGAAGCCGATCGCGGGCTCGTCTTCGAGGTGGCGTTCGAGGGGCTGCAGCGGTCGCCGCGGCACAAGTCCGGCGTGGCGATGCGCTTTCCGCGCATCAACCGGCTGCGCTGGGACAAGCCGCCGGGGGAAGCCGACCGGCTGGAAACCCTTTCGCGCATGCTGGATAAACGCAATGCCCCGAATCGGACATGATCGGTATCCACTTGCCTGACGGCCGCGGCAAGACACGCTAAGATAAAGACGCGCTAGGATGCGGAGCCTGCCGGATCGGCAAAGGACAAGGACGGAGTGTCGGATGGACCAGGGCATCGATGGCGAAGTGACGCCGCCCGAGCGGCCTGTCGGGACTGGATTGGGGCACGACGGACGCCATGACGTGCGGGACGAACCCTACGAGCGGCAAAAGGAGCAGCGCATGGCGGGCAATGTCGAACGGTTCATGGGCGGCTCGCCGCTGGCGGTCGTCGGCCGGCTGATCCTGCTGTCGGTCCTGGTCGGCGTCGTCCTGCATGCGCTCGGCCTCGATCCCCTCAACATCTTCCTGAGCCTGCGCGATCTCGCCCAGCACCTGTGGAATATGGGTTTCGACCTGTTCCGCTGGCTGTGGCGCTATTTCCTGCTCGGGGCCGCCATCGTCCTGCCGCTCTGGCTGATCGCGCGGCTGATGAAAGCGCCCAGCAGACGGGCCTGAAGGGGCCGTTCTGGTTGCCTGTCCCTACACTCGCTCAAGTTGCAGGGCGCCCGCGGACGCGGGAAGAAGCCGTATCGTATCTTTATTGAGAGGCTCGCCCGACGCGGGCCTGCTCCTTACGGATACCTCCTTTTTCGCGATTCCCAATCCTGCGGATATCTGGTTATATTCCTAATACCGGATAAAAGTCTCTATCCGGAGACTTTCCGCGTGTGCCTAAGAAACGCAATCGAACTACGCAATCGGACTGCTGGATTTCATGCTGACGCACGACCAGATCTGGACGGCCATCGATCGGCTCGCGGCGCGCGCCGGTCTTTCGCCGTCGGCGCTGGCCAAGCGCTCCGGTCTCGACCCCACCACCTTCAACCGATCGAAGCGGGTGACGGCGGACGGGCGCGAACGCTGGCCATCGACGGAATCCGTCGCCAAGGCGCTGGCCGCCACCGGCACCAGCATTGAAATTTTCATCGCGCTCATCGCCAACAGCGCCAAGCAGGTGACCCAGGCGGTACCGCTGATCGGCTTTGCCGAGGCCGGCGTCGGCGGGTTCTTTGACGATGGTGGCTTTCCCGTCGGCAAAGGCTGGGACGAGATCGCCTTCCCGGCGGTCAATGACGAGCACGCCTATGCACTGGAAATCTCCGGCGACTCGATGCAGCCGGCCTATCGCGACGGCGACGTCATCATTGTCTCGCCTTCGGCGCCGATCCGCCGCGGCGACCGCGTTGTCGTGCGCACGACCGGCGAAGAGGTGATGGTGAAGGAGCTCAAGCGTCGCACCAGCCGCACCATCGAGCTGAAATCGCTCAACGTCGCCCATAGCGATCGCACGCTCGCGGTGACCGATATCGTGTGGATCGCACGCATCGTCTGGGCCAGCCAGTAAGCGCAAGACGTTGCGACTGGTTTACGCAGCGCCGCCGTGCCAGACCTGCCAATAAAGCCACGCGGCGCGGGCGAGATACGTGAAGCTGACGAAGAAGATGATGCGCCGCGTCCAGGTGCGGAAGCCGTCATCGGTCATCCGGTCGAGGATCAACGGCGCCAGCGACGTTCCCGCGATGGCAAAAGCGATCGCCGGAATGTAGGCCCAGAGCGGAAAGCCGTGGCTGCCGTCGAGGCTCGCGGCAAGCCCGCCGACACTGCCGAAATACATCAGCCGGAAAACATGCCCGGCCGATTGGCACAGCGACTTCGTCGCCACCGTGGTGCGGCGGTCGAGCTTACTCTTCTGGAAGAAGACGTCGAGGAAGAGGCCGCCCGATCCGGCGATGAGATGCAGCGTCGTCGTCACAAGGCCCGACAGGACCGGTACGAAACGCCGTTCGATGTGCGGGCGATGGTTGCGCGGAATGAGTTCGACCACCCACGGCACGAGGCCGAGCGTCAGGTACACCGTGGGCTTGTCCGGCACGTAGGACACGAGCCGCATCGCCAGAAAGGCGACAATGCCGCCGGCGAGGTAGCCGTAGAAAATCGGCAGCCGCACGTAGCGGCGCCACAGCAAAATGCGCCAGCCATTGCTCGAAAGCTGGATCAGCGAGAACACCAGCATCGCCGTGACGACGTCGAGATAGACGAGCAGCGCGCCGAGCAGCAGCATGCCGCCGGCGAGCCCAAAGATGCCTGCAAAGAACGAGGATGCGAAGATCGTTGCGCCGATAATGGCGAGATCGGCGTAAGACATCAGTCCTCAATCACTCTTCCGCGCGCATTCCGCAAAAGCCTGCCCTCGGACTTGATCCGGGGTGGATACCGGTTTTGCGAAAAGAATACGCGCAACTGTGAATTACCCTGAACGCGCCAGCGCGCCGTCGATCATGGCAACCGTGTTCTTGAGACCATAGACGGCGACGAACGAGCCGAAGCGCGGCCCCTGTTCCTGCCCGAGCAGCACACGGTAGAGCGTGTTGAACCATTCGAGCGAGACGCCCGGTTTGCCATCCTTGCCGGTGCGCTTGGTATCGAGGAACGGCTCGCGCCGGCCGATTTCATAGACAACATTCTGGATGTCTTCGGCGGAGGCGGTATCAGGCAATTCGGCCAGCGCATCGCGCAGGTCGAGCAGCGCGGCGCGCTCGTCGCCGGACGCGTCGTGGAATCTTTTCGCTGGCAGGACGAAGTCGCGATAATACTGGATGGCGTAGCCGACGAGCGCATCGAGTTTCGGATGCGTCTGCGGCGTCACGCCGGGCCGGTAGCGGCCGATAAAGCCCCAAAGCGTCTCGGCGTTTTCCGCGTTCGACGATGACACCAGTGTCAGCAGCATCTGGAACGTCACCGGCATGTCGCCCTGCGGGGGTGCGCCGGCATGGATGTGCCAGACCGGATTGCCGAGCCGCTGCTTGCCGTCCTGGCGCGGATAACCGGCGAGGAACTGCGCGTACTCGTCGACATGGCGCGGGATGACGTCGAAATACAGCCGCTTGGCCGCCTTCGGTTCGCGATACATGAACAGCGACAGGCTTTCGGGGCTGGCATAACGCAGCCATTCGTCGATCGTCAGGCCGTTGCCCTTCGACTTGGAAATCTTCTGGCCCTTGTCGTCGAGGAAGAGTTCGTAATTGAACCCCTCCGGCGGCGTACCGCCGAGCGCGCGGCAGATCTTTCCCGACAGCTTGACGGAATCGATGAGGTCCTTGCCGGCCATTTCGTAATCGATGCCCAGCGCATACCAGCGCATTGCCCAGTCCGGCTTCCATTGCAACTTGCAACGGCCACCGGTGACCGGCGTCTCGACCGGCTTATGCGTTTCCGGGTCTTCATAGGTGATGGTGCCGGCCGCCGCGTCATGGGCGATCACCGGCACCTGCAGCACCATGCCGGTCTCCGCGATCACCGGCAGAAACGGTGAATAGCTTTGCGCGCGCTCCTCGCGCAGCGACGGCAGCATGATCTTCATCACCGGGTCGTAGCAGGCAAGCACCCGCAGCAACGCTTCATCGAAACGGCCGGACGTGTAGCAATCGGTCGCCGACACGAATTCGTAGTCGAAGCCGAAGGTGTCGAGAAAGGCGCGCAGCCGCGCATTGTTGTGCGCGCCGAAGCTCTCATGGGTGCCGAAAGGGTCGGGCACGCGCGTGAGCGCCTTGCCGAGATGGCGCGCCATCATCTCCTGGTTGGGGATGTTGTCCGGCACCTTGCGGAAGCCGTCCATGTCGTCGGAGAAGGCGATGAGCCGGGTCTTGACCTTGTCGTCGGTCAGCACGCGGAAGGCGTGGCGCACCATGCTGGTGCGCGCGACCTCGCCAAAAGTGCCGATATGCGGCAGGCCCGATGGCCCGTAGCCGGTCTCGAAGATGATCTCGTCCTTCGGCCGCGCCTTCAGGCGCGCGACGATCTTGCGCGCCTCTTCGAACGGCCACGCGGTGGACTGCTCCGCAAGCGCAAGAAGCCCGGCTGCGTCTGTAGAAACGTCATTCATGGCGGTGATGTGCCACTGGCGGCGGCGGGGGTCAAACGCTCAGAACGGATCGATGGGAAAATAGCGCAGCCATAGCTCGGTGAAGGTCCCCTTCTCCCACATCTGGTACATGGCCCAGTTCAGCGCCGGGCGCAGTTGATCGTTGCCGCGCTTGACGGCGATACCCACGCCCTCGCCGAAAAACCGGCCGCTGTAGAGCGGACCGCCACGAAAAGCGCAGCAGTTTTGGGAATCGGTGCCGTTGAGCCAGAAGGCAAGCGCAATGCCGTCGCCGAACAACAGGTCCACCTCCCTGCGGCGCAGCGCCTCGCGCGCGGCATCCGCATTCGGATAGGGCACCGGCGTCACTTCCTTGAACAGGGTCTTGAGATAGGCTTCATGCGCGGTGCCCGTGATCACCGCAACCTTCTTGCCCTCGAGCTTTTCCGGCCGGATATCGGTCAGCGGACTGTCCTTGAGCGCAACGAAACGCGCCGGCGTGCGGTAATACGGCGCCGTGAAGTCGACCTTCTTGCGCGTCTCCGGCGTGACCGCGATCGAGGCGATGACCGCATCGCCGCGGTTCTCGGCGAGGGCGCTGAGCAGGGTGTCGAAGCGGCGCATCTGGATCGTGCAGGCGACCTTGAGTTCGTCACAAATCTTGCGCGCCACATCGACGTTGAAGCCGATCGGATTGCCGTCGGGACCGGCGAAGTCGAACGGCGGATAATCGGTTTCGGTGAGAAAGCGGATGGTGCCAAGGCGCTTCAGGTCGGGCTGCTCCGGGCGCCGGCGCGGATCCCAGAAACTCGGCACGGCATGAGCGGCGCCACCCGCGGCGGCGGGGTTTTCCGCCGCCGGTCTGTCCGCTGCGTCGCCGGGAATTTCCGGCACCGGCTGCGCCAGCGCGGTCCCGGCAAAGCCCAGTACAATAAACAGGACAACCGCGATCCTCGCCCACAACGCCGGAAGCGTGTGCCGACAGAACAGGCGCGCGAAGGCGACACGATCCATGCGCTCACCATCTCGCAGCAATGACCGGGCATCTCTGGTCAGCATCAGTTCCGCAACTCGGTTAATGAAAGATGACTTTTTAAGGAAAGATTCCTTGCGCCGCCGCTTATAGAGGTTTTGCATAGAGGTGCCAGCACCATGAGGCGGACCAAGGGCGCGGCATGGAAGTTCCGGGGGAGGCCAGCGGTCTTGTCACGACCGTTGCCGAACGGCTTAAAGGCGGGGGTGCGCGTCGAGGCCGGACCTTTTTGTCCGGCGAGGGCAACGGGATTCCACCGGCCCCGCTGACCGCTCCGGCACAGCTCCGGGACCTGCCTCCTCATTCCAGCGTCCGAAAACCCGATCGTCATCGCGGATCGAAAGCCGGCGCACCAAAAGCGCCGATGCCGCCCGTCCTCGGCCGGCTGCAGCAAGCCGATCTGCCGCCCGAGATCGATTTCCTTCGCGGCAGTTTTCCCGAAGCATTGCTCACGGCAGCGGCCAGGCGTGCGGCCCGCCTCGGGGTTGGGGCCGATCAGGTGCTGATCGCCGGCGGCGCGATCAGCGAGCATAGCTACCTGATGCGCTTTTCCGCTTTTTTCGGATGCCGCGTGATCGATCTAGACACCGTTCCACGCAGCGCCTGCCCGCTGAGCGCAGACCGCCTGATTGCAGCCGTCGCCGCGGGCGTTCTTCCGCTGCACACGCCGGACGGCCTGATCGTCGTGCAGGCTCCTCAGGAACGAGGGAGTCACCATCTCGCCCGTCTCGCCCTCAGTCACGCTCCCATTTCGGAGCGTTTCGTCCTGACCACGAAAACCTCCCTCGCGCGCTTCGTCCACCGCCATGCCGACGAGACGCTTGCGCGGCACGCCGCCGAGGCTTTGCACCACAACGCCCCGCAATTCTCGGCAGCCCCTCGGCCGGGGCGGACAACGCCTTGGGCGTTGGCGGCGATGCTGCTCTTACTATCCGCCGGGCTTGCCGTGACAATGCCCGGCGCTGCGTCTCTGGCGGCGCAGACCCTGCTCTCGGTGATCTTCATCGCCTGCGTCATGTTGCGGCTGGGCGCGGCGCTGATGCATCGCCGTTCCTGCGCTGCACCTCTGGCTGCGGGGCCGCGCATTGCCTTGCCGGCAAAACCGCCGACCTACACCGTGATCGCCGCTCTTTATCATGAGGCCGGCGCGGTCGAAGGCCTCGTACAGTCATTGCGACACCTCGATTACCCGCCTGAAAAGCTCGACATCAAGATCGTCATCGAAGCTGACGACACGGAAACAAAGGCCGCGCTTGCGCGCCTGCATCTCGGAACGCCGTTCGAAATCGTCGTCGTGCCGCCCGGCGGACCACGGACCAAGCCGCGAGCGCTCAATGCGGCGCTGCCCTTTGCGCGCGGCAGTTATCTCGTCATCTATGACGCCGAAGATCGGCCCGAGCGCGACCAGTTGCGCCGTGCGCTCGCGGCCTTTGCAGAAAGCCCGGATGCCGTCTGCATGCAGGCGCGTCTGACCATCGACAACACCAATGACGGCTGGCTCTCAAAACTGTTCACGGCCGAATATGCCGGGCATTTCGACGTGTTCCTGCCGGGGCTGGCGACGTTCGGCCTGCCGCTGCCGCTCGGCGGATCGTCCAACCATTTCCACACCGCAACGTTGCGCCTCGCCGGCGCGTGGGACGCCTACAACGTGACTGAAGACGCCGATCTCGGCATGCGACTGGGCCGCCTCCGCCTGCGCTGCGGTGTCTTTTCGTCCTCGACCTATGAGGAAGCGCCATCGACGCTTCGTCCCTGGCTTCGCCAGCGCACCCGCTGGTTCAAAGGCTGGATGCGCCTTGTCAAACGATGTCCTAAGTCAATGAAATTGAATAGGCTTTTGTATTTCTTTGTACGGTCTTCCACCGCTATCGCAACACTATCGCAACAATTTCGGTCGAAGCAGCAGACTATGAATCCGGGGTCAGGAGTTCGAATCTCTTCGGACGCGCCAGCACTTAGTTGCAAGACCTCGAAAATCCGACGGTGACGGCCGGTGACAGAAGCTCCAAAAGTAAGGCCGAGTGATTGGATTCGTGCGGGCCGAATTTCGTCGCGGACATGACGAAAGCGCAATGTTGCATGACGTTTCGAAAACACCGGCGGCAACGCTGCGACGGCTGTTTGCGGATCTGAAAGGTCCGTAGGATCGGAAAGTGCGCGGCAGTCGCGCAACAAGAAGCTGCGTCGGAATTCGACAGCAGCGCCTCGACCTCCGCATGAACGGCAAGTTCTGACCCGAAGGCGACTTGCGCCCACTGCATCGCGAATGACCGCTTTGCGCCCTTACGTCAGCGGTGCGGCGGTGCTTTCCCCAATCCCGAAAGCGGACCCCTCCAGGTGCGCGAATCGTGGCTGCGGTATGCAAGGCATTCCATATCTTTGGCGCGAAGGGGCCAGGACGGATCGCCATGCTCGACCTAGCCGGTAGACCGCTCCCGACCGACTGGTTGCCACCGCTACTGCGCGGCTTCACTGCGCCCCTGACCTCCATTTTTTCATGCCGCGACGACTCAGGCGAATGCCCAAGCAAAGCAAGAGCAGAAGGGCGATCGCCAGCCATTGATAGAACGGGATGAAAACCAGCGTCAAAGCCGCTGTTGAAGATTTCGACCGAAAGAAAGCATCATAGTAGGCGAACCCTGAGAAGATGCTGAAGACTGCGAAATACAGAAACATCGTGATGGAGAACCACTGTCGCGATTTATGGTTCGCAATCAGGCAAGGCGCGACTGCTGGTCCAATCAGTGCTCCTATCCACCATCCTGGACGGCTCGGTTCTCCTGCGTAGAAGACGAGCGCGGCAAGACCGAATGCGACAGTTGCGCAAGAGATGCAGAGTGCCGTTATAAGCGTCATGCGCGTGGATACCCTGCACAGTCGACCGGATGGAATTCGATCGCTGGTGGAAGCCGCCGGCCGTCTACATTGCAGAATAAACGTCTGTGTCCTCTGGAATTCCAAGAGAGTCGAGGGAGACGGCGAACTCCGCAAATCGCGCACAGGGCCGGTCGGAGATCTGCTTCGTGCCCTGCATGATCACAAGGCCCGAACTCGCTGCGGCACCCACCCGACCGCTGCCCTCGCTATTATAGACGATGTAGCTGTATTCACCGTTGTTGAACCGAAGCTGGTATTCCATGCCGGCGATCCGCTGGGTCATCTGGAATACGTTTCCCGAGGCTGGGATACCGACGATCGACATCTCGTCATTGATGCCAGTTCCGTAATGATAGGTGAGCCGTCCGTCGGCGTGCGTCACGGAAACCGTTTTCTTGCCGATCGAACATGTGAATACCGTCGTGGAATTGCCTTCGGCGTGAACGGCCGACGCAGGACCAAGGGCGATCAGCGCGACCAGTCCCGGTACGATCATTGACTTCATTCGTCACTCCATCAACCGCGCTGTGTCGGGCTGAGCTGTTGCCGGGGCTATCTGGGATCGGCGCCTAGCTCGACGCCGGTATTGAGTTTGCCGCGCGCGTCGAAGAGGGGAGCCCAAGTCTGCGCCATGAATCCGCGGTCGTCGAGCGGCACGGTCGCGATGATTTTCGCGGTCGGACCCTGGCACCGCCAAGTCGACGAGGAGTTGCCGATGGTAGCGGTGGCGACGAAATCCTGTCCGGGATTGTCCTCGCAGGTCTGCCGAATATCCTGGGAAGGCTCGCGGCTCGGATTCATTTTCTTGCACGCGCTTCCCGACGCCCCGCCGGCGCAGACATAGACCTTGCCATCGCTGCAGCGCCAGTTCGTCGCCCCGACCGCCGCCACGTCCCGGGGAAGGATGCCATTCTTGTAATGCGGCCCGTAGAAGGCACGGTCAGGGAAATCGAGATTTGGGTTCGCCTGGCAAAATTCATTGATGGACTTCGGCGCTGTTGCCGCGCGAGCGGCTGGAAAGGCGATACTCGCCGCGGCCGCGAACATTAAGGGAAAGTGCGCTGTGTTCATCGGAAGCTACCGCACCTTTCTGCGATGACGCGCAATTTAACCGAGTGGACTCGCGCAACTTGGGCCGCTGCACCCGAATGGTTGATGAATGGGTGACTGCGATTGGCTTGCGTCCGGAGGAGTCTGGCGCTCACTCGCTTCGTGGCACAAAAGCATCAATGATTTACAAGGCGACAGGAAACCTCCGCGCCATCCGCTCTCGCGAGGACGGCGATCGCCACGCTCGCCATCGAGAGATCCTCCTTATCCGGGGCGGCCGTCGGCAGGCTCGGGTATCGGCGCGGCGGTCGCAGCGTCAGGAACGGACATTCTGAGCATCGTTGAGGCTCGTCGCTGATGGTAAGGCCCACTGTCTCGCTCTGATAGTCTAGACATCAAGAGTAAGGCATTGTATATCGAAATTGCACCTTCACAAGTGAGTCTCTTCCTGATCACCGCCACGCAAATGCGCGCCGCGCGCGCTCTTCTCGGGATCGACCAGCGCCAGCTCGCGGAGCTGGCTGGTCTGTCCGTGCCAACCATCCAGCGCATGGAGGCGAGCGAAGGCAACGTGCGCGGCGTGATCGAGACTTTGACCAAACTCGTTGAGGCCCTCGACAGGGCAGGTATTGAGCTGATCGGCAACAATGCCGTGAGCACCGGTGGGGGACGAGGGGTTCGCCTCAAAGCTCCTCTTTCTTGAGCCTTGCTGGCTGATTAAACGAAAGAGCGACGCTGACCGCTAGGCGGCCGACGATCCCGCCACGGACGGCGGCAAGGAAAGAATCATCATGGCTGCCGCGACGATAAAGCCAGGATTTCTCGAACTCTATACGCCCAAATTTTTTACAGTCCTAAAGGAAGGCTATGGACTGACCAGCCTGAAGGCGGACGCCCTCTCCGGCCTGACGGTCGCTATTGTGGCGTTGCCGCTCTCCATGGCGATCGCGATCGCCTCGGGAGTTACGCCGGACAGGGGTCTGTACACTTCCATCGTCGGCGGCTTCATTGTCTCGGCCTTCGGCGGCAGTCGCTTTCAGATCGGCGGGCCGGCCGGCGCCTTCATCGTGCTCGTTTCAGCAACCGTGGCGCAGCATGGCGTCGATGGTCTTCTGCTCGCGGCCTTCTTGTCGGGGCTAATGCTGACCGCTGTCGGACTGCTGCGGCTCGGGACGTTCATCAAGTACATTCCCTATCCGGTGACAGTCGGCTTCACCGCCGGCATTGCGGTGATCATATTTGCCAGCCAGATCAAGGATCTGCTCGGGCTCAATCTGGAAAAGGAGCCGGGACCATTGCTGCCGAAGCTGCAGGCAATCGGTCGTGCACTCCCGACGGTCAGTCCGGCAGCGGTGCTTGTCGCTCTGGCCGCCATCGGCATCATCGTTGCGATCCGGCGCTATCGTCCGCATTGGCCATCCTTCATCATCGCCGTAGCGGTCACCGCCGGCGTCGCCGTGCTTTTCGGCCTGCCGGTCGAAACAATCGGAACCCGGTTCGGCGGCATACCGCAAACGCTGCCGATGCCGCATCTGCCGGAAATCTCCTATGCGCGGGTAGTGGCAGTCCTGCCCAATGCATTGTCCTTTGCGCTGCTCGGCTGCATCGAAAGCCTCCTGTCGGCGGTCGTGGCCGATTCCATGACCGGCCGGCGCCACCGTTCCAATTGCGAACTGGTGGCACAGGGGCTTGCCAATATTGCTTCGCCGCTGTTCGGAGGCATCTGTGTGACGGGCAACATCGCGCGCACCGCAACCAATGTGCGCTCCGGCGCACGCGGACCAATCTCGGGCATTCTGCATTCGGCTTTCCTGCTGCTTTTCATGCTCGTCGCAGCGCCACTTGCCTCCTATATTCCACTCGCGGCGCTTGCCGGCGTGCTCGCGAGCGTGGCCTGGAATATGGCCGAGAAGCACGAACTCATGGCGCTGATCCGTGCCTCATGGGGCGATGCGGTCGTTCTGCTCGTCACTTTCCTACTCGTGATCTTCCGAGATCTGACGGAAGGAATCCTTGTCGGCTTTGCCGTCAGCGCGCTTCTGTTCATCCACCGCATGGCACAAGCTGTCGACGTGGAGAACGGCCGGCCCTTGGTGGAGGAAGACAGGGCCGATAGCGTCAACGGCAATGGCCGCAGGGCCTATGACGTCGGACTTGCTACAAATCCAGATGTGGCCCTCGTGCGTGTGTCGGGCGCCTTCTTCTTCGGTGCTGCCGCGGCTGTCGGGGCAGCTCTGGATCGCATCGGCGATCAGCCCAAGGCCTACATCATTGACCTGTCAGCGGTCTCCGTTCTGGATTCGACGGGAGCCACTACGATCGAAGGATTTGTCCGCAAGGCTAGCCATCGCGGCACCGCCGTCTTTGTGGTAGGCGCGACGCCGGCGGTTCGCCGCACGCTCTTGATCCATGGCATGAAGCCGCCACGCGTACGCTTCCGACAAAACATGGAAGATGCAGTCGTTAGAGCCCGCAAAGCGGCGGCCGTCGCGGAAAGCACCGGAAATTGCAATAGCGCAAGAATGGCTGACGGCTAATGGTGTTGCCCTCGGACCAGTTGTGAGAATCATGTCCTTGTCCGCTCTCCCAGTCGAAGGGGAAACTTCAATGGTCGGCTATGGGCCACTTTGAGCCTCTACGCCCATCGTTGAGCGTCCGCTATTCGCTTACGACGGGCAGAGGCTGCTAGTCTGCTGATGTCCCGGAAGGCGACTTACGCTCCCGGTGTCACGATTGACCGCTTTGCGCCTCAATTGCGGTCATTCGCGCAAGGTCCGCAAACGGACGGTTGCCACCATTGGAGAGGATAAGGGCGATCCCACCTCATGTCGCCCACCACATCCACGTTATCGGGCGAGGTTACTCCTGGCCAATCGCATACGGCATTGTTCCGCCCAACTCGATAACTTGCTCGCCATCCGTCGACTCGATGGGTTTCAGCCCCGCTCACCGGGAGAACCAGAAGCAGATTCTATTTTTCTGCAGACTCTGAGCCCGGCGGATCACGACGTGAAATCCAGCCGGGGGAATCGCTGACCGGAAAGGATTCCAAGGGTGCCTGCGCTACGACGTCAAACTCGATACCGTCGCGAGGAACGAAAGAGGCATCTTCTTTGGATAGGCGCACGCGCCTTGGCGCTTAACAAGCGCCGTCGAAATCGGAAAGCATTTGCTCACCTTTGACTAACTGACAATCATTATAAGTCAGCGCTTACTTATCTCCAAATACAGTGACTAATCTAAATCCGTCACTGTACGGATTTGCAAATTTTTTTTGGAGGAAGCGTGAAAACTGCTCAGAACGCCCCTAGTGGCATGTTCTCATATTGGGGAATGGCCCCGGCCCAAAAGCCGGGGCCTTTAGTTGATAGGATTATGCGACTGTCGACGCTCATCGGATCAAGCCCTGCTGGCACTGGGTGAGAAATGCCCCATAGCTTTTTCCCTTTGAAAAAAGCCGTTCACCACGTTGGACGGCCAATTCGCGGCACCTGTCGAAGCTCGTCGAAGGAAGCAACGTCTGATCTCGCGCCTGGATAGCACGAGCACGCGGCGGCGCGGCCGAGGCTGGGCTGAACGCTGCCGTGGCCAGAATCGCGATAACTGCTACGGTGATTTTTTGCATCGCTAGTCTCCTCTGTTGTGAGACCCAGCCCGCAGAAGAAGCATAGGAACGTGCGTATCCCGGTCAACAACTCTAAAGACGTAGCCAACAGCAAGTTGCAAAATAGCGCGTGGCCCACGGCTAATTTGTGGCGCGATAAAGGTGCGATATTTCGAGCGCCGGATAGGCGATTTTTTCGATCATGTCGACACGTTGGCGCAACATTCCCTGCGGCAGTGTCCCATATTGCGCCGTCATCGTTGGCCGCGAGTGGCCGAGCAAAAAACTGAACGCTTCGTCCAGATATTTCGCCCGCCGCAGCGCGTCGACAAATCCGTGTCGCAGCGAATACAAGCTCAATCCTCTGCCCAATTTCATCTTGAGATGCTGTAGATATCTGCCAAAGTCGCGAGAACTAAGCAGCAATCTGCCCGCGTTGTTTCGCTCCGCTTCCGGAAAGAGCCGCTTTTCGCCTTTCTTTCGCTGCCTCTCGACAAAATCGACAAAACCAAGTCGAATGCCAGATGCGGTTCGGCCGCGTCATTCAGCGCGGCTAAAGATCACGCTCCAGATCAAGAAGGCGTGGATGAGAATGAAAAGCACGCCAACCGTGGACTCCGTTTCGGGTGGGGCCGACTACCGACACGGCGGCTTCTTGGTTCCGGGAAACGGCATCCCATTCGTTTCTTCCGACCAAATGATCCCAAGTTTCGCATTCAACGGAAGCGGGAAAACGATGTTGTTTGGGCTTTCTCCCCACCAATCGCAGTCGAAACATATGTAGATCTTTCGACCGTTATCGGGGTCGGCCGCCGGGATGATGATGTCACCTCCGCAGTGATTGCATCGTGGTCCGTCAAAAAAAGCAATGGCGTGACCCTTTTGGAAAGGAGGGACGCGCAGCGCGAGGGAGTCGCCCACGCGCCTCCTACTTCCAAGACCTGGTTATCGCGATACGGTTCGCCCTCGATAACGGGGGCGATTGGAAAACGTTCAACGTTAAGGCAGTTATCCTGTGACGCAGCTTGCCGAGCGCCGGTGACCACGCCAGATTGTAAAGACGCGCATCGCCGCCGATCGCAGCGTGTAAATACGGTTTAGCCTAGTGAAAGTTGAAGACGCTGAAGAACTTCATGCGCTGGCGAAGCATCTTGGTGTCTCGCCGGAAGAAATTATTAGCGCGGTCGAAAAAGTAGGCGACTCCATCGCCACAGTGCGAAAAGAATTGGGAATTCCGGAAGATCCGGCTGAGCCCGTGAGCCAATTCAAAACATGGCTACGCGGCCGCGATCGCGGTAGCGTCTCGGCGTTCCGTTTTTCAAAAACGGTATGCCACATTCAAGGAATCACTTTCCTGAAGGTGCAGACCCCGTGGTCTCACTTGTCGTGGCGGGCGGATTGTTCGCCGTGACGGCCGACTTGTTGCCCTGGCCCGCCCAGTAAATCGCGCCGAGAACAATGATCGCCAATACGATTACAATTCCAACCCAGGTACTAGTGCCCAGCCCGCCAGCGGCGCGGCGGCGATTGATGTCGTTTGGATTATTGGGGTCGTAGGTCATGGCGTTTACTCCTTTTCTAAGGAGAACAATCCGATCGGGCCCAAGCGGGTTCCGATACTGCGATGCGCCAAACGAGATGAAACCCCCGCCGGGAGAGCATCAACGGAGGCACGAGGGAGTTCACAGTGCGACTATTCGGGTAGTCAAACGTCCCGCCCGCTGACGTGCGCCGCCGCCCCTTCACAGGGCTTCCTGAACACACCATTTTAAGAGATGCCGGCCGAGACAATAGGGTCCTTAAAAAGTAGCACCCCGCCGGTTTCTCGTACCCGGAACGACGATGAACGAGAAGCTGCCAGTTCCGTGCGAACAATGTTCAGCCTCCGGGCAGTTCCAGGGTAGTACTTGCGCAAAGTGCGGAGGCAAAGGCTATTGCCTCAGCGTCGGCGGCAAGGTGGCAGAACCAAGACTCGACCGACCAAAGCGGAGGCGGCCGGGGCAATCGGGGCGATCGCGCGGGTGACTCGCCATCGGACGGGTGTTTTGGAGCACCTGCTCAACTACCACATATCTCAGGGTCGAGCCCGTCGCGGGCTTCTGCGATGGCTGGGTTTGAGTTTCCGAGTATGGGTATCGTTGAAAGCGTTGTCGCCATCGGGTGTCTGTCGTGCCGGCACCGGGCGATTATGGGCGCCAACATGCTAACGGCTGTCGGCCCAAAAGGCGACATTGTGCCATCGACTTGTCAGAGACAGCTTTTGGCGCGAAGCAGACAATCGTCCGTGCTCGCTCATGACTCTTTGTGACATCGCGAACGACAAAAGGAAATTGTCTTTGACTGCGCAATGCGAGCGATGAGTCGAAAAATCGGAGCTGACCACCGGGTACTCAGAAGGTCGCCTAACCGATCGCGTGTCCGTGCAGTGTCTAGGAAAAGCAGCGGCATAAGAATCAAGACTATGTGCAGACTCAGGTGCGTGGACTGCGCTGCGAATCCTATTGAGCGTCCGCAACTCAATTCACGTGCCCGGAGATATCTTGGCACTGATTGGGTACCGCGTGGATTGCGAAGTACATCAGCTTTGAGTCAGGCGCCGTCGCTCAGCTCCGATCCACCGGAGGCCAACCCGGCGAACATGCGCTACGCGTCCTTCGGCAGCACGGAGCGAACCCGTGCGATGAACATATGGAACTCCTGCATGAAGTTGCGAAGGAATTCGGCTGTGCTGTCGTTGGTAACTTCCCCGTCGTCGGTGATGAGGCCCGGCGTGAATTGGATATAGGCTTCCGGAGCGTTCATCTGGGGCGAGTTGCAAAAGCCGAGTACGCTCCGCAGGTTCTGCTGGGCGACGGCGGTTCCGATCGCGCCCGGTGAGGTCCCGATGACTGCCGAAGGCTTGCGCGCAAATGAATTGGTGCCATAAGGGCGGCTGGCCCAGTCGATCGCGTTCTTCAGTCCCCCGGGTATCGAGCGATTGTATTCGGGAGTGACAAACAGCACGGCCTCGACAGCCGCGATCGCATCCTTGAACGCCTTGCCCGCCGGCGGATAGTTGGCGTCAAAGTCGTAGCTGTAAAGCGGCAGATCCTTGAAGGAAATTTCCGACATCTCAAGTTCCGGTGGGGCTAACAGCACCAAGGCATTGGCGAGCTTGCGATTGATCGAGCCCTTGGCGAGGCTGCCGATGAGATAACCAACTTTATGCGTGGTCATGAGTGCCTCCTGGGTTGGGTGAACGTCCAAGTCCGCTGCGTCCGTATTGCGTGTCCGCGCAATTGTTTGCCTCTTCAAGCCGGCTGTCATCCTGATTGTGCTTCGACAATCAACAAAGCCAGCCAAAACAAGGCCGCCTCGGACAATGGCCATTCTTATCCAATTGCCGAGATGGTGGTTTTTGCCGAGATGGTGCTTTGCGGTAGAAGCCGGCCTTGCGGTTACTGCCGATGCGCGTGATGATCGTCGTCAATCCTTCTCGGCTATTCCAGAGAAGAGCCGAGCCTTGATCCGGAGGTCGCCATGGCCGCGCAGGCTTCGCTTCAAAAGTCTTCCGTCATCCTACGAGATTTGAGGAGACTGCTGCCCGATCTCGAGACGCTTTATAAGGACATTCACTCCCACCCCGAATTGTCGATGCAGGAGACGCGAACGGCTGGCATTGCCGCCAATAGACTCAAAACGGCCGGCTATGAGGTTACGAGCGGCGTGGGCAAGACGGGCGTGGTTGGACTGCTCCGCAACGGCGAGGGGCCGACGGTGATGCTGCGCGCCGATATGGACGCCCTGCCGATCGCCGAGCACACCGGTCTTGCCTATGCCAGCAAGGTCTCC
>Ga0310811_10000233_pt1 | contig 79511 bp, 67 predicted proteins | sample YCmetagenome_FD_207642 | JGI IMG/M metagenome (GOLD analysis project Ga0310811, IMG submission 207642) | Soil microbial communities from experimental microcosm in Duke University, North Carolina, United States - YC | ecosystem: Engineered > Artificial ecosystem > Soil microcosm > Unclassified ... | reverse complement strand
AACCAGCAGCGGCTGCATTCGGCGGCCGGCAACATGCCGCCCGCCGAATACGAAGTCACCATGCAGAAAAAGTGGAAAGCGGAAAAAGTGTCCAGGATTACTTGACCACCACAGTGCCGCCCCGCACAGGGGCAACGCTAATAGACCACTAACACAACAAGGAAAGGCCAAACGACCAAAAGACCAACACCAGAACAGACCACTGACACGGCAAGGCACCGCCCAAAAACCCAGACCAACAACAAACCCGCCGAGCAGGCTCCTTATTTAATCCCCAAAATCCACCGAGCAAACCTCTCAGCGTCAGCATCCGAAATCGCATTGGCCGGCATCGCGGCCCCTGTACCCCACTTCCCGGAACTCCCCTCCAACATACTCTTCTTCAGCTTCGCGACCGCATCAGACTCCCCCCGATATCGCTCCGCGATAGCCCGAAACGGCGGCCCGACCTTGGTCGTGTCAATCGAGTGACAAGCGCGGCAAGTCTGCTCGCTAGCAGAAACCCCACTCGCAATACCAATCCCACCTCCGGGCGTCGCAGCAAACGAACTCCCACCCAAAACCCCAGCCAGCGCAGCAACAAAAACCATTCCTCTCACAATCCCACTCCAGTAAAAAACAAAAAACCCCGCCGGCGAAAACCACCGGCAGGGCAAAGCGCTCGACAAATCATCAAGAGAAAAGAAACGAACCCAATCGCGTTACCGCGGCGGCCACGGTTTGGACGGCGCGCCAATCACCGGCTTACCCAGCAACGGCGTCGACAACGCATACGCCCCATTCTCCGTAAAGGCCCAAATGATGTTGCGGTCATACTCGGTATAAATCGCCAGCACACCCTTGCCGAGGGTATAACTCGGCAGCTCGCTCTCGTCCGCCAACGCCGGCACAAAATACCCGGCGATAGTCGGCTTCTCCGGATTGCGTACGTCGAAAATCTGCACGCCGGCGTTATAGAACGAATACGGAATCACACCCTGACGCGCACCACCCGGCTGACCAATCGCGTTCGAACGCTTAGGACCGAAGTTGCCGCCACGCTGGCAGAAACTCGTGAACGGCGCACCCTCAGGCGGTGTCGGCTGCGGCAGCTTGCCCGCTACCTTCAGATGCGACGGATCGCGAGCATCGACGACGAAAATGTCCTTGTACGGCTCGTAGCAATCGCGGTTCATCGGATAACCACTCGTCAGCACGAAGCCCGTGCGTTCGTACTGGCTGACGTCGGCATTGTCGTACTCGGTACCCGCAAAGCTCGGCGCCGTATTCACGTTGCCAAGAATCTTCGGCTGCGCCGGATTGGACAGGTCGAACGAATAAAGACCCAGACCGCCCATCGCGCCGAAACCAATCTTGCCGCCTTGTTCCAAAGGCTTGGGCAAGAAGATTGGAATCCGTGAACCCATCCACGAAGTGCGATTGCCGGCGCGCGGGTTCAGCAGATAAGCCTGCTCGTCAGCTTCATTGCCGACTTTCTGCCCCGGCACCGAGATCTGCGAGACGAACTTCGGATCGGCGGGGTCCGACATGTCCCAAACCTGATAACCCGGCGAATACAGATAGTTCGGGTACTCGGTCAGCGCGTAGCTGTCATCCGGCGCGGCCGACAGGATCATGTACTTGCCGCCGTAATATTCCGGCGCGTCAAGCGAGCCCGAACCCTGCTGCTGGCCGACCGGCGCATCGGGATGCTTGTAGTCGGTCGTGCGCGTGGCGATCAGCTTCCATTGGCTCGGCAGCGGGCCGTCCATTTCGAAGACCTTGAAGCCCTTGAGCGAGTTGTAGTGGCGCTGCGCTTCAACCTTATCCGGCTGCTCGCTCTTGTCGGTCATCAGACCGTAGCGGCCAATTTCGAACGAGGCAACCAGCACGGGCTTGCCGAGCTTCTTGCTCCATACGATCGTGGCGCCGCCGAGATAGTCATGCACGTTGTTCGGATCGAACTTCTCGGTCGGTCCCTTGGGTCCCCACGTGCCGCCCTGCGAAAACACGATCTTGCCGTTGGCGGGATCGGTGACGTCCATGATCCGCATGTAGTCGCGATCGTGGATATAGAGGTAACGGCGGCCGTTGAAGTCGGCGATATTGTTCCAGGCGTGGAAGGGCGAGTCGACAAGAGGGTAGAAGGCCAGAACCTTGACGTCCTTGGCATAGCTCTTCTTGTCCCATGTGGTCATTTCCCCCGGGAAGTGCTGGCCCTGATGCACTTCAGGAGTGGCCTTCGGCCACACGAACTGGCCGGTTGCCGGGTCCATCCCGTAGTCGACGCCCGGCTTGAGCGGGGCAGGCCGGCGATCGGGCGTCAGGCGCAGCCACTGGGCAAGGTAGGGGTCCTTGACATTCGGCGTGCCGGGCGTCACTTGTGCAGCCGATGCCGCGGCGTCCGGCGCCGACGCGGCCGGCGCATTTTCCGTGGCGGCACAAGCCGCCGCGGACACGAACGTCAACAGGACGCCTGTTGCGAGAGTGGATTTGAAATTGCGTTTGCGAAGCATTGGCTTCCTCCTTTTTATATTAGAACGCGTGACGAATCCCGAACTGGAAGCCGCTCGGATTCTGTCCGCCGTTCGGATACACCTGGAACGTGACCGGATAGGGAACAGGCACATCATGCTGATGCGTCACGTGCGCGAAAGTCGCATACAGGTCGGTCCGTTTCGACAAACCGTAGATGTAGCCAATCACGCCACCGGTCGCGCTGGAAATGCTGGTGTTGTTGTCGTCGTGACGATGCACCACGCTCACGTACAGACGATTGCGCCCGTCGATGTTCCAGCGCGCGCCGATCTGTGCGTCCCACCCTTGCGAATTGAAGGCCACGTAAGGCGGATACGCGTAGTAGCCGTTGTACGTGTGATAGATAAACGTCGGCTCGAAACCGCCGAACTTGTAGACGGCGGAGAAATAGTTGTCGCGCGACGAATGAATCTGCGAGGACTTGAAAATATCGCGCGTGTATTGCAACTCGCTCACGGCGCCGAGGAAAACCGGTCCGTGCCGATATTCGATACTGGTGCTCAGGAAACGCCCCGCGCGCGTACTGTCGCCCACGCCGGTGGTCGCCATGATCCGGCCGGTGAAGCCGTAGAAGCTCGGCGTCTTGTACTGGATCGCGTTATCCACGCGATACGACGCGTAGAAGAACTCCATGTTGTTGACCATACTGAAGTCGGCGGCCCAGCTCGGATCGGCGTAGCCCGCAATCCAGTACGAGGGCGTGAACTGCCGGCCCATCGTCACTTCACCCCAGTTGCCTTTCAGGCCCACGAACGACTGGCGGAACTGCGTCGACTGCACGCCGGTGTTGGCGGAGAACATCGGCTCGACGGTGAACACGGCCTTGTTGCCGCCGCCCAGATCTTCGACGCCGCTCAAGTTGAAGCGTGAGTTGTTCAGGCCGCCGCTCGACATGCGGGTCACGTTTCCGCCGGAACCGGACGAGATCAGATGTTCGATGTTTATGTCGACATAGCCCGACAGCCAGACGCTCGACTGCGCGTGTGCTCCGGCGCATGCAAGCATGACGGCGCCGGACACGAGTGCTTTCTTTTTCATTCAGTCTCCAAACCGATCGTTGTTTTTTTCGAGTGAGTGAGAGTGCTGTCGTCGCGCGCGACAGCCGCGGTTACATCCTTTTTCGTCGTGTATACACAAACTGGAGAAAATTATACCCACGGCAAAATTTGGATTCCGAGCTTTATTTTTTTATACAAAACAGCGGTTTAGTTATAGCGGGTTGACCCTGATGGCATCGCGCGTCAAAACAGATGCCTGATTCCGGCTGCATAGGTCATTGCGGTCCCAGAACCGGAAAGCTTGTCGTAGACAGTTACCAGGTAAAGATCGGTGCGTTTGGAGAGGAAGTAGTCGAGGCCCGCGGAGCCCGTATTGCGGCCGGTGACGGCGCTCTTCGGCGCGCTGCGGCGGGTGTACGACCATTCGGCGAGTGCGCTGAGTTGCGAGGTCAGCGGAACCGAGAGACCGGCTTCGTAGGTGTGTGCGCCGATGTCGGCCGCATCGGTACGCAGACCTTGCAGCGCGCCGTACAGTTTGAAGAGCGAAAAATCATAGGCGGCGCCGACGAGGTACGCGTTCTGTGTCGGCGACGCCACACCGGCGACCACCCGTGTGCGTTGTACGGTCGCGACAGCGGTGAGCGAGCCGCCTGCATAGAGGGTCGAGAGCGCGGCGTTGTACGTGCCGTTCGCACCCGCGAAACCGCCGGGCGCATACACCGCGGTGGTGGTCAGTCCGTTCAGGTTGGGGCTGGTGTACTGAATGCCGTTGTTCCAGACGGTATCGCCCGCAAGCGCACCGCCGTAAGGCGCGGTGAAGGTTTGCATGACCAGGGGCGAGAACAGGATCGAGGCCTGAAACGGATTGACCGCCTGCTCGGCAAGGTAGAGCAGATTGGTATGCCGGCCGAGCGTCACGCGTCCGAACGGCCCCGCGATACCCACGTATGAATTGCGTCCCCAGAACGGATCGGCGGCGGTGCGGCCGATGCCGCCGTTCGTCGGCTGGAAGAAGCTTTCGAGCACGGCGATCGCGCGATAGCCGGCGCCGAGTTCCTCGTTGACGCGGATGCCCCAGTAAGGTGCCGTCAATCCCGGGCTCTGTTCGGCGATGGCGGCGGACGGCCCGTTGCTGCGTTTGGTGCTGGCGATATCGAGCCCGACGAGCCCATACAGGGTGACGGAGGTTTGCGCGTTGACGGCATGGGACGCAAGTCCCCATGCGGCGGCGCAACTGAGCGCGAGCGCGCGCAGCGATCGAACGTTCATGGCGGATCCTCTTATGCGGTTGGGAACAGCGAGAGCACAGCGAGATTGCAACGGGACATCAGCAGAACACCGGCGGGACGGCGATGAGGCAACAACATGACGGCAACAGGACAGCGACAGGACGACCCGGGACGACAGAGGTACAGCAATGCAGCATCAGGTGGCGGCGCGACGCTGCGCCGCCACGTTTTCAGGCCGTGCGCACCGCGAATTCGATAGGAGCGCGTGCGAAGTGCTGGGACAGACTGGCGAGTAGCGCGTCCCGCTGCGCAATCAATGAAGCGGGCGAGCGGCCCGCGATGTGCGGGGTGATCAACACACCGGGATGATCGAGCAGGGCGGCCGGCACCTCGGGTTCGTCTTCGATCACGTCGAGCCCGGCACCGGCGATCGCGGCGTGAGCGAGCGCGTCGATTAACGCTTGCGTGTCGAGCACGGAACCGCGCGACACGTTCACCACGTAGCCGTGCGGCCCCAGCGCTTGCAGCACTTCGCGATTGACCAGATGCCGCGTCGCGGCGCCGCCGTTGCAGGCGATGACAAGAAAATCGCTGTCAGCGGCCAGTTCGGTGAGTTCCGCGTAGTAGCGGCCCGGCGCGTCGGCGTGCGGCCGGCGTGCGTGATAGCCGAGCGTCATGTCGAAGCCCTGGGCGCGCACCGCGATTAGCCGGCCGATGCGCCCCATTCCGAGCAGCCCCAGGCGGGCGCCGGTCAGGGTGGGCCGCTCGGCGCGCGAGGCCTGCCAACGCCCGGCACGCACCGCGTCGGTGAGCGGTGCATAGCCGCGCGCGAGCGCGAGCAGCAGACCGATTGCGTGATCGGCGACGGTCGCCGCATTCGCGCCGGGCGCATGGGTCACCACGATGCCGCGCCGCGTGGCGGCGGCCACGTCGACGTTCTCGTAGCCGGCGCCGAACGCGCTGACGATTTCCAGCGCGGGCAGCGCGGCCATCTGCGCAGCGGACAAGCCGGTCGAGCCGTTGGTCACGACCGCGCGCAGGGTCGCCGGATCGACCTCGGCTGACAGGGCCGCGTCCCACCCGTCGGGATGATAGTGAAGCGTATAGCCGCGCCGCAGCGCATCCAGGGTCGCGTCCGGCAGTGCGATCAGCGCGAGCACATGCGTGCCGCTCGCGCTCTCGTTGACGTTGGCGCTAACAGACGCGCTCATGCTCGTGGATCGGCGGCTTGTGCGGCAGGCGCGACTTCCTTCACCGCACCTTTCCAGCCGTTTTCGGTGATGTCGAACACGGTGCCGTCGGGCATGCGGTACTTCACTTCGTAGAACACGTTCGGATCTTTCTCGTGGCGCCCCGTCAGATAGGTGCCGCCCGCCGCGACCACGCGCGCCGCGGTGTCTTCGACGCTGTCCACCCACATGCCGAAGTGAATCACGCCGCGCACGTCCTTCAGCCCCGCGTAACCGGGAACGGTCTCGTCCTTGAAGTTGAGGAGCGCCACGTTCATCGTGCCGTCCGTCATATAGATGCCGCGCATCGCGTTACCGGCTCGGCGCATGCCGAATGCCTGTTCGAAAAATTGCGCGGCGGCTTCGGGATCTTCGACCGAAAGCGCGATGTGGCGGAGCTTGTCCATGAGATGTCCTTGGGTTGTCCCGGGGTTGTTCTGCTGGGTGAATCGCCTGTCGGCGTAGAGAGGGTTGTCGTCACTTTGAATCAAGTGTGTCCGCAACTTCACCAGGTATACTACGTATAATAAATGTATACACAAAAACGATTTGATATACCAGAATGGTTCTCATACGTGGATTGGTGCTGTTAGCGCCGATTCGCCGCACTGTATGAGGACCACCGATGCATACCTTGCAGGAACCGTTGGGCAGTCTTTCCGCCACGCTCAGGGAGCGCTTTGCGCGGATCGGACCGGTCTGGGGGCGCGATATCAATGCGCATCGCGACCTGGTGATCGCCGCGTATTCGCCTTTGGTGGCTGCTGCGCGCGATGCGGGAGAACCGCTCGAGGTGGCGCGCGATATTGCCTACGGTGACCACGAGCGGCAGCGTCTGGATGTGTTTGCGTCCGCGCGATCGAGGGAGAAGGGCAATGCCGATGTCGTGCTGTTCGTCCATGGCGGCGCATTCCTGCGCGGCAGCAAGAGCTTCAACGGACTCATTTACGACAACGTGTCGCGCTGGTTCGCCCGTCAGGGTTGTGTCGCGCTGAACGTCGAATACCGGCTCGCGCCTGAAGCGCCGTATCCCGCCGGCGCGGACGACGTCGCCGCTGCACTCGCGTGGGCACAGAAACACGTCGCCGGTTTCGGCGGCAATCCGCAAAGAATCTTTCTGGTCGGACATTCGGCGGGCGGCGCGCATGTGGCCACGTATCTGTGCGATCCGTTGTATGCCGGGCTGCGTGAAGGCGCTTCGACTGTCGCCGGTGCGGTGTTGATCAGCGCCCGGCTGGCCGCCGACGTGCTGCCCGATAACCCGAACGCAGCCGGTGTGCGCGCCTATTTCGGCGCGGACGAAACACGCTACGCCGTGCGCTCGCCGCTGACCCATGCGGCGCATTTCGACACGCCGCTGATGGTGGTCGTCGCCGAATACGAGAACCCTTATCTGGACGCCTACGGCGCGGCTTTCTTCGAGCGCGTTCTGCTGGCGCGTCAACGTGCCGGCGACGGCGCACCCAAATGCGCACCGCGCTTCGTGCAGATGCTGCGGCACAACCACACATCGGTGGTCGCGCATTTCGATTCGGGCGAGACCTTGTTAGGCGATGCGATGCTCGATTTTTTCAGCGCCTGATTGTCCACGTCCGCGCCCACGTCTGCGTCCACGTCTACGCCTATCCGTCCAGCTAATCAGGAGATCCGCATGTCCGTCAGCCGTCTATCTGCTTTTGCCAAACCGCGCGTGTTTGCGCCGGTGGTTACGCCGTTCACCGCCGGGCTGGACGTCGATGCAGCGCGCTTTGTCGCGTTTTGCCGCTGGCTGGTCGGGCAGGGGGCCGGCCTCGCGCTGTTCGGCACGAATAGCGAAGCGAATTCGCTGAGTCTTGCCGAACGCCACGCGTTGCTGGATCAGGTGCTCGAAGCCGGTATCGCCCCCGCCCAGATGCTGCCCGGCACCGGTGCATGCGCGTTGCCTGACGCGATCGCCTTGACCCGTCACGCGGCCGAAGCCGGCTGCGCCGGCGCCTTGATGCTGCCGCCGTTCTTTTATAAAGGTGTCAGCGACGACGGCCTGTTCGCGTACTACTCGGACGTGATCCAGGCCGTCGGCTCGGATCAGTTGCGCGTGCTGCTGTATCACATCCCGCAGTTCACCGGCGTGCCGATCACCCATACGCTGATCGAGCGGCTGATCGCGGCCTATCCGCAAACCGTGGTCGGGATCAAGGACAGTTCAGGCGACTGGGCCAACACCGCGGCGATGCTTGAGAAGTTTCCCGGCTTCGCCGTGTTTCCCGCGTCCGAGGTTTTGCTCGGTAAAGCGCTGCCGCTGGGCGCGGCCGGTTGCATTTCGGCTACCGCGAATATTCAGCCGCATGCGATCGCGAGTCTGCTGAACGCGGCGACGCTGGAAGAAAGGGCGATATGGGAAGGCAAGGTCGCGACGGTTCGCCTCGCCGTGCAAGCACAACCGATGATCCCCGCGTTGAAAAGCATCGTCGCGCACTTTGCGCATGAGCCCGAGTGGACGCGGGTGCGCCCACCGCTCACGCCGATGAATCCGGCACAGTCGGGCGCGTTGTTGCAGCAGCTTCAGGCATTGGATTTTTCGATGCCGTCGGTGGCATCGCTGGCGGTGGTGGCTGCGTGAACGGGCCGCGATTTCAGCCGGCGCATCGGTGGCGAGCGGTGCCGCCCATGTCGCCTATGTCATCGGGGCAAGCCGCGAAGCGTCGGCAGAGTGCGCATGATCGCGCTACGCCCAGCGCTTCAGGCGTTTTCACGCTCGGTGCGTTGGCGCTTGAGCCGGCCGAGTACAACGATAGACAGCCGCGCCGTATGGTCGCGCATCGCGTTGTACGCACGTTCCGGCTCGGAGTTGAGGATCGCGGAGACGATCTCGCGATGCTCGTCGGTTGCCGCCTCGAAGCGCGACGGCGAAGCCGGCTGCGCGGCGCGAAAACCCGCCAGACGCTGCCGCTGAACGGACATGATCGACGCCAGCGATTTGCTTTGCGCGCCCTTGCAGATCAGTTCGTGGAATTCGCGATTGAGCTGGAAGTACTCCGTTTCATCGCCGCGCGCGATCGCGGCGTTCATTTCGGTCTGGAGTTCTTCGAGCTGCTTCTTCTCGACGAGGCTCATACGCTGCGCGCTCAACCGGCAGCACAGCGCCTCGAGTTCGCACATCGCTTCGAGCATATCGGCCAGTTCGTCGATGCTGAACTGCGCGACCACCACACCCTTGCGCGGCGTCAGTTCGACGAGGCCACGCGCGGCGAGCTCGCGCAGCGCCTCGCGGATCGGTGTGCGCGACGCGTTGAAGCGTTCGGCGAGTGCCGCTTCTTCGAGCTTCTGGCCCGGTTCAAGCGTGCCTTCGATGATCTCGTCGCACAGCAGGCGGTAAATCTTGGAGGAGAGCGTCGTCATCGTGATGGTTGTGGGTTGAGCGAAACCGTGAGCAAGCGGCCCCATTATGCGCCAGCGGCCCAACCGCCTCAATCGCCACCGCGCATATCCGGCCTCCGTAAGCCCATGCAGTGTAAGCGTGAACGTGTTCATGCCCCGATTGGTGTATACGAGAATTTCGATAAAAATACACAGATGACTGAATGTATACGAATTATTGAACCCTCGACCGCAGCTAACTAATCCCCTACAAACGCAAAAAGCGAGGCAATACGTGACCTGGTTTGGTATCGCAACTTATGAATTGAACGGCCGCACGGCCACTGGCCTGGCGGTTGGCGACAAGCTGTATGACGCGCGGGCGGTATTGAAGCAAAGCGCTTCGGCGCTGCCGTTTGCCGACGTCGGCGCGCTGATCGCCGCTTGGGAGACGGACGGTGCGGCGGCCGTCGAACGGCTCGAAGCCGCTGCGCGCGCGCTCGAGGCGGGCACGCTCGACGCCGCGCCGCTCGCCGGCCACACGCTGTGCGTGCCGTATCAGCCGCGCCGCATTTTCGCGGCGGCGTCGAACTATTACGAACACGCGCAGGAGATGGGAACCGAGCTGGCGCCGCGCGAAGAGAGCACGCCGTACATGTTCATGAAGGCCGAGACGAGCGTGGTGCCGACTCTTGCGAACGTGGTCATTCCACCGCACGCGGAGCGGGTCGACTGGGAGGTGGAACTGGCCGTGGTGATTGGCAAGGCCGGCCGCCACATCGCGAAAGAGGACGCTTACGACTACATTGCCGGCTACACGATTCTCAACGACGTCAGCGCGCGCGACCTGAATCGCCGCTCCGACTATCCGTTCAAACACGACTGGTTTCGCGGCAAGAGTTTCGATACCTTTGGCCCACTCGGCCCGTGGTTCGTGCCGAGCGCGTGTATCGCCGAGCCGCAGAATCTGCGCATGCGCCTCGCGGTAAATGGCGAAATGATGCAGGACGGCAACACGTCCGCGATGATTTTCAACATCGCCGAGCAGATCGAATATTTATCGACGATCCTCACGCTGCAACCGGGCGATCTGATCGCCACGGGCACGCCGACCGGCGTCGGCATGGGGCGAGGCATTTATCTGAAGGCGGGTGACGTGATGGTCGCTTCGATCGACGGGATCGGTTCGATCGAGAATCCGCTGGTCGCCGGCTGAGCGTCAGCAGGCTCCCGGTACTTTCCATTCACCCCACTCACTCCACTCATAGACGGGGAACACGACATGTTGCAGCGGATACGGCGCGCGGTACGACAGTGGGTTCGGCCACTCAGTCGGCGGGCTGCGTTGAGCGCGGTGGCATTGACCGCCACCGCGCTTTTCACGAGCGCCCATGCGGCCGACAAGGTGCGCGTCAATCTGGCGTGGCTGCCGCAGGGCAGCACCGGCGGCATCCTGCTCGCGCAGGCCAAGGGCTACTACCGCGACGCGGGCCTCGACGTCAGCGTGATGCGCGGATATGGCGGCCAGCGCACCGTCAATGAAGTGGATGAAGGACTTTTCGAGTTCGGCTATGGCGACCCCGTCAGCGTGATGCTGAACCGCGCGCATGGCGGCCATGCGGTGATGGTCGGCGCGATCAACACGCGTTGGCCCGGTGCGATGTGTTATCTCGAGCGGCCCGGCTTCAAGGTGACGACGCTAAAGGATCTCTCGGGGATGACGCTCGGCGGCGGCGGTGCGTCGCCGGTGCAGAACATCATGCCCGCATGGTTGAAGCAGAGCGGCATGGCGCCCGACGCGATCAAGACCGTGCGCCTCGATCCGGCCGTGATCAATACCGCGCTGCTGCAAAAGCGCATTGACCTGTCCGAGTGCTGGGAAGGCGCCAGCCTGCCGGTGCAAGCCGCTTTGGCGAAGCGGGCCGGACAGCAGCTCGGCAAGGTTTTCTACCGGGATTTTGGTCTGGACATGATGGGCAACGGGATTGTCACCACCGATACCTTTGTGGCGCAGCATCCCGACGTGGTCAAACGATTTGTCGCCGCGACTTATCGCGGTTATGCGCTGATGCGCGAGCACCCGCAGGAGGCCGCCGATGCGATTGCCGGGCTTTATCCGGTACTCGACAAGACGATCCTGTTGCAGCAGATCGTCGAGACCAACGGACTGATCGCCGACGATCCCGCGCAGCACAAGACCGGCTGGTTGCGGCCCGCGCGCATGGATGCCACCGCCGCGTTTGTGTCGCGAGCGTTCGGCACCGGCTCGAAGGTGAAGGCGGCCGATCTTTATACGAATCAGTTTGTCGAGTGAACCCTATTGGGGGTGACGCATCGTTGATACGGCGCGCTCACTCCAACCAGCCCGCGCGAGGCGTGGGCACTGAGGAGACAGGCAATGAACAGTTTGCGTCCGAAGCGGCTTGGGCACATGGTGCTGATGGTGCGCGACATCCAGAAGTCCGCGCAGTTTTATACCGACGTGCTGGGCCTCAAAGTATCCGACTGGATTGGCGATCAGATGGTATTTCTGCGCGCCGGCAGCGATCACCACGATCTCGCGCTCGCGCAACTGCCGAAAGATTCCGCCGATTTCAACGACCTGCCGCGCTATTCGCGCCCCGGCCTCGAGCACTTTTCGTATCTGATCGACAGCTACGAGGAGATGGAACGCTCGGTGAAGGTATTGCAGGAGCATGGTGTCGAGATCGTGCGTGGGATCGGCCGGCATGGTCCTGGCAACAACCTGTTCCTCGTTTTCAAGGACCCGGATGGCAACAACGTCGAGGTGTACTGCGAGATGACGCAGATCGGCGAGCGCGACGCACACGAGCCGCAGGTGTGGGAGCGCACGATCGAATCGTTCGACCAGTACCGCTTCGAACGCTTTGTCGTGCCGCCGCCACCGCATCTGGTGGCGCAAAAATCGGCGCAGGCAGCGGCGGCGACTGCGGCGTCGGGCGCCCCGCAAGATTCAACGAAAGCCGATCCGTCCAGCTCGGCTGATAGCGAATAATTCGGAACCCTCATGAAGCGAATGATCGAAACCGTCCTGTTCTGGATCGTGATTGGTCTGATCTGGGAATTCGGCGTGCGTTGGACGGGCACGCGGGACTACGTGCTGCCGGCGCTGTCGCAGGTCTTTGCGGCCGGTTGGGAGATGCGTGGACAGTTGCTGTCCGACACCTTGGCTACCGCGTGGGAAGTGTTCGCCGGCTTCGCGCTGGCGCTGGTCGGCGGCCTGACGATCGGCTTGCTGGCGAGCATGTCGAGCATTGCGCGGCGTACCTTGTTTCCGCTTGTCACTGCCTTGCAGAGCATGCCGAAGATCGCGCTTGCACCGTTGTTGATCGTGTGGTTCGGTTACGGCTTTGCGTCGAAGCTGGCGGCGGCCGTGCTGTTCGCGTTCTTCCCGATCGTGATCGCGACGATGGGCGGCCTCGCCGGTGTGCCGCGCAACCTGGACGAGCATTTTCGGGCGCTCGGTGCGTCGCAGGCCAAGACCTTCTGGTATTTGCGGTTGCCTGCCGCGTTGCCCGCGTTGATCGACGGTTTGAAGATCGCGATGCCGCTGGCGGTCATCGGGGCGATTGTCGGCGAGTTCATTGGGTCGGAGTCGGGGCTTGGGCACCTGATCGTGTTTGCGACATCGAATGCGCAGACTGCGTTGTCGTTTGCCGCGATCCTGATGGTGACCGTGCTGGCGATGCTGTTTTACTGGGCTGTCGAACTGGTTTCGCGCGGCGTGTGGTGGAGAGGAGTGACGGTCTGATGGCACTGGTCGACAAGTTGCGTATTGTGCAGCGCGCCGCGGCAACCGGCGCACAGGTTCATCCTTTGCATCGCGACGAAGCGGCGCCTGCGCTGATTTCCGTCGAACAGGTCGGTAAGCGCTTTGCCGCGCGGGGTGGCGCGGAGGCATTCAGCGCGCTCGACGATGTATCGATGCAGATTCGCCAGGGCGAGTTCGTCTCGATCCTGGGGCCGAGCGGATGCGGCAAGAGTACGTTGTTGCGGATGGTGGCGGGATTGGTGCCAGCCGATGGCGGGCAGATTCTGCTGGGCGCTGAGCCGATTACCGCGCCGGTGGCGGATATTGGCGTGGTGTTTCAGACCAGCAATATGCTGCCCTGGCTGACCGTGGGGGCGAATATTCGGCTGGGCGCGAAGTTGCGGAATGTGCCGCGGGCGCAGGTGGAGGAGCGGCTTCCTGGCTTGCTTGAGACTTTGGGGTTGACGGCGTTTGCCGACCGGTATCCGCATGAGTTGTCGGGCGGGATGAGGCAGCGGGCAGCACCGCGCAGCTTGCGGGCGCATCGGCCGTGCACGCACTGTAAGACTGATGTTCGCAGGCCGCCGTCGATCGCGACGCGCCGGCAAAGCTTCCGGCAATACGGCCTGCCAAAGCGGCCTGCCAGAACCGGCATCGCAGTTTCAAACAATCCATGCAGCGCAAATTCGCCTCACTGTTTGCGCGCTAATTTCGAGACAAGACAACGTGACCACCCATTCGCTCATGCGCCGCCTGGCGCGCCCTCACCTGAAGGTTCTTGCCGCGCTGCTGTTGCTGGCGTCGACGGCCTATGCCCAGCAGCCGGCCGATGTCGCCGGCAGCTTCGCGCAGCTCGGCAGCGGCCGGCTCGCGACGCGCACGGTGTCGCTGGCCGAACTGGGCATGCGCGATCCGGTCGTGCTGCGTGCGCCGGACGGGCGTCAGGAGTTGTATCTGCCGGTGCCGGCCGGCGTACCCCTGAGCGATGCGGCCTTGCAGATCGACGGCAGCTATCTGCGCGGTAACGGCGGCCGCACGACCATGCTGGTGTCGCTCGACGGCTCGCCGGTACTCTCGCGCACGCCGACGCAGGACCAGGGCGATGCGTCCGCGAGTCTGGGCGTGGACGGCGCGGCGAGGCCGAGCGGTTTCGTGCGCGTGGGTCTCGACTGGTCGTCGGTGCTGAGCGATAACATCTGTACCGACCAGACCGCGATCGGCAACGTCTGGCGCATCGCGCCGACTTCGCGGCTGACCTATCGCTACGATCCTGACGCGATCGTCGATCTGCGCAGCGCGTGGGGCGCCTTGCCGAACAAACCGGTGGTGATGCTCGGTGCGCGCACGCTCAGCGCACCGGCGTTCGATGCAGGTTGGCGCGTCGAAGCGCTGCTGCAACGCGAAGGCCGCACGCCGCTCACGCGGACGTGGCCCGTAGTGGGCGACACGGTCGACCTGAGCGATATCGAGGTGCCGGCGCCGCTGCGCGCGATTCCGGCCTTCGCAGCGCTGGCCACGGGCGGTTCGCACAAGCTGGCGAATCCGGCGGAAGCGGGCGCCCTCGTCGCACTGACGCCGCGCCCGGCATTCGCGCCGGACGTGATCGTCGCCGACGACACGCTGCGCAACACGCTGAAGACGTCGCTCGATGCGTTGCGTGAACAGGTTGTCGGCGCGGCCCCCGGTGCTGCCGACGCGTTCGACGCATGGCGTGCCCGCGCAATCGATCCGATCGCGAAGCCGCTCGTTTCGGGCGAAGTGCGCCTTGCCCACCTCGGCGGCCAAACCGCAATCGTGGTCGGCGATAACGACGGCGTGGCGATTCTTGCGCGCACGTGGCGTCCGATCGACGTGACGAGCCGTCTCGTCGTGCATCAGATCGATACCGCGCCGAACACGCGCGGCGACGAAATCGCGCTGTCGCTGCTGGGCGGCCTGCCGCGCACGCTCGACGTGCAGGGCCGGGCCACTTGGGACGCGAATTTCGATCTGGGCGCGGTGTCGGGCAACGGCAAGCTGCCAGGCAGCGTGGTGCTCGACGTGGCCGCGTCGCCGGCTCTGAACAACGCGGCGCAGACCGCCTCGATCTATTTCAACGACGTGCTGATCGGCTCGCAACTGCTGAACGCCAACGGCAAGCCGCAGCGCATTACCGCGCGCGTGCCGCACTACGCGCTGGCGCCGAACAATCTGCTGCGCGTGGTGTTTCAGCGCCAGCCGGAAGGCGGCTGCCAGCCGCGTAGCCAGGGTCATCCGATTGCCGTATTGCCGAGCAGTCATCTGACGCTCACCGACGCGAAGATCGGCGACGATTTCACCGGCATGGTCGCGCGTTTCGCGTCGGAAGCGAATGTGCTGGTGCCGGCCGCGTACCTGAACGATCCCACGCAAGCACTGCCGCGCGTCGCGCGCCTCGCGAACGCAAGCGGCATTTCGCCGACGGGCGCGGCCTTCAGCGTCGCCCGTGACGGCGAAGCGGTGAACCCGAAGGGCGCCTTCCTCGCGGCCGACGTCGCGCTCGCCGATGAGAAAAGCCTCGCACGGTTGTCGAAAGACCGCCTGTCGCTGACCGATGCATCCGGTAAGGTTCTCGCGGACGTGTCGGGTCTGAACCGTGTCGGCGTGATCGAAGCGGTGAAGTCGGGCAGCGTGTCGGGCATCGCGTATCGCACGGTGGGGGAGACGGCGGCGGTCTTGCCTGCGTCGTTGCAACTCTCGCGTGGCGATGTGGCGATCGTCGACGGCAGCGGTACGCTGCGCCAGTTCGATACGCGTCATCCGGGCGAAGTGGTCGACGCGGAAGATGAGCAAGGTCCGTGGTTCATGCAGAACTGGGTGCGCTGGGGCATCCCGGCCGTGCTCGTCGGCCTGCTGATCGTATTGCTGCTGGTCGCCAACGTGGCGCGCCGCAGGAATAAGGACAAGTCGTGAGCATCGCGCTGATCAAATGGTATGCGGGCTACGCGGTAGCCCACTACTACCTGGGGCTCGAATACGTCGCGGCGCTGGTGGCGTTCATCATTCTGCTGTCCAGCATCGACGATCTGTTCATCGACGCCTGGTACTGGACCCGCACGATCTATCGCCGCTTCACGGTGCAGCGCACCTACAAGCCGCTCACCAGCGCGCAGTTGTATCAGCGCGACGAGCAGCCGATCGCGATCATGGTGCCCGCGTGGCACGAGTACGACGTCGTCGCGGCGATGATCGAGGACATGGTGCGGGTGATGGACTACCGCAACTATGTGGTGTTCGTCGGCACCTATCAGAACGACCCGCAGACCATCGCCGAAGTCGAACGGATGCGCCGTCGCTACAAGCAGTTGCGTCGCGTGGAAGTGCCGCATGACGGTCCGACCTGCAAGGCGGACTGTCTGAACTGGGTGATTCAGGCGATCTTCAAGTACGAGGGTGAGGCCGGCATCGAATTCGCCGGCGTAGTGCTGCACGATAGCGAAGACGTGCTGCATCCGGTCGAGCTGCGCTTTTTCAACTACCTGTTGCCGCGCAAGGACATGATCCAGTTGCCGGTTGCCTCGCTCGAGCGCAACTGGTTCGAACTCGTGGCCGGCACCTATATGGACGAGTTCGCCGAATGGCACGCGAAAGACCTGGTGGTGCGCGAGAGCCTGGTGGGTTCGGTGCCGTCCGCCGGGGTAGGCACGTGCTTCTCGCGCCGGGCGCTGCTCGCGCTGATCGCCGAAACCGATAACCAGCCGTTCAATACCGAAAGCCTGACCGAGGACTACGACGTCGGCGCGCGCCTGGGCAAGATGGGGATGCAGTCGATTTTCGCGCGCTTTCCGGTGCAGTTCGCCACGCGCCGCAAGGCATGGTTCGGCCTCGGCAAGGAGCGCGACATCACCGTGACGATGCCGCTGTGCGTGCGCGAATTCTTCCCCGATACCTTCCGCACCGCCTACCGGCAGCGTGCGCGCTGGACGCTCGGTATCGGCTTGCAAGGCTGGAAGCAGACCGGCTGGACCGGCTCGCTCGCCAATCGCTATCTGCTGTTTCGCGACCGCAAGGGGATCGTCACCGCGTTCGTCGGCATCATCGCGTATGGGCTGGTGATCCAGTTTCTGCTCTTCGCCGGCGCTGAACTCCTCGGCTGGATGCCGGACCTGATCGCTTCGCCGTTCTCCGATTCGCTGTGGCTGCAAGCGCTGCTATGGGCCAACGGCTGCGCGTTGCTGTTGCGCGTCGCGCAGCGGATCTATTTCGTGACGCGCCTCTATGGCTGGGAGCACGGCGTGCTGTCCGTGCCGCGCATGGTGGTCGGTAACTTCATCAACTTCATGGCTGTTTCGCGTGCGTGGAAAATGTTCCTCACGCACCTCGTGACGGGCAAGCGTCTGGCATGGGACAAGACCATGCACGACTTTCCGTCCGCCGACGGCTTCAACAACCGCCGCCAGCGTCTGGGCGAATTGCTGCTGTCGTGGCAGGCCATTGATCCGGACAAGCTCGAACAGGCGCTTGGCGAAAGCCATGCGCGTGAGGCGCCGCTGGGCCGCGTGCTGATGGCCAAGGGCTGGCTCGACGAGGAGACGCTCGCGGAAGCGATTGCCTTCCAGGCGGATTTGCCGCGTGGACGTGTGATGCTTGAACGCATCAAGGAAGACGCGGAGCGCCTGCCGCTCGACGCGATCGTGCGCCATCGCGTATTGCCGCAGATCGACGCCGCGAATGGCCGCACGATCTTGCTGACCGCGAGCCCGCTTGCCGATACGGCGGTGGCGGAACTGAACGGGCTGATCGAAGGACACGTTGCCCAGCAGATCGTCCGTGAGGGCGAAATCGCGGCGGGCCTGCGCGTGCTGCGCGGGGTCGAAACCATGGCGCCGGTGGGCGAGGTCGAGTCAGGGGGCACGGTTGGGGGCGCGCCGGCAGGTGTATCGCCGGACGACGCGAGCGGGTCTGTGCCGGCACGCAGCGTGCCGTTGATCGGCGATCTGCTGATCGAGCATGGCCACGTGCGCCGTGAAGCCTTCGAGTCAGCCATGCAGGACTATCGCCCGGATCGACATGGCCGGATCGGCGACTACATGGTGGCGCGCGGCGTGATCTCGCGTTCCGCACTCGAGAACGTAATTCAGCAACAGCGCCGCCTGCAGGGCGCTCTGGCGGCATCCGAATGAGCGATTCATTTTTCTTCAGCTTGCGTGCCGTTGCCGCTGCAACGGTGACGGGCGCACTGTGCCTGAGCGGCGCGACGGCCTATGGGCAGAGCACGGCGGCCACGCCGCAGCCGGCCGCATCCGGACAGAACACGCTGCCGTTGAGCGGCGCCGCCTACCGGGTGGCGCAGGCCGCGTACGCCGCCTATGAGCGCGGCGACTACACCGGCGCGGTCGAGCGGGCACGCGAGGCGATCCGCCAGCGCCCCGACGTCGTGTCGCTGCGGGTGCTGCTCGCCAACTCGCTCGCCGCGCTGCGCCGCTATAGCGAAGCAAGCCGCTCGCTCGGCGACGCGATTGCGCAGATCGGCCGCGATCCGGCGCTGGTCTCGCGTCGCAAGCAGATCGACGCGCTGAACGTGTCGACCCGCGCAGTGGCACGCGCGGGCCGCCAGCAGCCGGCCGATCCGGACGTGCTGACCGGCGCCGCGTTGACGGCCGCGCAGCAGGCCTACAAAGCGTACGCGGCGAAGGATTTTGCGGGCACCGTCAAGTACGCGAACGAGGCGATCTCGCTGCGTCCCGACCTGCTGCGTCTGCGGCTGTTGCTGATCGACGCGGCGAGCGCGGCCGGTCAGGATACCGAAGCATGGAACGCCGATCTCGACGCAAGCAGGCGCTTCGGCGACACCGAGGAACTGCGCTTGAGGCGCAGCTTCATCGGCAACCGTCTGGCGCCGAAGTCGTCCGCTACGTCGTATGCGGCGTTCAGGAAGGGCAACTACGCGCAGGCCGCCACGCTCGCGCGCGAGACGGTCGCCTATGCGCCGGATCAGGTCGGCTACCGCATCCAGTTGATGGACGTGCTGTTCGCCGCGAACGATCTGCCTGGCGTGCAAGCCGCGGCGAGCGACGCGATTGCCGCCGACGATACGGAAATCATGCCGCTTACGTTGCGTGGCTACGTGCTGGCCGCGCAGGGCAAGACAGCGGACGCCGAAGCGGATTTCGCGAGAGCGTTGCAGGCCAACGATGCCACGCAGCGCAACAAGCGCGTGGCGCGCGTGATCATCGCCGACGTGTGGATCGCCGAAGGGCAGCCGCAGCGCGCGCTCGATCTGCTCGCGCCGCTCAAGATGAATGGCGACGACACCGATCCGCCGATCGCGCTGCGCCGTGCGCAGGCGCGGCGGTTGCTCGCGCATGCGCCGGCCGTCGCGGCGAACGCGTCGAGCACCGCAACCGCTTCAACCGCTTCAACCGCGTCGACCGATTCGCTTGCTCCAGCCACGCAAATCGACCCGGCGCACCGTCCCGTGATCGACTGCGTGGTCGATCAGTTTGGCGCAAGCTGCGACGTGTACGCCGCCGATCGCGGTTTCACCGCGGCACGCGCCGCGGCCACCGCAGCCGCTGCAAACGACAAGGCCGGCGCGGTCGGCTACGCACGCGAAGCGGTCAAAGCCGCGCCGGACGATCCGCAGCACCGGGTCGAACTGATCAACGCGCTCAGCACGGCCGGCAACGACTCCGCCGCGTCGCGCGAAGCGCAAAAGATGATCGACGCCGGCATGCTCGACGCGATGCCGGACCTGAGCGCCGCGTACATCGCACAACGGGCCGGCGACAACAAGGTCGCGTTCCAGCGTTTCAGCATGGCCGACAAGGCCGGCACGATGCCGGCCAGCGCCTACGCCGACGCCGGCTATGCGGCCGTGAACGCGTACCGCAACCGCGAAGCCGCGCAGTACTTCGAACGCGCGATCGACGCGAGCGCCAAACCGGGCGACGACACGCCGCCCGCCACTCCCGCCCAACTGAACGAGATGCGCAGTGCGCACGCCGAAGCCACCCGCAACTGGGGCTTCGACGCGTCGCTGAATTATCGCGGCGCGGGCATGCAGCCGGGCTATGCGTCGTCGCCGACACCGGGCACGTCGAACAACTGGCAGGCGGGCGTGGAAGCCTACTGGCGTCCGTTCGGCAGTCTCGGCGACCGGATGTTCGAACTCTACGCACGCGGCTACGAGAGTTTCGGCGTGAAGAACGGCGGCGCGAGCGGCGTGGATACCTTGCAGGCCACGATTGGCGCGCGCGCCAAGCCGTTCTCGCAGATCGACGCGATCGTCGCCTTCGAACGGATCATTCCGATCGGCTCGCAGGTCAATCCCGACTGGCTCGCACGGCTCGCGTATTCGGGCGGTTACGGCATCGAGCGACGGGTCGACGTGCCTTCATGGTGGACCGCGCAGATCTATGCCGAGACCGGCACCTATCTGAACGCGGGGTCGGTCTATGCGACCACCAATCTCGAAGTGGGGCGCACCTATCGCATGGATCGCTACAGCCCGAAGTGGACCGTTTTCCCGTACGCGGTGATCGGCGCGGACTACGACTCGAGCGTCGACCACAGCATTCCGCTCGGCGCGGGGGTAGGGATTTCGACGCGTTACTGGTTCCGCGACAGCAAATACGACGCGCCGCGCTCGTATGTCGATCTGTCGGTGCAGTACCGCTGGAAGATCAGCGGCGACGATCGCGCGCGCGGGGTGTTCTTCGGCGCGATTTACTCGTATTGAATCCGGACGGATCAAATGAAAAAAAATAGCTTGGGGTATTCGAGGACGGCAGTTTTTCTGGCAGCGCTGCTGTCGGCCGGCGTGGCGCACGCGGCGGCGGACGACGTCGCGAGCCTGTATGGACCGCAACCGCCCGCCAACGCGTCGTATCTGCGCGTGTTGAACGCCTCGTCGCAGGCGGTGCGCGTCGCGCTCGCCGGCAGCGAAGCGCCGCAGACGCTGGCACCGGGCGCGGTCACGCGCTTCAGCGTGCTGACGCCGGGCACGCCGGCGCGTGTGACGGCCGACGGCAAGGCCGTCGCCGAGGCCACGGCTAATGCAGCAGCCGGCGCCGGCGACGCCGTCACCGTCGCGCTGCGTCATGACGCGAAGGGCTGGCATGCGACGCGGATCGTCGGCCGCTATGAACGCGTCGACGGTTTGAAGGCGACCTTGCGGGCGTTTAATTTCACGTCTGGTTGCAGCGCGAAGATCGGTGTGGACGGCAACGGCCCGACGGTGTTCGCGCAGGTGGCCGCGGGCGCGCAGGACGCGCGTGCCATCAATCCGGTCAGCGCGAAACTGGTGGGGCAATGCGGCGCGGCGGCCAGCGCGGCGCTGCCGCTGCCGGCGCTCGCGGCCGGCGACAGCTATAGCCTGTTCGTCACCGGCGATGCGGCCAAACCGGTCTTGAGCGGCGCGCGCGATGCGCTGGCGTGGCCGCCCGCCGCGAATTGATGGTCGCGAGATCGCGGGAGGTTCGTGGCGCGCTGTTTGCCTCCCGCTTTGCTTGCCGTTGCACCTGCATCACACGCTCCACATAAATCACGGGGACCCAACACAATGACCGATTCCAGCCGTTCGTTCATCCAGGCATCTGCCCAACCGGAACCGCTCAACGGCACGCGCCGCCGTTTGCTGCTCGCACTGGCCGCGGCGCCGCTTGGCGGCGCGCTGTCGCTGCTGCCGCGCCGTGCATCCGCCGCGGCATCGACCAGTGTGATCGAAGGCCGCAATCTGTGGCTCTATCCCGGTTGGGAGAGTCTCACCGACGACGCGACGCCCGCCTGTCTGAAAGCCGTCGATCTGATTCGTCAGGCGACGGACAAACTCTCGGCGCGCGGCATTCGCAGCGTGATCGTGATCGCACCGCTGAAAGCCCGTTCGTGCCCGGAGAATCTGCCGGACGGCGCCGCATTGTCCGCGGGTGTCGCGGGACGCTACGCCGCGATTCGCACGCATGCCCAATCGCTCGGCCTGCAGATCGTCGATGGTGACGCAGCCATTGCCGCGGTTGACCCGGCACAGGAAAAGTACATTCGCGCCGACTACCACTGGAGCGGCCATTCCGCCGAAGCGGTCGCGGCGCGTGTCGCCGAACGCCTGGTCTCGGCCGGTCCGCTGAAGGGCGCGGCGGGTGCAGGGAGCAGGCTCGGCGCGTGGAACGAGGAAGTCCGCTATGGCGATCTTGCGGCCTTGTTGCCGCCGGAGCGCAAGAAGGCGGTCGGCAAGGATCACTTCATCGTGCGCACGGTGGTGGCGTCTGCGGGTCTTGTCGACAGCGGGCCGCCGGTCGTGCAGGTGGTCGGCAACAGCATGGTGCAGCCGTACCTCGGTTTTCCGCAGAAGCTCTCGAACGCGATCGATCGCCAGGTCGGCTTGACGTGGACCTTCGGCGACACCGGCCCGTGGAAGACGTTGCTCAACTATCTGGAGTCGCCCGGGTTCAAGGCCAATCCGCCGCAAGCGATCGTCTGGCAATTCAACGAAGGGCAGATGATGAATCTGCCGAGCGCAGCGGGCCAATGGGACGCGGCGTCGGTGATGGCCGACGATGCGTTTCTCGCGCGCCTGAGCAAGGCTGTGGCCTGATGAGCGAGTCAGTCGGACGCCCGGCGGAACGCACGTCAAATCGCCCGGTGGCAGGCACGCCGGCGAGAGAGGGCGCCACCGCGCACGCTCAGACGGGAACGGCGGCGCAACTCGCGCCGGCGCTTGCGCGCGCGCATCGGCGCATCGCGTGGCTGCTCGCGCTGCTGCTCGGTCTCGGTTGTGCTGGCGCAGTGACTTCGCTGGTCGTGCAGTCGCGCAACGGCGCGGCATTCGATCTGCATGGCTGGCGCGACGGCAGCCTCGGCCACAAACTCGATCGCGCAATCGACGTGCCGTACGCGCGCTCGCTGCACCGCTGGCAGGCGGCGGCGCGCTACCGCCTGTTCGGCGACCTCGGGCGGCAGGTGCGCGAGGGTTGCCCTGGCTGGCTGTTCTATGCGGACGGTTTGCGCGCGCCGGTGCAGGCGGGCCATGATCCCGTCGAACGCGCCGACGGTGGCGATGCATTGACCGACGCGCGCATTGCGACGCTGCATCATTACGCGGATGCACTGCGCGGCGCTGGAATTCAACTGGTGGTCGTAACGGTGCCCGACAAGGCGCGCGCGGAAAGCGAGGCGCTGTGCGGGCTGCGTCAGGACGCGCGGATGACGCAGCGTCTGAACGTCTGGAACCGCGCGCTGACTGCGAGCCACGTCGCACACGTCGAATTGCTGCCGGCTTTGCAAGCCGCGCGTCCGGCGTTTTTCCGCACCGACGTGCACTGGAATGCGCAAGGCGCGCAAGCCGCCGCCCAGGTGGTCGGCGCCGCGGTGCTGCCCTTGCTCGGCGCACCCGGTGAGACAAAATTCACGCATGCAACGGCGCAACCCGCGCCGCGGGTCGGCGATCTGCTGACGCTCGCGAACCTGAACGACGTGCCGGACGCCTGGCGGCCGGCGCCTGACGTCGTCGCGGAAGAGACCTTGCAGGCGCAACGCAGCGGCGGTCTGCTCGACGACGGTCCGGCAGCCGACGTGCTGCTTGCGGGCAGTTCGTTCTCGCGGCGCAGCGCGTTTGCCGAGCGCCTGGGCGAGCAACTTGGCCGCGAAGTCTGGAACGTGAGTCTTGACGACGGCCAGTTCGACCGCGCGTTGCAGGCGATCTGGCGCGAGCGCGCCGACTGGCCGAAGAGTGTGCGCGTGGTGGTCTGGGAAATGTCGGAAGACGCGCTGTCGATGCCGCTCGAGGGCGTAGCGCCGACGCCTGCCGCAGCAACGGCCGCCGACGCTGCGATGCCTGTCAACCCCGTTGCCGCACCGGCGAAGCAGGACTGAGCGCGATGCTATTCAATTCCTTTATCTTCCTCACGCTGTTCCTGCCGCCCGCGCTGGCCGGCTACTACCTGCTTGGCCAACGCATGCCACGTGCCGCGGCGGCGTGGCTGTGCGGTGCGTCGATCGTGTTCTACGGGTGGTGGAATCCGGCGTTCGTCGGCTTGCTGGTGGCGTCGATCGTGTTCAACTATGCGATGAGTTGTGCGATCGTCGCGGCGCCCGCGCAGTCGGCACGGCGCCGCTGGCTGTTGGGTCTTGCGATTGCCGCCGATCTCGCACTGCTGGTGCGCTACAAATATCTGGCGACGCTGCTTACCGCGCTCGTGCACGCAAGCGGCGTGGCGCCCGCCGATTGGCTCGCGCACGGCATGCAGGACGTGATTCTGCCGCTCGGCGTGTCGTTCTTTACCTTCACTCAGATCGGCTATCTGCTCGACTGCAATGCGGGGATCGTCAAGGAGCGCGACCCGCTTGGCTACGTGCAATTCGTCACGTTCTTTCCGCATCTGATCGCGGGGCCGATCCTGCATCACAAGGAAATGATGACGCAGTTCGCGCAGCCGGCCACGTACAAGCTGCGCGCGGAGAATCTCTCGATTGGTGCGTTCGTGTTCACCATCGGTCTCGCGAAGAAGGTGCTGTTCGCCGACACCATCGCGCCGTTCGCCGACGCCGGATTTGCCGCGCCGCACGAATTGCAGTGGCTGGCGGCGTGGGGTACCTGCCTCGCCTATGCGCTGCAGCTTTACTTCGATTTCTCGGGCTACTCGGACATGGCCGTGGGCCTCGCGAAAATGTTCGGTGTGCGCTTTCCGTTGAACTTCAATTCGCCGTTCAAGGCGGCCAGCATCATCGATTTCTGGCAGCGCTGGCACATGACGCTCACGCGTTACCTCACGGCCTACCTGTATTACCCGATGGCGATGCGGATCAATCGCAGCCGTGCGCTGCGGGGCCTGCCGATCGGCCGTCTCGCGCAACGTTCGACGCGCGGCTTTCTGTCGACGGTCGCCGTGCCGACGTTCTACACGATGGCGCTGGCCGGCATCTGGCACGGCGCGGGCCTGCAGTATCTGATCTACGGCCTGCTGCATGCGTCGTATCTCACCGTGAATCACGCTTATCGCGCGTGGCGGGCAGCGGCTGCGCCGGCGGTCGGAGGCGCGGCAGCGGGGACGGCGGGGACAGCGGCGGGATCGGCACAGAAGACAGGATCGCCGGGAATCGCGGTGGCATTCGCGATGCGGTTCAAGACGCGCGTTCGCCATGCCGGCAACGTGTTGCTGACCTTCGTGGCCGCGCTGGTCGCGTTTGCGTTTTTCCGCGCTCATGGCGTTGGCGATGCGCTCGCCTTACTGCAAGGCATGGCGGGGCTGCACGGCATCGAAGCGCTCGACTGGCCCGCATGGGGCACCGCAAACATCGGCGTTGGCGAGTGGCTGCACCTGGTCGCGGGCCGCTCGACGCTTGCCTTGCAGATCGCCGCGTTACTGGCGATTGTCTGGTGCATGCCGAACTCACATCAATTGATGGGCCGTTTCTCGCCGGCGCTCGAACGCGCGGCCGAGGGGTTGCCCGCTGCTCTGACCTGGCGGCCGTCGCTGCGCTGGACGGTCGCGATGCTTGGGGTGCTCGTGTTCTGCGTCGCGCAGTTGCATGGCGAAGTGCGTTTTCTCTATTTCCAGTTCTGATTGCCGTAACGACCTTTGCACAAGGACACCACCATGACTCAAAACGAAACACTGCACGCCGACGTAGCGGCGCTGGTCGAATCCGTCGTACTGCGCCTCGTGCGCGATGATGAGTTGCTGCTCGAAACGGGGCTGGTCGACTCGGTGCTGGCCGTCGAAATCGTGATGGGCGTCGAGATGCAATTCGGCGTGCGCATTCCGCCCACCGAGATCGCCGAGCATCTGGCATCCGTGAATGCGCTGAGCGCGTTCATTGCCGCCAATCGCTAGGCGCATCATGCGATTCGATCTGGGCACAAGCCGCTTTGTCGATACCGATGTGCGCGCCGACGCGTGGGCGGTGATCGGCGCCGATCGCGCGCTGCGCTGGCACGAGTTAGCGGAGCAGGCGCACGCATGGGCCGCGCAGGCACGCGCGCACGGTTTCGCCGCGGATGTGCCGGTGCTCGTGCGCGGCCACAAGGAAGCGGGATTCTTTGTGGCGATGACGGGCGCGTTGCTGCTCGGCGCGCCGTTCGTGCCGGTCGACACGATCTACCCGGATGAACGGATGCGGCGCATCGCGAGCACGCTCGGCGCGCGGACTTACTTCGACGCGCAGGCTGGCCGCTTCGTGAGTTTGAATGGGCAGGGCGCGGAACCGGTTGCTTCGGCATCGGCGGCACCATCGGCACCCGTCTTGCAGGAGAAAAATCTCGCCTACGTGCTGTTCACCTCCGGCACGACCGGCGAGCCGAAGGGCGTCCAGATCGGCCGCGAAAGCGTGGCCGCGCTGGCGGACTGGATGGCGGCCGACTTCGAGCTCGGCGCTGCGCCGGTGTTTCTGAACCAGGCGCCGTTCAGCTTCGATCTGTCGATGTACGAAGTGTTCGGCACGCTCGCGCTCGGCGGCACCGTGGTTCTCGCTTCACGCGCACTGACCGCGCAGGGCGCGGCCTTGCTTGCCAGCCTCGCACGGCACGGCGTGACGACCTGGGTGTCGACACCGTCGTTCGCGCAGCAGCAGTTGCTCAATCCGCAGTTCTCTCAGGAGGGCTTGCCGGCACTCGCCACCTTCCTGTTCTGCGGCGAAGTGCTGCCGGTCGCGCTCGCGCGGCAGCTTCGCCAGCGGTTTCCGGCCGCACGGATCATCAATACCTACGGACCGACCGAAGCGACCGTGGCGACCACCTGGGTCGTCGTCGACGATGCGGTGCTGGCCCATCACGCGCGCCTGCCGATTGGCCGCGCGAAGCGCGACGCCGAGGTGTTCGTCGATGACGGCGAGTTGTGCATTGCCGGCGCCCACGTGATGCGCGGCTATCTGAATCGCGCGGACCTGAACGCGGCGCGCATGTTCACCCGTCACGGCGAACGGGCGTTTCGCACCGGCGATCTGGGCGCGGTCGATGCGGACGGCCTGCTGTTTTGCCACGGGCGTATCGACGATCAGATCAAGATGGGCGGTTACCGGATCGAGTTGATGGAGATCGATGCGGGCCTGCGGGCGCTGCCTGGCGCCGCGAGTGCCGCCGCTGTGCCGCTGCGGCGCCCGGATGGCTCGGTCGCGCGGATCGTCGCGTTCGTGGCGACCGGCAGCGACGACGGCCGCCTGCCCGATGCGCTGCACGACTGGAAGGCGCTGCTGGCCGCGCGCCTGCCGTCGTATATGATCCCGTCAGAATTGCTCGCGTGCCGGAGCTTGCCGGTATCGGTCAACTTCAAGATCGACCGCGCGCAACTCGCTCAGGATTATCGTGACATTCATCTCAAGGCACAGCGGCAGCACAATGGGTAATTTGCATGACATTCCGAGTCAGGCCGGCGAGCCGGTCTCGCCGCGCCGCCGTGCACTGCTCGCCGCGGGCGCCAACGTGGCGCTCTCGGCGCTGCTGTACGGCTGCTCGGCGCCGGGTTCGGCCGACGCCGCCGCGTTGGCGCAAGGCGTGGTCTGGCAACTCGACGAAGATCATGTCAATCCGCATGGCGACTGGAATCGTCTCGGCGTGACGGATCTGCTGGTGCAATGGACCGCGGTGGACGACATTTCGTTTCTGCCCGGCACTACGATGCAAACGACCCAGCGTCTGCCGGACTGGACCCGGATTGGCGGCGAGCCGTGGGCGCGCAATGTGATCGTCGGTCTCGCCGGACGCTTCGACGAAACCACGGCCCGCGCGCAAGCGGCGCAACTGGTCGAGCAATCGAAGCAGTTGGCCGCGGTGCGGCCGGCAGTGCACATCGACGGTTACTATTTTCCGGTTGAAGTCGATCCGACCTGGAAGGATGCCGTCACGCTCGCGCCTTTACTCGACAAGCTGCCGCGGCCGCTGTGGATCAGTGTCTACGACAACTCGAATATCGGCGGTCGGGCACTGGCGGCGTGGCTGGACGGCTGGTTGCCGAAGGATGTCGGCGTGTTTCTGCAGGACGGCTGCGGTGTTTATGCACGCGGTCCGGCGGCTGCGCGTGAGTATGCGGACGCGCTGGCCGCGCGGCTCGGCAAGGACCGTGTGCGGATCATCGCCGAGGCATTTCGTCCGGCACAAAACGGTGCGTTCCGCGCCGCGACGGCCGCGGAACTGTCGCCGCAATTGCTGGCGTATCGCGGTTACCGGACCTATCTGTTCGACGGACCGCATTATGTGTCGGACCAGCTCGTGCAGGATCTGCTGGGTATGCAGCAGGCGCAGAAGTAGGGCCCTGGCCCGGCCGGCTCGCAAAAGCCAGGCATCTGCCGGCCCGGAGTTAACGCAACTGCGTCACCGCCAGCAGCAGCACCATGCTGCCGATCGCGCCATCCAGCACGCGCCACGCCGTAGCCCGCCGAAACAGCGGCGCGAGCGCACGCGCACCGTAACCCAGACCGATAAACCAGACCCCGCTCACCGCCATCGCGCCGAGAGCGAACGCCACCCGCGCGCCGTCCGGTTCGCGCGCGCCCGCCGTGCCGATCAGCAGGAAGGTGTCGAGATATACGTGCGGATTGAGCCACGTGAAGGCCAGCGTCATCAGAATGATCGGCATTGCGCGCTGGGTTGGCGCCGTTCCCGTCGCGCTGCCCGCGTTGGCGTCCAGCACCGCATGGCCGGGCCGCACCGCGCGGCGCAGCGCGTTGATGCCGAACCATGCAAGATAGGCGAGCCCGACATACAGCATGGTGTGGACGAAGACCGGATAGCGTTCCACCAGCACCGATGCGCCGCCGACTCCGGCGCCGATCAGAATGAAGTCCGACAGCGCGCACAGCGCGACGATCTTGCCGACGTGCGAGCGCATGATGCCCTGACGCAGCACGAAGGCGTTCTGTGCGCCAATCGTCACGATCAGTGACGCGCATAGCGCGGCGCCGTGGGAAAAAGACAGCCAGTTCATAGTCAATCCAGTAGACGGGGGAAGCGAACGAAGCTAGTCTGCGGGTTTGCTGCTCATAAGAGAAGCTAATTTAGTTAATGCCGATTAAGGAGCGCTAATGCTCGACTATGCGTTGCTCGATGCGCTGGCCGCCGTGGTGCGGCACGGTTCGTTCGACCGCGCCGCCAGCGAACTGAATGTCACGCCTTCAGCAGTCTCGCAACGGGTCAAACTGCTGGAGGAGCGGGTGGGGAGCGTGCTGGTGAAGCGCGGCCAGCCGTGCGTTGCCACCACCTCGGGGGCACTGCTGTGCCGCCATACCGAACGCGTGCTGTTGCTGGAAGCGGAACTCGCCGGCCGGCTGCCGGCGCTGCCCGGCGCGCTGGTCGAACCGTGGCCAGCGCTACGGGTGGCAGTCAACGACGACAGTGTGGGCACCTGGTTTATCGACGCGGTGGCGCAATTTTGCGTCGAACGGGAGATGCTGCTCGATCTGGTGGTCGACGACCAGGACCACACCGCGCAGCGAATCCGCGATGGCAGTGTGCAAGGCGCGGTCACCACGCAGGCCGAACCGGTGCAGGGCTGCCGCTCGACCCGTCTCGGACGGATGCGCTATCTGGCGGTCTGCTCACCGGCGTTTCGCGCGCGCCATTTTGCCGATGGCGTCACGCGCGAGTCGCTGCGGCGCGCGCCGTGTGTCGATTTCAATCCGAAGGATCAGTTGCAGAAGCGCTTCATGCGCCGCATCACGCGGGCGGACCTGGACCCGCCCTTGCACTGGATTCCGCACGTGGCCGGTTTTCTGCGAGCTTGCGTGACGGGGCTCGGCTGGGGCATGTGCCCGGAACGGATGATCGCGCCGCATCTGGCGAGCGGCGAGCTGGTGGACATAGCGCCCGGCAAGCATATCGACGTCGATCTCTACTGGCAGAGCTGGCGCCTGTCGATCGGCTGGCTCGACGATTTCAGCGCGGTGCTGCGCAAGCGGGCGGCCGAGTTTCTCGATTGAGATCGCGTGGCACGCGGGCGGCGTTTTCCGAAAGACGCTGCCCGCGCTGGCCGAAATGCGCCGGCCTTCAATGCAAGCGGATCACCGGATGCACGCGGCGGCGCAACCAGTGGCTTGCCGAATCGAGCGCCATGCGTGCGAAACCGGTCAAGGTCATCACGTGGCGGCGATAGATCAGCTTGTAGACGACCGTCGCCAGCCAACCGTCGACGAACACCGGTTGCGTCAGCAAGCTGTTGCTCAGGCTGCCGATCGTGCCTTCGCGGCCGAAACCGACCAGGGTGCCGGCGTCGCGATAGGCGAACTCCGGCAAGGGCTCACCCGCGATCCTGCACTTCAGCGTGCGTGCCAGAAACAGCGCCTGCTGGTGCGCGACCTGAGCGCGCGGCGCCAGGAACGCATCCGCATTGCCTGAAGAAGGGCAGGCCGCACAGTCGCCGAGTCCGAAGATGTTGGCGTCGTTCGTGCATTGCAGCGTACGGTTCACCTGCACCTGGGCGTTGCGATTCACCGCGATGCCGTCCAGCGTGCGCAATACAGGCGGCCCTGCAATGCCGGCGGTCCAGATCGCGATGTCGCTGGCGAGCGGTGCGCCTTGATCCGTCAGCACGGCGTCGGCGCGTACTTCGGTGACGCGTGTTGAGCTCAACACGTCCACTCCAAGTGTGCCGAGCATTTTTTGCGCACGCGTCGAAATCGTTTCGGACAGTGCGGGTAACACGCGCTCGCTGCTTTCGATCAGACGAATACGGAAGTCGCGCACCGGGTCGAGTGAAAACGGGCTATAGCGGTTCAACAGACGCACCGTATCGCGTACCGCGGCGGCGAGTTCAACGCCGGTTGCGCCGGCGCCGATGATGTTGATCGACACCGGCGTGTCCGCCTGAGCGGTCCGCGCGCGGCGCGCGTGGTTCGCCCGCAGGCAGGCGTCGAGCAGCTTGCGGCGAAACGCTTCCGCATGGGCGACCGACTCGAGCGGCAACGCGTGTTCAGCCGCGCCGGGCACGCCGAAATATTGCGTGACGCTGCCCATCGCCAGCACCAGCGTATCGAATGCCAACTGCCGTGAGGGCAGGATTTCGCGGCCGTCGGCGTCGTGCAGCGCGTTCAGCGTGATGTGCCGGTTGGCCCGATCGAGCGCGGCGACTTCGCCCTGTTCGAATTCGAAGCCGTGCCGCTGCGCCTGCACAGCATATTGCAGTTGATGCGTAGCCGGATCGATCTGGCCCGACGCGGCTTCATGCAGCAAGGGCTTCCAGAAATGCGTTGGCCAGCGATCCACCAGCACGACCTGAGCGAGACCGGCGCGCCCGAGGGTCTCCGACAACCGCGTGGCAAGCCCAAGACCGCCGACTCCGCCGCCGACGATCACGACGCGATGCGCCGCTGCCGGCGTTGCGTGCGGCGCTTCCTGCGGGTGCTGAATGGGTTGCTGAATGGATTGCGTAATGGGTTGTCTAGTGGGCTGTGTACATTGCGCGTCAGAGGTTGTGTGCTGATCGATTCCGGCCATGATCCTGATCCTCCTGAAGTTATCTTTGCACAGCCGATGAAAGTGCTGGCGGGCTATACCCGGAATTCATCGGCCTGATCTGTCGGGGTCAGTATAGAATCGGCGGAAACCGCAGCACAATTTAATGTTTATACAGAACATATAGGTTTTCACTTATGTTAAAAGCCGCCACGTTCCGTCAATTGAAAGCGTTGCATACGGTCGCGAAACTCGGCAGTGTGTCGCGTGCGGCCGAGGAACTGAAGCTCACGCAACCGGCGGTGTCGCTGCAGGTGCGTCTGCTCGAAGAGGCGGCCGGGGCGCCGCTATTGCAGCGGGTGGGCCGTGGCGTGCAGTTGACCGCGGCGGGCGAAATCCTCGCGCGCTATGCGCTGGAAATTCTCGACCTGTGGAACGGCGCGGCGGACGATCTTGCCGCATTGCACGGCGAGCAGGGCGGCACGCTGCGCATCGGCGCGATCACCACCGCCGAATATCTGATCCCGCCGTTTCTGGTGCGCTTCACTGAATTGCGCCCGCAAGTGAAGGTGCAGTTCAAGGTGGGCAATCGCGCCGATATCATCCGCATGCTCGCCACCCACGAGATCGATCTTGCGGTGATGGGCAGCGCGCCGCGCGAATTGCGCACGGTGGCGACGGCTTTCGCGAAGCATCCCATGGCGTTTGTCGCCTCGCCCGGCCATGCGCTGATGAAGAAAAAACGCCTGTCGCTGGACGATCTGCAAACCGCGAATCTGTTTGTGCGCGAACGCGGTTCGGGCACGCGCTCGACCGTCGAGAATCTGTTTCGGCTCGCCGGGCACAAGCTGCATATCGGCTCCGAGCTCTCGAGCAACGAGGCGATCAAGCAACTGGTCGAAGCGGGTCTCGGCATTGCGTTTCTGTCGCTGCACGCGTGTTCGCTGGAATTTCAGGCCGGTTTGCTGGCCTTGCTGCCTTTGCCTGCCAATCCGATCGAACGTGACTGGTATGTGATGCATGTGTCGGATAAACGCCTGCCGCACGTCGCCGGACTGTTCCGCGATTTTCTGCTCGAGCACGGCATGTCCGGCGCGGTACCGGTGCCGCTGCCCACCGTCGCCGCAGCGAAGCGGCGCCGTCAGGGTCGGGAAGCGGGGCGCGCGGCAGATCCGGTTTGAGGCGCGGATTCTCACGATTCGCTTCGACGTTTGCGCGCTATCAGGCCCGAAGCACGTCCTCACGCGGCCCTTCGTTAGCGCGCAGCGCCTTATTTGACAGGGATTTGGGGTTACATCGCCCGGGATCGAAGTAAAGGTTGGGCGGCCGATATTTTTGCCCACGCCGATTGTCTTTACAGTGACGTCCAGACATCTGAAAAAAGTGGACGCCACATCCCCCGTGGCGAGCCATCGTGATTGAGACCTGGCCGTTACAGGAGTTGGAGACAATGAGCAGCAACAGCATTACCCAAGTCGAAACATTCGGTTTTGAGCGCATTCCCGACCGCTCGCGCTATGCGCGGCCGATCGATCTGTTCCGCTTGCTGTTCGGCGGGTGCAATACTTTTTCCACGTCGGTGCTCGGCAGCTTTCCGGTGCTGCTTGGTTTGTCGTTCAAGGCGGGCGTTTATTCGATCGTGCTCGGCGTGCTGATCGGTTCATGCATACTCGCGCCGATGGGTCTGTTCGGTCCGCGCAACGGCACGAGCGATCCGGTTTCTTCCGGCGCGCATTTCGGTATTCATGGCCGGATCGTCGGCTCCTTTCTGGCGGTGCTGACCGCGGTCGCATTCTTTTCGCTGGCCGTATGGAGTTCGGGCGACGCGCTGGTGGGCGGCGCGAATCATCTGCTCGGCCTGCCGGTCAACTGGATGACGCTGAGCTTCGCGTACGGTCTGTTCGCGGTGCTGGTGCTGACCGTCTGCGTGTACGGCTTTCGCTTCATGCTGTGGGTCAACAAGATCGCCGTATGGGCGGCGAGCCTGCTGTTCGTGGTCGGCATCGTGGCATTTGCCGGGCCGTTCGATAGCGCGTACGCCGGCAAGGTCGCGCTCGGTTCGGTGGGTTTCTGGCCGGCCTTCGTGAGCGCCGTGCTGGTGGCGATGAGCAATCCGGTCTCGTTCGCCTGCACGCTCGGCGACTGGGCTCGCTATATTCCTGAAAACACGCCGAAGAAGCGCACGATTCTCGCGGTGTTGCTCGCGCAACTGGCCACCTTCGTGCCGTTCTTTTTCGGGCTCGCCACGGCGACGATCATCGCCGGCAAGGCGCCGGAATTCATCGCATCGAATAATTATGTGGGCGGCTTGCTGGCCATCTCGCCCAACTGGTTCTTTCTGCCGGTGTGCCTGATTGCGATCATTGGCGGGATGTCGACGGGCACTACGGCGCTGTATGGCACCGGGCTCGATATGTCGAGCATGTTCCCGAAGTTTCTGAACCGCGTGCGCGCCACGCTGCTGATCGGCAGCCTCGCCATCGGCTTTATTTTCCTTGGCCGCTTCGCGTTCAATCTGGTCGAAAGCGTGTCGACGTTCTCGGTGCTGATCAACGTCTGCAGTTGCCCATGGATGGTGATCATGATCATCGGCTTCGTGACGCGGCGCGGCTTCTATCTGTCCGACGATCTGCAGGTGTTCAATCGCGGTGGCCGTGGCGGTCACTACTGGTTCACGCATGGCTGGAACTGGCGCGCGATGGGTGCGTGGATTCCGAGCGCCGTGATCGGCCTGTGTTTCGTCAATCTGCCGGATCAGTTCGTGGGTCCGCTCGGACAACTCGCCGATGGTCTCGACATCAGCATGCCGGTTTCGCTGACGCTTGCCTGCGCGCTGTATATCGCGTTGCTGCAGTGCTTTCCTGAACCGGATGGCGTGTACGGGCCACTGGGCCGCCGCTGGTTGCGTAGCGGTTCGCAGCGCAATGTGACCGTGCATCCGGTGGTGCCGGCGACTAAGCTCAAGGCGGGTGGGGCGCGAATCACGCCGCAAATGAAGGATCAAGCGGAGCCGCGCACCGCGCGGCGCGAACGCGAGGAAGCACTGGACATGCAGGACGCGGGTTGAATCGTCCGCACCGAAACGACAGTTACGCGGTAAATGCAATGGTATTCAAGTTGAGTAGGCAAACAAGATGAGCGAGTCAGTAAAGCGCGCGTTTGAAGGGGTAAAGCTGTTTCCGTTCTGGTTGGACAATCCGCGCGCGCCGGCTGTCGAACGGGAACTGATCGGTCCGACGTCCGCGGATCTGGTGGTGGTCGGCGGGGGTTTTACCGGGTTATGGGCGGCGATTCAGGCGAAAGAAGCGGACCCGTCGCTCGACGTCGTGCTGGTCGAAGCGGGTAAAGTGGCCTACGGCGCATCGGGCCGTCCGGGCGGGATCATTTCCACGTCCGTGATGCATGGTCTGCCGAATGCGACCCGGGTGTTTCCGCAAGACCTCGACGTGTTGGAAAAGCTGGGTCAGGAGAATCTCGATGGCTTCAAGGAATCGTTGACGCGTTACGGCATTGAAGCGGACGTCGAATGGAATGGCGAGATGACGGTCGCGGTCGACCCGGGCCACCTCGATCATCTGAAGGGCGACTACGAGTTGCACCTGTCCCACGGGCACGACGTGGTGTTGCTCGACAGCAAAGGCGCCAGAGAACAACTCGATTCGCCGCTGTTCGCGGGCGCAATGTGGTCGCGTAATCGCAGCGGCACGATTCATCCGGCCAAGCTCGCGTGGGGATTGAAAGCGGCTGCGCTGAAACTCGGCGTGCGTTTGCACGAGCACTCGCCGATCACACGCCTGGAAGATCTCGGCGCAACGATGATCGTGCATACGCAGGCGGGGCGCATCGAAACCCCGCGTGTGCTGCTCGGCACCGGCACGGCGGACGTGGGCGTGACCGACATCAAGCGCCGCGTGATGCAGGTGCGCGATCACATCATCGCGACCGCGCCGCTGAGCGACGAGCAGATGGCACGGATTGGCTGGAACAATCGCCAGGGCATTTACGACACGCGTACGCAGCTCAATTATTTCCGGCTCACCAAAGACAACCGGATCATCTTCGGCGGCCGCGTGAGCTATCACTTCGGCGGCGATCCGAATCCGGCCGCGGACCGTGACGAAAGCACCTACTATAAGCTCGCCGAGGCGTTCTATCGCACCTTCCCGCAACTGCACGACGTACGCTTTACCCACGCATGGGGCGGCCCGATCGACTACTGCTCGCGGGGCGCCGTGTTCGCGCGCCGCTATCACGGCGGCAAGAGCGTGTTCGTCGCGGGCTACACGGGCTTCGGCGTGGCGGGCAGCCGATTCGGTGCGAAGATGGGCCTCGATATGCTGTGGAATCGCGATACCGTGATCACGTCGCTGGATATTTCGCGCAAAGGGCCGTCGTATATTCCGCCTGAACCGCTGCGCTGGATCGCCGCGAAGATCACCTTCAACGCCTTCGACGGCGCCGACGATCGCGGCGGCTGGCGGCGTCTGTGGATCAATTCGATCAAGGCGCTGGGTTTTCCGATGTAGCGGCGGCGTTTTTTATTCGTTGCCGCCGGAATAAAAAAACCGCACCTTAACGGGTGCGGTTCCTGTTGCAGCAACGGTGTGAAGCAGTATGAATCAACCGCAGTACACGATGCTGTACTTCTTGGTCGCCACCGGCATATGCCACGTGCCCGAGAAGCCCTTGTGCAGGATGAAGGCGTCGCCGGCGGCATAGCGGTCGCTGCGGCCGTCGTCGCTGGTGATCACGACTTCGCCTTCGATCAGCACGCAGACTTCGTGGATCGGCAGGTCGGCCAGCTTCAGCGTGCCCGCATCGCATTGCCATACGCCGGCGGACAGCATGTTGGTCGCGTCGGAGAAGGCGTTGAGGGCGTGCGGCGCTTTGGCGCCTTCCAGAATGACGTCGGCGGGATCGTGCAGGGCCGGGTTCAGGCCGGAAGCGCCGGGGCCTTTAGCGTCGATGCGGGTGAAAGTGATGGTGCTCATTGTCTCTCCTGGTTGATCGGATTCGAGGGGGATTCGATGAAGAAATCGAAGCAGAACCGGAGTCTGAGCCAAAGCTGCGTAGCGATGAATTTCGATTTGAAGACATTCAGATTGAGCGGCGTCGATGTAAGCCTTCGATACCGCTACGGGCGCGATCCGCGGCCCACGATCTGACCTGACACAATCCATGTAAAGGACTAAGCCATGCAAGCGCAATTCCAACATGCCCGGCAGTTTTATGTCGACGGCCAATGGGTCGACCCGTTAAACACGCCCGGCGCGGCCACGCTCGACGTGATCGATCCGTCCACGGCCACGCCGTTCGCGCAGATTTCGCTCGGCAGCGCGGCCGATGTCGACCTCGCGGTAGCCGCTGCGAAGCGTGCTTTTCCGGCTTATAGCGAGACGACGATCGCGCAGCGAATCGATCTGCTGCAGGCGATCCTCGACGTCTACCGCAAGCGCTACGACGACATGGTGCATGCGATCAGCCGCGAGATGGGCGCACCGCTGCAATACGCGAACGACGCGCAGGCGTGGACCGGCGTCGCGCATCTCGAGACGATGATTCGCACGCTCGACACGTTCGAATTCGAATACGTGAAGAGCAGCATTCTGATCCGCAAGGAAGCCGTCGGCGTGTGCGGGCTGATTACGCCGTGGAACTGGCCGGCGCTGCAGATCGCCACCAAGGTGGTGCCCGCACTCGCGGCCGGTTGCACGATGGTGCTCAAGCCTTCGGAACTGGCGCCGCTGTCCGGCATTATCTTCGCCGAGATTCTCGACGAAGCGGGCGTGCCGGCCGGCGTGTTCAACCTCGTGAACGGCGAGGGCGCGACGGTGGGCGAGGCGATGTCGCGTCATCCGGATATCGACATGATGTCGTTTACCGGTTCAACGCGGGCGGGCGTGCTGGTCGCGAAGGCCGCGGCGGATACGGTCAAGCGCGTGCATCAGGAACTGGGCGGCAAATCGGCCAACCTGATTCTTGAAGATGCCGATCTGAAACACGCGGTGATGCGCGGTGCCCGTGCGTGTTTTGACAACAGCGGCCAGTCGTGCGACGCGCCTACCCGCATGTTCGTGCCGCGCGCTCGCCTTGCCGAGGCGCTCACCTACGCGAAGGAAGCGGCTGACGCGCTGGTCGTCGGCCCTGCGGATGCGCAGGGTGTGGATCTTGGACCTGTCATCAGCGAGCAGCAGTTCGACAAGATCCAGCGGCTGATCGGCGTGGGCATCGAAGAGGGCGCAACATTGGTGGCCGGTGGCCTCGGGCGCCCTGAAGGCCTGAAAGACGGCTACTTCGTACGCCCGACGGTGTTCGGCAATGTCACGCCGAACATGACGATCGCGCGCGAGGAGATTTTCGGGCCGGTGCTGTCGATCCTCGGCTACGACTCCGAAGACGAAGCGGTCGCGATGGCCAACGACAGTCTCTACGGTCTCGCGGGCTATGTGCAATCCGCGTCGATCGAGCATGCGTATGCGGTGGCGAAACGCCTGCGTACCGGCACGATCTATCTGAACTACGCGGACTACAGTCCCGATGCGCCGTTCGGCGGCTTCAAGCAATCGGGCAACGGCCGCGAGTATGGTGAGTTCGGTCTCGAGGACTTCCTGGAGATCAAGGGCGTGGTCGGCTACGCGAGTTGAGGCCGCTTGCCGATGGCGGTTCCGAACCTGTAGGCGGCGCTTGAGGGCGTCTATAATCCTCACCGGAATTCGCCATCGGATCTTCAACCCGTGAAAACAACTATCGCTATTGCGCTTGCCGCGCTCGCCCTGAGTGGCTGTATGTCCGCCGAGAAAGAGCAGGCGCAGGAGCGCGACTTCACCCGCTCCGAGAACCTGCTCGATGCCGCGCAGCGTAACGCTGCCATTGCGTGCGCGGATCAGGCGCAGTGCGACAAGGCCTGGTCGCTCACGAAGGACTACGTGGCGAAGCACTCTTATACTTCGATCGTCCGCGCGGACGCGGTGGCGATCGAGACCGACGTGCCGGGCCGCTCGGGCAAGGCCGTCTATTCGGCTACGCGAGTGGCCAAGGGCAGCGGAGCGACTATCACGCTGTATGCGCAGTGCCGTGACATGTATGGTCCGGATCGCGCGATGGGCTCCGATTACGACGACTGCGTGAAGCAGATCGGTCCGACGCAGAACGGCTTCGTGCCGTATCTGCGCCAGCATCTGTCGAGTCAGTAACGGACCTATCTTCAGACCGGCATGCGGCGCGTCATCATTCGTTCGAACGCGTCGACGATGCGTTGCACGTAGGGATTCTTGTGTGCGAGCACGCCGCTCTCGCGCTCGAAGTGCGCCAGCATGGTCGCGTTCGCTTCGAAGACCAGCACCTGTCCACCCGGCAGCAAGGTGAAGTCGATCCCGCCGTAGTCGAGATCGAGCTGCCTGCCGATTGCCTTGATGGCATGCATCGCACGTTCGCCAAGCGCGGCATGCGGATCGTCCATAAACCGCCGCTCTTCCTCCAGCTTCCACGCATGCTGTTCCATGTCGGCGGAGTAGTAGTGGACCATCCAGTGCGATGAAATCGCCAGATGGTAGGGAAACGGCTCCCGATCGACAAAAATGATCCGGTATTTGCGGTAGAAGCCGTCAGTGCTGCGATAGTCGCGAAACGCCGTCAGATAGGAAAGCCCGGCTTGTGTCGAGCACCATGCTTCGAGCGCCGCGAGGTTCTCGCATAGCACCAGTCCGTCGCCGCCATGCGTAGCGGCGGGGCGCGCCAGAACCGGATACCCGAGGCCACCCGCCGCCAGCAGCGCGCCAAGCGCGGCGCTTGAGACCGAGGCGGCATCGCTCTGCACACACGGCGCCACCTGTACGTCCGGCAAGCCGTTGAGCAGGCTCGCGCTCAGGTGCCGTTGAGTTCGAGCGACAAGCGCGGGTGGATTGAGCACGGGCCGCGCGCAGCGCGAGACGAAGCGCGCGAGCCGGCCGGAGAGCGGGGCGGCGATATCCGCATCGCCAATCGCGTTGAACACGAGATCGTAGGGCGGCAAGAGATCGTCTTCTTCGTCGGCGGCGTAGTCGATCGCGTACTTGATGCGGCACCAGTCCGTGCCAGACAGCAAGGCATCGAATGGCACATTGCCGGCGGTGCGCGCCGCGCAGAGGAGCAGCACGCGACGCTGTTCCGTACCGCTTCCTTCGACAAAGACGCGCTGGATCCGGTAGGCACGTTCCCGGTATCCGGCGGCTTCATCCACCCGTCCTGCGTTTGCAAGGACGGCAGCCAGATTCTGGCAGGCAGTCGCGACTTGCGGATCGAGCGTCAGAACGAGCCGGTACCAGTATTGCGCGATCGCGTGATCGCCTTTCATGAAATATCCGGTTGCCACGTCGCAGAGATTCGCGGCGCTGGCGTCGGGTGCCGAACTGGCGTAGGCGTCCAGCGTGTGGGCGGCGATCAGATGCGCAAGCGCGCCCAGTTCGTCGCCGTCGCCGCGCCGGATTTCGGCGAGGGCTCGGTGGCGGGCTGGATCGAGCGGGGCGCTTTCGCCGACGTGCCCGGCTGACGCGCCCGGAGACGATGCTTTGCTGACAGTTTCGTGGTGGGCGTTCTGGGTCACGGTCGGTCGGAATAGCAGCAGGCGACGGGCCGCCGCGCCTTCGAAGCATAGCGGGCGTGCCTGCGATTCGGCTTACAGCGCCGCGTGCCTGTAACGCCGCCAGGGGGCCCATGCCACGCCACGCTATCCCTCGCTATCCCAGGTCGTTTGCCTAAGCCATCCGCTCGCGCCCCTACAGCAGCAACTCGATCGAATGAAACAGCCGGCGCATCTCGGGGTCTTGCGAGCGGGCACCTTCGTCGATGACTTCGCGCAGACAGTCGAGAAAACAGGCAGCCGCCGGACTGGTCGGTGCCCCGCGCCGCGACGTGATGCTGACGATGGTTTCATCCACGGTTTCGCGCAAGGGCAGCGCCCACAGGTTTTCCTTCGCGATGAGCACCTCGACGAGCGGCCACGGGAAGATGCTGACCATGTCCGTTTGCGCGAGCAGACCAAGCACGACCGAGAGCGAATGCGCGAGGTGGATCGTGTGCGGCACCTTCATGCCGCGCTTGCGAAACAGGTTGTCCGAGATCGATTCGCGGCTTGCCGGGTCCCAGTTCAGCACCCATTCGGCGTCTTCGAGTTCGAGCAGCGTGCGGCAACCCGCCTTTGGATGATCGCGCCGCGCGCACACCGCCGAATGCGTTGAGAACAGCGGGACGTTGTGAAACTCCGATTGCGGCGATGCGGGCGGCGGACGACCGATCGAGAAGTCGAGGCTGCCGTCGCGCAGACGCGGTTGCACGACGCCCAGCAGCCCCTCGAAAAATTCCAGTTGAACTTCCGGCATGTGCTGCCGGAACCGCTGCACCGCATGCGGCAGAAACGTCAACGCCACCCACGGCGTGACGCCGATCGACAGTTTGCCGGCCGCCGCGCCGCGCAGCGCTTCGATCTCCGCTTCCGCGCGTTGCAACTGACCGAGCACCAGTCGGGCATGCACGACCAGCGCGCGGCCGAATTCCGTAAACGCGACGCCGCTCGCTCCGCGCAGCAAAAGGGGCGCTTGCAGATCGGCCTCCAGTTCGCGCATGGCCTTGGTCACGGCGGCGGGCGACAGATCGAGTGAACGCGCGGCGGCCCGGATACTGCCGGTATCCGCGATGGCCGCCAAGGTGCTGAGCTGATGGAGTTTCATCTGGAAAACCCGTAGGAGGGTGGCAACTGCTGGTTGTCGCCGTAACGATTTTACGCCTGCCGCCAGTAAATCGGCGTCGTTATGCTTGGTGCACGCTTTCATAGACGGAGACGACATCGTGAACACCATGGCCATTCCGGCGGGCATCGCCGAACTCGAAGACGAAATGATCGCGCTGCGCCGCCGCATCCACGCGCAGCCCGAACTGGCTTACGAAGAGTTCGCCACCGGCGATCTGGTCGCCGAGCGCTTGCAGGAATGGGGCTACACCGTGCATCGCGGGTTGGGTCAAACCGGCGTTGTCGGGCAACTGAAAGTTGGCAGCGGTACCCGCAGACTCGGCCTGCGCGCCGACATGGACGCGTTGCCGATCCACGAAACCACCGGCCTGCCTTATGCGAGCACGGTGCCCGGCAAGATGCACGCGTGCGGCCACGACGGCCACACGGCGATCCTGCTGGCGGCTGCCAAGCACCTCGCGCAGGAAAAGAATTTCGACGGCACGTTGAACCTGATTTTCCAGCCTGCTGAAGAAGGTCAGGCCGGCGCTAAAAAAATGCTCGAAGACGGCCTGTTCGACAAGTTTCCGTGCGACGCGGTGTTCGCGATGCACAACATGCCGGGCTTTCCTACGGGCAAGTTCGGTTTCCTGCCGGGCTCGTTCATGGCCTCGTCGGACACGGTGATCATTACGGTGACCGGCCGCGGCGGTCATGGCGCGGTACCGCATAAGGCTGTCGACCCGGTGGTGGTGTGCGCGCAGATCGTGCTCGCGTTGCAGTCGATCGTGTCGCGCAACGTTGCGCCGCTCGACATGGCGATCATCACGGTCGGGGCGATTCACGCTGGCGAAGCGCCGAACGTGATTCCTGAAACCGCGGAGATGCGCCTGTCCGTGCGCGCGCTTCGGCCCGAGGTTCGCGACCTGTTGCAGGAGCGCATCACGGCAGTCGCCTGCGGGCAGGCGGCGGTGTTTGGTGCGCGGGCGCACGTGGACTATCAGCGCCGTTATCCGGTGCTCGTCAACGATGCACAGATGACCGGCCTCGCACGGCAAGTCGCGCTCGACTGGCTCGGCGAAGACGGGTTGATCACCGGGATGCAACCGCTGACCGGCAGTGAGGACTTTGCGTTCCTGCTGGAGCGTTGCCCCGGCAGCTACCTGATCATTGGCAATGGCGACGGCGAGGGCGGCTGCATGGTGCACAACCCGGGCTATGACTTCAACGACGCTTGCCTCGCTACCGGCGCGGCTTACTGGGTGCGGCTTGCGCAGACCTTCCTCGTCTGAGGCGGGTTGGATATTTGCCAAAGCGGCCGTAGAGCCGTGCATCGGCAGGTGCTACATGGAGACACAGATGGACTATTCCGCTACACCGCAGCCCGCGAGTACTGAGGCGCTGAATCTCGCTGGCGCGCCGGCCGCGCAGCCTGTTGAACGCGCGAGCCAGGCCAAAGCGATTGCCGCGATTACGCTTGGCAACGGCCTCGAATTTTTCGATTTCACGATCTACAGTTTCTTCGCGACGATCATCGGCAAGCTGTATTTCCCGGTGGAGGGGCAGCTTGCCCAATTGATGCTGGCGGTCGGCACTTTCGGTGTGGGCTTCATCATGCGGCCGGTGGGCGGCATCGTGCTCGGCGGGTATGCCGACCGCGCCGGACGCAAGGCCGCGATGAGTCTCACGCTTTGGCTGATGACGCTCGGCTCGGCGATCATCGCGTTTGCGCCGACGTACGCGATGATCGGCGTTGCCGCGCCGTTACTGGTGATCCTGGCGCGTCTGATTCAGGGGTTTGCGCTGGGCGGCGAGGTCGGTGCGTCGACCTCATTGCTGCTTGAATATGGCAGCGACAAGACGCGCGGATTCTACGGAAGCTGGCAATTCGTGAGTCAGGGGTTGAATACCGTATGCGGTTCGCTGCTGGGTGTGGCACTGGCGGCGGCGCTGTCCAAGGCCGCGCTGGAGAGCTGGGGCTGGCGGGTGCCGTTCGTGATCGGCATGGCGATGGGGCCGATTGGTATTTATATCCGACGGCATCTGAACGAAACGTTGCCGGGTGTGGAAGACGGCACCGGTTCGGTGGCCGAGGCGCCTGACGCGCAACCGGTTCGCAAGCTGTTTCGCGAGCATTCGCGCGTGATTACGACGGGTGTGTTGACGACGATTGGCGGCACGGCGGCGAACTACATCGTGCTGTTTTATCTGTCTACCTATGCGATTCAGATTTTGAAATTGCCGATGTCGTCGGCGCTGTGGGCTGCGTGGACTGCGGCGATCGTCACGGTGATCTGTTCGCCGTTTGCGGGGGCGTTGTCGGATCGGGTTGGGCGTAAGCGTGTTTTGTGGATTTCGCGGGTGTTGCTGATTGTGGCTGTGTATCCGGCTTTTTTGATTATTAATGCTTCGCCGACGGTGCCGGTTTTGTTGTCGGTTGTTGCGGTGCTGGCGGTGTTTGTGGCTTTTACGGCGGTGCCTAATATCGTCATGTTGCCCGAGTTGTTTCCGCGCGCGATTCGCGCTACTGGCATGTCGATTGTTTATTGTTTAGGGGTGTCGATTTTTGGTGGGTTTGCGCAGTTTTTTGCTACCTGGCTGATTCAGATGACGGGGAGCCATCTGGCTCCGGCGTGGTATTTGATCGGGTGCGGGGTGGTGTCGTTGTTGCCGTTGCCGTTTATGCGGGAGACTGCTGGGAAGGCTATAGATTAAAGATGAGGCTGCGCGGGCTGAGGGTTTTGGGGTTGGGTTTTTGCCTGCCCGGCAGGGGGCCTTCGCGGCGCTTTTCGTTGTTGGTCTGACTCTTTGGCCTTTCCTTGTTGTGTTAGTGGTCTATTAGCGTTGCCCCTGTGCGGGGCGGCACCTACTTTTCTTTGCCTGCCGCAAAGAAAAGTAGGCAAAAGAAAGCGGCTCAAACCGCTAGTTCTTAAGCGGGTCCCCCGCACAGTTACGGTAGTGGTGCATCTGGAATCTGTGTCCTCGCACATTCGGCGCTGGTGACAAGGGCGTCATACCTCCGGCGGCGCTGCGCGCGCCGATACCCGGTTCATAAAACCGCTCCCAGGTTTTTGCTCCCCCGATTTACCCAGTTCCTGACTCGTCGCTGCCTCACGGCTGCAAGCGCCACCGCGGCAGCGATCGCAAAGCAAGAGCAAAAGCGACGTACTACCATCTCATTTGAAGTGGGTTGGCCAATCAGAGCGGGGGCATCTCGCCGAGGCGAAGCCGATGGCTCCCGCTGCGCGAATTAACCCCACTGGTTTCCCTGGCAGACCCGTCCGCGACGCACGCAGTGCGGAGTGGGAGCTGATGAGCGCTTTGTCGCTAACGCGGAGTGTGCGGAGGCACGGATTCCAGATGCACCACTACCGTGGCTGTGCGGGGGACCCGCTTATGAGCTAGCGGGGTGAGCCGCTTTCTTTTGCCTACTTTTCTTTGCGGCAGGCAAAGAAAAGTAGGTGCCCCCCCGCACAGGGGGAACGCTAATAGACCGATAACAAAGCAAGGAAAGGCCAGAAGACCAAAAGACCAAAAGACCAACAACAGACCAGACCACTAACAAATCAAAAAAAGCCCAAAGAGCCAGATGAACAAAAAAGCGCCGCGAAGGCCCCCCTGCCGGGCAGGCAACCCAACTTCATCGAACAGCCGACTTCCCATCCCCCACAGGCGCGGCGCCCTCAGCCGCCGCAGCTTCCCGCGTTTCAGGCATCGCCGCCCACACCAGCAAAACAGCCAACGCGCCGGCCGCGGCAAGCCCAAAGAAACTCACAGCATTACCAAAATGATCCGCCACAAACCCGGCAGCCGTCGTACTCAACGTCGCCCCAATCCCGGCAGCCAATCCAAACAGCCCAATACACAGGTTATACCGCCCCTTCCCGCCAGCAACATCGGCGGCAATCAACGGCAGCATCACACCGAACACGGCCGCGCTCAAGCCGTCCAGCATCTGCACCGGCACCAGCAAATAAGGGCTGCTGATCCCGGCAAACAACAAAGCCCGTATCGGCAACGCCGAAAACCCCAGCAGCAGAATCGGCCTGCGTCCCCATCGCTCGGCGGAACGCCCAACCCATGGCGACATCATCGCCACAATCGCCTGCGGCACGATAATGCAAGCAGCAATCACGAGCTGCACGTTGTCGCCCATGCCGGCCGTTACCTCGCCCGCGGCGAGATTCAACATCGCTGCATTCGACAAGTGGAACAGCACGATACAAGCCGCGAACAGCAGCATCCGCTTGTCACGCAACAACTCGCGCAAACTCTCGCGCCGCTCGATCTGCTCCGGCGTCGGCCCGGCCCTGGGCAATTCAATCGTATCGGTGCGCTGAATCATCGTCAGCGCAAACAACGCCGGCACGGCAAGCGCCGCAGTCAACCAGAACACCGCGCGGGGCGAATAGTACTCGCCGAAGATGCCCATCAGCCCGGCGGCGACAGCGCTGCCGATCGACGCCCAGCGCGCGTTGCGTCCCAGCCGGTCGCCCAGATTCGCACGCCCCACCAGAGCGAACGAGATCGCGGCCAATGCCGGCGTCAGCATGCAACTGGCAAAGCCGTGGAATACCTCGGCGGCAATCACCGGCAAAACCGTCGGGCTCGCGGCCAGCAGCACCGCGCTGAGAATGATCGCGGCAATCGCCCACGCGGCCGCGCCTTTCTTGTTGCGCAACGCGTCGACTGCGGCGCCCCCCGGCACCTGGCTCACCATCGCACTAATAGTGCCGACGGACAGCGCCATGCCGATCTCGCCCTGGGTCCACTTATGCGACGCGAGGTACGACGCGATAAACGGCCCAAAGCCCGTCTGCACGTTCGCGACGAAGAAATTCAGCCAATCGAGTGCGCGCAGGCTGCGCGTGGTTACCAAAGTGCGACCAATCATCGGGCCGCCCTTGCGTTGGAACTCGCAGTGACATTGGCCGGCGCAGCAGAAGCCGCAGCAGGGGCCGGCGCCGGAGGCGGCGCGGGCGACACCGCGCGAACCGGTTTGCCGCTGGCGTACGGCGGCGTCGCATTGATCTGCGCGTCGCTCAAATCGATCAGCGGATGCAACTCCTTGTCTTTCGTGACAAAGCGCAGCGCGGACCAGTTGGCGGCAATCGTGCGCCGCTCGGTACTGACCATGCCGTTGACGTCGAGCACGACCGCCTGCGGCTGTGCGTTGGCGTCGATCAGCACGTCGATCACGCGGCCGACCTTGGCGCCGTTCGAACGCTCGACATCGGCATCGATCAGCGGCAATTGCAACACAGCGGATTTCGCCGCGGGAGCCGGCACGGCCGCCGCGTTGAGCGTGATCGGCGCGGCTTTCGCTGTCGGCGTGAAGCGGAACGCGCTCCAGGGGAAATTGACCTTGCGGTCGCCAACGCCGAGGAATCCCTGCAGATTGACCACCATCTCGCGCGGCTTGCCGCTCGCATCCGCGATCATGTCGACCGCGCGGCCTACCACCTTGCCGTCGGGTTTCTGCACCTCGCTATCGAGCAAAGTGCGTGCGTCGCTTCGCTCGATCGTGCGCAGCACGATCAAGGGCGCTGGCGCGGGGGGCGGCGGCGCGGGCGCGGCGACCGGCGGCGGGGGTTCGACCTTGCGCGGTTTGACAACCGGCTTCTTCGGCTTCTTCGGCTGTTCGGGCTCGGCCGCCTCAGTCTCGACAGGTTCCGGCGCGGAAGCCGCCACAGGGGCGCTCGCGGGCTCGACGGGCATGACCGTGGCGTCGACAATCGGCGCCTGCTGCGGGCCCCACAGCAAGCTGCAACCGGACAGCGCGAACAGCGCGAACACAGCAAGAATCGGAAGACGCCAGGCAGGACGCGAAAAACCGCCGCTCATCAAGAAAGACTCCATGGGCCAATGCGCACGGGCGCTGTGGGGCGCCGCTTTATGTCACGCAATTAAGTCGGGTAAGGGCCAGAGTGTAACCCGTGGCGTCGGGGAGGCCCGGATTTGCAGGCTTTTTGACAGGTGCCGACGAGCGCCGTTCATGCCGTTTTGTGCGTTTATCGAGCGTTCATCAAGCGTTATGACCCCCCGGTTTATCGCCGGTTTTCCGCAATCCGCACCCCGAAACCCTTCCACAACTTCATGACAAACCGTAGGTGTAAACGCGCGGAGCGTCCTCGCGGTTTGCCGTCCCTTAAACGATATAAGCATCGCGACATGTCGGGCATGCCATTCATGCGATGGGAGACATATTTGTGTTGCCCTACATTTCGGGACAGCAAAAGAAGAACGGAGCATGCGGGTTGTCTGCACGCATCGCAAGCCGACGTTCAAACCTTGCCACACCACATTAGATCAACGCAACGAGACGAACCTGATGGCGGCCGGAAAACGGGCCGTTTCAGCACGCTGATAAAGGAGGCACTCATCATGATGGAACCCCACGCCCAACCGATTTCTGAAGTCGGCGCCGAATCATTCGACGGAAAGGGCTTTCTCGACCGCTACTTCGAAATCTCGTCTCGCGGCAGTTCGCAACGTACGGAAATCGTCGCGGGCATCACAACCTTCCTCGCGATGGTTTACTCCGTGTTCGTCGTGCCGGGCATGTTCGGCAAAGCGGGTTTCGATACCAGTGCGGTGTTCGTCGCCGTGTGCCTGACCACCGCCTTCGGCTCGCTGCTGATGGGCGTGTGGGCACGTTTGCCGATCGCAATCGGCTGCGCGATTTCGCTGACTGCGTTCACTGCGTTCGGTCTCGTGCTCGGCAAAGGCCTGCATCCGACCGTCGCGCTCGGCGCGGTGTTCCTGATGGGCGTCGTCTTCACCGCGATCTCGGTGACGGGCGTGCGTTCGTGGATTCTGCGCAATCTGCCCACCGGCATCGCGCACGGCACGGGGATCGGCATCGGCCTGTTCCTGCTGCTGATCGCCGCAAACGACGTGGGTCTGGTCGTCAAGAATCCGGGCGCCGGCCTGCCGGTGGCGCTCGGCAACATCACGGCCTTGCCGGCGATCATGTCGGTGGCGGGTCTGGCTGCGATCTTCGGTCTGGTGCGCCGTCGCGTGCCGGGTTCGATCCTGATCGTGATCGTCGCGATCTCGGCGATCGCGCTCATGATCGATCCGACGGTGGTGTTCCACGGCGTGTTCGCACTGCCGTCGCTGAGCGCGCCGGGCCACGCTTCGCTGATTGGCGCGATGGACATCAAGGGCGCACTGTCGATGGCCGTCTTGCCTAGCGTGCTGGCGCTGGTGATGACCGCCGTGTTCGACGCAACCGGCACGATTCGCGCCGTTGCCGGACAAGCCGGTCAGCTCGACGAAAACGGCCGCATCATCAACGGCGGCCGGGCGCTGACGGCGGATTCGCTGAGCTCGATTTTCTCGGGCCTGCTCGGCGGTGCACCGGCGGCTGCATACATCGAATCGACGGTCGGCGTCGCGGCCGGCGCGAAGACCGGGATGGCTGCGGCAGTGGTCGGTCTGCTGTTCCTCGTCGTGATGTTCTTCTCGCCGCTCGCCAGTCTCGTGCCTTCGTATGCCACGGCTCCCGCGCTGATGTACGTGGGCCTGCTGATGCTCTCGAACGTGAGCAAGCTGCACATGGACGACATGGTCGATGCCATGTCGGGCCTGATGTGCGCCGTGTTCATCGTGCTGACCGCCAACATCGTGACGGGCATCATGCTCGGCTTCGCGACGCTGGTGATCGGCCGCGTGGTGAGCGGCGAGTATCGCAAGCTGAACGTGGGCACGGTTGCCATTGCTGCCGTGCTGGTCGGTTTCTATCTCGGCGGCTGGGCGATCTGATTCTGCCGCACTGCGCTTTACGCGGTTTTGCTGTAGCGCGAGAGCAGGGCAGGTTTTCCGTGCCGCTTTGCTCGAACGTGTAGTCGGTTGTTCTCCACCTTGACGCGGCGTATTGCAGGGTTTTATCTGCGATGCGCCGCGTATCTTTTTTGCGGCGTCCGCTTCATCGCTTCGTTCCCCCCTTTTTTCTTTTCCGCGCGTTCCGGGAAACCTACGCACGCATCCTTGACATCGCGCCTCATGTTTCTATACTTAACCTTATGGTTAAGTTTAACGAAGCGTTACTCGATCGCACTTTCGCCGCGCTGTCCGATCCGACGCGGCGCGCGTTGCTCGCGCGTCTGTCCGGGGTGAACGATCTGTCGGTCAGCGAACTCGCCGAGCCCTTTGCGATGTCGTTGCCCGCGGTGATGAAACACCTCGACGTATTGTCCGAGGCCGGTCTCATCACGCGCAGCAAAACCGGCCGCAAGGTAGCGTGCCGTTTGTCCGCCGGACCTATGGAGGAAGCCATGGAATGGCTCACTCGCTATCAGCGTTTCTGGTCGGCATCGCTCGATCGTCTGGCTGCTTTCGTCGAAGAGGAGACCGCCTGTCCACCAAGCCGGGCGTCACCCTCCGGCGGCGCCTCGACGGCACGCCGGCGCAAGCCTTCCGCGCCCGGACGGAAGCGGCGCGATTCATGACGTGGAGGCATCCCATCCGTGGGCCGCATCGATTCGGCAGGCGCTATGGCCTCGATGCGCTGGAACGTTACTTCGCCTGATTTTGCTCTATTGAACCTGTACGACGCAGACAAGGAGACGCAAATGGACCCACAACACCGGATCGGCACCCGAGAAGAATGGCTGGCCGCCAGTAAGGCGCTACTAGTCGAAGAGAAAGCGTATATGCGCGCCGGCGATGACCTCGCCCGCAAACGCCGCGCATTGCCGTGGGTGAAAGTCGACAAGCCCTACGTATTCGACACGCCGCAAGGCCGCAAGACACTCGCCGATCTGTTCGGCGGCCGCAGTCAGTTGATCGTCTATCACTTCATGTTCGGCCCGGAATGGGAGGAGGGCTGCTTCGGCTGCTCGTTCGTGTCGGATCACATGGACGGTATCCTGACGCATCTCGAACATCACGACGTATCGTACGTGGCGGTTTCGCGAGCGCCGCTCGCCAAAATAGAAGCCTTCAGGCAGCGTATGGGCTGGAAGTTTCCTTGGGTCTCGTCGAATGACAGCGATTTCAATTTCGACTATCACGTGTCGTTTACGCCGGAGGAAGTCGCCAGCAGGAAGGCGTTCTACAACTTCACCGAACAGGATGTCGGCATCGACGAGCTACCCGGTCACAGTGTGTTCTACAAAGACGAGGCGGGCGACGTCTATCACACGTATTCCACCTACGGACGAGGCGGCGAGCAGTTCCTCAGCGCGTACGCGCATTTCGACGTCACCCCGAAGGGCCGCAACGAGAAGAAGAATATGGGCGAATGGCTCAAGCATCATGACCGCTACGAAGAGAAAGCGAGCGGTTGCGCCGCATGCGGTTCGTGATGCGGATGAGCGGCGCCGGCATCGAATCAGCCGGACGTCATGCGCCTTTGCGTCCCGCTTCATAAAACAGCGCAAATAACTCCGACTGCGAGTTGACATTGAGCTTGGTATAAATGTGCTTCTTGTGCGCGCGCACCGTCTCGAACGAGATCGTCAGTTTCTCCGCGATGGCGCGTGTTGAAAATCCGCTCAAGCTCAGCATGGCCACTTCGACCTCGCGCGCCGTGAGCGGTGAACGGCCGCTCGCCGATGACACCTGCTCGAAGCGCGCGGCATAGGCGGGCGCCTCCGTTTCTGTCTGCGTCACGGCTTCTGCCGGTGTTTGCGTCGCCGCCTCGCCCGCAGGCGGCGGCGCGCCGAATACCTCATACGGCAGGCGCTGTCGCAGCAACGCGATCACCCAGGGCGCGCACAGCGCGAGTACCGCGAGGTCGCGCTCGCCATAGCGATGCGTTGCGCCCAGCGAGAACGCCAGCGTATGCCGCGCGTCGATCATGTAGTTGAAATGCACCTCGTCGCCGACGATGTTTTTCCTGAAGTACCGCTGGTAGTAATCGGTCATCGAGAAGTTGTCGGGCGCGACGTCCGCAAGCGTGACGAAGCCCGAGGCCGGCCTCCCGGTCGCGGCGATGTAAAACGGGTCGAGCTGATAAAGCGCGGCGAGATAGTCCTGGAACATCGCATCCACCGTGCCGTCCGGCGTGGGCGATTCGGCGCAGACGAGCGGCGCTGCGCCAGGTGTGAAGCGCAGGGCGACCCAGTTATCGAACGCGACATAGCGTTCCAGCGCGCGCGTAAGACGAGTCCAGAATTGCGCGCTGTCGAGCGCTTCGATAACCGCGCCGATCTCGCGATGAAAGGCCAGATCGCGCCATTCGAGTTCCATGCGTGCTCCGTTGAGGGTAACCCAGCCGGGTGATTACGAACAAAAATATGTCTGGTAATAATAGGTCCAACCTGAAAACGCGGGCGGCCTGACAATAACCGCTATTCAACGCGAAGCAAACCGGCAAGTACAGGAGACAGAATGCTGCAACTCGAACTGGCACAGATCCCGATCGTGGATGGCGCGATGGGCGTCGGCGGGGCAAACGTGCAACGCGTGCTGCAAACCATCGGCCAACGCGCGGCCGGAACCGATCTGATCGTGTTTCCGGAGACCACGCTGTCGGGCTTTCCGACGCGCGACACCATCGGCGAGGTGGCCGAAACGATCGACGGGCCTTCGCTAAGCGCGGTCCGCGATGCGGCGCGCGAAGCAGGTGTCGCGGTGGCGGTGGGGCTCGCCGAGCGCGACGGCAAGCGCTTTTTCAACACTACGGTGCTGGTCGACGAACGCGGCGAGATCGCGCTGCGTTATCGCAAGACGCATCTGTGGGCGTCGGACGTCGGCGTATTCGAGCCGGGCGACCGCTACGAAGTATGCAATTTCAAAGGCCTGACGGTCGGCCTGCTGATCTGCTACGACATCGAGTTTCCCGAAACGGCGCGCGCGGTCGCCTCGCTCGGCGCCGATCTGCTGATCGTGACGAACGGCAATATGGAGCCGTTCGGGCCGGTGCATCGCCGGGCAATCGTGGCCCGCGCAATGGAGAACCAGATGTTCGCGGCGCTCGTGAACCGCATTGGTTCCGGCGACGACAACCTCACGTTTCCCGGCGAATCGGCGCTGATCGATCCGTTCGGCGAGGTGGTGTGCGACGCCGGGCATGAAGAAACCGTCCTGCGCGCCACGCTCGATCCGGCGCGCCTCGAAGGCGCGCGTGAACATTATCGTTATCTGCACGACGCCCGTATCGCACTCGATCTCGCGACGCTGAACGACGAGTACGGGCAACCCGCGCGTGTGATTCGCGCGCGTTAAGGCGAGCCACACGCGCTTCCAGCATATCTGATCGACCAGGCTCGACCGGGGCGCGTTTCACGCCGCCTCCGGCGACGCTCGCCCATTCGCATGAGGAGACACCGCATGACCCCGACATCGCCCACCGAGCGCGCCGGCGCATCCGCCGCGCCTGAGGCCACGCATCTGAAACGCACCCTCGGGCTGCCTTCAGTCCTGTTGTTCGGCCTTGCCTATATGGCGCCGCTGATCGTCTACGGCACCTATGGTGTGCTGGCGAGCGCCAGCAACGATACCGCCGCGCTCGCGTATCTGATCGCGCTGATCGCGATCGTGTTCACGGCGCTCAGTTACGGCAAGCTCGCGCGGCTGTTCCCGGTGGCGGGTTCGGCTTATACCTACACGCGCAAAACCTTTAATCCGCATCTGGGTTTCATGATCGGCTGGGCCACCTTGCTCGATTATTTTTTCCTGCCGATGGTGATCTGGCTGATCGGCGCCGCGTATCTCAGCGCCGCGTTTCCACACATTCCGAACTGGATCTGGATCGTCGCGTTCATCGTGCTGACGAGTGCGCTGAACATTCTCGGCATCGAACTCGCGAACCGTTTCAACATCGTGCTGATGGTCGTGCAACTCGCGATTGTCGCGTTGTTCGTCGTGCTGTGCTGTCACTATGTGAGCGCGGCGGCAGGACCTGGCGGTCTGATTTCGGCTGAGCCCTTCTTCAAGCCGCATGTGCCGTTCTCGGCGACGATGGCAGGCGCTGCGATTGCCGCGTATTCGTATCTCGGCTTCGACGCCGTATCGACTTTGACCGAAGAAACCATCGCTCCGGAAAAGACCATGCCGCGCGCGATCGTGCTGATCGCGCTGATCGGTGGCGCGATCTTCGTGATTGCCGCGTACACGGTGCAACTCGCGCACCCGGGCGCGGTGTTCAAGGATCTGGATTCGGCCGCCTTCGAAGTCGCGCGAAAAGTGGGCGGCGATATCTTCGTCACGGTGTTTCTGGCCGGCCTGATTCTCGCGCAATTCGCTTCGGGTATCTCGGCGCAGGCAAGCGTGGGGCGTCTGCTGTATGCAATGGGACGCGATGAAGTATTGCCCCGGCGCATCTTCGGTTTCGTGCATCCGAAGTTCAAGACGCCGGCGCTGAATATCGCAATCGCGGGTGCAATCGGCCTCGTCGCGTTGAAACTCGATGTGGCGACGTCGACCTCGTTCATCAACTTTGGCGCGTTTCTCGCGTTCACCGCGGTCAATCTGTGTGTGATCCGTCAGTTCTTCAACGCGAAGGGCGGTGCGAATGCGATGGGCGTGATCGGCGGCCTGCTGTTTCCGCTGGCCGGTGCGGTGGCGGATATCTGGCTGCTGGTGAGTCTCGAGAAAACCGCGCTGGTGCTCGGCGCAGTGTGGTTCGTACTGGGCTTGTGCTACCTCGGCTGGATCACGCGCTGTTTCCGCCGGGCGCCGCCGGAAGTCGCGGTTTGAGGCAGCCGTTTGTGCCCGGTTCGTGCCCGGTTCGTGCCCGTACTCGTGCTGTAATCGTGATTGTCCGCCAGCGTGCCGGTGCCGGTCAGTTGCGAAGCGAGGTGCGGGTTGAAGCGGGGGCGGCGCTGCGTGGCGCAGCGTCGAACTCATAGTGCCATGTCGAACGCGGGCCTGAGGAACACCTCGATCGCCATCACGACAAGACTCATCGCGGCGGCTGCCAGCGTGAGCGTGCCGTATTCATCGTAGTGTGCGTCGTAGACGCACGCCACGACGAACAGGATCGCCAGCAGGTTGGTCAGCCAGTAGAAATTCAGCGCCAAGGTCATCGATCAAATCCGGGCTCACGCGCGACTCGTAGCGTCGAATCGCACTATTACGTGAGCCGGATTCTAGCGAGGTGAGCTTACGGATTCGCAACACCCCGGCTTACACTGCTTACGTTCTCCAGGACGCCCCGGAGGACGTCTCCTCGCGAAACATCAAATCATCTCGCGCTCGATCCAGTCGATCACCGAGCTACGTTTCGGCTGCCAGCCGAGCAGCTTGCGCGCGCGTTCACCGCGTACCCGGCTGTTCGATCCGAGCCCGTACGAAGCCATTTCGTAACCCCATTCCTTTTGCGCCGCTTCGAGCGGCCAGTCTTGCGGCTCACCGAGTTTCATCACGTGAGCGATGGCCGTACTCATGTCGCGGAACGACGCTTCGCCGCTCTCGACGAAATAGAAGGTGCCAGCCGGCGTCTTTTCCAATGCGAGGCGATAGAGTTCGGCGACGTCGTCGATATGCACGTTCGACCAGATGTTGCCGCCGCTGCCCACATGCCGCACCACGCCGCTCTTTTGCGCCTGACGCACGAGCCGCGGCAACTGCACGCTAGCACTGCCAGGCACCGCGCCATGGCCGTAGATCAGCGTGTTGCACAGCACCGCCGAGCGAATGTTTTGCTGTGCGGCCGCGAGCACGAGTTGATCGATGGCGACGCGTGCCGCTTTATCCGCCGTCGGCTGGGGCAGGGCGTCCTCGTGATAGATGCGCGCCTCACCGGCCTCTCCACCCGACGCATCGCCCACGATGCTCGAGCCGCTCGTATGCAGAAACGGTTTGCCGGAACCGGCGAGGCCCTCGATCAGCGCTTTCACCGCGCCCTCGTGGTCGCTGCTCGCGGCGTTGATGACCGCGTCGGCGGCTTGTGCTTCGGCGATCAGCAATTCGCGGTCGTCGAGCGTGCCGATCACGGGTTCGATGCCGAGGCGTTGTAGTTCGGCGCTGTGTTCGGGCTTGCGGATCAAACCGCGTACTTGATGGCCTGCACGCACGAGGTGCGCCGCGATCGAACCGCCGATAAAGCCGCTTGCGCCAGTAACGAAAATCTTCAAGACGTTCTCCTTAATGGAAATACCGGAAACACTGGAAACACGATGCAATGCACGCAGTATCCGCCGTCTTGATTCTCGCAAAAAGCGTATTAGTCTCAAATCAATCTTGATTTTAAATCAACAATAAAGGCTTCCGGTGTGGATGCGCGGGCTTTCTTGCGCCGGCAACGGGCTCTCCTATAACTCAGTGACGCGCGCATGGGCAGGCCGGCTGCGCCGGCCGCCGGGGCGAATCTTTTTTGGTCGCTTGCCGCTGTCTATTTTGAATGTGTATATACAAGTTATCCCGCAAGATGAGCGGGTCCGGCGCGGCATATCCAGCGCTCGAAACGCTGACGGGTGTGGCATGCGTGGCGCCAGCATTCAGTTCTAATGGAAACCCCTAGGTCGGAAGCTGCAGAAACAGGTTGTATATACAGGATGACGACGCTAGACTTCTCTCAAATTGTATAGACAAGACAGGACACACCATGATGATTCTGAAACCCGGCTATCTGACCCTTCCGCAACTGCGCCAGATCGCACGCGAACACGTCGCGCTGCAACTCGATCCCGCCAGCCACGCCGCCATCGACGCCTGCGCCAAAGCCGTCGCCGATATCGCCGCGAAGGGCGAGCCGGCATACGGCATCAATACGGGTTTCGGGCGCCTCGCCAGCACGCACATTCCGCACGACCAGCTCGAACTGCTGCAACGCAATCTGGTGCTGTCGCACGCGGTGGGCGTGGGTGAGCCGATGTCGCGTCCGGTGGTGCGCCTGCTGATCGCGCTGAAGCTCTCGAGCCTGGGCCGCGGCCACTCCGGTATCCGCCGCGAAGTGATGGAAGCACTGATTACGCTGTACAACGCCGACGTGCTGCCGGTGATTCCGGTCAAGGGTTCGGTCGGCGCTTCGGGCGACCTCGCGCCGCTCGCGCATATGTCGGCCACCCTGCTCGGCGTCGGCGAAGTGTTCGCGAAGGGCGAACGCATGCCGGCCACCGAAGGCCTCGCGCTGGTCGGCCTCAAGCCGCTCACGCTGCAGGCGAAGGAAGGTCTGGCGCTGCTGAACGGCACGCAGGCCTCCACCGCGCTCGCGCTCTACAACATGTTCGCCATCGAAGACCTGTACCGCACCGCGCTGGTGGCGGGCGCGTTGTCAGTGGACGCGGCGGCGGGTTCGGTCAAGCCGTTCGACGCGCGCATTCACGAACTGCGCGGCCATCAAGGCCAGATCGACGCAGCAGCGGCTTACCGTTCGCTGCTGCAAGGCTCGGCGATCAATGTTTCGCACGCCGACTGCGACAAGGTGCAGGACCCGTACAGCCTGCGTTGCCAGCCGCAGGTGATGGGCGCGTGCCTGGACCAGATGCGTCACGCAGCCGAGGTGCTGCTGCTCGAAGCGAACGCCGTGTCCGACAACCCGCTGATTTTCCCGGATACGGGCGAAGTGCTGTCGGGCGGCAATTTCCACGCTGAGCCGGTGGCATTCGCGGCCGACAACCTCGCGCTGGCCGTCGCTGAAATCGGCGCGCTGGCCGAACGCCGCATCGCGCTGCTGATCGACGCGACGCTGTCGGGTCTGCCGCCGTTCCTCGTACGCGACGGTGGCGTGAATTCGGGCTTCATGATCGCTCACGTGACGGCGGCCGCGCTCGCGTCTGAAAACAAGACGCTCGCGCATCCGGCGTCGGTCGATTCGCTGCCCACTTCCGCGAATCAGGAAGACCACGTGTCGATGGCCACGTTCGCTGCGCGCAAGCTCGGCGATATCGCCGAAAACGTCGCGAACATCCTGTCGATCGAGTTGCTTGCCGCCGCGCAGGGCGTCGATCTGCGCGCGCCGCACAAGACCAGCCCGAGCCTGCAGAAAGTGATGGACGCGGTGCGCAAGGATGTCGCGCACTACGAACTCGATCACTACTTCGCACCGGATATCGCGGCCGTCACGCGGCTCGTGCAGAACGGCACGATCGCGAAGCTGAGCCCGTTCTCGTTTGCCTCCGAACAGTAAACACTCAGTCAGGCAGAACCAGCCAATGAACGCACCGGCCTATCAGGGCATCAAGGACTTCATCCTCGGCCGCATCCATGCGGGCGAATGGGCCGAAGGCGACCAGGTGCCCTCCGAAAACGAACTTGCGCGTGAATTCAACGTCGCGCGCATGACGGTCAACCGCGCGTTGCGCGAGTTGACTTCGGAGCAGGTTCTCACGCGGGTGCAGGGCTCGGGCACCTTCGTGGCCCGGCCCAAGTACGAATCGACGCTGGTCGCGATCCGCAGCATCTCCGACGAAATCGTTGCGCGCGGCCATCGCTATCTGGCGAAGGTGCTGCACATCGGCGCGAGCATCGCCGACGAGGCGCTCGCCGAGGAAATGCAGGTGAGCGCGGGCAGTCCGGTGTTTCATTCGCGCGTGCTGCATTTTGAAAACGACGAACCGGTGCAACTCGAAGAGCGCTGGGTCAATCCGGTGGTTGCGCCTGAGTACGCGTTGCAGGACTTCACGAACACCACACCGAATCAGTATCTGGTGCGCGTCGCGCCGCTGCAGCGCGTCGAGTACCGCATTGAAGCCCTGGCGGCGGACGCGGATACGCGTGAACTGCTGACCATGGACGAACTCGAGCCGTGCCTCGTGCTGCATCGACGCACGTGGTCGCAAAGCCAGGTCGCCTCGATTGCCAATCTCTGGCATCCCGGCAGCCGCTATCGCTTCACCGGTCATTTCTGATTTCGCCGTATTTATCGATTCGTTATCGAGCCGTTTTCGACTTAATTTCCCGAATTCTTCCCGAACTTTTTCACGCATTCCGAGGGCCACCATGAACAACCCGAAACACATCGACCCGCGTCTGGACCCGACCCGCACGATCCGCGCACCGCGCGGTGCGGACAAGACTTGCAAGACCTGGATTGCGGAAGCCGCGTACCGGATGATCCAGAACAATCTGGACCCGGAAGTCGCCGAGCATCCGCACGCGCTGGTCGTCTACGGCGGTATTGGCCGTGCCGCGCGTAACTGGGATTGCTTCGATCAGATCCTCGCGTCGTTGAAGGATCTGAACGAGGACGAGACGCTGCTGATTCAATCGGGCAAGCCGGTCGGCGTGTTTCGCACGCATGCGGACGCGCCGCGCGTGCTGCTGGCGAATTCGAACCTGGTGCCGCATTGGGCGACGTGGGAACACTTCCACGAACTCGATCGCAAGGGCCTCATGATGTACGGCCAGATGACGGCGGGCAGTTGGATCTACATCGGCAGCCAGGGCATCGTGCAGGGCACCTACGAAACGTTCTTCTCGGTGGCGAACCAGCATTTCAACGGCGATCCGTCGGGCCGCTGGATTCTGACGGGCGGTTTGGGCGGCATGGGCGGCGCGCAACCGCTGGCCGCGACCATGGCCGGCTTCTCGATGATCGCGGTGGAATGCGACGAGACGCGCATCGACTTCCGTCTGAAGACCCGTTACGTCGACAAGAAGGCGCAGACGCTCGACGAAGCGCTCGCCATGCTCGACGAAGCGAAGAAGTCCGGCAAGCCGGTTTCGATCGGACTCCTCGGCAACGCCGCCGATGTGTTCGCCGAGTGCGTGACGCGCGGTATTACGCCGGATTGCGTGACCGACCAGACCAGCGCGCACGATCCGATTCACGGCTATCTGCCGCAAGGCTGGAGCGTCGAAGACTGGCGCGAGCGTCAGAAGACCGCGCCGGACAGCATCGTGACGCCGGCCAAGCAGTCGATGGCCAAGCAGGTTCAGGCGATGCTGGCGTTGCAGGCGCGCGGCGCGACCACGCTCGACTACGGCAACAACATCCGCCAGATGGCGTTGGAAATGGGCGTCGAAAACGCCTTCGATTTCCCGGGCTTCGTGCCGGCGTACATCCGTCCGTTGTTCTGCGAAGGCAAGGGGCCGTTCCGCTGGGTCGCGCTGTCGGGCGATCCCGAAGATATCTACAAGACCGATGCGAAGGTCAAGGAACTGATTCCCGACGACCCGCATCTGCACAACTGGCTCGACATGGCGCGCGAACGCATTGCGTTCCAGGGGCTGCCGGCGCGGATTTGCTGGGTCGGCGTGAAGGATCGCTATCGTCTGGGCCAGGCGTTCAACGAAATGGTGAAGAACGGCGAACTGAAGGCGCCGATCGTGATCGGCCGCGATCACCTCGACACGGGTTCGGTCGCCAGCCCGAATCGCGAAACCGAATCGATGAAAGACGGTTCGGACGCAGTCAGCGACTGGCCGCTGCTCAATGCATTGCTGAACACGGCAGGCGGCGCGTCGTGGGTCTCGCTGCATCATGGCGGCGGCGTCGGCATGGGCTTCAGCCAGCACTCGGGTGTGGTGATCGTCGCTGACGGTACGGATGCCGCGAAGGAGCGCCTCGGCCGTGTGCTGTTCAACGATCCGGCAACCGGCGTGATGCGTCATGCGGATGCGGGCTATGAACTCGCGCAGGAAACGGCACGCGAGGCAGGTCTGAATCTGCCGATGCTGGGCCGTTGATCGTGGCGCTTCACAGCACGCCTCACAGCATGCTTGCCGGCGGTGCGGCAAGCACCACGCTGATTCGCGGCGCAGATCTCGTGGCGGCGCCGTGGAAAAACGGCGGCGGCGTCACGCGTGAAGTCGCGGCGTTTCCCGCCGGCGCGGGGCTCGACTCGTTCACGTGGCGGGTGAGCATTGCCGACGTGGCGCAAGCCGGACCGTTCTCGCGTTTTGCGGGTATCGATCGCACCCTGGCGCTGTTGTCGGGTGCGGGCATGCTGCTGGATGAAACCGATGCCACCGACGCGCACGCCGTGAAGACGTACGCGTTGACCCAGCCGCTCGATATCGCCCGGTTCGCGGGCGAAGCGCAAATCGATGCACGTCTCGTCGACGGTTCCACGCGCGACTTCAACCTGATGGTCCGCCGTGGCGCGGCGGTAGGTGAGAGCGAAGTGTGGCGCGGTGCGACGCAACGCGTATTGTCCGCCGACGCGGTGTTGCTGTTCTGCGCGAGCGGTTCGGTCTCGCTCGCGCTCGGCGACGAAGGCGAGGCGCATGTGCTTGAGGCAGACGACACACTGCGCATCGACACGCCGAATGCGTTGCCATGCACAGTGAAGGGCACCGGCACGGTGCTCGCGATCAGCATCCGCTATACGTGATAGCCACAATGATGACGACGATTCGCGCGCTCGCTTAACTCCCGGCACAGGCCCGGCAAAGCGCGCCGCGAATCACCACAGACACGCAACGAGCTGCAAAGAGCATGCGATGAAGCAAACCGTCTGGCATCACCTGAAACTTTGCCCTCAGGGCGATCCCCAACACACGCTGCCCGATGCCGCGATTGCCGTTGAAGACGGCAAGATCGCATGGCTTGGCGCAGCGTCCGAGTTACCGGCTCACTACGCCGCATGGCCGCGCGAAGATTTGCACGGCGCGTGGGTGACGCCGGGTCTCGTCGATTGCCATACGCATCTGGTGTACGGCGGCCAGCGCGCGGATGAATTCGCGCAGCGCCTTGCCGGTGTCAGTTACGAAGAAATCGCGCGGCAGGGTGGCGGCATCGTCTCGACTGTGCGCGCCACGCGTGCCGCCGACGAAGACGCGCTGTTCCGCCAGGCGGCCGCGCGTCTCGAACCGCTGCTCGCCGAAGGCGTCACGGCGGTCGAAATCAAATCCGGCTACGGCCTCGATCTCGCCAGCGAGCGCAAGATGTTGCGCGTCGCGCGTCGGTTAGGCGAGCGCTATCCGGTATCGGTCTATACGACGTTTCTCGGTGCCCATGCATTGCCGCCGGAGTTCGCGGGTCGGGCCGACGCGTATATCGACGAAGTTTGCAATACGATGCTGCCCGCGCTCGCCGATGAAGGCCTGGTCGACGCCGTCGACGTGTTTTGCGAGCGCATCGGCTTTTCGCTGGAACAGAGCGAGCGCGTGTTTCAGGCCGCCGGGCGCCACAAACTGCCGGTGAAAATGCACGCCGAGCAGTTGTCGAACAGCGGCGGCACGGCATTGGCCGCGCGACACCATGCGCTGTCCGCGGATCACCTCGAATTTCTCGACGAAGCCGGCGTTGCCGCTATGCAGGCGTCCGGCACCGTCGCCGTGCTGCTGCCGGGCGCGTACTACTTCATCCGCGAGACGCAATTGCCGCCTTTGGACCTGCTGCGGCGCTATCAGGTGCCGATTGCGATTTCCACCGACAGCAATCCCGGCACGTCGCCCACTACGTCGCTGCTGCTGATGATGAACATGGCGACCACCTTGTTCCGCATGACGGTGCCCGAAGTGCTGCAGGGCGTGACCGTGCACGCGGCGCGCGCGCTCGGCAAGGCGGACCGGCATGGCTCGCTCGAAGTCGGGCGCGCGGCGGATTTCGCGGTGTGGTCAGTAGAAACGCTTGCCGAGCTGGCTTACTGGATTGGGCGTCCGTTGTGCGCGCAGGTCGTGCGCGCGGGCGAGACGGTTTATACGCGGCGTGATTTGAGCTAGGGCCTGAGAGATGATGCAATCAAAACAATCACTATTCGCCGATCACGCCTATCTGCCCGACGGTTGGCGCCGCAATGTGCTGCTGGAATGGGACGCAGACGGCACGCTGACATCGGTTACGCCTGATACGGCGGTTGTTCCGGACGGCGTGCAAAAAGCCGCGGGTCCCGTATTGCCAGGCATGCCGAATCTTCATTCGCATGCATTTCAGCGCGCGATGGCCGGACTCACCGAGTATCGGGCGAACGCAACCGATAACTTCTGGAGCTGGCGCGATCTGATGTACCGTTTCGCCGCGCGGATCACGCCGGAAGGACTCGCTGCGGTCGCGCAGTGGCTCTACATCGAGATGCTGAAGGCGGGCTATACGTCGGTCTGCGAATTCCATTACGTGCACCACACGCCGGATGGCAGCCGCTATGCGAATCAGGCGGAGCTGGCACAGCGCGTGGTGGACGCAGCTTCGGCAAGCGGCATTGGCATGACGATGCTGCCCGTGCTGTATCAGTACAGCGGTTTCGGGTCGCGCGCACCGCGTGAAGATCAGCAGCGCTTCATCAATACGCCGGAGAGTCTGCTCGATCTGCTCGGTACGTTGCGCGCGGCGCGTGCCGAGAGCGCCGTGTTGCGCTACGGCGTGGCGCCCCATTCGTTGCGCGCGGTGTCGGCCGATTCGCTGCGTACCTTGTTGAACGGTATCGATAGCAGCGCGCCGGTTCACATCCATATCGCCGAGCAGACCGCCGAAGTCGACGCCTGCCTCGAAACCGAAGGCGCCCGGCCGGTGCAATGGCTGCTGGATCGCTTCGACGTCGACAGCCGCTGGTGCCTCGTGCACGCCACGCATGTCGACGCGAACGAAACGCTGGCGCTTGCGAAAAGCGGCGCGGTTGCCGGTTTGTGTCTGACCACCGAAGCCAATCTCGGCGACGGCATTTTTCCGGCACACGAGTATCTGGACGCGCAAGGGCGCATCGGCATCGGCTCGGACAGCCATATCGGCGTCGACTGGCGGGCGGAATTGCGCTTGCTCGAATATGGTCAGCGCCTCACGCGCCGGCAACGCAATGTGCTCGCCTCGCCGCAGGCGACGTATGTGGCCGACCGCTTGTTCGATGCCGCACTCGAGGGCGGCGCGCACGCCACGGGGCGCGCTGTCGGCGCATTGCAGGCAGGCCGCCGCGCCGACTGGCTGGTGCTCGATGCGGATCATTCGAGCATTGCCGAGCACGCGCCCAACGCGTGGCTCTCGGGCGTTGTATTCTGCGAACATGGCGAGTCGCCGATTCGCGATGTCTACACGGGGGGCGACAAGATTGTCGAGAACCGCCGTCATCGTGACGAGGAGGGCGCTTTTATGCGCTATCGTGGGGCGCTCGCCGACTTGCTCCGCTAGGGTAATGCCGAGTGTCGCTGCTGCCGGTGCTGCCGGCAGCGGCGACATGCTCGCGTGAATGACTGAACAAGCCGAGTAAGCTGAGCCTTCGACCTTTATCGATTCCGGACTGATATGACTGCTTCGTCTACCGCAACCACTCCGCCGGTTTTCTCGCTGCAGCGGGGAAGCCTGCCGTTGCTGATTTCGATCCCGCATCTGGGCACGCAAATTCCCGCCGACATCGCCGCAACGATGACGCCGGCCGCGCAGCGCACCGACGACTGCGACTGGCATCTCGACCGACTCTACGCTTTCGCGAAGCGCATGGGCGCGTCGATCCTGGTGCCGACGTACGCGCGTTACGTGATCGACCTGAACCGCCCGCCCGATGGCGCGAATCTGTATCCGGGGCAGGACACCACCGGCTTGCTGCCGGTCGATACCTTCGACAAGGAGCCGCTGTACCTGGAAGGCCATCTGCCGACCGACGCCGAAGTCGCACGCCGGCGCGATGCTTACTGGAAGCCTTATCACGATGCGCTGGTGGGCGAACTCGCCGCGCTGAAGGCGAAGCATGGCAAGGTGTTGCTGTGGGAAGCCCATTCGATTCGCTCGCACGTGCCGCGATTTTTCGAAGGACGTTTGCCGGATTTCAACTTCGGCACATCCAACGGTGCCAGCGCGGTGGCCGGCGTAGCTGAAGAACTGGCCGCGATAGTCGAGCGGCACGGCGCTTATTCCGCTGTCGCCAACGGTCGCTTCAAGGGCGGCTATATCACGCGCGAGTACGGGCAGCCGTCGCAGGGCGTGCACGCGATACAGCTCGAGTTGTCGCAGATTACGTATATGGAGGAACAGATGCCGTATGCGTATGACGAAAGGCTGGCGGTGAAGGTCGAGCCTTTGCTGGAAGAACTGGTGGCGACGGCCTTGCAGCGCGTACGCGCAGCCTGACGGCGGCTGCCTGAAATGGCTACCTGAAGCGGCTACCTGAAGCCGTCGCCGTCGCGACTATTCCTCCCTTCTTCTCCACGCGGCTCGCCGCGCTTCGCGTTATGCGAGGCCGCAGCCGCGTCGGCTCGCACCGTAAAGGTGTAACAGCATGTGTCCGTGATTGCATGCTGCGGCGTTCGCGCCGAACGTATAGAGCGTCGAACAGGGTCTCGTTGCCGCGTTGAGGCGCGCGGCCATGCGCTGGGGATTGCATCGCGTCGAAGCGGCGTGGCCACAAAAAAGCCCCGCTTGTGGCGAGGCTCTCCGATACGCGCCGCGTGGCGGCGCTGCACAACAATTAGTGGCAGTGGCGTTCCCAGTGGTGATGAACGCGCACTTTGTGGCATACGGGGTGATGCTCATACGCCTGGGCGGGAGCGATCGCGCTCAGGGTGACAACGGTTGCTGCGATGGCGAGAACGATTTTCTTCATTACAGAATCCTTAAATCATGGTGATGGTGCTGATGCTGCAGCACGCGGCGTGCCGCAACGGGTCAAGAGGATGCCACATATCGCGCGTGCCGCGTGGGAACGCTGACCGAATGCATGGGTCAACTCAAAACGCCGGGCTTCGTGGCGATTTATCCCGGGACAGTGTGCGCTAGCGTGCCATTTCAACACGTCGACCGGTACGTAATACGCGTGCGGGCATTGCGCGCCACACACTGAAGCGGCTACCCTTTCAGAACGATGACGTGTACATATAGCGTCATCCATACATCGGGCAAAAAGATGGAAGACCCAGCGATGGAAGATTCCGACGAATTGCTGCTCCCGGTCTGGCGAGCGAACCTGGTGCTGCTGACCCGCGAGGTCGGCGCGGCAACCCGTCTGGCGCGCATGATGACCTTTTCCGCCAGCTACCTGAAATTGATGTTGTCCGGCCAGCGCGAATTCAGCGAGGAGTTCGTGCGTGGGGTCGAGGCGGTCACGGGCTTGCCGAATGGCTGGATGAACGTGCCGCATACCGGGCAGGACATCCCGGCCAATGCACGTGAGGCGATCGACAACGAACAGCCGCTCGCGCGTTTTCGCGGCACCGCGCATCCGGTGCGCAAGAAGACGGTGCTGCGGCCGCCCGAGCCGATTTTCGGTCAGACGAACCCGGCGAAGCGCGTGGAAGAGGAGACGCTCGATGCCGAAGCGCATCGGCGGCAGGCCCACTTCCGCAAAGTTCGCGATCTGGCGATGCAGGATGTGCGGCGCTTCGAGCGGCATTTGAGTCATGCGCCCGTGGACCTTGCAACGATGCGATCGAAAGTGGAGGACGTGATCGCGGCCGCCGATCTCGACGACCCGATTCAGGCCGACCTCGCCGGGCGGCTCGAGCAGATCGAAAAGCATCGGCATTTGCTGCTCAGGCATGTTGAGCGGCTACAGGCCTTGCTCGGGCAAATCGGCGGAGCGGATTGAGCGCTGCGCCCGGGAGCCGGCGACCTAACGCCTGCGCCGCGCGTGGAATTCGCCTTCGAGTGTCCACGTCACGCCATCCTGCGCCAGCGCCACGCCGGTCCAGCGGAACGAATCCCGGCTGATCTCAGTGAAATTCCAGCGAATCGGCGTGCCGTCGGCATGGGTGCCGATCTGCACCAGATCGTCTCCGACGCGCCGGCCGGTCAGTTCATCGCGCTGACCGGTCAGCGGATTCAGATAAGTCACGCGCCACGCCCGCAGCGCCGGGTCCCACACCCGCAGCGTGGTGCCGTACATGCTGTCGGCGGGCGAGAGCGCGGCGTGACGCTCGCCGCGTGGCGGCATGATCCACACGTCTTGCACGGCACGGCCCTCGAGAACCCAGCCGAAATGAATCTCGCCGCGGCGTGGGGCCTGGCGGAGGTCGACGCGGTAATGCAGTACGTCCATGTCCCAACTGCCGGTCAGCCAGCCGTACAGGTCGTCGGCAGCGTCGATTCCGGCGGCTCGCGCCGGGGCGCTCAAGGCGGCGTGAAAACCACGGTCGATAGTGTCGTCCAGCAGGTCCATCGGATGTGCTCCTTCGGTTGTCGAGTGAAAGCACGGGCGCCGCAACGTGCAAAACCGCGCCGGCCGCCGATGTGCTAAAACCACGATACGGACTCAGCCGAGGTGCGTCTTGGGGAAAATTGCCGTCACTTTGCAGCAGGCGCTGGCGCAACGCGCACGGGAAGGCACGCGCGGCGGCACCAGCGCGCGCCCATTGGCCCAGGGTGCGAGTTGGGCTGTTGCGGACATCCTCTGCACCTTCGGCCCCCGCGATCAGCCGTTCGAGGAACGGCACGCGGGCGTGTGCATTGCGATGGTGGTGGCCGGTTCGTTCGGCTACCGGAGCGCCACGGGACGCGCGCTGCTCACCCCCGGCGCGCTGCTGCTCGGCAATCCGGGCGACTGTTTCGAATGCGGTCACCGGCATGCGCCTGGCGATCGTTGCATCGCCTTTCATTACGCGCCGGCGTACTTCGAGCGGCTTGCCGCGGATGCGGGCATCGCGGGCGGCGATCTGAACTTCAGGCGCGCGCGGATTCCATCGCTGCCCGCCTTGTCGCCGCTGATCGCGCGCGCCTGTGCCGGCGCGCTGGAGGCAGGCGGCGCGGGTTGGGACGAACTCGCCGTTGAACTGGCCGTCTCGACGCTCAAGGCGGCGGGCGCATTGACGCGTGCGGAACCCGCCGCGAGCGCCGCAACCTGGTCGCGCGTGGCGCAAACGGTGCGCCTGATCGACGACGCACCTGGTGCCGCGCACACGCTGACGAGCCTCGCTGCCGCCGCAGGCCTGAGCGAGTTCTACTTTCTGCGCACGTTCCAGCGCGTGACCGGCGTGACGCCGCATCAGTATCTATTGCGGGCGCGTTTGCGAGCGGCGGCGCTGCGGCTTCGCGACGGTAGCGCGAAGGTCGTCGATATCGCGCTCGATTGCGGCTTCAACGATCTGTCGAATTTCAACCATGCATTTCGCGCGGAGTTCGCGTCGAGTCCGCTTGCGTGGCGAGCGCGAGGCAGGGCGCGTCGCACATGACCCGGTGCGCGCCGTTTGCGACGGTGGCCGCCGCGTTGACGCTGCTTGCGTGTGTGGCCGCTGCGCAGGCTGAGAGCCGTGATGTGAGCGGACCGGGCGCATCGAGCATCGCCGGCACCCCCAACGACGACCTTTCCCCTTCGACGATCGAGCGAGACGTCCATCTCTTCGTGATCCAGAAAGACGGCTCTGTCGAAGAACATGACGATACGGTTCTGCGCGCCAACACGACGAGCGGCGTCGACGATATCGCGCAACGCTACGTGTGGTTCAACAAGGACATCGAGCAGGTGCAATTGCTCGCCGTTGAAACGATCGATCCGGATGGCGTCGCGCATCCGGTCGGCCCCGAAGCGATTCGCGACGTGCAGGAACCGCGCTCGGCCGGCGCGCCGAGTTTCGAAGACGGCGTGTTGCGTACGGTGATCTTTCCGGGCGTCGAACCCGGTGCGCGGGTGCATTTGGCGTTTCGCAAGACCCGCGCGAAAGCGCTACAGGCGGGCACGTTCGCGTACCTGGTCGAACCGACTCGCGACCCCGTCGAGTTGCAGCGCCTGATCTTCGATCTGCCCGCCGACGTACCCCTCTATGCCGATGCGCGCGGCTACGTCGCGCTGCCGCCCGTCACCGCGAACGGCCGCACCCGCTACGAGTTCGATTACCGGCACGGTCCTTACGCGCCGCTCGAAGCGGGCGCGGTAGGCTATGCGAACTGGGGCGACCGGCTGATGGTGTCGACGGTGCCGGACTTCGCGAACTTCGCCGCGCGCTATCGCGGTCCTGCTGCCGACGCGACGATGAGCGACCCGGCGATCGTCCGGCTCGCGCAAGGCCTGACCGCCCAGGCGAGCGACCCGCGCGCGAAGGCACGGATCCTGTACGACTGGATGCGTTTGAATATTCGTTACGTGGCACTGTTTCTCGGCGAGACGGCGGCGATCCCGCATAAGGCGGTCGACGTCCTGCGCAACCGCTATGGCGACTGCAAGGATCACGTCGCCTTGTACAGCGCGCTATTGGCCGCGGTCGGCATCCGCAGCGAGGCCGTGCTGCTCAATCTCGGGCCGTACTACAGTTTGCCGTCCGTGCCGGGATATGGAAGCAGCGCGATCAATCACGCAATCGTCTGGATTCCTGATCTATCGTTATTTGCCGACACCACGGCGGGCGGCGTGAGTTTTGGCTACCTGCCGCCGAGCGTGATGGACCGGCCGGTTTTGCTGGTCGACGAGGGTGTGCTGGCACGCACGCCGGCCACCCAGTTGCGCGAACGCACGGCGCGCCTGCAGATCGACGTCGATGAGCATGGGGCGGCAAGTTACGCTTATCGCGTGGAGGATAGCGGCTATACGGCGGAGCTCGAACGTAATCTGTTTCGACGGGCAACGCGGCAGGGCACCCAGCAGATTGCCGCGAATCGTCTGTTGCAGACCGGCTTGCACGGCACAGCGCATTTGCAGACCGGCGACGTGGCCGCTACGGACGGCCCTTTTTCCGCTTCGATGCAGGGACGCGTGGAGCATTTTGTCTGGACCGATGGGACGACCGCTGTGCCGGCCCTGACGAGCTTGTCCGGCGGCATGGCCGGGCAGGTGCAGGCGTGGCTGGCGCAACCGTCGAGAACGCAGCCTTGGGCGTGTCTGGGAGGAACGTTCGACGAAACGCTGGAACTGACGCTGCCGAGCTTCGTCGATGTGGCGGATGTGCCGCCGGATGCCGCGGTGAAGAATCGTTTCTTCGAGTTTTCTTCCCGCTATGTGTTCGATCCTGTTGCGCGGGTCTTGCAGGTGAGGCGCCATCTTCAGGCCGCATTCGGGCACCAGATGTGCTCAGCCGATGAGTTCGCCGGCGTGAAGGATGATCTTGTGCGGATCGAGCGGGATCTCGATGCCGAGGTGGTGGTGAAGGTGATCAGATAGGCGCGTGCGGTGTCCGTACGGGCATCGATATCGGCCGAGGCGATATAACAGCACCGCCTCGGCCGCAGCAAACTACACCGCGAAGTTGCAGACTTGACCACTACAAACGAAGACCCTTAACTTCCGCTCTTGGTCACGATCGGAACCCACGCCCCGTTCTTGACCTGGTACAGCGTGGAAGCGCCGCTCTTCAGCGCCCCGGTGCTGTCGAAAGAAATCTTGCCTGTCACGCCGTCGTAGTCGATCGCTTTGAGAACCGGCCGATAAACTGCCGGCGACGTGGATTTCGCCTGTTGCATCGCCTTGATCGCAGCCCATGCGCCGTCATAGCCAAACGGTGCGTACGACAGGATGTCCACCCCGAAGCGCTTCTTGAACTTCGCGGAAAAGTCCTTGCCGCCCGGCAACTGGGCCAAGGGCCTGCCGTATTCCCAGGCCATCGCGCCTTCGGACGGCTCGCCGGCGAGCTTGATGAAGTCCTCGTCCATCACGCCGCCGCCGCCCACCAGTTGCGCGTTCAAGCCCAATTGCTTCATCCGTTTCGCGAAGCCCGCCGCCTGGGTATCCAGCCCGCCGAAGAAAACCAGATCCGCATTGGCCGCCTTGATTCTGGTGATCTGCGTGCTGAAGTCCACCGCGTGATTGTCGGTGTATTCGCGCGTCACGATGTTGCCGCCATGCGCTTTCACCGCTTTCTCGAACTCGTCGGCTTCGCCCTGGCCGAACGCCGTGCGGTCGTCGATGATCGCGATGCGTTTGGCCTTCGTCACCTCCACGGCGTAGACGCCCGCGTTGCCGGCGTTCTGCGCATCGGTGGAAATCACCATGAAGGTGTTGGCGAAACCGCGCCCCGTAATGACCGGATTGGTCGCGGCCGGATCGATCACCGGAATGCCGGCCTGCTCATACACCTGCGAGGCGGGAATCGTCGTGCCCGAATTGAAGTGGCCGACGACCGCCGATACGCCCGCGTCCACCAGCTTCTGCGCGGCCTGCACGCCGATACGCGGGTCGGCCTGGTCGTCCTCGGAGACGAGCTGGAATTGTGCGACCTTGCCGCCGATCTTGAGCTTCTGGGCGTTGGCTTCTTCGATCGCAAGCCGGACACCGTTCTCCAGATCTTTCCCATAGCCGGCGTTGGCGCCTGTGAGCGGCGCGGCGAAGCCGATCTTCACCGGCAGGTCGTCGGCGAAACTGGCCAGCGGCGCGATTGCGAGGGCAGCGCCAACAAATAGAGCAAGCGGTTTCAGCGTGTTGTGAAGACTCATGTCTCTCTCCTTCGACAGTTTCAGGTTTGCAGGCAGCAAGCGGTAACGCTGGATCGACGTGCCGTGGCGTTCACATGCCGGTCAATCTGGCGCGAATATAGAAAGCCAATTTATGAGCGTCTTGGCAGTTCGCGGCGCTTTGAATGAGCATTTCGGCATAGGCCGCGCAGCGCTTAGGCTGGCGGCCTGTCAGCGGCGGCGCGCGGGTGCGGATTGCGGCATATGCTTAAGAAATGGGGCGGCCTGTATTTGCCGACGAAGCGAAGGGCGGCCCGCAGAAGCCGCCTGGGAAACCGGCGCGAGCGCGCCGGCTTTACTGCTGCGGTGCGGTCGCGCAAACGGGCGTTCGCATAGCACCGGTGAAAAATCTGAGGCCCGGCCGAATCGCCCGATGCGACCGGTCGCAGCTAGAACGATGCGCTCAATGCTCGCCTTGCTGGCGCAGCAATTCTTCACGCAGACGCAGCAGGGGCGCCTTGGTCTCTTCGTCCGCCCAGGTGTCGAGATCGTCGATCGCGCGCTGGCAGCCGTCGAGCACCAAGTCGAGATCCACCGGCACGCCGTTGTTCAACGCGAATTCGATGGTCTCGGCGAACTGCTGGCACTCGTCCTCGCCGTAGGAAATGTCGAGGTTGTCGGCGATGACTTCGGCGATGTTGCTGCGCGCCTTGTCGTCGGGCGTCACCATATCGACGATGCCGCGCGCCACGGCCGGCGAATAGTAAAGCGCGATGTCGAGCCACTGTGCGGGGTCGAAGTCGGCCTGGTCGAACTGGCTCTCGAAGAACTCGATTGCTTCCTGCTCGTGCGCTTCGTCCGCGTCGACACTCATGCACAACTGCTCAAAAAATTCTTCCCGCTCGCTGCGGATATAACCGTCCATCAATGCCTCGTCTGCTGAATGCCGGATGCCCGGATGCCCGGATGATTGACGCCCGGACGCCAAAAAAATGCGGCGTAGGCGGCCGGCGGCCTGAGCCTACGCGGCACGCATTATAGGACGCTCAGTTGACAAATGCAGGTTGGGCGCCGCGTGCCGGTTCGAACCACAGCAGACACGCGAGGCTGCCGGGTGCGTGTCGAGTCGCGCGAGTGCAGGGCGGTTATCCCGTCTCAGGCCGTTTCCGCGACCCAGGCGTCGAACCATTCACGCGGTTGCGCGATTTCGCTCTGCGCCGCGACCAGTTCCAGCTCGTAGCGCCCGGCTTGCCACGTTGCCTTGACGACAGCGTTCACGGCGGCCAGCGTGTGCTCGAAGGCCGCGCGAATCGAATCGCCCAGCAGCGTGCGCGCGACGAACACTGCGCTCGTCAGATCGCCGACGCCCACTGGCTGCCGCGCGAACGGGTAGAGGGGGCGCTGGCCCATCCAGGCCTCACGCTCGGTGACGACCAGCATGTTGAAGCGGTCGGCGGGGCTATTGCGATCGAGCAGATGTTTGACCAGCACAAGCTTCGGTCCACGGGCAATGACCTCGCGGCACGCGGTCACGGCTTCTTCGAGCGTCTCGATCTCCCGGCCCACGAGGCGCTGCAACTCGGTATGGTTCGGCGCCATCGCGTCGGCCACTGCCGGCATGGTGCGGACGAGAAACTCCTGGATACCCGGTTCGACCTTGCAGCCGCTCGTGGCGCCCATGACCGGATCGCAGAAATACCACGCGCGCGGGTTGGCGGCCTTCACGGCCTTGACGATTTCCACTACCGATTGCGCCTGTTCGGGCGTGCCCAGATAGCCCGACAGCACGGCATCGCAGCGCGGCAGCACGCCGATTGCGCCGATACCGTCGACCAGATCTTCCATCTCCGATGCCTGAATCGCACCGCCGGTCCAATGACCGTATTGCGTGTGGTTCGAGAACTGCACGGTATTGAGCGGCCAGACATTCACGCCGAGCCGGCGCATCGGAAACACGGCCGCGCTGTTGCCGGCGTGCCCGAAGACGACATGTGACTGAATGCTCAGAACGTTTTTCGTCATGGTGTGGCCCGCGCAAGCAGGAATGCGCGATTAATGGGAACGGACGGACGGCCGCGATGACGAACCGGCCATGGCCGGGCGCCCGAAGCGGCGTGACTCTTTTACTGGCTTACTCTTTTAGATAGTGCAAGAAAAATGCGCGATCTGCACAGAGAGAAAACAATACATGAGTTTGTCACAGGCGAGTTGATCCGTCCCCGTGTTGTTGCGTCGAACCATCACAACAAGGATCAGGCGAGTTCCCGATACAGCGCCAGATAGCGCTCGGCCGAGGCGCCCCAGCCGAAATCCTGGCGCATCGCCCGCCGTTGGGTGGCTTTCCACTCGGTGCGGCGGCCATGGAGCGCAAACGCGCGGCGGATCGCCGCTGAGAGGCCTTTCGGCTCGAAGCGCTCGAACACGAAGCCGGTGGCGAGATCGTCGGCGAGATTTTCGAGCGACGCGTCGACCACCGTATCCGCCAGCCCGCCGACACAATGCACGAGCGGCAGCGACCCATAGGCCAGCGCGTACAGTTGCGTCAGTCCGCAAGGTTCGAAGCGCGACGGCACCGCGATCACGTCGCTGCCCGCGACGATCGTATGCGCCAGGGTTTCGTCGAAACCCAGTTCGACCGCCACCGATTCCGGATGAGAGTGCGCGACCCGTTTCAAACCGTTTTCGAGCGCCGGGTCGCCGGTGCCGAACACCACCAGCTGGCCGCCGCGTTTGACAATCTCGGGGACCGTTTCGAGCAGCAGGTCGAGGCCTTTCTGTTCGGTGAGCCGGCTCACCACGCCGAATAACAGCGCATCGCTTTTCTGCGCGAGACCGAAGCGCTTCTGCAAGGCTTCCTTGCAGGCCGCTTTGCCGGCCAGACGGGTGGCCGTGTAGTGATCTTCGAGCAGCGCGTCGGTGGCGGGATTCCACACCGAGTAGTCGACGCCGTTCAGGATGCCGCTCAGATCGTGCGAGCGATGGCGCAGCAAGGCATCGAGGCCGCCGCCCTGGGCGAGGGTCTGGATTTCGCGGGCGTAGGTCGGGCTCACGGTGGTGATGCGGTCGCTGTAGTAGAGGCCGGCCTTGAGGAACGATAACTGCCCATAGAATTCGACCCCGTGCATGCTGAAGAAGTCGTCCGGCAAGCCTAACTGGCCGAACTGGTGCGCCGGAAAGACCCCTTGATACGCGAGGTTGTGCACCGTGAAGATGCTGCGCGCGAACCGGCGCCCATGCTCCCGTTCGGCCGCCTTCAGATAGGCGGGCGCGAGTCCGGCGTGCCAGTCGTGCGCGTGGACGATCTGCGGTGCCCACTGCGGATCGAGGTGCTGCGCCAGTTGGGCGGCAACCCAGCCGAGCAGGGCGAAGCGTTGCGCATTGTCGCCGTACGGGACGTGTTCGTCGTTCAGATAGGGGTTGCCGGGACGGTCGTACAGGGTGCCGGCGCGGATCACATAGACGCTCAGGCCGTTCGACGGCAGCGTGCCTAGTTCGAGGGTGACGTCTGGTGCGTCGAAACGGCGGCCCATCTGCGCCACCGGCCGCAAGTCGGTCAAGCCGGCGACCACGGCGGGAAAACCGGGCAGCAGCACCCGCACATCGGCGCCGCGCTCGATCAGCGCAGGCGGCAACGCGCCCGCGACGTCGGCGAGACCGCCCGTTTTGAGGAGGGGATACAGCTCGCTTGCGACGTGCAGGGCGCGAATCGTCATAGGCTCGGTCTCGTTCCTGTTAGAGCGGGTTTGCCGTCAGGTCGGTGTAAACGGCGCAAACCGGGTAAGCGGTGGGCGCTGTGCAAGTGGTACAAACGGTGCGTACGATGCAACTGGCGCAACGGGTAGCGGCAAGGCTCGCCGGTTCGTCATGCCGTTCCGGCGAGCGTCACGTTCTCCGTCACTTTCCCTTCTTCTGCAGCGCCTCGGGCGTCACCAGCACCACGCCGTCGTCGGTGCGATAAAAGCGTTCGGCGTCGGCTACCGGGTCTTCGCCGATGATGGTGCCGTCCGGAATGGTGCAGCCGCGGTCTATCACCACTTTTTGCAACCGGCAGCTCGCGCCGACGGTGACCTGCGGCAATAAGACTGCCTCATTGATGTTACAGAACGAACTCACTTTCACATTCGACGACAGCACCGAGCGCGAAATCTGCGAACCCGAAATTACGCAGCCGCCGCATACGATCAGGTTGTTGCCGGTGCCTTGCAGGCCTTTCATGTCGCGGACGAACTTGGCGGGCGGCAACTGCTCCTGGTACGTCCAGATCGGCCAGTTGCGGTCGTACAGGTCGAGCGTCGGGATGGTGGAGGCGAGGTCGAGGTTGGCTGCCCAGTAGGCGTCGATCGTGCCGACGTCGCGCCAGTAGGGCTCCACGCTCGGATCCGACGACACGCAGGACATGCTGAACGGATGCGCAATCGCCGTGCCTTGCGTGACGACTCGCGGCAGGATGTCTTTGCCGAAGTCGTGATCGGTATCGACGCTCGAGATGTTTTCTTCGAGCAACGTGTACAGATAATCTGCGCTGAATACGTAGATGCCCATGCTGGCCAGCGCCACGTCCGGACGGCCCGGAATGGAGGGCGGATCGGCGGGTTTCTCGACGAAGCCGGTCACGCGCCGGTTTTCATCCACATGCATCACGCCGAAGGCCACAGCGTCCATGCGCGGCACCTCGATGCAGCCGACCGTGCAATCCGCGCCGCTTTCCGCATGATCCGCGAGCATGCGCGTGTAGTCCATCTTGTAGATATGGTCGCCCGCTAGCACCACCACGTACTTCGGCCGGATCGAGCGGATGATGTCGAGGTTCTGGAACACGGCGTCGGCGGTGCCGCGGTACCAGTGAGCGCCTTCCACACGCTGCTGCGCCGGCCACAGATCGATGAACTCACCGAATTCGCCGCGCAGGAAGCCCCAGCCGCGCTGCAGGTGGCGCAATAGCGAATGCGCCTTGTATTGCGTGACGACCGCTATACGGCGGATGCCGGAGTTCAGGCAATTGGAGAGCGCGAAGTCGATGATCCGGTACTTGCCGCCAAAGTGCACCGCCGGTTTGACGCGCTTGTTGGTGAGCGGCCCGAGCCGCGTGCCGCGCCCGCCTGCAAGGACAATGGCGAGGGTAGTGCGTTGCAGATCGTTCAGCCGTGCCGGAGTTTCCATGTCTGTCTCCTTTGTCGGCCAGAGTTGGCGTGTTAGCGCCTGCTTTGAGCCGATGCAACATAGTTGCTGATTAGTATGCCCCGGATGGTCTTGTGCTTTTTTCGCTCCGTGCGATTGATTCGTGCTGCCAGGCGGCCCTGTTTTTGCGAGCCTGTCTGCTAGTTCTAGCACCGATTTGCCGTGAGCGAATAGTGTTGATTGTGCGGATGCCTCTCGTGCGACCGCTTTGCGAACGATCAACCCTTGCACCGGCCGCATCCGTGCGCCACGACACATAGAACGCAAGGTGAGCCTCCGCAATATGCGTGCCAAACCCGCCGATGCCGTGGTGGATTTGCGCGCCCGGCAGCAAAGTCCAGCGGCGCGTCGTAGAATCGTCCGCTCTGAACGGGGCGCGGGCGTCGATTTGCCGGCGTGCGCGACCCGCATGCTTCCTCCCGCCGATTTCTCCTTGCAAGAAAACTATCGATGAATGCCCGCCGCCTGTCTTTGTTTGCCATCGTGAGCGCCTGCGTGCTGGCTGCCGCGCCCGGTGTTTTTGCCGCCATGCCGGCTAGCGCCGCGCTTGCCGGTGGTTCGGGCGGTTCCGGTGTTCCGGCTACCCCGCCGGCTTCTGCCTCTGCCGGGGCCGCTCCGGTTGCCCCCGCCGACAACAGCGGTCCGGCGTACGGCCCAGAGTTGCAGGGTTTCAACTATCCGGAGCCGGTCGGACAATACGACTTCACCTCGCAAGGCGTGGCGCTGCATATGGCCTACATGGATATCAAGCCGGTCCATGCGAATGGCCGCACGGCCGTGTTGCTGCACGGCAAGAACTTTTGCGCGGCGACGTGGGACGCCACGATTCATCGTTTGAGCGATGCCGGTTATCGGGTGATCGCGCCGGACCAGATCGGTTTTTGCAAATCGAGCAAGCCGGAGCACTATCAGTACAGTTTTCAGCAACTGGCGCGCAATACGCATGCGTTGCTCGAATCGCTCGGCGTGACTGACGCGACGATCATCGGCCATTCGACTGGCGGCATGCTCGCGATCCGCTATGCGCTGATGTATCCGCGCGAGACCGAACAACTGGTGCTGGTCAATCCGATCGGGCTCGAGGACTGGAAGGCGAAGGGCGTGCCGTCCTTATCGGTCGACCAATGGTACGAACGCGAGCTGAAAACGACTGCGGACGGCATTCGCCGTTACGAACAGGCCACCTATTACGCCGGCCAGTGGCGCGCGGACTACGAGCCGTGGGTACAGATGCTGGCGGGAATGTACCGCGGCCCCGGCAAACGGATCGTCGCGTGGAATTCCGCGTTGCTGTACGACATGATCTACACGCAGCCGGTGGTGTACGAACTCGGCCACCTGAGCATGCCGACGCTGTTGCTGATCGGCCAGAAGGACACAACCGCGATTGGCAAGGACGCGGCGCCGCCCGAGGTGCGCGCGAAGATCGGCCATTACCCGGAGTTGGGCAAGGCTGCCGCGAAGGCGATTCCGCATGCGACGCTGGTTGAATTCGCCGAGTTGGGGCACGCGCCGCAGATGCAGGATCCGCAGGCGTTTCATAAGGCGCTTCTCGATGGGCTGGCGGCGGTGTCGGCTAATCGGTGAGTTGTTGCTGGGGAGTGGACTCGAACGTCACCCGGCCATGCGCTATGCAAAAAAAGGGCGGTCCTTTGCTGAGGGGCCGCCCTTTTTACCTGTTTCCGGCGTTCTCAGGCGCCGGTCGGATTATTCGTTGCCGCTGCGGCTACTTGCCCGCGCTCAATTCTTCGCGTACCTGAGCGGCAATCTCGAACGAGCGCAAGCGGGCCTGGTGGTCGTAGATCTGTGCGGTCAGCATCAATTCATCCGCGCCGGTCTGGTCGATCACCGACAGCAGTCCTTCGCGTACCGCATCGCGATCGCCGACGATGGAGCAGGCGAGCGAATGTGCGACGCCGTTCATCTCCATCTCCGACGCTTCGAGCCGCTCCACGGGCGGTTGCAACTGGCCGGGCGTGCCGCGCCGCAGGTTGATGAACTGCTGCTGCAGCGAGGTGAACAGACGCCGCGCTTCGTCGTTGCTATCGGCGGCGAACAGATTGACGCCGACCATTGCGTAGGGTTTATCGAGTGTTGCCGACGGACGGAACTGTTCGCGATAGACCTTTAGCGCGGTGAACATGTGGTCGGGCGCGAAGTGCGACGCGAACGCGAACGGCAGACCGAGTGCCGCGGCCAGTTGTGCGCTGTACAGCGACGAGCCGAGCAGCCATAGCGGCACGTGCAGGCCGGCACCGGGGACGGCGCGAATACGTTGGCCCGGCACGGGGTCGGCGAAATAGCGTTGCAACTCGACGACGTCGTCGGGGAAGGACTCCGCGCTATTTTGCAGATCGCGGCGTAGTGCGCGGGCGGTGCTTTGATCGGTGCCGGGTGCGCGACCGAGGCCCAGGTCGATGCGGTCCGGATAGAGCGAGGCGAGGGTGCCGAACTGTTCCGCGATGACTAGCGGTGCGTGGTTTGGCAGCATGACGCCACCGGAGCCGACGCGGATTGTTTTCGTGCCACCGGCGACGTAGCCGATGACCACTGAGGTGGCTGCGCTGGCGATGCCGGTCATGTTGTGGTGTTCCGCCAGCCAGAAGCGGCGGTAGTGCCAGGTTTCCGCATGCTGCGCGAGGTCCAGGGTGTTTCTGAACGCGTCCGCGGGGGTGGCGCCGGCGATGACGGGCGAAAGGTCCAGCACTGAGAAGGGGATCATTTTCTGTTCATTTGGTGTTTTGGGCGCTTTCGCGCGATGGGGCATTTTGGCAAAGGTTTTGGTTTTGTGCTGACGGGTCGGCGATTTCCATGTTTGTAGAAGGGTTTGGAGGGGGGCCTGCTCGGCGGGGTTTGGTGGCTGTTCTTTTTTGGCGTTGCCTTTCTGGGGTTGGTCTTTTGGCCTTTCCTTGCTTTGTTATTGGTCTATTAGCGTTCCCCCTGTGCGGGGGGGCACTGTGGTGGTCAAGTAATCCTGGACACTTTTTCCGCTTTCCACTTTTTCTGCATGGTGACTTCGTATTCGGCGGGCGGCATGTTGCCGGCCGCCGAATGCAGCCGCTGCTGGTTGTAGAACGTCAGGATGTAATCAGTGACATCCGTCTTTGCTTCGAGATAGCTCCGGTACGGACGCAGCCTGACCCGCTCGGTCTTCAGGCTGCGGAAGAAACGTTCTACTACCGCGTTATCCCAGCAGTTGCCCTTACGACTCATGCTCTGCGTGATCCCGTTCTGGCTGAGGAAGTATCGGAACACATGGCTGGTGTACTGACAGCCCTGATCCGAATGGAACATCAGCCCTGAGGCGGGCCGGCGCACGTCCAGCGCCAGTTGCAAAGCGCGTATCACGAGGTTGGTGTCGGGCGAGGCCGAGCAGGCCCATCCGACCACACGCCGCGAGAACAGGTCCATCACGACGGCCAGATACAGCCAGCCTTCCTGCGTCCAGACATACGTCACATCCCCGGCCCAGACCCGATTGGGCATTGCGACATCGAATGCCCGCTCCAGCAGGTTAGGCGCCAGCGTCGCGGTGGCGCCTCCCTTCGGATACTGATGGGTGCGCGTCACACGGACCTGCACACCGGCTTCGCGCATCAGGTTGCGGGCGCGATGTCGTCCCGCGTTGTGACCGCGCCGGCGCAGTTCCTGCGACATGCGTCGACTGCCACACGTCTGGTCGTACTGCGCGTGAATTGCACACACTTCACGCAGTGCCATCTGTCGCTTCGGATGCGGGCGGGCACCGCGCGCCTTCCACGCGTAGTAACTGCTGCGCGCCACCCCCACAGCCCGGCAAACAGCCGCTACCGGATAAGCCTTCCCTGCGCGCTGGATCACTTCGTATTGCGATCCAGTTCCTTGACAAAGAAGGCTGTGGACTTTTTTAAAATGTCGCGCTCCCGTTCCAGTTCGGCCACCCGCCTTTCCAGCTCCTGAATGCGGGTCTGGGCAGGCGTCGAGCCTTCCTTTGGTGGCTCCGTCACTGCACCGTGTGGCAGGCGATCACCCATCCAGCGGCGCAACGCCGTCTCACCAATTCCCAGCGCCCGCGCGGCCTTCGTGACCGTGTAGCCCTGCCGCAGCACCAGATCGACCGCATCTTCCTTGAACTGCTTCGAGAATTCCCGTCTTCCCATCTGACACCTCTCTGTCTGGATATAAGTCTACCTTTTGAGGTGTCCAGCTTTATTAGGCCACTACA
>Ga0310811_10000232_pt1 | contig 79574 bp, 73 predicted proteins | sample YCmetagenome_FD_207642 | JGI IMG/M metagenome (GOLD analysis project Ga0310811, IMG submission 207642) | Soil microbial communities from experimental microcosm in Duke University, North Carolina, United States - YC | ecosystem: Engineered > Artificial ecosystem > Soil microcosm > Unclassified ... | reverse complement strand
TGCGTTGGTCATGGTTTCCTGGGTGGTGAATGTTTTTGAGGCGATAAGGAATAATGTGGTTTCTGGGTTTACTTCTTTCAATGCTTCGGCAATGTGTGTACCATCAACATTGCTTACAAAGTGCATTTTTAAATGGTTTTTGTAGGGGCGCAACGCTTCGGTAACCATCACAGGGCCAAGGTCTGAACCGCCTATGCCAACGTTAACTATATCGGTAATTGATTTGCCGGTAAAGCCCTTCCAGTCACCCGAAATTATTTTTTCGCTGAATGTTTTCATTTGTTCCAGCACACGGTTCACATCGGGCATTACGTCTTTGCCGTCAACATAAATGGGCGTATTGCTGCGGTTACGCAGGGCAATATGTAGCACAGGCCGGTGCTCGGTAGCATTGATCACCTCGCCTGAGAACATGGTCTCAATTGCATCTTTTACCCTACACTCGCGCGCCAACTGCATTAAAAGGGCGAACGTTTCATCATTGATACGGTTCTTCGAATAATCGAACAAAATATCTTCAAATTGCGTAGAAAATTTGTTAAATCGCTGGTTATCAGATTTAAATAGGTCCTTTAGGTGCTGGTCCACTATATCAATATAATGGTCGGCTAAATATTTATAGGATTGCGTGGTGGTGAAATCAATGTTTGGCAGCATAATTGGAATGTTTTTTTGACAAAATTAGAATTTAAAAATTCAGGTAATAATTTAATCTGAATTCTTACAATACGGTATGTGAATTGTGTATTATTAACACACCCTACTTAGTGTTTGTTTTACACCAACTCGATTGTCATATTTTAAACAAAATTTGTATTTTATTTTGATATTAAAAACTATTATTTGGTATATTTGTCTAAATGATAAATAAAACATGAATTTATAATCATTTTGTTAATCGGCTTTTAAAACTTAACTGCAATGTTTGAAAAACTTTATTTGCTTGTAAAAAATAATGCCGGGACGGCTGTTATTAGCAACCCCCTGATAGCTGAAAAATACCATGAAGCTGTAATTAACGACGCTTCAAGTTCGATTATTGAAACCCTGAAAGGCCAGATGGAAGACGGAAAGCTGAAGGATTTGGTGAATTACTTTCAATTCCCGGGTATGTATAACAACCCTATGGTATCGAGTGCGGTTAAAAAGTTCGCTAACAAGCTGAATAATTTTTACGGCATTGATTCGGCTGATGCGTTAAAAATTTCGCAGCAACTGATAATCCCTGTTATGCAGGAAATAATAAAGGCCTCGAAAAGCGAACAGAATAAAGAGTTTGCTTTAACCACGCTGCTTTCAAAACTAAGCGGAAAGTTCATCGATATGAATACGCTAGCCAACCAGTTGGCGGTATAACTATAATATTTTATTAACTACCTCTTTTAAGGGCCTGCCGTTTGGCGGGCCTTTTTTGTCTGAACCATGATTTATAGGATTAAAGATTACATGATAAAAAAATCTTTCAATCCTTTAATCGGGAAATCATGGTTCAGACAATCCGAAATAACTATATCTTTGCCAAATGACTAAAGAACAAATTCAGGATTTAAGGGATAGAGTAGCGTCCCTGAGGAGGCATCTTTGACATCGATACTAAACTCGGTGCGCTTCAAAAAGAGCAGGATATAACACTTGGTCCTAATTTCTGGGATCAGCCAAAGGAAGCCGAAAAAGTATTGGCCTCGATAAAAACCAAAAAAATATGGACAGACGCCTTTCACAAGGTTGAATCGGTAGTTGAGGATGCGGGTGTAATGTTCGAGTTTTTCCAGGGCGGCGATGCTACCGAGGCAGAAATGCAGGAGCAGTATAATGCAGCCATAAAAGCTGTTGAGGAACTGGAATTTAAAAATATGCTATCGGCTGAGGAAGACCAGCTGAACGCTGTTTTGCAGATAACTGCCGGTGCGGGCGGTACCGAAAGCTGCGACTGGGCCGGGATGCTGATGCGTATGTACATCATGTGGGGCGAAAAGAACGGTTACAAAGTAACTGAGCAGGATTTCCAGGAGGGCGATGTTGCCGGCGTTAAAACAGTAACCCTGCAAATTGAAGGGGAATTTGCCTACGGCTATTTAAAAGGAGAGAACGGGGTTCACCGGCTTGTACGTATATCTCCGTTTGATTCAAATGCCAAGCGCCATACTTCTTTTGCTTCGGTATATGTTTACCCATTGGTTGATGATACTATTGAGATAGACATTAACCCGGCAGATATTGAGTTTGAAACCTTCCGATCGGGTGGTGCAGGCGGGCAGAATGTGAACAAGGTGGAAACAGCCGTACGCTTATATCACAAGCCATCGGGTATTATCATTAAAAACCAGGAATCGCGTTCGCAATTGCAGAATAAGGATAATGCCATAAGGTTGCTGAAATCGCAATTATACGAAGCCGAAATGCGCAAACGCATGGAGCTGACAAACGCGATTGAAGGCAATAAAAAGAAAATAGAATGGGGATCGCAAATACGCAATTATGTATTGCACCCATATAAATTGGTTAAGGATCTGCGTACCGATCATGAAACATCAAACGCTGCGGCAGTATTGGATGGTGATCTGAATGATTTCCTGAAAGCTTACTTAATGGAGTTTGGCGGACCGAAGGGGTAATGTCGTTTCAAATAAAAAATATAAAGGTGTTGTTGGATTATTCTGCGGCACCTTTTTTAGTTGCGTCTAAAAGTAATGACACTCCAGACTTTTAATGAATTAGAGTTGGAACTGTCATCTGAACATTTTTGTAGGGTTCATAAATCATTTATTGTAGCTTTGGACAAGATAGAGAATATCGAACGCGACAGGATCAGGATAAAAAACAATCTTATCCCTATATCTGAAACCTATAAACAAAGCTTTTATAATTTAATTAAATAACACCTATGAAATTTGCATGCATGTTTTTATTAGCAATGGGTACCTATATTATCAGCTTCGCACAACAGAAGCCCATCCCGTTATATCCTAAAGGTGTTCCCAATTCCAAGCAGACACCGGCTGATTATAAGGAAGTGTTGGATGCCAATTCGTTCCTGTCGAAAGTAACGGTGCCAACCATTACGCCATATTTCCCGGCGAATGGTACAGCGAATGGCACGGCCGTTGTGATTTGTCCGGGTGGTGGCTACAGTGGCCTTTCGATGGTGAATGAGGGTTCAAGCATTGCCGAGGCATTTAACAAGATAGGGGTTACAGCATTTGTTTTAACATACCGCCTTCCCAGCGATCTGATCATGATAGATAAAACCATTGGCCCCCTGCAGGATGCACAGCGGGCTATACAAATGGTAAGAGAAAATGCCGCTAACTGGAACATTGACCCTAATAAAGTAGGGATCATAGGTTTTTCGGCCGGAGGACATTTGGCATCTACGGCTATTACACATTTTAATAAAGCGGTTATTGAGAATTCGGCCAATGTTAACCTGCGCCCTGATTTTGGGATATTGTTATATCCGGTTATTTCCTTTGGTCCTCTGGCGCACGTAGGTTCTCGTGAGAATTTGATCGGGAAGACACCGTCGCAGGAAATGATTGATCTATATTCCAATGAAAAACAAGTAACCGCCAACACACCACCAACTTTCCTGGTACATGCCGAGGATGATAATGTAGTGCCGGTACAAAACAGCCTGATGTTTTATGATGCCCTGTTACAAAACAAGGTAAAAGCCGAAATGCACATTTACCAGGCCGGCGGCCATGGTTTTGGATTACATAACTGGACCACTAAAGATATGTGGTTCGACAGGTTAACGAACTGGATGGATGAGAATGGTTGGTTGAAGAAGTAGTGTCATGCAATTTGACCCTGAAAATAATATAGTAAAGCTTTGCGCCAAAGGTATAATGACCGAAGGAGAAGGCAAAGTTTTGGAAGCCTATGAGCTATACCAACAAGCATGGGATTTAGCACAGGATGGGTTTGAGAAATTCACAGCTGCGCATTATTTGGCGAGGGGCAAAAAAGACCCGCTTGAAAACCTGAAGTGGAATGAAATTGCTTTAAACCACGCGTTGCTTTTAAATAATGATTTTGCAATTACCTGCTACCCATCACTGTATTTAAACGTTGGTAAATCATACGAAGATATCGGCGACTTTACCCAAGCCATGAGGAATTACTTGCTGGCTGAAACCTATACAGATAAGTTACCCGAAGACGGCTTTGGCAATATGCTTAAGTCGGGCATCGTGGCGGGAATAAAGAGGGTGCAAAGTTAAATTACCATTTTTTAAATATCACGAACACTGCCAAAACTATCAGCCCGAAACCTAATAAGTGGTTCCACGCCAGTTTTTCGCCCTTAAAAAATAATAGGGTAAATAACATAAACACAGTGAGGGTTATAGCCTCCTGTATGGTTTTAAGCTGAACTAACGAGAATGGCCCGCCGTTGCCTTCAAAGCCGCCTTCATTGGCCGGTACCTGGAACAGGTATTCAAAAAATGCCAGTCCCCAACTGATGAGAATTATAGCGAGCATAGGCAGGTTCTTCCCCCATGAAAAATCCTTAAAACGTAAGTGACCATACCATGCGAAGGTCATGAAGGTGTTTGATATGATGAGAAAGAGTATAGTTCTAAGTCCTTTCATTGGTGATTGATTTTTGAGATAAACGCAAACGTACAATTATTGTTGGCTGGTGAAATTATAAAACAATCTGCACATTAAAAATATCTGCACATCTGCATATTAACATATCTATACATCCACACAAAGTGTTCAAAACTCCTTTTTGTTTTTTAACTAAAGAGTAGCATTTTCGCAATCCAATTTTTACTATGACCACGCATTATAAAAAAATAGCTACGGAATTATCTATCGCTGAAAAGCAGGTGAGCTCTACTGCCGCTTTGCTTGACGAAGGCGCGACAGTGCCATTTATATCCCGTTACCGCAAGGAAATGACCGGCACACTGGATGAGGTGCAGGTAACCGCTATCCGCGACCGCCTGGTGCAGTTGCGCGAACTTGATAAGCGACGCGAGGCTATCCTGAAATCGCTTACCGAATTGGGCAAGCTTACCCCCGAACTGGAGCAGCAAATCAATGATGCCGAAACCATGGTTGCGTTGGAAGATATTTACCTGCCTTATCGCCCAAAAAGAAAAACACGCGCTTCGGCAGCAAGGGAAAAAGGATTGCAGCCTTTGGCAGATGTTGTTTTTGGTCAAAGCCGTATCGACCTTGAAACTGAAGCTGCTAAATATATTGACGAAGAAAAAGGTGTTAACAATGCGGAAGAAGCATTGGCGGGTGCGAGGGATATTATCGCCGAACAGATAAGCGAAAATGCTGAAGCCAGGACTAAAATACGTACCCTATTTGTGGAGAAGGGCAATTTTGAATCGAAAGTGATAACCGGCAAAGAGGAAGAAGGCATAAAATATAAGGACTACTTTGAATGGACGGAGCCTGTAAAAAGCGCGCCATCGCACCGCATACTGGCCATGCGCCGGGGCGAGAAAGAGGAAATACTTTGGCTGGACATAAAACCACAGGAAGAAGAAGCCATTGCCCAACTGGAAAATATGTTTGTGAAAGGCAACAACGCTTCATCAAACCAGGTACAAATGGCAATTGCCGATGGCTATAAACGCCTGCTGAAACCATCGATGGAAACGGAAGTGCGCCTGCTTACCAAGAAGAAAGCCGATGAAGAAGCCATCCGCGTATTTGCTGAAAATGCAAGGCAGTTGTTATTAGGCGCTCCTCTTGGTCAAAAACGTGTAATGGCCATTGATCCCGGCTTTCGTACAGGGTGTAAGGTGGCTTGTTTGGATGAGCAGGGCAAACTGCTGGAAGATACCGCTATCTATCCACATACAGGCGCAGGGCAGGCAACGCAGGCAGAGAAAACCACTAAATATTTATTCGAGAAACATAAGATTGAAGCCATTGCCATAGGAAACGGAACCGCCGGGCGCGAAACTGAAGTGTTTATCCGCAACCTGAATTTGCCGGGCGCAGTTATTGTTATGGTGAATGAAAGCGGAGCCTCTATTTATTCCGCATCGGAAGTTGCGCGCGAGGAGTTCCCGGATAAGGACATTACCGTGCGTGGTGCGGTTTCTATTGGCCGCAGGTTGATGGATCCGCTGGCTGAACTGGTAAAGATCGACCCGAAATCAATAGGGGTGGGTCAGTACCAGCACGATGTGGATCAGAACAAGCTGCAAACTTCATTGGATGATACGGTTATTAACTGCGTGAACGCGGTAGGCGTGGAACTGAATACAGCATCAAAACAAATCCTTGCCTATGTATCGGGTCTTGGCCCGCAACTGGCGCAAAATATTGTGGAATATCGCGATGCGAACGGCGCTTTCAAACAACGTGAACAGTTGAAAAAAGTGCCGCGTTTGGGTGATAAGGCATATGAACAGGCGGCTGGTTTCCTTCGTATCCATCATGCTGAAAACCCATTGGACACCAGTGCCGTTCACCCGGAACGTTATGATTTGGTTAAGCAAATGGCTAAAGATGCCGGCTGCACCGTTAAAGACTTAATGGGCGATGACAAATTGCGCAAAAGCATCCCGCTGCAAAAATATACATCTGAAACTGTCGGTTTACCAACCTTGAACGATATTATGGCCGAGCTTGCAAAACCCGGCCGCGACCCGCGTGAGCAATTCGAAACATTCAGCTTTACCGAAGGTGTAAATTCCATCAACGACCTTAAGCCCGGCATGAAACTACCTGGCATTGTGACTAACATTACGGCCTTCGGCGCATTTGTTGATATTGGTGTTCACCAGGATGGACTGGTGCACTTAAGCCAGATAACCAACCGCTTTATTAAGGACCCAAATGAAGTGTTGAAAGTGGCTCAAAAAGTTCAGGTAACGGTTACCGAAGTGGATGTGAACCGCAAACGTATATCATTAACCATGAAGGAAAATGAAAAGCGGGAGCCTGCTCCGAAACCAGCTTATAATAAGCCCGTTGCAAAGCCGGTACAGCAAAAACAGTTCAACAATAAAAAAACTGAGCCAGAACCGGAAGGTGATTTGCAGGTGAAATTGGCGGCGCTGAAGAATATGTTTAAGTAGAATTAAGAATTTGTCATTTCGACGAGGTACGAGGAGAAATCTTATACACCATACATGATTGCCACTTTTATGGTGTATAAGATTTCTCCTTGCGCCACACGCTCTATTCCATTGCCGGCTCGTCGAAATGATATTTGGTGGGGAACGAAATATAGTAAAGCTTATTCCAGCGTTATTTGCCTCTTGATACTTTCTTCCAGCGATATAAAAGTTTCGGTGCGTTGTACACCGGTTATGCCTTGTATCTGCTCATTCAAAATCTCGCGCAGGTGCGTGGTATCGTGGCATACAATTTTGGCAAATATACTCCAACTGCCTGTGGTGTAATGCAGTTCAACAATTTCCTTTACCTGTTTTAACTGTTTTACAGCCTCGTTGTATTGCGAGCCTTTTTCAAGATATATGCCCAAAAAGGCGGTTATATCGTAACCTAATTTCTGCGGATCGACTTCCAATGTGGCGCCTTTTATCACACCCATCTCCTCCAACTTTTTCATACGCACATGGATAGTCCCGCCCGAAACGATCAATTCTTTAGCGATTTCCGTGTATGGAGTGGTCGCATTCTTCATTAAAATCGATAAAATCTGTATATCAAGATTATCAATTTCTAAATTTTGGGCTTTTCTATGTGTCATAAATTTTAAATTCTACACTAATATACAACATTAATTAAAATAAAAATAAAAATAAAATTATTTTGTTGAAATATTTGTAAGAAATTGATAGGTCTGTTAGATTTGTAATAAGCAAATGACAAATTGCTAACCGTTCTTTAAAAGCAAAACACAATGTTGGGTGGTGAAATTTTTGGCAGACACACCTCCTTGTCCCGGTGGCGGAGAATATGGGAAACCCGAAGCGGGCTAACCACTCTGTGGAGGTTCGAATCCTTCCCCAACAGCTTTTCTAAGCCGACTGTATTGCCCCGCAGTGCAGGTATACCGAGCTTAGAATTATAACAATGTAGGATGGTGAAATTTTTGGCAGACACACCTCCTTGTCGCGGTGGCGAAGATCATGGGAAACTCTTAGCAATAAGAATAACCACTTCGTGAAGGTTCGACTCCTTCTCCTACAGCTCTTCTCATAATTTAGGTTTATAATTGGTTAGTAAAGGCCCCTGCCCATCAGGGGCTTTACTTATTTTAGGCCTTTTATTAAAAAGAATTCCAATTTAATAATATCGAATGATGAATGTCGAATTTAGAACACCGAAGTAAAAAATAGTTAGTGGGCTTTATACTTCATTATTCGATATTCAGTGTTTCGATGTTCGATATTAATAAGAAAGGCCCTCGGTTTATCGAGAGCCTTTCTTATTAATATTCTCTGAAAATGGTTAGAGTATCTTAAACCCTACACTTAATGCAAACAAGTTAGCACGCTGCCCATAATTCGGATTTATTTTTGTTAATCCTCCTTCATAGCGCAAATCGGTTGTTAGTCCTAAAATGTCTACACCTATACCAGCCTGGTAACCCAGGGTGCCATTGTTGTATTTGCCAAAATCATGATAGGCATCACTAATACTTTGCGATAGGCTGTGGCTTAAAACTGAAGTATAAATAGGGCCGGCCATGATCCTGAAATTTGCGCTGCCGGTACCAAATCTTTTGCCTATTAAAACAGGTATATTAAGATTGGTGAAGTTAACATGCCCGCTTACAGAATTATCATCAGAATGAAAATTACTGCCTGTTCCGCTTAAATACATTTCGGGCTGAACATATAAACCTCCACCAATACGTGCAAATAAACCTGCCTGATAGCCGGTACGGGTTGATGAACTTAGGTTATCAGTATTAATTTTCGAAAAATTTACGCCTCCTTTTATACCAAGGCTAAACTGGGCTTTGGCGGTAATACTTACCACCACAAGCATTGCTAAACATAAGAGATACTTTTTCATAGGTTTGTTGTGTTTTTGATTTTAATTCGGTTTGACCAAATTGATAATAAAAGGTTTAACCATAGTCGTGCCAAAAAATTGTCCCCAACGGTGTATTTTTTTTATATTTTTGCTGAAAGTTTTTAAAACATGGCAGAAATTAGCATATCAAACAAAGACTGGCAACGGGTTAAGATCAAGATCCAACGCAAATACAATCACCTTACCGATGAGCAATTGCAATATAGCGAAGGGCAAGAGGAAGGCCTGATAAACAAGCTGATGCAATTGGTAAACCGCAACCGCGAATATGTAGTATTTACCCTTAAAAAGGCTTTGGTGAATATTGATAATAACCGTTTATAGATTTGAGATATTAGATATAAGATTTGAGACGTGCATCCATCATTTTAATCTCCGGCTCTTCTCTATTATACCAATAATTTATTATCTCATATCCCAAATCTCACTTCTCATATCTTATTTGTCAAACCTTATACTTATTTTTATAATTTATCGTAATATTATGTTGGATAGATATGGTTATTGAAGATAATCTTATCTCAATTCCCATGTTTCACATCTCATATCTCAAATGAAAAGGAATTATAAAAAGTGGTTACTTTCTGCCGGTGTAGTTGTACTGGCTTTAGCTATATTCAGTTTTGACGATGACCTGTTCCAGGTATCGAAAAACCTCGATGTTTTTGCATCACTATATAAAGAAGTTAATATTAATTATGTTGATGATATTAACTCGGCGAAAATGCTTAAGACAGGGGTTGATGCCATGTTAGACGGACTTGACCCATATACTGAATTTGTTCCTGAATCGGAGATTGAAGATTACAAACTGCACTACGTAAGCACCCAGTACGGCGGTATTGGTGCGGGTATATTTGCGCGCAATGGGAATGTATATGTATCGGATGTGTTTGAAGGGTTCCCGGCTGCCAAATCTGATGTACGCCCCGGCGACCAGATAGTTAAAATAAACGGCATTGACCTGAACAGCAAAAACAGCGATGAAGTAAGCCAGTTACTAAAAGGTTCAAAAGGCGCGGTTATTAAATTGCTTATTAAACGCGGTAATGATGCAGCAGTTGAAAAAGACCTGGTGCGTGATGAGATAAAACAGCCCAATGTATCATATTATGGCATGGTGGCCGGTAATATGGGGTATATTAAACTGGACAGGTTTCTTGAAAATTCGGGGGATGAAGTCACAAACGCATTGGTTGCCCTTAAGAAAAATAACCCCAATGGCATTATACTCGACCTTCGCTCGAACGGTGGCGGTATATTGCAGGAAGCTGTAAAAATCGTGAACCTGTTTGTTCCAAAGGGGACTGAAATTGTTTCGCAGCGCGGTAAAATAAAAGAGAAAAACGTTACTTATACAACGGTTAACGACCCATTAGAACCCAACTTGCCCCTGGTAGTTTTGGTAAACAGCCATTCTGCTTCAGCATCAGAAATTGTGGCAGGCTCATTACAGGATCTTGACCGGGCCGTAATTATCGGCCAGCGCAGCTACGGTAAGGGTTTGGTGCAGCAAACATTCTCATTGCCTTATAATAGCCTGGTTAAAATAACCATTGCCAAATATTATGTGCCATCGGGCAGGTGTATACAGGCTATTGATTATACCCACCGTAAGGATGATGGAAGTGTGGTAAGGGTTGCCGATTCGCTGATACATGAATTTAAAACCAAAGATGGCCGTTCTGTATATGATGGCAGCGGCATATATCCCGATGTACCTGTTGCGCAGGAGCATTTTGCCAGCATTACCCAAAGCCTGTTAAGTAAACTGCTGATATTTGATTATGCTACCTATTACCGCGAAAAACATGCTAAAATTGGCGATGCCCGTACCTTTAGCCTTACAGATGCTGACTATGCCGATTTTGTAAAATTCCTTTCCGATAAAAACTACAGTTACAACTCTGCTTCTGAAAAAGTATTGGTAACCCTGAAAACAGAGGCTACTAAGGAAAAGCAGTTTAACGAGATACAAGCTGAATATGATAATTTAAAAGCCAAACTGCTTGCCACCAAAAAGAATGACCTGCAACTGCATAAAGACGAAATAAAGCAGGTATTGGAAAACGAAATAGCTTCGCGTTATTACTTTAACAGGGGCCGCTATGAAACCAACTTTAAATATGATACCGAACTGGCCCAGGCAGTAAAAACCATGCAGGATAAAACCCAACTTGTTGCTATATTACAAGGTACAGGTAATTATAAAGTGATTGGCAAACCTATTGCAGCGGTTCCGGTAAAAAAACAAGACGACGGCGATAGCCAATAATTATGCTAATATATTCCCGGTATTAACCTTTTAACACGGCCTTTGTAACTAATGTACTGGTCACCGAATTCTTCAATAAGCGCTTTTTCTTCTATTGTAATGCGATAACTTATGACTATAAAGCTTGGCACAAACATTATGATAAAGCTCAAACCGCTACTTAAGCAAACGCCAAGCCCGGTTATAATTAATAACAAACCAAGGTAACTGGGATGCCGCACTACCTTATATAAGCCGCTTGTTTTTAAAACATGTGTATTGGTAATTGCTACATCAACGGTAAACATTTTCCCTAACTGATAAACGGCTGTCCAGCGTATTATAAAACCAGCGGCATATATAATTATACCTCCAATTGTACCATTTAAAGTCCATACTTGGTATGCTGCTGCCAACGGCCCCAGGCACGAACAGCCGGCAATCACTATCCACAAAAATAATAATGAACGCCTGTCGCGCTTATTTTTTACCGTTGCTTGTTTCGAACGCCTGAAAAGTAATAATGATAATTCAGTAACGAAAAATAATAGCTGTAATAGGATGTAAGGTGGCATATTTCATTTATTAACCCATAATGATACTCCAATTTATTAATATTGACGATTATTCAAAAAATAAACCTTTTATTAGTTTATTTGTCATACTTCAAAAAAAAACACAAAATCACACAATGAAAAAATTAGTTTTCACCGCAGCAATTTTAATAAGTTGCTTTTCTTTCAAATTAGCCGATGCACAAATTCACATCAGTCTGGGATTAAACATTAACAACCAACCTGCCTGGGGCCCAGTTGGATACGACCATGCAGAGTTTTATTACATGCCCGATATTGGCGTTTATTACAATGTAGTAATGCATAAGTATATTTATTTTGACCGTGGTGTATGGGTGCATGCAAATGCGTTACCTCCACGCTATGCTAATTTTGATCTTTACCATGGTTATAAGGTAGTTATAAATGAACGTAAACCATGGCTAAACGACCGTGTTTACAGGGTTAAATATGCAGGTTTTAGAGGTAGGCGCGACCAGGTAGTTATACGTGACAGCCGCGATGCAAAATATCGTAACCACTGGAGTGGCAGATAACAATTAATAATAAATTATTTAACAGGCCTGGAACCTCGCAAAGAGAAATGTTCCGGGCCTCTTTTTTTAAATGGTATTTTCAAAACCTCTTTTTGGAGATGCAGGGTGAGCTTCTACTTTTCCGTTTTCAATATGTCACCCAATTTCAGGAATGATTCATAGGGCCCTTTGGCAATGGTCATGTTTACCAGCCAGCCTGGTATACTCCCGCCAGGGTCAAGGCTGAACGTGTAATCTACCTTGATTTTATTACCATGCACCGGTGTTATACGCCATATGGCTAACGAGTACGGTACACGGATAAAATGTTTTTTGGGTGGTAAAATACCATCTACGCTTTTTGCGGTTATGGTTAATGGCTCAGTAGCGGTTGCAGGTTTTATATTTAGTTCAATTACCAGGTCGCGATCCTGTATAGGCCAAGGCAGGTGTGCCTCTGTAAAGTAAATAATATCGCGGTCATTTATTTTTTTTATAATGCCAGACCGCTTATTACCATAAACCCAGTTAGTATAATTATTAATGTTTTGCAATTGTGCTGTCAGGTCATCAGGCGTAGAATCAAATTCAGTAAGTAAATGTAGTTGTACTATTTTATCGTGCCTTTGCGAATATATGGTTATACCATTTTCTTTACGGCGTAGTTCCCAATTGTCCTGGGCCCGTGAAGAATTTAAGGCAAATATCAACACAATAAAAAATCCAAAGAACTTCAACTTCAACTTCCGTTTCATATTTTATACATACAGGCAGTGATAAATATAGTTTGTTTTAAAACGGAATTGCAGCGGTTTTGGCATTACCAAACAAATTAATATTATTAATTGCTAGCAGAACGTAAGGATGGCATGCATAACTTCAGAATTTATATTAATAATAAAAAATTGTAATTTGTATATAAGAAATATTCATTTAATAACTTCTTATTAGTATAATAATAAATAAACTAAACTATTTATGGTTAGCATTGTCATACAACCAAACAAACATACAATTATGAAAAAGTTAATTTTTACCGTAGTTATATTAGTTAGCTGCTTAACACTTAAAAATGCCAATGCGCAGATACATTTTAGCATTGGAGTAAACATTGGTAACCAGCCTGATTGGGGGCCTACGGGTTATGACCGCGCAGCTTATTATTATATACCTGATATTGATGGGTATTATGATGTTAATGCCCACGAGTATATTTACTTTGAAAACAACGTATGGGTCCATAGGGCTTATTTGCCTTATAGGTTCCGTAACTATGATTTGTATCGTGGGTATAAGGTTGTAATTAATGATCGTGATCCATGGTTGCGCAATGCGACTTATAGAACAAGATATGCCGCTTACAGGGGCCGTAGAAACCAGGCGATAATACGCAATAGCCGCGATGCCAGGTACAGAAACCACTGGCGCGCTGTAAGACTGGATGCCAGGGGCCACAGGCTTGATCAAAGGCAAAATACCCTCAATAACAGGAACTATCGTTTAAATCAAAGAGCCAGGCAATTGAACCAAAGAGATCGTCGTTTAGACCAAAGGGAACATAATTTGAATCAAAGGGCTAAAAATCAGCGCGACAGAAACCACCACGATCACTAATCAGGCGGTTAATAAAATAGCGAGGCCCCTCAATTTTTGAGGGGCCTTTTGTTTTTGCGGGGTATGAAATAACTTGGTTTAAAGCAATATTTTACGCCTGATGAACATTGTATTTAGTATTATATTTGTCCCCATGGAATTTGATGAAAATAATGAGGTTGAAGAACAGGAGGGTGATGATGCGATCGAGATATATTCGAAACGGGCAATTTGGTGGTTTTCGATGCCTTCACCGCTTATTGGCGGGATATTGTTGGCTATAAACTTATATAATGCCGGTTATAAAAAGGCAGTATATAGCGTTTTGGCTTTCGCGCTATTTTTTCACATTGCCGGAAATGTAACTATATATAAGTTGTTTACATTTTACCATTTGGATATGACCAAGATCAATGTGAAGAATATTGACCTTGATACCCAAATGAAATTTCTGAAAATATATGCTATCGGTATAGCAATAAATATTATTGCAGCTACAATTTTAACACGATATTTCTTTAAAAAATATTTCCCTGATGATGATTATTACCCAAAAAGCATAACCAAGCCCCTGTTTATTACTGTCATGGTTCTGCTTATCATAAATTATATAGGCGCGGGCGGTTTGTAAATAGTTCAATATTTCTATTTTCCCTTTCAAAACAGGAAACGTATTTTTACTCAAATGTCTAATCCTCATAAGCTTTATTTTGTTTCAGATATTCATTTAGGCGCGGGCAGCTATACTTCCAGCCGCGAACGTGAAGACAGGCTGGTGCGCTGGCTGGATGTTATAAAAACTGATGCCATCGAGGTTTTTATAATGGGCGACCTGTTCGATTTTTGGTTCGAATATAAAACGGTAGTGCCCCGGGGCTACATCCGCCTGTTAGGTAAGCTGGCCGAATTAAGCGATGCAGGCATCAAACTATATTTTTTTAAAGGCAACCACGATATGTGGATGTTCGATTATTTTGAACAGGAACTAGGCTCTACTATTGTAAGCAACGAACTGTTTATAGAACGTGGCGGCAAAAAATTCTTCCTTCATCATGGCGACGGGCTTGGGCCGGGTGATAGCATGTATAAGGTTTTAAAAAAAATATTCCGTAGTAAACTATGCCAATGGTTATTCGCGCGCATACATCCTAACCTGGGGATAGGCATAGCCAATTATTGGTCGCGTAATAGCCGCATTGCCAATTCAAAAAAAGATGATCCGAAACCGGGCGAGCAGGAATGGCTGGTAGCTTACTGCCGCGAAGTGTTGCAAACCACCCATTATGATTACATGGTTTTTGGGCACCGGCACCTGCCATTAGATATTACGCTGAATGACAATAGCCGCTATATTAACCTGGGCGAATGGGTTAGCTATAACTCGTACGCGGTATTTGATGGAGAGAATCTCTCTTTAGAATATTTTGAAAAGCTTGTTTAATTTGAAAATTTGGCAATTTGAAGATTTGAAAATTGCTTTCCATTTTCAAATTAGCACATCTTCAAATTTTCAAATAAAAAAATCTGCACATCCGCATATCCCCGCACCTGCACATCAATTTACAATCCGCTGAACTAAAATATCGTTAAAAAAGCGTACTTTTGTGGGCTTTTTAGGAAAAGGCAACATCATATATGTTAGAGAAATTAGAAGCGATATTTCAACGCTGGAAAAACGTTGAAGCCGAATTGAGCAGCCCCGATGCGATGGCTGATATGAAACGCTTTGCCCAATTAAATAAAGAATATAAAGACCTGGCTAAAATTGTTGATGAATATAACATTTACCGCAACATAATTAGCAATATTGAAAGTAATAAAGAAATTTTAGCTACCGAAAAGGACGAAGAGTTCCGTGAAATGGCTAAAGGCGAACTGGATGAGTTGCTGGTAAAACGTGATGAGATGGAGGAAGCTATCCGCCTGATGCTGATACCGAAAGACCCTGAAGATTCAAAGAACGCCATAGTTGAAATACGAGGCGGCACCGGTGGCGACGAAGCTGCTTTGTTTGCCGGCGACCTTTACCGCATGTATATGCGCTTTTGCGAAAAACGCGGCTGGCGCACCGAGCTGGTTGATTATACCGAAGGTACATCGGGCGGGTACAAGGAGATTGTATTTAATGTAATAGCCGAAGATGCTTACGGTACACTGAAATATGAATCGGGCGTGCACCGTGTGCAACGGGTACCCGATACCGAAACACAAGGCCGTGTACATACATCGGCAGCTACCGTTGTAGTATTGCCCGAGGTTGATGAGTTTGACATTGACCTGCAGGTAAGTGATATACGAAAAGACCTGTTTTGCGCTTCGGGGCCGGGTGGGCAATCGGTAAATACTACCTATTCGGCGGTGCGTTTAACGCATATCCCTACAGGTATTGTGGCACAATGCCAGGATCAAAAATCGCAATTAAAAAACTACGATAAAGCGTTACAGGTATTACGCTCAAGGGTGTATGAAATGGAGCTGCAAAAGCATTTGGAAGAAACCTCCAAAAAGCGCAAAACCATGGTTTCCACAGGCGACCGTTCGGCCAAAGTACGTACCTATAATTATCCGCAGGGCCGTTTAACAGAACACCGTATAGGCTTAACCATTTATAACCTGCCCGGCGTAATGAACGGCGACATACTTGAAATAATGGAAGCCCTGCAGTTTGCCGAAAATGCCGAAAAGCTTAAAGAAGGTACGGTAGCTTAATTTGAGGATGTGTTGATTGAAGATTTGAAAATACCTGTAGTGTTATTTTCAAATTGATTTATGCTAAGCTAAAAAGCATCTTCAAATCCGTTAATTTCCAAATCGTTTTCATCTCAATTTCATATTGCCGCGCTACTTTAGTACGTAATATTAGCAGTTTTATGTAATTGCTGTTAGTGCAGCAATAGTAAACTTAAGCCCTGGCGCTAATATTATGGTGGTTTAATTAACGGATTTAAACTTTTTTAGTGATGCTGGCAGTAAAAACCTTAAAAAGTAACCTGGATGTTTTCAGGCGTGCAGTTTGGCTGATGGGCAATCAGTTTGAGATAAGTGTGGTGGCTGATGATGCTTTGTGGGCCGAAGAACGGATAACCGGCGCTATTAATGAAATAAATCGTGTTGAAAAGCTGCTGAGTACTTTCAGCGATGGCAGTAAAGTAAACGAAATAAACCGTAATGCAGGCATAAAACCTGTAAAGGTTGATGCTGAGATATTCCGGTTGATAGCCCGTTCATTACAAATATCTGAACTTACCCACGGCGCATTTGATATTACTTATTTTTCTGCGGATATTTTAAATGCAGCTACTGCCGATACACAGGTTTTAACTACGTGCAGCAATTACCGCAATGTAATATTGGATGCAAACGCCATGACAGTTTTCTTAAAGCAAAAAGGTATGCGCATTAGTTTTGCCGCCAATAGCAAAGGTTATGCTACCGATAGGGCCAAATATATTTTGCAAACCGAAGGCGTAAGCAGCGGTGTTATTAATGCCGGCGGCGACCTGTTAACCTGGGGCGCACAACCTAATAATGAGCCGTGGACAGTCGCGGCAGCCGATCCCGACCAAACTTTACAGCCTTATGCCGATCTGGACATTAGCAATATGTGCATAGCATCATCGGTTAATACTGAAAAACACGCCATAGTAAGCAAAAAACAATATTTTAATATTGTAAACCTTAAAAAAGGCTTCCCGGTTAGCGAAATTACAAGCGTAAGCATACTTAGCCCAAGCGCCGAATTATCTGACGCTATGGCAAACCCCCTTATAACCATTGGTATTAATGCCGGTATTTATTTAATAAATAAATTAAATCAAATAGCCTGCGTAATAATTGATGATCACAACCGTGTGTATACCTCAAAAGGTGTTAATATAACAGCTTAATATAAATTATTAATTTGTTATACTTATCTGTCGTTTAAATCAATAATTTAACGGATAGAATTGCGGCGCCTGAACAACAATACGGGTACGTTGCTATAAAACATGCACATTAAGGTTAGTAAAATGGCGGAATAATTTCATTGTTTTTGATAATGAAATGCAGGCTGTAATAATAAACAATTAACTATGCCCCCTTCATGGTTAAAGTATAATTGATATTTTTAACAAATTTTAAGTTTCTCTCCTTCTAAATGATAAAGTGGTTTGCGTATATTGTCCTGTTGTTAAGCATGACGCCTGCTTTATTATCAGCAAAAGATAATGGTGATCAATACGTTTTAAACAATAACCGTTTAAGCGCGCCGGTTTATATGGCTACAATTGATACAGCCACGACAAAAAACACAAAAAAACAATCAGACCAGGATAATAAAAAGGTTAAAGAAATAGGAAAAGCGAAGCGGCAGCCCAAACCCGAGAAAATTGCACCGGCTGATGCATCGGCCGGTACAAAACCAAAACCAAAAAGGCAACGCAGGCCTGAAGGTTTGGAACGCCCGCCGGAGATACCCAGGAGGAATGGTGGCGGATAAACAATAACAATTTGTTAATTGATGAAATATATATTAATACTGCTGATTTTAATTCCCGGCTCCGTTTTAAAAGCGACGGCCAAGCCACGCTTGCGCGTAACGGGGATTGAACGCACTGATGCTGATACGGATACCGTTATCCGTAAGCAATCGGCAACAGTGGGTGTTTCATATGGCAGCGATGTTCAATTTTTTGGCCGTACGGGGCCTATAACCTATCCCTTTGTCTCGGCCGATGCCATATATAATACTAAGAATGGATTTTTTATATATGCTTCGAGCCTGAAGGTTTTAGGTTATAATCCATTCTTTGATGAGATTGACCTGGGTGGCGGGTACTTGTACAACGTTACCAAAAACTTCAAAGGCTCAATAAGTTATACCCGGTTTTTTTTTAACAAGGATGCTGCAGAGATTATCAAATCGGCCTCGTCAAATGATGTGAACTGGGATAATAGTTATAAGTGGGGATTTGCAAAATCGGGTGTAATACTTGACTATCTTTTTGGTAAGGAAAGCGATATTTTTGTAACACTTAATACATCTAAATACATTGAATCAAAATTCAGTATTTTTGATGATAAGGATTATTTAACATTCAGCCCAGGTGTGAGCGCTATTTTAGGCACCCAGAATTTTGTACAGCGTTATTCGCTGGACCACAAGTACCGGATGGATGCTGATAATTTATTTGCCAACGACCTTGATGGCCAGCGAATGGCGCATAACAATAGTTTATTCAAGTTGTTGAATTATAGTTTTAAGTTACCTATAGCTTATAACAGGCCGCATTATACATTTGAGTTTGCCTATAAATATTCAATACCGATAAACGTTGAAGGCATATTGATGAACCACCACGAGTCGTTTTATAATTTAACATTTTACTATGTATTTTATTAAATGAATGTTTTAATTATTGAAGATGAAAAGGCGCTTGCCCGTGAGTTGGAGATATTTTTATCCAACAACAATTACATTTGCGAGGTTTGTTTTGATGGCACATCGGCCTCGGAAAAAGTAGCGATAAATTTATATGATTTTATCCTGATAGACCTTGGGCTCCCTGATTATGAAGGGCTCGACCTGCTTAAAGAAGCCAAAAAAAGCAATCCTGAAGCGGCCTATATTATACTAACCGCCCGCGCTGAAATTAACGACCGGATAAAAGGGCTGGATATGGGTGCGGATGATTACTTGGCCAAACCATTTTCGTTATTGGAACTGCAAAGCCGTATGCAGGCTATTACCCGACGCAAATTCGGGCTGAAAAACAATATAATTGAGCTGGGTGATTTTTTAGTGAACCTTACCGATAGGGTGATAATCCACGACGGTACCGAAATTGCCAGTATCACCAAAAAAGAATTCGACCTGATAGCCTATCTCATCCTGCATAAGAACCGCACCGTAACCCGCAATCAGCTAAGCGAACATATTTGGGGAAGTATTATTAACGACGATTACGACTCGAATTATATTGATGCGCACATAAAAAATATACGGAAAAAACTGAATGCCCATGCATCGCCTGAGTGGCTGGAAACTGTGCGCGGGCTTGGTTATAAGATAAAGATCAGCACATAAGTATTGAAATTAAGGACCAAGCTTACTCTGTTTAATACTATATCAAAACTGGTTATTGTAACCCTGTTTGTTTTGCTGTTGCCCGTACTGATCAAAAACTTAAACGTAAATTATACCGATACCCGCCTGCGTAAGCAAAGGGACGAAGTATTGCAAACGGTAAGGCGCCAGGGCATAGGCTCATATATCCAAACCGGCGAAAGTGATTATGCAGCCTACACCCCCATAAAGGATGTATATGTAAGTATTGAAGAAGATACGCTGGGTGAGAAACTGGATACCATACAAAATGAGAAACGTAAGGTTGAGGCCGATACCATTGCCTATCGTATTTTAAGCCACAATTTTAAGGCAGACCGGAAGAACTACCTTCTTGAGATAGGTATAAGCCTTGATTCGGTAAATGAACGCACCGGGCCATTACAAAGCATTGCCTTTATTGTATTGGTAGGAATGATCATCCTTACCATTGTGGCCGATCAGCTATATTCAGATTATATTTTAAGGCCGTTGGGAATAATAATAAAAACCAAATTGGTAGGAAACAAGTTCCCCAATTTTGGCACCTTTAAACAGGTAGAAACAAGTACCGACGATTTTCAGCACCTGGACCTGAGTATCCACCAAATGATACAAACCATTGAGAGCACGTTTCAGAAAGAGCGCGAATTTATCTCGAACGCCTCGCATGAATTGATGACGCCTATATCGATACTACAATCGAAGATCGAGAATATGTTCGAGGAAGAAACAGTTGCCGATGAGCTGAAGGTAAGACTGTTGGAGATGCAGCGTATATTAAACCGCCTGAAAAGTATCACCAAAACCCTGTTGCTAATATCGCAAATTGAGAACGACCAGTTTTTAAAAGAGGATAATATTACCGTAAGCGCCCTGTTACAGGAGGTATATGATGAAATATCTATCCGTTTACAGGATAAGAACCTTAGTTTTGAAATGGCTGTTCATGATGATATTACCTTAACAAAGGTGAATAAATTCCTGCTGTTCAATTTGTTTTTTAACCTTGTAAACAATGCTATAAAATATAATCGTGAGAACGGCACCATAACAGTTGAAGGCATTAAAGAGGGTAATAATTACGTGGTAAATATTATTGATACAGGCATAGGCATCAGCACTACCGACCTGCCAATTATATTTAACCGTTTCAAAAAATTAAAGCAAGCGTTGCAGCAGGATAGCTTTGGCCTCGGATTGCCTATTGTTAAATCTATCGCCGATTTTCACCATATAAAAATTGAGGTAATATCAGAAAAAGGCGTGGGCAGTATGTTTAAGCTGGTGTTTAACCTCCTCTAAACGGCGAAGCCCTCATGAACACCATTAAAACAAACACTTGTGAATAACCTCCCCCGGCAGGGGCGACTTTTTTGTTATTTAAGCCCTCCCTTCCGGGGAGGGTTTGGATGGGGCTTTTCTCAACCGTTCCAACCCTTTTTTCAAATCAGCTTTAACATCGGTCAAATTCGCCCAGGGGTCTTTTATCTTTTTCACCCGTTCCTTCATATTGAAGATGGTATAATTTGAAAGGCGCAGATCGTTATTTACTTCGTCCCAATGTAATGGTGCCGATACTGTCGCGCCCGGCTTTGGCCGTACCGAATAGGGGCAGGCTATGGTTTGCCCGCGGCGGTTCTGCAAAAAATCGATATAAACCTTGTTAGGGCGTTTGGCGGGGCTGCGTTCAATGCTGGTGGTATCGGGCAATTCAGCGTGAATTATCCCGGCAACATATTCGGCAAACATTTTAACAAAGTCGTAATCATACTTAGCGCCCAGGTAGCAATAAATATGTAAGCCTTTTGAGCCTGATGTTTTTATAAATACCGGCAATTGCATCCGGTCGAATATCTCTTTTGTTTTTTGTGCCACTTCAACTGCTTGTTCAAAAGGCACATCATGCGGGTCAATGTCTATTACCACATAATCAGGGTTTTCAGGCCTCTTATAGCTGCTTAACCAGGGGTTTATTTCTATGCATCCCAAATTTACCATGTAGATCAGGGTAGCCTCATCATCGCCGATAATATAATTAATGTCTTTATTATTGCTTTCAGAGTGGAGTGGTTTTGTCTTTATCCACGGTGGCAGGTGCGCGGTGTCGGTATCTTTCTGAAAAAAACCTGGGTCTTCAATGCCGTTCGGCTGACGGCGCATGGATATGGGCCGGTCTTTTAAATAAGGCACTATCCAATCAGCCATATCGCGGTAGTAGTTGATCAGTTGGCCCTTGCTTATGCCCTCCTGTTTCCAGTAAAGCTTATTGAGGTGGCTTATCTTAACCTGTTTTTTGCCGTAGGTTAATATTTCGTCGTCGGGTAATTGTTTGTCGGGTGTTTCCATAACCACGTTCTCTTTGTTTTTATCCTGGCGCAAACCTTTATAAACCGGGTGGCGCAGATGGCCGTCGGCAGTCCATTCACTGTACCAAACTTCACAAACCAGTTCTGGTTTTATCCAGGTTACTTTTTTATAGCCGTTTATTTTTTCTTTGAAGGGCTTTTCACCGGTTTTTAAAGGTTCCATTTTAGCGAAAAGGTCTTTTAGCCCTGCTTCGTTAAAACCCGTACCACAATTACCAATATACTTTAATTTCCCAGCATCATTAAGGCCCAATATTAAAGCGCCAAAATGCTTACGCGAACCGGTGGGTTCGGTGTAACCACAAATAATAGCTTCCTGCGAATTTTGCAACTTAAATTTCAGCCACCTGTCTGAGCGTTTTCCACTGTCATAATAGCTTTGGCTATCCTTGCCAATGATGCCTTCCCAGCCTTCTTTTTTGGCTTTTGCAAGTAATTCGGTAGCCTTGCCTTTAATGTGGTCATTATAAATTATGACCTTGCTGTTTAGCGGTTGAATTAATGCCTTCAACAGTTCTTTTCGTTTTATCAATTCTAAATGCCGCAGGTCGTGCCCATCTAAACTCAGCAAGTCGAAAACGTAATATTTTAATGAAAGCTCGGCGGTGTCACCGCCATAATTTTGGATATTCTGAAAGCTGGCTTTACCATTTTTATCCTCTATCACCAATTCGCCGTCAAGCACTGCATCTTTACTAATGCGCCTTAGCTCATCAACAACTGTTTTATAATTTTTGCTGAAATCAATATCATTGCGCGAGATAAGCCTGGATTTTTTACCTGTGTAGCCTATAGCCCGGTAACCATCGAGTTTATGCTCGTATATCCAGTCGGGGTTGTCAAAAACTTTGGCCTCCAGTTTGGCCATCATCGGCTTAAAAGCTTTCGCCACAGGTATATCATCCGGCTCTTCAGAAATGTCAGGACTTTTTTTTTCAGGCTTACGTTTTGTTTTGGGGATGTCCTTTGCCTTGCCGCTTTTATTGTTACCCATTTTTTTGATGTTATCGGGCACCAGGTCTTCGCTGTTAAAGCTGTTCTCGGCGTATTCGTCGCGGTGCTTGATGAGCAACCAGGAATTATCTTCGGCGTTATGCAATTTTACCAGGGCAAATTCGCCTTTCAATATCTTTCCTTTCAGCCTGAATTTTAGATTACCCGATTTAAGACCGGCATGTAAGGTTTTAACATCATCCTTCCGTTCATTGGCCAGCGATTCATACGTACCTTCATCCCATATCAATACCACTCCTGCGCCGTAGTTGCCGTTGGGGATAATGCCTTCAAAATTTTTATAATCATAAGGATGGTCTTCAACCATCATGGCCAGGCGCTTGTCTTCCGGATTCATTGACGGCCCTTTTGGCACTGCCCAGCTTTTGAGTACACCATCCAGCTCCAGCCTGAAATCATAATGCAGGTGCGACGCATGGTGCCGCTGCACTACAAACGCGAGTGTTTTGGCTGTACTTTTGCCACTTTTTGGTTCGCTGGTCTGCTTAAAATCGCGCTTTTTTACATATTCCTTTAGTCCCATGTTATGCTCCTTTTTTGGTGTTCAGGCTTTGCATCAGCTTATCGTACAAGTCATCGCTTTTGGTTGTTGGGTGCGGTTTCAGTTTCTTGATGGTCGCCCGTTTGCCTTTAGCTTTGTCTTTTATGATTTGCAGCAACTGGTCGCTATAATTATTTTTAAATTTCGATACGTTAAATTTTTCTGCATACTGGTCAATGAGCGCCATACCTACATCCAGTTCCTTTTTGCTTACGGTAACATTGTCGGCAATATTAAGGTCGTCATGGCTGCGTATCTCCTGCCCGAAACGGATACGGGTAACCACCAATACATTATCAACCGGGTGTACTATACACAAACTTTCAGTACTTCGCAATACAAAACGCGCGAGCCCTGCTTTTTTCGATTTTTTTAACGCCTGTATCAATAATGCGTAGGCTTTATTATTTTTAGTATCCGGTTCGGTGTAGTACGATGTTTCATAAAACATTGGGTTAACATCGGCAATATCAACAAAGCTTTCTATCTCAATTACTTTGCTTTTTTCGGGCGAGGCATCAACAAAATCCTGCTCGTCCATAATGATGTAATTGTCGTTTAGTTTGTAGCCCTTTACAATTTTATCATAAGGCACTTCCTTGTGCGTATTCTCATTTACACGTTCGTAACGTATGCGCGCATGATCGCGGCTGTCGAGCATATCAAAATCAAGCGAGCTGCTTTGTACTGCCGAATATAATTTTACAGGGATGCTTACCAGCCCAAAACCTAATGAACCTTTCCAGATGGATCTCATAATTAATGCGTAATGGATAATTATAACCAATGAACGAACGAAAGAGTTTTAAATGAGCCCTGATAAAATTGGGTAGAAGAATACAATCGTTCTCCAATAATATTTATATTTAGCCTTTCAACCGGGTAAACACCTAATCTTATTCAATTATTATATGAAGTTTTTTTACTTATTATTATTTATCGCGCTCCCGTCAATTGTTTTTGCACAATCAAATTATCATGAAGGCTACATTTTAAAGAATAACGGCGACACCGTTAAAGGCTTTATTAATTACCGCGAATGGGAACGCTCGCCTAAAGAAATAGATTTTAAGTTAAATATAAGCAATGTAAAACCTACCCGATATGATGCAACAGTTGTTAAAGGTTTCGGTATATATGGCGCTGAGAGCTACTTATCATATATTGGGACAGTTACAGTAGCCCCAACAGACCTGGCTAACCTGCCAACAGGTATTGATACCAGCAAGCGAATTGATACCCTTTTTTTACGACAGGTAACTACCGGTAAACGCCTTACGCTTTATGCAAATAAGGATGATATTAAAACCAGACTTTTCGTGGCTGAACCGGGCGGTAAGCCCATGGAATTAATTTATTACAGCTATTATGTAGATGATAATAAAATTTTTAACACAGGACAATATAAAGGGCAGCTTTTTCTATACCTCGACAAAACATCGCCAAATTACAAACAGTTGGTTAATGAAATAAATAACCTTTCATACGACTATTTTAGCATGGAAAAAGAAGTCAACCATATAAATGGTATAAAAACTAACAGTAGTTTAAATAGAAGATTTTTTTTTGGCGTTGCCGTTAATGTGACAACCTCGGAAGAAAATTTGGCGAATTATGGCGATTACATTCCGAAGGAAAGTAAAACCATATCGCCCAAAATAACCTGGGGGATGGATTTTTTTAATAATCCGCAGGTACAGCAGTTGATCTTCAGGGTTGAAGTATCGGCTTCGTACGTTACCCCGAAATATAATTATACCTCATCTTCATATAGCCTTATATATGAATACAACCAATACACTGCATCGGTAACACCGCAAGTACTGCTGAATTTATATAATAAGGATAATTTTAAAATATATATTGATGGCGGATGGGCCTTTAACTTTGCTGCATATTCAAATAATAAATCTTTCAGCAGGTATAATGACCCAACACCTGGCACAACACAGTCGATAAACAACCCATATAAGCTTGAAGCGTATTGGAGCGACTTCCCTGTACAAGCTGGGATCGTATTGAATAAAAAGTGGGAAGTTTTTGCGACTTATATTAACAACGCTGCTTATACAAAATATAGTATGATTTATGCCAGTAACAGGGCTATGAATTTTGGGGTTAAATGGTTGATGGGTAAATAAATAGTATTTAACTTTAGCTATGGCCGAAGCAAAAACCAAACTCACCGAAAAATCAGTCGATAGCTTTTTGGCTACCGTAGCCGATGAGCAGGTGCGCGCCGACTGTTATACCATTATTAAGCTGATGGAAAAGGCAAGTGGCAAGTCGCCAAAAATGTGGGGGCCGGCTATTGTTGGCTTTGGTAATTACCATTATAAATACGATAGCGGCCGTGAAGGTGATATATGCACGATAGGTTTTTCGCCGCGTAAGGGTAAAATAACTTTATATGTGTTATGCGGCTTTCCTGGTCAGCAGCAGTTGCTTGAAAAGTTGGGCAAACATACAGCCGAAGGCAGTTGCCTGTATATTAAGAAGCTTCCGAACGTGAATATTGATGTGCTGGAAGATTTGATAAAGCAGTCGTTTGAGTTTAAGAGTAAGCCGCATTAAAATATGCGTCATTGGAAGTACGACGAAGCAATCCCTATACGTAAGAAGGCAGGCATAGTTCAACAGGGATTGCTTCGTCCCTCGCAATGACGCGCTCGGGAAGGATTTACTTCACCCCGTATTTTTTTGCTATACCGGGGTACACATTAATGTAGGAATTTGAATTGCCGTTTTTATCAAAGATCCCTTCCCAGGTGCTTAGCGGCTCCCAAATAAATGTACCCACCGCTTTTTTCCCTGGGGCGGTAAAGGCAATATCATTCACTTCCTTTTTTAATTGCGAATATTCGGCTACCATTACCTGTTGTTTGTAGCGGGTGGCAAGGTCGGCCATATTGTTTTTCAGGTCTTCGGGCGTGCCGTGCCATTTGGGGTAGTAGGACAGGCCGATCACATCAAAGGGGACTTTCCGTTCGGTCATATTATCCAGGAAAAAGCGTGCTTCGGCATTTTGCCCGCCTAAAGCAATGTGCAGCATAATAAATGTTGAAGGGCTGACAGCTTTTACTGCTGTTACCCCCGCATAAATTAACTGTGCAAGGCTGTCAAGATTATTGATCTCGCCATCGGGCCAAACCATTCCGTGGTTTATTTCATTACCAATCTGCACCATATCGGGCGTGGTGCCTTGGTCTTTTAGCGCGATCATTACCTTTACGGTATAGTCATGCAATGATTTTTTTACGCCGTTAAAATCTTCACCGACCCAGGCGGCAGGTTCATTCTGTTGCTGGGGATCGGCCCAGTAATCGCTGTAATGGAAATCGAGCAGGAATTTCATACCCGCTGCCTTTATACGTTTGGCCATTGCCATGGTATGTGCCAGGTCGCAAAAACCTTTACCCGGCGAGTAGCCTTTAGGGTTCTCGGGGTTAACAAATATCCGCAGGCGTATATAGTTAAACCCATGTGCCTTCATTATTTCAATAGCATCGCCCGGCTTTCCATTATCTGAAAATTTCATGCCCCGGCTTTCCAACTCAGGCAAAAATGAAATATCGGCGCCTAATATCTTATCTTTTACTTTTCGGGGTGTATAATTTTCGGTGGTTACCGGGTGGGGTGAACCTGGCTGTACGGTATGTATTTCGGTCGAGCCGGTGTAAAGGCTATCAGCTGTTGCGCTAAGCTTTATGGCGCCGCGTATTGGGCCGGCCTGCAACGTTAACCAGCAATCGCCGGTAACGTAGGCCTGCATGCTGGTATCAGCCCCGCCTGCTTCCCGGCTTGTTTTACGCATGCCGATGATCCTTGCATCGCCATTGATATGAAAAGTGACCAGCTTTTTTGCGTCTGCTATTTCTTTACCATCCTTGTCGATGATTTTAACACTTATCTGCGCCGTATCGCTGCCGTTTCCAAGCATGGTGGTTTTGTATGGCGTTATTTGTATCTCTATGGGTTCGCCGGGTTTGGTTTGGCGCCAGGCTCGTCTGCCTTGTGCAGTTGCCATGGTTGCAAAATAGGTAAATAATATTATTGCGGCTATGGTATTACTTTTCATGGGGTTTGAAATTGGAATATATAAAGCTATGAATAAAAGTGTTTATCTGACAATTAAGTTTTACCTTCTTTACGCCGCATGCGAAGATAGGACCGGGTGAGTTAATAAAGCGAGCGATGTGGGCGTTAATGTATTGACGCTCCGTTAACTCACCCCGACGGCGCTGCGCTGGTCGGCCCTCTCTTCGCCTGCGGCGGAACGAGGGCGAAAAAAATTCTAATATTAAATTGATTTGGCAAACGATTTCCGCCGTTTTACTATCTGCCATAAAAGTTCGGCACTAAGCAGGGTAACTATGGCAAAAACTGCGGCTAACAAACCTCTTTCTTGTGATAATAACGCACCAGTAAGGGCTAAAAAGTAAACACCGAACGGAAATAAAATAGCAATACACAATCCGCGTATGCCAAGGGGTATTTTAAACGGGCGGTGGGTATCAGGCTCTTTTATGCGTAGCCTGATGAGCGAAATATATTCCAGCGCCAAACCTGCACCGTAAATAGTGACATCGATAATAAACAGCGATTCCAGGTCCCAGTTTACCATGGCGCTTACTACCATAGAGCATATAATTATGGATATATAAGGTGTATTAAAGCGTTTGTGCCGCTTGTTCAGCTTTTCGGGCAACAGGTTATCTTCGGCCATAACCATCGGTACGCGCGATACCGATAATAGCACCGAAGCATATATACCCAAACAGCTTGCCATACCGCCAATGGCTAATAACGAACCTAACCAATGACCGCCCACCAGTTCGCCCAAAGCCGGGAAAAGGTTATCATTTAAGACGCCGGCGTTTATGCCCGATAATAGCGAGGCCCATATTACCAGAAAATAAAGCGCCACCACCAGTACAAAGGCAATGATTATGGCTATTAGATAGGAGCGTACAGGTTTCTCAACTTCCTCGGCATAGGTGGTGGTATTATCCCAGCCCAGGCAGTTCCACATAATGGTGTATAGCGCCATGCCTATGGAAGGCAGGCTAAGCCCTTTTAGTGATGGCGCGGGCAAAGCAAAGCTGCCGGTATGGTGCGAAAATGCCATCACAATAAGAATAATGAATGGCGTTAGCACAACAGCGCTCAAAAATAACGACACCTTGCCCACCGGTACTATCCCTAAAATATTAAGCCCGGCCGATACCCATATAAAAATAAGGCAAAGCTGCAGTTTATGTTCAGCCAGGTCGGGATAAAAAAAGCCCGTGTAAGTAACGAAAAGTACAGGATAAATAGCCAGGTCAACAAAAGTGTACAGCCATGTCCACCAGCCTTCATAAAAACCCCAGCGGGTACCCAGGGCATATTTAACCCATTTGTAATAACCGCCGGTTACAGGCATCATGCTGTTTAGCTCGAGCACGGTGTATATGGCAGGGACATCCCACAACATAGGGGTTAGCAATAAAAGCAAAATGGCGGCATGTTGCCCGGCGTAAGTTAAAAGCGGTTCGAGCCCGTAGGGGCCACCCGATACCGTAAAGAAAATAACAGCGACAAGCTGTACCGGCCTTATTTTTTTCAATGCTGATGTTTGTAGGCACTAACATAAAAAAAATATATATGATGATGCAGTAACCCAGGTTAGATTTTAAAAATGGTGATTTTACCCTTCCTTCGCCTGCGTGGAAAGAATGTGAGAATATTTTCATGATACTATCTTATTATAAATAGGATCGTTATACCCATTGCGCCTTTCTGCGCCTGCGGGCATAAGAACCAAATTTATAGGTTTTTTTGCCGCACATATTACACTGGTATCTTTTGATAGGCAGCCAAAACAGGAAGTATTTTACCATAAAAGCTCTTTTTGCCCGTGTGTTTAAAATCCCGGTTTTACATTTTGGGCATTTTTTTTCTTGTTTCTTTTCCATCTTTAAATTAACCTGTAATGCATTACAATATAATTACCCAATGATGAATAAATAATGAATAAAAAAATCGGCAGAGGTGTAGCATTTTAAAAGAGCCCGTATCTAACAGGCAAAACATTAAAAAATGGAAGCGAAACAAATAAAGGCGATATTATTGGCATTAGTACTAGCTTTGTTAGTGAGTAGTGTATTTAACCAAATGCATTTATAAATAAACCCGGAGAATGGTATTCGACGAAATATATAAAACCTACTGGAACAAAGTTTTTCGCATATGCATGGGTTATGTTAACGACCACGACTGGGCGAAGGACATAGCACAGGAAACCTTTGTTACCATTTGGCAGCAACTGCCAAAATTCAGGGGAGAGGCGGCTATGGGCACATGGATATTCCGCATAGCATCGAACAACTGCCTGCGACAGATAGAACGACAGAACAGGATGCCCCGCAGCGATATGCCTGAGCAGATAGCAGAGCATATTGAACACGACCGCGAACCGCAGGTTCAGTTTTTATATAAGTGCATTGCCGAACTGCCCGAAACGGACCGTTTAATTATTTCGCTGGAACTGGAAGATGTTAAGCAGGCCGAAATAGCCAAAATTGTTGGTTTGAGTGAAACTAATATTAGGGTGAAAGTTTACCGTATTAAAGAAAGATTAGCTAAAAAATTTGAAAATTATGAGCGCTGAAGTAGACCTGAAAGCTTTGTGGAACAAAGAAGAAGCAAAGGACATGCCTGATACAAAAGAGTTGTTGAAAAAGGCAGACAGGGTGAGGAAATTAACCCGCATTAAACTAATAACCCAAACACTGATACTATTAGCGACGGTTGCTGTTTTACTTACCGTTGGTTTTAGAATTGACCATGAGCAAGTAACCACTGTTATTGGTTTGGTATTGATGATAATTGCAATAGTATCGTACCTGGCGGTAGCAAATCAATTATTGCCCATGCTATTTAAAAGCGATATTGAAGGCAGCAGCCAGGACTATTTAAACCAACTGATACGCATAAAACGCAAGAATGAGTTTATAAATAAGGTGATGATAAATATTTACTTCGGCTTGTTATCGTTGGGTGTATTTTTGTATTCGCTGCAATTTGTTAAGCGAATGAGTACGGGGTGGGAGGTGTTTTATTATGTAATGGTTTTTGGATGGATGGGGTTCTCGTGGTTCTGGTCGCGGCCGCGTGGGGTAAAGAAAAAACAAAAGCCATTGAATGATATAATAGAAAGGCTGGAGGCTGTGAACAAACAATTAGGCGATAGTGATTAGAGGTTAGTGAACGAAGATCAGTAATATAGGTTTACCAGGTTTTTAAACTCCGTAAATCTTAAAAACACTGTCTCAGCGCTGTCTCAATTTGAGACAATTTGGCCCGATTTACTTGATTTAAGCAGGTAAAAAGCCGCAAAAAACACCCTTTTTTAGCTTTTTTAGGCTCAAAAAGGGTGTTTTTTATAGTTTTTGACGAAAAAGCGGGGGTAAAATGTAGCTTTTTTAGGATTTTTGAGCTCTAAAACGATGTATTTTAAACAACTTTGAGCGATTTTGAAATGTATAAAGTTATGATAGTCAATGTGTTAATTTTAAGCCGTGATAAAAAAGCCAAAGGTGTATCAAAGTATCTCATTTGCGTAAACGAGACACTTTGATACCAGTCCTTATATCGTTTCCTTCAGCCACTTGAAAAATTCATGCTGCCATACCAAGGCGTTTTGGGGGTGGAGTACCCAGTGATTCTCGTCCTGCATAATTATCAGCCTGCTTTTTATGCCCTGCAACTGTGCTGCCTGGAATGCCTGTAAGCCCTGACCCAGCGGTACGCGGTAATCCTTTTCGCCATGGAAGATCAAGATAGGCGTATCCCAGTTAGCTACAAAATTACTTGGTGAAAACTCCTTGTATGATTTTTGGGCGGCAGCGTTATCTTTGTCCCAGTACGGCCCGCCGTAATCCCAGTTGGGGAACCATATCTCTTCGGTGGTACCATACATGCTTCGGAAATCAAAAATACCATCATGTGCTATAAAGGTTTTAAAGCGCTTTTTGTGCATACCAGCCAGCATATAAACCGAATAACCGCCATAGCTTGCACCCACGCAGCCTAAATGATCCTTATCAACATAAGGCTCTTTGCTCATATCATCAATGGCACTCAGGTAATCCTGCATAGCCAGGCCACCGTGGTCCTTACTTATTTTTTCGTTCCATTCAGTTCCATGCCCCGGCATACCGCGGCGGTTTGGCGCTACAATAATATAACCGTTGGATGCCATCAACTGTAGATTCCACCTGAAAGAATAAAATTGGGTTAGTGCCACCTGCGGGCCGCCCTCACAATATAACAGGGTTGGATATTTTTTAGCGGGGTCGAAATGCGGCGGGTAAAGCACCCATACCAGCATGTCCTTGCCATCAACCGTTTTAACCATACGGCGTTCAGTTTTGCATTGATCGACGGTACTATAAGCGGCATCATTTACATGGCTCAGTTGTTTCATGTGGCCGTTGGCAATGTTCACGGCGTACAATTCGTTGGCGTGGTTAAAATCGCTGCGGGTAACTATAAGGCTGTTGCCATGCTGCCCAACAATATCATTCACATCAAAATCGCCTTTAGTTACCTGCATTATCTTAGCGCCGGGATAGGTAACATTATATAGCTGTGCGGTACCGTTCACTGCAGAGGTAAAAAACAGGCTTTTGCCATCTTCGGCCCATTTGTAACCGTTAACATGGATAAGGTCGTTATCGCCTGTGAGGTTTATTTTGTTGGTGCCGTCGGTTACTACCAGGTCCTGCTTGTCGCTTTCATAACCATCACGTTTCATTTGCAGCCATGCCATTTGCCCGTGCTTGTTAAATGATGGCTGGGTATCATAACCGGGATTACCGGCAGTAAGGTTTGTTGTTTTGCCGGTAGCTATATCGTATGCATACAGATCGGTATTAGTACTTATGGCATAGGCCGTACCAAATTTCTTTTTACAGGAATAAACCACTTTCTTGCTGTCGCTACTCCAAACATAACCTTCGTCGCCGCCATCGGGTTTCAGGGGACAATCATAAGGTTCGTTGGGCATAATATCTTTGGCTTTGCCGGGTTTGCCATTAACCATCGGGGCAACCATTACATGGCCGAACTTGCCGTCTTCCCAGGTATCCCAGTGGCGATAGTTAAGGCTTTCATATATCAGCACATTGCTTTTTTTAAGCTCGGGGTAATGATCGGAGCCACTTACCGGCATTACCTTTATATCCTGGCTGCTTATTTTGTATTTGCCGTCCGGCGATATTTTATCATCGGCTAACAATTCGCTTTCATTGGTAACCAATTCGGCATTACCGCCATTAATGGATACTTTATAAGTTTTGCTGTTGATTTTGTTTTGGGCAATATCGGGTATGCCTACGCTAAATACCACATATTTGCCGTCCTTTGAAATTCCTTTGGCGCTTATGCGGCCGAGTTTCCATAAAAGTTCGGGGGTTAATAAATTTTGCGCACTTGCTATCATGCCCGAAAATAGCAGAAATAGCAAGAAAATGCTTCTTGTTTTCATGTAATGATATAAATAAAAAGGTCAGTTAAAACGGGTTAAAGATAGAAATAAAATAAGAACATCATTATGCCGTAGTATCACGTATAAATGCCGTATCTGCAACCGCTTAGGTTACAGTTTGAAAAATCAGGATATAATAAATAGCTTTATCACACATAGTTGCCAACATAATTTATGATGCCTAAATACCTGAAATACCTGTTCACTATTGTTATACTGTTACCGATATGTTCGTACGCGCAAAAAGGCGCTACACCACAAAGGTATGCTACCGGGCCGGGAGGTATGTTATATAAAATATATACCCAGAATAAGGGGCCTAAAATACAGGTAGGAAATTTTATAAATATCAGCGCGATTGGAAAAACAGATAACGATTCGGTGTTATTCAATACGTACGATTCGCACCCTATAATGACAGTTGTGCCAAAAACTAAGCTGACGGGTGATGTATTTGCAGGCATTAAATATTTAAGTGAGGGCGACAGTGCGACCATAAAAGTAGTGGCTGATTCGGCTTTTAAAGTGCAGACAAAGCCCAAGGGGTTTACCGGAAAATACCTTACCTACGATATAAAAGTTAATAAAGTTATAGTGAAAGGCCAATTAACTGATTCAGCCTACCAGGAGGTGATCAAAAACTATTTGGTTGACGAAGGGCAAAAATTGAGAGCATCAGAGCCAGGCAAGATCAGCAGATATATATCAGGCCATAATTTAAAGCTTTCAAAAACAGGTGACAGCTTGTTTTATATGATCAACAAACCTGGCATAGGCGATAATATCGGCCCCGGCGACACTGTTATTATGAATTACACTGGCAGGCTGTTAAACGGGAAAGTTTTCGATTCTTCAATCAAAGCGGAAATGATAAAGGCAAAAATGCCTGTTGACCCCACAAGAAATTATGCCCCCGCGCAAATAATTATTGATCCCAAAGCAGAGATACCAGGATGGTATGAAGGCCTGCAACTATTGAATAAAGGAGCATCGGCTATATTTATAGTGCCTTCAAAGCTGGCTTACGGTAAAAGCGGTGTATCAATTATAGCACCTTATACACCAATATTATTCGAGGTTACTGTTATTGATGTGCGCCGGTCGGTAAAAAAAATGCTACCTGCCACCAAATAAAAAAGGCCCTATTGTTGAGGGCCTTTTGCTATATAAATCAGGATATTAAAATAAATTATCCATTATTATCGTGCGCATGTTCTTCCCTGAACAGTTTGGCGCTGAAATAATCGTTGTTCATGCGGGCGATGTTGGTAAGTGTAATTTCCTTTGGGCATTCGGCTTCGCAGGCACGGGTGTTGGTACAGTTACCAAAACCTTCGGCATCCATTTGTGCTACCATTGATTGTGCACGACTGTAACGCTCAGGCTGGCCTTGTGGCAGCATACCCAATTGCGATACTTTCGCCGATACAAATAACATTGCCGAAGCATTTTTACAGGCAGCAACACATGCGCCGCAACCGATACAGGTAGCAGAGTTGAAGGCTTCATCGGCAATGACTTTCGGAATAGCTATTTCGTTGGCATCGGGCACACCGCCGGTATTTACCGAGATATAGCCGCCTGCTTGTTGTATGCGGTCGAAGGCTGAACGGTCAACAGCCAGGTCCTTAATTACCGGGAATGCAGCCGCGCGCCATGGCTCTATAGTAATAGTTTCACCATCATGGAAAGTACGCATGTGCAGTTGGCAGGTAGTAATAGCCCTTTTTGGTCCGTGCGGATGGCCGTTAATATACAGCGAACACATCCCGCAAATACCTTCACGGCAATCGTGGTCAAAATGTATAGGCTCCTCATTTTTGTGGATCAGGCTTTCGTTTACCACGTCCAGCATCTCAAGGAATGACATATCAGGAGAAATGCCATCAGCTTTGTAAGTCACAAACTTGCCAGGTGTAGCGGCATTTTTTTGCCTCCAAACCTTTAATGTTAAATTCATGTTTCCGTTACTCATTCTTGTTAAGATTAGAGTCAAGACTCAAGAGTCAAGAATCAGGAAGCTGCATTTTTGTCTTGCCTCTTGAGTCTTGTTTCTTGAATCTTTCCTACTTGTAATTCCTTTGTGTTAAATGAACGTATTCAAAGTTCAGGTCTTCCTTGTTTAGCACTTCAGGCTGGTTTTCACCTTTATATTCCCATGCGCCAACAAAAGCAAAATGCTCGTCATCGCGCAGGGCTTCACCTTCCGGTGTTTGTGATTCCAGGCGGAAGTGACCTCCGCATGATTCACTGCGCATCAATGCGTCGTCAACCATCAGTTCGCCAAGCTCTAAAAAGTCGGCTACACGGCCTGCTCTCTCTAAAGAAGCGTTTACTTCTTCATTATCGCCTAAAACAATAGCGTTCTTCCAGAAATCAGCCCTTAAAGCTTGTATCAATCCTTTAGCTTTAGTAAGGCCCTCGGCAGTACGCGCCATGCCGCAATATTCCCACATAATGTGGCCAAGCTCGCGGTGGTATTCATTCACTGTTTTGGTACCACGAAGCGCTAATAACTTATTTATACGATCAACCACATCCTGTTTGGTTTGTGCAAAAGCAGGATGATTAGCGTCAACCGGCTTTGGGCCGATAGTAGCTAAATAATCGCCTAAAGTATATGGTATAACGAAATAACCATCGGCCAAACCCTGCATCAATGCTGATGCACCTAAACGGTTAGCGCCGTGGTCGCTGAAATTACATTCACCCAAAGCATATAAGCCAGGTACATTGGTACTTAGGTTATAATCAACCCAAAGGCCGCCCATAGTATAGTGTACGGCAGGGTAGATACGCATTGGTTGGGTGTATGGATCCTCATCGGTGATCTGGTAATACATGTCGAACAGATTGCCGTATTTAGCCGAAACCGCATCTTTACCTAAACGCTTTATCGCGTCAGCAAAATCAAGGAATACGGCTATGCCTGATGCACCTACGCCACGGTTCTCGTCAACCATTTCTTTTGCGTTACGTGATGCCACATCACGCGGAACAAGGTTACCGAACGAAGGGTATTTCCTTTCCAAAAAGTAATCCCTGTCTTCTTCTTTTATATCGCTGGCTTTTAATTGTCCTTTGCGTAGTTTCTCGGCAGTTTCAACAGTTTTCGGTGCCCAAACGCGGCCATCGTTACGTAACGATTCCGACATCAGCGTTAATTTCGACTGGTGATCACCGGTTACCGGGATACAGGTTGGGTGTATTTGCGTGTAGCAAGGGTTGGCAAAGAAAGCGCCACGTTTGTGTGCCCTCCAGGCCGCAGTTACGTTTGAGCCCGCCGCGTTGGTCGACAAATAAAACACGTTACCATAGCCGCCTGTGCAAAGCAGTACCGCATGGCCGGTATGTGTTTCTATCTCGCCGGTTGTTAAGCTGCGGGTAACAATACCTTTTGCCTGCCCGTCGATAATTACCACATCAAGCATTTCAGTACGGGTATACATTTTCACTTTTCCGTGGTGTATCTGGCGGTTTAACGCAGAATAAGCGCCTAATAATAATTGCTGTCCCGTTTGTCCACGAGCGTAAAAAGTACGTGAAACCTGCGCACCGCCGAATGAACGGTTATCAAGCAAGCCACCATATTCGCGTGCGAAAGGAACGCCTTGTGCCACACATTGATCGATGATATTTACCGATACCTCGGCTAAACGGTAAACGTTGGCTTCGCGGGAGCGGTAATCGCCGCCTTTAACAGTATCATAAAATAAGCGGTAAACGCTATCGCCATCGTTCTGGTAGTTCTTAGCGGCATTTATACCACCCTGCGCGGCTATAGAGTGCGCACGACGGGGGCTATCCTGGAAACAAAAAGCTTTTACATTGTAACCCAGCTCGGCCAATGAAGCCGCTGCCGCACCACCTGCAAGGCCTGTACCCACAACTATAATATCATATTTACGCTTGTTGGCAGGGTTAACCAGCTTAAGATTAAACTTATGCTTGTTCCATTTTTCGGCTAATGGGCCCTCAGGGATTTTAGCATTCAAACTCATATCTTATTTATTTGAGAGGCAAGAATAAAGATTGATGTTGGTCTTTATTTTTGCATTTTGTTTTTAAACTTTTTGTTTTAAACCCTTAATTTTCTCTTGATTCTTGAATCTAACTTTTTAAACTTGCTATATAATATACTATCGGCATCAGTGCAAAGCCCAGTGGTATTATTACCGCGAACAGCCAGGTTCCTATAAATTCAACTATCGGCGTGTATTTGCGGTGTACCCAGCCCAAAGTGCGGAACGCGCTCTGGAAGCCGTGCAATAAGTGGAATGATACTGCACCCATTGCCACTACATATAATATTACATACCACAAGTTGCTAAAGCTTGAGGCTACATTTGCATGAAGGTCCTTCACCCTAACTATCTCTACATTGTTTTCAGTTGAAACGGTAGGCTCAAAATCTGCCGAGACCGGCACATAGTCTGATACCGTAGTTTGGTTAGTAGCCAGGTCTGTGCGGTATTCCTTATAAGCCACCTCGTTGGTGTATTTATACCTGAACCAAAAATCGCGCATGTGTATTACTATAAATAATAATAGTATGGCACCAAGCAGGCCCATGTTTTTTGATTGCCAGGTAGCAGGCGATTTATTTACCACTGCATAACCTACGGGGCGCGCCCTGCGGTTTTTTATAGTTAATACAAGCGCGTATATACTATGTACTATAATACACAGGTATAAAATGTATGCAATAACTTCAATAGGCGGGAAATGCGTTAAGAAATTGGCATATACATTAAAGCTGTACCCATTATCGTTGCGGAACAATAACAGGTTGCCACCAAGGTGCACAATTAAAAAAGTGCACAAAAACAAGCCTGTTAAAGCCATGATCAGCTTTTTGCCCAGCGATGAGTTAAAGGTTTGTTTAAATTCGCTCATTTGATGATAGATTTATTTTCCGCAAAAGTATTTATTAAATAGCAAAAGATATAAATGGTTTCTGCTTATTACGTGGTAAATAACTATTTAGAAACAATCTAAGCAACCCCCTCTAAACGGCGGAGCCTTCATGAATTCCTTTAAAAAACAACAACACGAATAATCTTCCCGCGTAGGGGAGACTTTTAAAAAGTTTTTGTGCGGGGAATAAGATTTGCTTTAAAAAAAATGATAATTTGATAATCCTATATTACCTTCGCTTAAATTTCTATATACATAATGAAATACCTATACTTTTTCGCATTTATTATACTGGCAAGCAGCTGTAACCGTGCAAAATTTGTTGAATTTACCGGCACCATGCCCGGCATTAATAATGGCGCGTTTGTGATAAAAGACGCGCAGGGAAATATTATCGTATCGGAAAATATTTTCGACGGAAAGTTCCATACAAAAAATATATTACAAAAACCCGGCTATTACGACCTGTTTATTACGGGGGACATTGAAAAAGATTATAAAAAGCATGTATATGATGTTTACCTAGAAGGTGGTACCTACACCATTAATGCTGAAGCAGATAAACTATACCTTTACCCAACCATAAAAACAGATTCAAAGACCCAAAACGAGCTTTCGGAATATTATACCGCAGCAGCCGAAAAAACGCACGAGGCTGATGCTACCGTTCAAAACCTGACCAATTTGATGTATGATAAAAACTCGCCGGCAGCTATAGCGGGTACTACCGCCGACTTGCAAAAACAGCTTGACCAGGCACAGGAAACGTTTGCCAAAACACAAGCGGTTGCATTGGGCGACTTTGTGAGCAAAAACCCGCAAAATGATGTTGCCGCGCACATACTTTCGCAAATTGATTATAAGAAAGACCCTGCAAGTTACTATGTAGTGTTCCAAAAATTTAGTTCGGCACAGCAAAATACGGTTGATGGTAAAAACGAGGGCGATGACCTGAAAGAACTGGTAAAGCTGGCACCTGGCGCAGCTACACCTCAATTGGCCGGAAAAATGCCTGATGGTAAGCCGTTCGACCCAAAATCGATCAATAAAAAAGTAATATTAGTTGAGTTTTGGCGTTCGGATGTAGAAGCGAGCCGCAGCAACCACAAAATGTTAGTTAATGGCTATTATAGCCCTATTAAAAATAAAGATTTTACTGTAGTTAGCGTTTCATTAGACACTAAGGCTGATGTATGGGCAAAAGCGGTAAAAGAAGACGGCCTGACCTGGATACAGGTTAGCGATCTGAAAGGCCAGACATCGCCCAATATGACCAGCTGGGCTGTGAATACCATACCTACTTATGACCTTGTTGACGGCAACTGGCACTTTATTAAGCGCGATGTGGACTTTGGAAAAATAGGTGAGGAGGTGAATAAATACCTGAAAATCAAAGTTGCTAACTCACAGCAATAACCTTGTTTTGCAGTACAGCGAAAATCCGGTCGGTTTTTTGGTTACGAATAGCTACCCTGCCGGTGAACTTGCCGAATGATGGTAGTATAGCTTGTTTACTACTGAACGCGAAACAAGGCAATGTAACGTGTTGACGTGCCTTGCCGCTAAGGCTTATACCGGGATGTATGTGGCCGCAAAAAATATAACCTTTAGCATTTTGTAATGCATCTTCAGCAAGCGGGTGGTGGAGCATCAGAAAAGGGCCAATAGCGAGTTCATCATGTAAACTAACATCCAGGCCGAGGTAATGGCGGTCGTGGATAATGTCGTGGTTGCCTCTTATTAATATCAGTTCCAATTTTGGGAATTGTTTGCGCCATAACACAAACCAATCCCAATCAGCGTTTTTATCGCTGTGGAAGAGATCTCCAAGAAACAATACTTTTTGGGGTTTGTGTTCGTAAATAAGGTCCGACAATACAGCCAGGTCGTTCTGTTCCATATCCCTTGGTACAGCAATGCCCGCCTTTCGAAAATGCCCTACTTTACCCAAATGCACATCGGCCACGATCAGCGCTTTTTCCTGCTGCCAAAAAATAGCCTTTTGAGGAAGAAGGAGCAGGTTTTGGTCAAGAAGTTCAAAAGATAAAGCTGTACTGGGTGCCATTGGGCAAAAGTAAGCGTTTGTTTTAATAATGAATATTGAATATTGAATGCCGAAGTAAATCGCAAAAAAAATAGCGATGGGTTTTAAACCCATCGCTATTTTAAAGGAATAATGTCCTGATTTATACAGCCGTTGGCCTCCTGATTATACCAAGTATTAACGCTATAATGGCTATTACCAACAGTATATGAATAATGCCTGTAGCCGAATACATAAATACGCCCAATGCCCAACCTATGAGCAATATTACGGCGACGATATACAATAATGAATTCATGGTGATGTGTTTTAATTAATGATTTTCATAGATATAAAAAGAACATTGCTTATAGCTATAATGTTTCAATTTATATTAAATAAACTATTGTATTAAAACAGGTAACCTATAATTTAAGCCATTTATCCCTCACTTTTTGTTGCTGTGCTGATACATTCTCCAATGGAGTTATCTTGTATTTTACAGTAGGGTCCTTTAGTAATGTTACCGGCAGCATAAGTGGTAAGCCATCGCGGTTAAGGGTTATTGTTATTTTGTCTCCAGGCTTATTACCTTTTAGTATTGCAGTAGTATCAGTTATATTATGGCCATCGATAGCTGTTATTTCGTCTTTCGCGTTTATACCACTTATCCAGGCGCTGCCATTGCGTACTACGCTGGTAATGGTAATTTTATTATTAGCGGTTGATGATATTACACCCAGTGCTGGGTCGTTTTTGGCAGCATTATCATCAACTATGCTATACCCGGCATAACCCAGGTATTTGTTATAATCAATATCTGCCAGGCCGTATACGTATTTTTTATAAAAATCATCCAGGTTTTTACCGGCAAATTTTTCAAGCCCAAGTTTAAATTCGGCATCGGTATAACCGCGTTCTTTTGTTTTGTAGTATTCATGGTACATGTAATTCATCACATCATCCAGCGAATATTTAGAATGGCTGTCATTAATAATTTCCAGATCGAGCAGCATGGCTAAAACCGAACCCTTGCTATAATACGATACAGTGCTATTGGCCGTATTTTCGTTCGGTCGATAGGCTTTTATCCAGGCATCATAACTGGCATCGGCTACGCTTTGTACTTTTCTGCCGGGCTGGTTCTCCACCAGGTTAATATCATTTGACAATATTTTCAGGTAATTGTCTTCGGCAATTAAATTGGCATGCCTAAGTACAATATCTTCATAATATGCGGTGAAACCTTCGGCTATCCACAGATCGGTGGTGTAATTCTCGTTATCATAATCAAACGGGCCGAGCGCGATGGGGCGTAAACGCTTTACGTTCCACAAGTGGAAATGCTCATGTGCTACCAGGCTTAAAAAGCTTTGGTAACTGCTTTCATGGCTATAAGCCTCGCGCGAAGCCCCCAAAACAGTCGAACTTAAATGTTCCAGTCCACCACCGCCTTTTAAGTAATTGTGGACAATGAACACGTAATATTTATTGGGGTTCTCGCCATATATGGCTGTTTCCTGCTCCACAATTTTGGCCATATCCTTTTTAAGGCGCTCTTTATCGTAGTTGGCCTGGCCACACATGGCTACCTCGTATTTTACACCGGCTGCGTCAAAACCGAACACATCCTGGTTGCCAACTTCAATGGGTGAATCAAAAAGAATATCATAATCTGGCGAGTGCCGGGTGAACGGATCGTTATTCACCATCTCTAAACTGGTTGAAACTTTATCCCAACCTTTGTAAGGTATAATATGTATGGTTGACGGATGGTGCAGCATCCCCTCAGGATACATGAAAATACCCGATGTAGACAGAAAACCGTGTGATGCATCGACAGTGCTGGTACGTACCGATATTTCGTTGCAATAAATATTGTATTTAATGGTAATATTACTTGCCCCTGCGGTGTTTATTGTCCACCAGTTTTTGCGCGTTTTTTTGTATGGCAGATCTTTTCCATTGGCGCTTGCGGTGAATATTTCTACGTTTTTGGCAAACTCCCGTACCAGGTACGAGCCGGGTGTCCAAACCGGCATTTTAAGTGTCAGCTCCTTTTGCTGAATATTGTCAATATGCATTTCAATATTAACATAATGGGCCTGTGCTTCGGGAAAGGTTACGTTATAGGAAATTTTAACCGGGCTTGCGCCCTTGCTGGTATTAGCGGTCATAAAAAATAACGTTAGGCAAATAAAGGAAAACCTGAATTTAGACGGGCGCAATTTATTAAAAATTACACTAATTGATTTGTGGGGCATTTTTCGTATTATTATAACTCAAAACGTTGAGGTTAAATATATTATTAGCAGCGTTTAATCAACAATTTTAATTAATAATAGTGGTTTTATATCAAAAAAATTACATACTAAAACATCAAAAGCATATCCTTTATAACAATATTTCGTATAAACAGTGAATTCGTTTTTCTAATACAATTTTATACCTTATTTTTGATCAATGACTCCCCGCTTTAAAACATGTTTGCTTATTGACGATAATTACATCGATAATTTCGTTACCCGTAAGATTTTGGAAAGCGGCAATTTTGTCGAAAATATTATTATTCGCCAGTCGCCCGATGAAGCGATAGAGTCGTTACGCTCAGGTGCAGTGAAACCAGATGTGATATTCCTGGATATCCGAATGCCTATGATGAGTGGCTTCCAGTTTTTAGAGGAATATGATAAGCTGGTGATAGAGAATAAAGCAGATATAAAAATGTATATGCTGTCCTCATCGCTTGACCCTACGGATATGAAGAAGTCGTTGCTGAATAAGTATATTTCCAACTATGTTCATAAGCCTATAACCCACAAAGCTATAGAGGACCTTTTTGCCCATGATCTTAGTTGCTGATAGCGGATCGTCAAAAACAGATTGGTTGCTGGCCGTACCACAGCAAGATGCACAACAATTCAGGACAGCCGGGTTAAACCCCTACTTTTTATCGGAAAAAGAGATTGTAAAAGTTTTGCAGGATCAGGGCAGTGAGCTTATTACACATGCAGCCAATATTACCGAGATATATTTTTTTGGCGCAGGCTGCTCAAGTCCTGACAGGCATGAAATTGTTTCAAACGCGCTTAGTGCAATATTCCCAAAAGCTTTTATTAGTGTTGACAGTGACCTGTTAGGGTCGGCGTATGCTACCTGCGGGCACGATAAGGGTTTATGCTGCGTGTTGGGGACAGGATCGAATATTTCGTATTTTGATGGTGAGAATATTTTTGAGGGGAAGCATGGCCTCGGATATGTTTTAGGCGATGAAGGATCAGGCACCTGGTTTGGAAAAAGGCTGATAACCGATTTTTTATATGGTAATATGCCCGAAGGAATACATAAAAAATTTGAGCATGAATATCATCTCGATCGCGAAACCGTCATAAAAAATGTGTATCAAAAGCCAGGCGGTAACTCCTATTTAGCTTCATTCACACGGTTTTTGAGTGCCATACGCAGCACAACTTACGCGCAAAAACTGCTTAACGAGGGCCTGCTTGAGTTTATTGAAACCAACATAAAATCATATCCTCATTACAATAAATATAAGTGCAACTTTGTAGGTTCAATAGCCTATGTTTTTTCGGATGAGCTAAACGCGCTTTGCAAAGCAAATGGCGTACGTACAGGTAAAATTATAAGGCAGCCTATACATGACCTGCTGAATTTTATATTGGAGAAGGCGCAGGTATAGATTCTTTTCTTTTAATTTCCTAACCCTCTTTCCGCGCAGCGAAGAGAGGGTGGTCAAGCGAGGCAAAGACCGGGTGAGTCAATTGTGGAAGCGATATATACGTAATGCATTTGCGCTCCGTTTACTCACCCCGACTACGCTGCGCGTGCCGACCCTCTCTTTACGCCTGCAGAGGAAGAGGGTAAAAAGCCAAATCATGCCACTTTTCGTTTCATTCTGCTTCTAACAATAATAAATATAATCCCTATTACAGCTAAAATGCATCCCATTCGTGGTATATAATCGCCATAAAGCACATAAAAAGTCATATCCTGGTTTAGGTTAATGTCCTGTTTTATGGCGGTGCGCACCCACCAGCCGGTATGCTGCACAATATCACCGCGCTCATTAATAAAGGCGGAGATACCTGTATTTGCCGAACGGCAAACCCAGCGCCGTGTTTCAATAGCGCGTAGCTTGGCATAATCCAAATGCTGGTCTTTGCCCGATGTGTTTTCCCACCAGCCATCGTTTGTTATAATGGCTATGAATTGTGCCCCCATGTGTACCGATGTGGCCACGTATTCGCCCCAGATTGATTCATAACAGATAACCGGGTCGGCGCCAATGCCTTCCTGCGAATAAAAAACCATAGGCTCGGGTTGGCTCCCATAGCTGCCTGTCGCGCCCCCCAAATGTTCAAAAACGGGCTTCATGAATGATAAGGCATTCCCAAATGGCAGCGATTCGGCACCTGGTACCAGTTTTGATTTATGGTAGAATTGTACTTCCCATGAATTTTCAATATTAATTGCCGAATTAAAACTATCGAAATACTCGTTTGGATTCTCTGTTGGACTGGCTGTTTTTGTAGTGCGGGTGTTATATAATTTATAGGTTTCGGCGCCGGTTATCAGGTTACCGTTTTTGTACTTATCTAAAAAATGCTTTGCCTGCAAATAGTAATTGTTATTGCGAATTTTATCTTCATTTATTTCATCGGCAATGGCAGTTTCAGGCCAGATAAAAAATTCGGTATTGGCTTGCGCAACCGAATCGGAAATGTGGGCCAATATATTGATCTGCTCACCTGCCGGGATGTCGGATTCTTTGGCATAAGGGTCGATATTAGGTTGCGCCACCACGATGTTCGATGGGTTTACAGGTTCCTTATACGTATCATAAATGTACAGTGAAAACGCTATCGGCAACGCTAGCATTAACACCAGGCCAGTTATTTGCGCTAACCTTGATCGTTTGTTTTGCCCTTCGCGCAAGCCTATATAAAGCAGGAATACCAATATGTTTACCACCCATATCCAAACTGTGCCGCCATAAACGCCGGTGTATTCATACCATTGGATCAACTGGTGACTTACCGCAAAACCATTGCCCAGAGTCATCCACGGGAATGCCAAATCCCAGGTTTGGTGCAGGTATTCATAACCAATCCAAAAGCACACCAAACCAATTAAACTTAGCCAGCGATGGGTAGTTAAACGCATCCGGTAATACAACCAGCAAGCGGTCGACATTAATAGCGGCCCAAGCGAATAGGGTATAAGGCTGATAGGTATGGCCACAATAGCGCCAACTGTTTTTAACGAGTTATATACCCAATAGATACACAGTGTGTTCCATATAAAAAAGCCCAGGAAGGTAATGTGAAATATCTTTTTTCCTTTTTTGGCGGTATTTGAATGGATGATATTTTCCATTGCTACCAGCATCGGCACAAAACCAACGAACAATAACCAGGTAGTATAAGGGGTGGGTGGCCAGGCTATCCAAAGTAATAAGCCTGAGAGGATGGATAATAAGATGTTTTTTTTCATTTGTTATATAAAAGCGTCATTGCAGGGAACGAAGCAATTCTGATGAATTATTTTTTGTTAAATTTCTCTTTATTAAACTCATCTGATCGCCCTTTGGCTATCGATAACGTATGCCACTCTTCGCCTGCTATCATTTTACCGATGAATATAATTTGCCCCACATGGTATGGATAATGAGCCAATTGCCTGTTAATAGCATCAATAACGTAAAGCGGCTCATTCCTGATATAAACAGTTTTGCTCAGGTCATCTTCTTTTAAACCCTGTAACGCGCTGAAAAGGCAATCCCAACCTTTGTTCCATAGTTGCAATAGTTCTTCCCGGCTATTAATCATTTGTTCAAATTCTGTATCGCGGTTACGCCAATCTTTTTCACCGTCGCTGGTTAAGAAATCGGTCCACCGCGAAAGCATATTACCGGCCATGTGCTGTACAATTATGGCAATGCTATTGCTTTCTGTATTGTATTGCCAAAATAAACCGTCATCGCTTAGCTGGGCAAATGTACGCTCGCCCATCGCTTTGTAGTTTTCGAAACGCTTTATAACGCTGTCTATATATAAATTCATGTTCAATATATAGTTCATCATGCATTACCGTTGCGAACGGTGGCGTGGCAATCACGAATCATAAATTATTCAAATTTAGATTTATCAATTGTATATTTCGTTTATAATGCAAAAGTATACGAAAGATTATATTAAGGAAGATATTCGAGAGGCATTTAATATATTAGAAACATGAAGTCCAAAATTATCTCTTGCTGTTTATTTGCAATTTTTGTTTTCGCTATCTCTTTTGTTAATGCCCAGGAAAAGAATGGTGATGAAATGAATGACGAAAATCTTAAAGGAATTGCTAAAAGCGTATCAATTTCATTTTATAACGGTGCTGTAGCTAATGGGAAAATACCTCAATGGACAAGTATACAATACTATAATAAAATAGGTAAAATTATATCTTACCATCATCAAAATCGCTCGGAAAGAGTAACGGATGACACCAAATACTCATATGATACTAAGGGACATTTAACAAGGGTACGTTATGAGGAAAACGGGAGTTTGCGGGCTATTTCAATTATTAAATATGATAATTCTGGCAACTTATCGGAAGTGGTATCCTTAAATGGGGATAGCATACAAGAATATAAAGTTAGTTATAAGTATAGCCCGGATAGAAAGCAGGTTGAAACCAGCCGCTATAATATTGTGGCTGACACCTTAGTCAACAAAAACGTTGATAAGCTTGACGCAAACGGCAATACTATCGAATCAAAAGTATATGATAGAAATAACAAAATGGTTCGTGTTTGGCGCAGTAAATACGACCGGATGAATAATTTTATTTCAAATGCTGAATTTAATTCGAAAAACGAACAAGTTTCAATCGATACGCATGTTTACACTTATTACCCTAACAAAAACATGAAAAGCGATATACATTATACAGATGGTATAATTAACAGTAAACAGTTGTTTGACGAACATGGCAATGTGATAGAAGATATTATGTACAGTGGCGATAAAGGAGAAGATATAATTTCTAAAGAAACAGATAAATATAAATATGATTCAAGAGGAAACTGGACAGAAAAGGTTGATTATGAAAACGAAGAAGCTTTCACATCGGAAATTCGGAAATAGAATATTAAAATCAGATAGATCAGAACTTACTCATCATTCTTTTGCCTTCCTGCCGAGGAGGGTTTGGGTGGGGCTTACACATATCACAAACTCCCCCTTAACCGGGTGCGTTTCAAAATAGGTTTTTACCTCGCCCACAGTTCCGCGCACGGTCTCCTCAAACATTTTTGTCAGTTCGCGCGATACGGATATTTGCCGTTCGGGGCCAAAATAAGTTGCCATTTCTTCCAGGGTTTTCATCAAACGATGTGGTGATTCATACAGTATAATGGTACGTTCTTCCTGCGCTAATATTTTATAACGGGTTTGGCGGCCTTTTTTTAAGGGTAGAAAGCCTTCAAAACAAAACCGGTCGGTAGGGAAGCCTGAATTTACCAGCGCGGGCACAAAAGCAGTTGCCCCCGGCAGGCATTCAACTGGCAAATCATTTTTTAAAGTTTCGCGTACTAAATAAAATCCGGGATCGGATATGGCAGGCGTACCGGCATCAGAAATTAGAGCTACATTTTTCCCTTCCTTCAAAAACTTTATGATCTCGTTCGATGATTGATGCTCATTATGTTGATGATGCGCATAAACCTTTTGATGAATATCAAAATGTTTCAACAAAGGCGCCGAAGTACGCGTATCCTCGGCCAGTATCAGGTCGGCCTCCTTTAAAACACGGATGGCCCTGAAGGTCATATCTTCCAGGTTGCCGATGGGGGTGGGGACTAAGTATAATTTACCACTCATATTAATTTTGTCATTGCGAGGTACGAAGCAATCCCGTAGTTATGCATATTCGCTAAATATATCTATGAGATTGCTTCACTACATTCGCAATGACAATCAAGTTTATATCTTTGCCTAAAAATAAAAATAATGCTGCAAGTTAGTTATATCCGCGATAACAGGGAACAGGTTTTAGAACGTTTGGCTGTAAAAAATTTTAAACAGCCCGGATTAGTCGATGAAATTATCCAATTGGATGAAAAACGCCGTCAAACTCAAAACCAGTTGGATGGTGTTTCGGCACAGGCTAACGCGGCTGCCAAACAAATTGGCGAGCTGATGCGCAACGGCAAAAAGGATGAAGCTGAAGAGATAAAAGCGAAAACAGGTGCGTGGAAGGAAGAAATAAAAACATTAGGCGATCTGCTTACCGCGACTGAAACCGAGCTACAACAAAAGATAGTTTTATTGCCTAACCTGCCGCATAGTTCCGTACCCAAAGGATTAACACCTGAAGATAACGAGGTAGTATTAGAAAATGGCGCTAAACCACAACTGCCTGCCGATGCCCTGCCGCATTGGGAGCTTGCCGCAAAATATAACCTGATAGATTTTGAACTCGGCGTGAAAATAACCGGTGCGGGTTTCCCTGTATATAAAGGCAAAGGGGCTAAACTACAAAGAGCCTTGATAGCTTATTTTTTAGATGAGGCCGAAAAAGCAGGCTATAACGAAGTAATGCTGCCGCTAATGGTGAATGAAGCATCGGGCTTTGGTACCGGCCAGTTACCCGATAAAGAAGGACAGATGTATTTTGTTGGATTGGATAATTTATACCTTATCCCTACAGCCGAAGTGCCCATTACCAACTTATACCGCGATGTAATATTAAAGGCCGACGAATTGCCCATAAAAAACTGCGGTTATACGCCATGCTTCCGCCGCGAGGCGGGCTCGTACGGCGCACATGTACGTGGTTTGAACCGCCTGCACCAGTTTGATAAGGTGGAGATAGTACAGGTAGTGAATCCCGATGTTTCATACAATGTATTAGAAGGCATGAGCGCTCATGTGCAGGGTTTATTGCAAAGTTTAGGCCTGCCATACCGTGTATTACGCTTATGCGGCGGCGATATGGGCTTTGCATCCGCCTTGACTTATGATATGGAAACCTGGAGCGCAGCGCAGCAGCGCTGGCTGGAGGTTTCCTCTGTATCCAACTTCGAAACTTTCCAAAGCAATAGGCTTAAATTACGTTTCCGCAATGCCGAAGGTAAAACACAGTTGGCGCATACGTTAAATGGCAGCGCGCTGGCCCTGCCGCGTATTGTAGCGACTTTACTGGAAAACAATCAAACTGAAAAGGGTATTAAAGTGCCTGAAGTGCTGGTGCCTTATACAAAGTTTGAGTGGATAGATTAGCCTCTCTTTGTCATCCTGAGCGCCAGCGAAGGATCTATCCGCATTCTCCTAAGCATTGAGGTAACCGATCTCTTATATAATAGATGCTTCACTGCGTTCAGCATGACAAATATTTTTTAGTATTTTAAATATGAATAATTATAATTTCTACACTTATATCCTCACCAATTATAATCGTAAGGTATTATACACCGGTGTAACAAGTGTCTTGGAAGGAAGATTATATGAACATTATTTTGGATTAAATAATACGGACCAAAAAATAAGTTTTACTACAAAATATAAATGCTTCTATTTAGTTTGGTATGAAAGGCATCAGTATATACAACACGCGATAGAAAGAGAAAAAGAAATAAAGGGATGGGTAAGAGAGAAGAAAATTAAACTGATAGAAGAAGAAAATCCAAATTGGGAATTTCTGAACCAGTCAATAATGGACTGGCCACCTGAGAAATAAAATTCTTTGTCATCCTGAGCGATAGCGAAGGATCTAAGCGCGTTCTCATAAGCATTGTGGCGACCGATCTCTCTTATAATAGATGCTTCACTACGTTCAGCATGACAAACTTGTTTTAATTAGCAGCACCATTCAACATAGCTAATACCGGCTGATCAAGTATATCGGCGAATAAATGGGGGATAAGCCTGTGTTTTTGTATGGCTTGCAATTCCTCTTCATAAATAAAATAATCAACGCCTATGGCTTTTAGCAGGCCATCAGTCTTTAATTCGGCCTTGGTTTTATAGCAGCATATCTTGATCTTGCTGTAAAAGTGGTTTGTCCTTATCCTGCGCACTATCTTTTCCAGATCCTTGCTTATGTAGTTATAATCAAATACTATAAGGTTAGGGCTCAGTTCAAAAATAGAAGGAAAAATGCGGTCAAGGGCATGTATATGCCTAACATTCTCATAATCAGCTTGTAGGTGATTTGACGAATTTTCGGGGGAAACCAATAGTACTTTCTTAAAACGTGTACGGATCATGCTTAAGATTTTATCGGGAATATAAATATATATCGTAAAATTCAGATTGTCAAGTACTTATTTAATAAAAGTTAAACATTAAGTCCTTTTTAAAAGATAGTTGCAATAGGCGATAAAATAATTGTAAAAGGTAAATGTTGTAACGTGCTTTCTCTACGTAAACCGTTACAGTAATGTTTCATTTTCTTCAAAAAAAATCCACCGTAATAAGATTGCGGTGGATTTAACTTATAAGACTGTAAAAGATGCTACTTCACTATCTCGAACACGGCATCAACATTAAAACTTAGCTTAATTTTCTTAAAATCAATGTCTGATTCCGGGGCAACATCGGCTGTTGCAGCCTTAGCCATAAACATTACCTGCCTTGGCTGTGGAAAGTTGTTATTCTCAGCCACCGTAATATTCAACGCATCACCCAATTTATCTCCTATGCCATTTAGTAAATAGGTGGCCTTACTTTTGGCATCAAGTAGGGCTTTCAATTTCAACTCATTTTTAAGCTGGTCGATCTTTGAATAATCGTAACTGTCAATATTGGTGGCTTGTATGCCCTTGGGGTCAATCTTGCTCAATATTTGGTCGAACTTATTCAGGTCGCGGAATTTTATGCTGTATTGTTTGCTGGCTAAAAAATCTGGGGCTTTCTTTTTTTGGTAAGTATTATTCCAGGCCGATATATTGTTAATGGTAAAATCTTCTTTCACAATACCGGCATCCTTAACGGCATTTTCCAACTGCTGTTCCAATTGGTCGATGGTTACCTTTTTCTTACCATCCATATATTCCTGCAACGATATGGATACATTTATAATGTCGGGCGTTACTTCTTGTTCGGCAGTTCCGGTGATCTCGATCTTGCGCCGCATATCAACATTCTGTGCAAAAGTGGTATAGGTTAGTGTGACTAAAGCTATAAGGGTGATAATTTTTTTCATGATGTTTTATTTATAGTGTGTAGACAGTGTAAACGAATGTAAAGTTTAAATCGCTACAAAAATAAAGCTTCCATTTACAAATAATCGTGTAAGGCGACCTTAAACATGGCTATTAATTCAGGATCATTAAACTGGTAGTTATCCTCAATATCCAGAACCACAAGGTTTTTGCCGCTTATATCTTCGGGGAAAAGCTGTTTTAGTATTTGCAGGTGTTTGCGTTCCATCACAAAAATAATATCGGCCCATGCTATAAGTTTAAGGTTTACTTTTATACGAGCCTTGTTACTTGTGCCCGCCGAACGGGCATTATGCGTAGGATGATTTTTAAACAATAGTTCAGCCGTTGGGCTTCGCCATTGGTTTTTGCTACAAATAAAAAGGAGGTTGGACAAGCTTAATAAAAACCCAAAAGGTCGATCTTAAAGTCAAGCACCGAATTTGCCGGGATGGTCACACTCCCGCCTGTTTGCTCCACAGAGCCATAACCCAGGGCCGAAGGAATAATTAACCTTATCCTGCAGAAAGGCTGCGTGCCATCCGCAGTCATAAGAGGTATAGCTATCTGCCAGCCTTTAATAACGCTTGATAATGCGATTGTCGAACCGCTTCCAGTATCAAACACTGTCCCATTCAATAATTGGCCGGTGTAAGTTACCTTCACAGTGTCGGTTAACGTAGGGTGCGGCCCATTGTTAACAGTTTCAATTTTATAATATATCCCGGTTGATGGATCTTTGGTAACATCAATATGATTGGCAGCTATATAGGCTTTTATCTTATCATCATCAATTGTTGCTTGTTTTGGGGCGTTAAAGCTTGTTTTTTTACAGGCCGAAAACAAGATGATCAATAAACCGAATAGTAAAAATTGTTTCTTCATATAATTCTTTAACGCTATAACTGATTTTTATATTGAAAATTATAATTGCCGCTATTTTTTTATGCCAATGCGGTGTGCCAAGGTAGTTAAAAAAGCAGAAAGACTAAAGCTCAAAACAGAAAGCCACTTTAATGTTACAGAATAAGCAACTTTCTACTTTATGCTTTCACCTTTCAACTTATACCGTGGTATTTATTTTTAATTCGTTTAGTTGTGCTTCTGATATGGTTGATGGCGTATCGATCATCACATCGCGACCCGAGTTATTTTTAGGGAAGGCTATCACATCACGTATAGAATCCAGCCCTGCAAATATCGAGCACAGCCTATCGAACCCGAAAGCAATGCCACCATGCGGCGGTGCGCCATATTCAAAAGCATCCATTAAAAAGCCAAATTGCTTTTGTGCTTCTTCAGGCGAGAACCCTAAATGCTTGAACATTAGTGATTGCAAAGCCCTGTCGTGTATACGGATAGAACCGCCGCCAATTTCAGTACCATTTATCACCAGGTCATAAGCGTTGGCGCGTACTTCGCCTGGCTCGGTATCCAGCATGGCAATATCTTCCGGTTTAGGCGAGGTGAACGGGTGGTGCATGGCGTGGTAACGCCTTGTTTCTTCATCCCACTCTAACAGTGGGAAGTCAAGTACCCATAGCGGCGCAAAGTCGTTTTTATCGCGTAAGCCTAAACGGGTACCCATTTCAAGCCTTAACTCGTTCATTTGCTTGCGCACTTTTTGACTATGACCGGCGAGTATCAATATTAAGTCGCCCGCTTCAGCTCCAAATGCTGCTGCAAGGTTGGTCAGGTCATCCTCGCCATAAAACTTATCAACCGATGATTTCAATGTACCATCAGCGCCGTAACGGCAATAGATCAAGCCGGTAGCGCCAATTTGCGGACGTTTGAGCCATTCGGTCAGTTCATCAATTTGTTTGCGTGTGTATTCGGCGCAACCTTTGGCATTGATACCTACTATCAGTTCGGCATTATCAAATATGCCGAAGCCTTTGCCTTGCATTATTCCGTTCAATTCCACAAACTCCATCCCGAAACGGATATCGGGTTTGTCAGAACCATAAAGGCGCATGGCATCAGCATATTGCATACGCGGAAAAGTTGTCAGATCGATACCTTTCACTGTTTTAAACAGGTGGCGGGTCAATCCCTCAAAAATATTCAATATATCTTCCTGGGTGATGAAAGAAAGTTCGCAGTCTATCTGTGTAAATTCAGGCTGACGGTCGGCCCTCAAATCCTCATCCCTAAAACATTTCACTATCTGGAAATAACGGTCGAACCCGCTTACCATCAGCAATTGCTTAAATGTTTGCGGTGACTGCGGCAGGGCGTAAAACTCGCCCGGGTTCATGCGGCTTGGTACTACGAAGTCGCGCGCACCTTCGGGGGTGGATTTTATCAATACGGGTGTTTCCACTTCAATAAAATCACGGCCATCTAAATATTTACGCACTTCCTGGGCCATTTTGTGACGCAGCATCAGGTTGTTACGTATCGGGTTACGGCGCAAATCCAGGTAACGATATTTGGCGCGAAGTTCTTCGCCGCCATCGGTTTCGTCTTCGATCATAAACGGCGGTATTTTTGCCGCGTTCAGTATTTCAATGTCAGTAACAGCAATTTCAATTTCGCCGGTAGGCATTTTGAGGTTTTTGCTGGTACGCTCAATCACGTTGCCAGTAACTTTTATTACAAACTCACGGCCAAGGCTTTTGCCTTTTTCACGCAGGGCCTCGTCATTATCAGTATTTAAAACTAATTGAGTAAGGCCGTAGCGGTCGCGCACATCAATAAAGGTAGTGCCGCCCAGATCGCGCGATTTTTGAACCCATCCGCATAAGGTAACGGTTTCGCCTAAATTACTGATGTTTAATTCGCCGCAAGTGTGTGTCCGTAGCATAGTACTGTTTTATAAAGTTTGCAAAAGTAGGTTTTTTAGCCGAAAGCTGAAAGTAAAAGGCTTAAAGAGGTGAGGCTGAAATGAACCGCTAAATTAATGAAAAGATATTTGCAAAAGCACGTTGATATATTTTGTAAGTATGAGGCTTTTTCCATAGTGATAGGTTTTAAACCCACATTATAAATTGATTAGTTTTCAACATTTAACACGTATTTAATTTAAAGGCAATATATTGTGGCCAATAAATGGGTAAACGACTATTCCCCCTTATTGCCGTTTTATTTTTGGCTACAACTGTAGCTAACGCTGCGCCTGCGCGCAAACATCGCCGGATCAGGCATCATCACCATAAAAGAGAGCACAAGGAATTTACCGCAGAAACTTACCTCCCTGTTGATCTTAACACCGATAATATATCTGCCGACAGTGTTATTGATTTTGCCCAAACTTTAATTGGAACACGTTACCGCGCGGCATCGTCAAACCCCAATTATGGCTTTGATTGTTCGGGTTTTGTAAGCTATGTTTTCAAAAGTTTTGATGTGAAGGTTCCGCGTTCATCCGAAGAATTCTACAATGCCGGCGAAAGAATTAGTATGGATGAAGCCAAACCCGGCGATGTAATATTATTTACCGGCACCCGCAGCCATCATCCGCATAGCATAGGCCATGTTGGTATTGTATTCAGTAATGATGGTGATGGATTAAAATTTATTCATTCCACATCAGGCAAAGAACACGGCGTTACCATAACTGCTATGGACGATACCTATCGCCGCCGTTTTGTGCAGGTAGTGCGTTTGTTGAAGCAAAATGATAGTAGCGTATTGGCAAGCCAGTGATTACAATTTGAATTTTTTGGGATCTCTTCTCGTATCCCAAATAGTCAAAATTTCAATGTCGTTATCTCCAATATTATAGTATATCAGGTAATTAGTTACGATAATGACTCTTACGGATGGAAATTCAGTGGTTTTGCCTAACTCGGGATTTTTAGCTACGAGTTTAATATTGCTTGCAAATACTCATATAACTTTTTGCTATAAACTTTAGACTTATTCCTATTCGACCAATATTCTAAAATTTCAAGCCTGTCTAATAATGCTCTTGGGGTCCAGCTTATTTTTTTAGCCATTCCTCAATTTGTCTGTGTGCTTCTTGGTCAGAAATGCATTGACCATTTTTTATTTGTTCCAAGCCCTCTTTTACAGCATCAATTTCCCCTTGGCTCATTGCATGAATATATTCCGGATTGTGTTCAAATTCAATAATATCAGCAATATGCTCCAACAACTGCTCGTCATCGGTGTTATTGATTTTTTTTATCAGCTTTTCCTTTAATTCAATAACTGTCATTGCCGTTTTCCTTTTTTCAAATTTACTCATAATAATATAAATCCGAAATCGAACATGCGAAATCCAAAATTAAATACCATCTTTGCCGCATAATTCTCAAGGGGTGCCTTGCTTTGAGCGATCAAACTGAAAGACGGGCTGAGATCAAACCCATTGTTGTGAGTTAATCCAAATGTAGAGGCGCAATACTTTGCGTCTTAAAGCATACGGACTGAGACACAAAGTATTGTGTCTCTACAATTCACATCATACACCTGATCCGGGTAATGCCGGCGTAGGGAGAGGTAAAAAGTTAAGTGTACCGCATGTTCAACCCTGGTGTGCGGATGGTTTAACAAAGTTTTATTTATTCACATTTTGAAAAATTTATTCGCGGCGTTATTCGCCCTGCTGCTGCCTGTCCTGGCATCGGCCCAATTCTCCGTTTCCGGTAAAATTACCGATCAGCAAACCGGCCTGCCATTATCAGGTGCTACGGTAAGCATTTCCAAATTAAAGCTGGTGACCAGCACAGCAAATGATGGTAAATATGCCTTTACTAATGTTAAAGCGGGCAATTACATTCTAAAAGTTACTTATATAGGTTACCAGGTAATTACTAAGAACTTTGAATTAAAAGGCGATTTGAATATCGACCTTTCCTTAATCCCAACAGCCATTGTAAACGATGAAGTTACAGTAAGTGCCACGCGCGCGGCCAAAAACTCACCTACGGCTTATACTAATTTGAATAGACAGGATATTCAGAAAAATAATCTCGGCCAGGATCTGCCCTTCCTGCTTAATCAAACGCCATCTGTAGTTGTTACTTCTGATGCCGGGGCCGGCGTAGGCTATACAGGTATTCATATTCGTGGTTCGGACGCTACCCGCATAAACGTTACCATAAATGGCATCCCTTATAATGATTCAGAGGAGCAAGGTGTATATTTTGTCGACCTGCCTGATTTTTCTTCATCAGTCGATAATATCCAGATACAGCGTGGTGTAGGTACATCAACCAATGGCGCGGGAGCTTTTGGCGCCAGTATCAATATACAAACCACTACCCGGCGGGATACTTCTTATCTGGAATTGAACAATTCCGCAGGCTCTTATGGTACGGTAAAGAACACGCTCAACTTTGGTACTGGTTTGCTTGGTGGCCATTTTAGTTTTGATGGAAGGTTGTCGCGCATTGTTTCTGATGGTTATATCGATAGGGCTTCATCAAACCTGAAATCGTATTTTTTAAGTGGCGCTTATTATGGTAAAAATACGCTGATAAGGTTTAACCAATTTTCAGGTACAGAGCATACTTACCAGGCCTGGGATGGTGTGCCGCAAGATAGCCTGAAAACAAACCGTACTTATAACGAACTGGGATTGGAATCGAATGGCACGTTCTACAATAATCAAACCGATAATTATACCCAGGACCATTACCAATTACTCATCGACCAAAAAATATCCGATAAAATATCATTTAACGGTGCGTTGCACTATACCCATGGTTATGGATATTATGAAGAATACCGCGACAGCGATTATGTACAGGATTATGGCCTAACCCCGGTTGTGCTTAATGGCGATACCATTAACAAAACCGACCTTACCCGCCGCTTATGGCTTAATAATAAATTTTATGGGCTTACCTACAACTTTAAATATAAACCGCAAAATAACCTGAATATCAATTTGGGCGGGGCATATAATGAGTTCCGTGGCGCACACTACGATAATATTGAGTGGACACAATTACCTACCGGCATTACGCCCGACTATCAGTATACACGTAATGATGCCTTCAAAACCGACTTCAATATTTATGGTAAAGCCGACTATGCTATAGGTAAAACAACTTTATACGTCGATATGCAATACCGACATATTTCCTATTCGTTTTTAGGTTATAATGACCAGCTGCAAAATGTGCAGCAACAAGTTTGGCTTAACTTTTTTAACCCAAAGGCAGGCATATCGTACCAGATAGATGCGAAGAATAATATTTACGCTTCGTTCGCAGTGGGCAATCACGAACCAGATCGAGATGATTACACGCAATCGACCCCGGCAAGCCGCCCATTACCCGAAAATTTGAAAGATTGGGAACTCGGCTACCGCACCAGCCAGGATATTTTTACCGGTGGCATTAACGCGTTTTATATGCTGTACAAAAACCAGTTGGTACTAACAGGTCAGCTAAATGATGTGGGCGACCAAAACCGCAGCAATGTGAAAGACAGTTACCGCAGTGGTTTGGAGTTTGACGGAAAACTAAAAGTCACTAACCAGTTAAGTTGGGCTGCAACCGCATCATTAAGTGCAAATAAGGTGAAGAATTTTAACCAGTATTTGATAAACTATGATGATAATACAATTGTAGACCAGCAATACAAAAAAACAGATATAGCCTTCTCGCCCGACCTGGTTTGTTCAAGCGAGATCAGTTACCGCCCAATTGAGGGTGGCGAAATTGCTTTCATCAGCAAATATGTGAGCCGGCAGTATTTGGATAATACGTCTACCTTAAGTCGTTCTATCGATCCCTATTTTGTTAACGGTTTGCGGTTAAATTATAATTTCAACCTGAAATCAGTTAAAAACATCGGTATTACGTTTTTGATCAATAATATTTTCAGCGAAAAATATAATGCAAACGGTGCTACCTATCCTGATATTGAAGGCGGCCAGGTGTTGAATTACAACTACTTTTTCCCGCAGGCGCCTGTTAACTTTCTGGCAGGTTTAAGTTTGAAATTCTAATTCACATCTCTTGTCATCCTGAGCGTAGCGAAGGATCTATCCGCGTTCTGTGCCATGCGCTTGGTACATCGTTCGCTTAAATAATAGATCCTTTGCTGTCGCTCAGGATGACAAGTGTTGAACATACGTGGCTTAATGTTACCCCAGTTTAATATAAAATTTACATTAAATTTTTATAACATTAGCATATTTGCGTACTCAATAGCCCCAAATGAAAATTAAACATCTGCCGCTCGTAGTCCTTGCTTTTTCAATCATAACAGCATCGGCCCAAGTAAAAAAGAAAGTATTTAAAACCGCAACTACACCCGTAACCGAAGCATCAACTGAAATACCCCGCCCGAAACTGGTAGTGGCTATAGTTGTTGATCAGATGCGATGGGATTACCTGTACCGCTTTTACGCCCGTTATCAAAACAATGGCTTTAAGCGCTTATTGAACGAAGGCTTTAGCTGCGAGAATACACAGGTGGATTATATCCCCACCTTTACCGGGCCCGGCCATAGCTGTATCTATACCGGTTCCGTACCGGCTATTCATGGCATAGCGGGGAATGATTTTATAATGCAGGCAACAGGCAAATCCATGTATTGCGCCGAAGATCCCAGCGTACAAACAGTAGGCAGTACTTCAAAGGCCGGACAAATGTCGCCCAGGAATTTACTGGTTACTACCGTTACCGATGAGTTAAGGCTGGCTACCAATTTCAGGGCGAAAGTTATAGGTATAGCCTTGAAGGATAGGGGTGGAATATTACCCGCAGGCCATACCGCCAATGCCGCTTATTGGTTTGATGATAAAAGCGGTAACTGGATTACCAGTACTTACTATATGAAAGAACTGCCGCAATGGGCAAAGGATTTTAACGACCAGAAACTGCCCGAAACCTATTTAAAGCTGGATTGGAACACTTTGTATCCTATTGACACCTACCTACAAAGCACCGCAGATAACAGTAAATACGAAGGCAAGTTTAAAGGTACCGACGCGCCGACATTACCCGTTAAAACATCGGCGTTGTACAAATCTGCAGGCTTGGGTTTGATACGCTCTACGCCATATGGCAATACCTTTACGCTGGATATGGCCGTTGCAGCCATTAATGGCGAGCAATTGGGCCAGCATGATGTAACCGACTTTTTAGCTTTGAGCTTGTCATCGCCCGATTATATCGGCCACCAGTTTGGTATTAATGCGGTGGAGATTGAGGACACCTATCTGCGCCTTGACCGCGATATTGCCAACTTCCTAACTTACCTTGACGCCAAAATAGGTAAGGGCAATTATACCGTATTCCTTACTGCCGATCATGGCGCGGCGCATAATACCGCCTTTTTAAAAGACCACGGCATCCCTGCTGATGTTTGGGATGATAAGAACGAGTTAGGAAAAATGAATGCTATGTTGCAGACTAAATATAAGGTTGATTCGCTTATTATTGGTTTAGATAACTACCAGGTGAATTTAAATTATCGCGTCATTAATTACCTGCACCTGGATGAAGAAACCATAAAAACGGATTGTATTAATTACCTGCAAAAGTTGCCTTACGTTATGTTTGCGGTAGATATGAAAAAGGCTGAACGTGCTGCTATCCCCGCAGCACTACGCACACGCATAGTGAATGGTTACAATATAAAAAACAGCGGTGCCATACAGATCATTTTAAACCCCGGATGGTTTACCGGGCATGGTTCAGGCGATAGCGGCCCTACCGGCACTACGCATGGCACCTGGAATCCGTATGATAACCATATACCATTAGTGTTTATGGGCTGGGGCATCAACCACGGCAGCGCCACCCGCGAAACACACATGACCGACATTGCGCCAACCATCGCCGCCCTATTGCACATACAGGCGCCAAACGGCAGTATTGGTACGCCGATAAGTGAGGTAATAACCCCACCCAAACCCTCCCCGGTAGGGAGGGCTTCAAAAGAAATAAATAATTAGATTTTAAAAGTCTCCCCTACCGGGGGAGATTATTCACAAGATATTTAAATTTAAGCGGAGCTCATGAGGGCTTTGCCGTTTAGAGGGGGCTGACTATGAAAAAATACATATCCAAATTCCACTACCTAACCCAGGACCTGCCAAACCGCAGTCATGTGGAGCAGGCGGCAATTGCCTGCGAAGCAGGCGCTAACTGGCTGCAATACCGCTGTTTAACCAAATCCGATGACGAACTGATCGACGAGATAAACCAAATTGCCGATATATGCGATGAATGGGGGATGACACTAATTATCACCAATCATTACCATTTACTGAGCGAGGTGGATGCACAGGGCGTACATATTGAAGATTTCGATGCCGACTTTGCTGCTATCCGCAAGCATATTGGCGAAGACAAAACGTTGGGCGGCTCAGCTACTAACATCGAGGCCTTATTAAAGGTGCAGAGTACCGGAGTTGTTGATTATTGCGGTTACGGCCCATTTGCATATACCGATACCAAACCCAATAACAGCCCATTACTCGGTTATGAAGGCTATCGCGAACTACAGAAATATTCAATCGAGATACCTGCAATTGCCGTGGGCGGCATACAGCTAACAGATGTGGAAAACCTGCTGCAAACGGGGGTGTATGGTATGGCAGTATCGGCAGCGGTAAATAAGGCAATTGACCCCGGCAGGGCGATTAAAGAATTTTACCGGAAGATATATTAACCAACATGTTTTTAGTTGCTGTCTCATTTAATGAAATGAGACACTTTGATACACCTGTTTAAACATCTCTCAAAAAAGCTCAAAACACGTCAAAATAAGCGGTTTTTAGACCCTAAAAGCCCGGAAATTGGCATTTTCTAACCTCAAAAACACGTAAAAAACATCATTTTTCGCCCAAAAAATGGTTGAAATTGGCCTTTTTTAGATTGTTTTGGGTGAAAAAAGCCTTCTATTTAACCCCTTTTTCAACTATTTTGTCTCACTTTGAGACAGTGGTTTTTCCTTGCGCTCGTTTGCAACGAGTGCTTAAAATGGGTTGGCGATTGCATCGCCATAAAATGCGATCGCTGATCCCATACTGGCGCAAGCCCTGTGCGGCTGCACAGCGAAGGCTTGTCTTGTGCCTGTCTGTATCCAAAAAACTTTACGTCCGCATTAAAATCTAAAGCCTAAATTTGCATCGCCAACCAGTAATAATATGAGAGTAGCCATAAACGGATTCGGAAGAATAGGACGGGTTTTTTTAAGGAATGTATTAGCCAAACCCAATATACAGGTAGTAGCTATCAACGATCTTACCGACACCCGCACCCTCGCCCACCTGTTTAAATACGATTCGGTACACCGCGGCTTTAAAGGCACAGTTACGGCTGATGACAGGCACCTCTATGTCAATAACCAGCAAATAAAGGTATTCTCCGAACGCGATCCCTCGCAGCTTCCCTGGAAAGAATTAAACATCGACCTGGTCATCGAATCAACCGGTAAATTCATTACCCGGCAGGGTGCGGAGCAGCACTTATCGGCAGGCGCCAAACAGGTAATCATATCAGCGCCCCCGGCAGATAAAAGCATCCCCACGGTAGTTTTAGGCGTTAATGACGATGTAGCCGATCTGCGTTCGCCCATATTATCAAATGCCTCATGCACCACCAATAATGTAGCCGTAATGGTAAAAATACTGGATGATAACTGGGGGATAATCGATGGCTACATCACCACCGTCCATTCCATGACAGGCGACCAAAACCTGCACGACGCTCCGCATAAGGATTTGCGCCGTGCAAGGGCAGCATCTGGTTCCATTATCCCCACCAGTACCGGCGCGGCCAAAGCTATAACCAGCATCTTCCCGCACCTAAACGGAAAATTGGGTGGGGCGGGCATACGCGTTCCTGTACTTAACGGCTCTTTGACCGATTTTACCTGCAGCCTTAAAAAATTGCCCACCGTTCAGGAAATAAATGCCGCCTTTAAGCAAGCTGCCGATGGCCCGATGAAGAACATTCTAGAATATACCGAAGACCCCATAGTTTCCACCGATATACTCGATAACCCGCATAGCTGCATTTTCGATGCGTTGCTTACATCAGTAGTAGGCGGCCTGGTAAAAGTAGTGGGCTGGTACGACAACGAAATGGGCTACTCCAGTCGCCTCGTCGATTTGGCCGATAAGATCAGCAAACTATAAATGAAACAACTTCAAATGTTATTTTCATCTATAAACTAAAGTGCCACCCAAGGTGACACGATTAAATTAAATGTTTTAACCCTCTTTCCGCCGCAGGCGAAGAGAGGGTCGACCAGCATAGCGCAGTCGGGGTGAGTAAAACCGCTGGCAGGTAAACGCCACTTCCCCGTTTAGTATCATGAAGATGCCTGCATTATATTCACTTAATTCTGCTATTTTTTAAAATACTTGATCACCGCGCTCATAGTAGTAGTAGGGTAAGTTTTTGTAAAATAAACGTAGGATGAAAAACTTATTGTCTCGGTCTTTAGTTTGTACAGCGAATCTTGTTTGGCAATAGCTGCTTCGTTGGTGGCAAAATCTTCTGTAAAGGTAAACTGGCGGTTAACGCTTATTTTTTTCATCGCTATGTTGTTTACCGTAGTATCCGTTACAGTTTTGTCCTTCACGTTGTTCAAATTATCATCAACCCAGTCAAAATTAACATCGCCAACTTCGTTAATGGTGGTGTAATCCAGTTTTGCCAGCGATGATTTGCTGAAATCTTCTGTCAGGTGCAGGGCATACGAAAGCGTATAGCCATTATTGGGTATAAGCACATCCACATCTTCATAATATACCATAGTTAACTTGGCATCCGCAACACTCGTTACTACAAGCTGAAAGGGTGCGCTGAAAGTAATTTGGTGTATAAAAGCATCAGTATCGATAGGGGCGCTGGGTAGAGGATTGTTTATTTTGGTAATGCTTTTTGTTGCCGATGGGTTTACATCGTTAGATTTTTTACAGGAGCTTAGAACGAAAAATACAAACAGGATCGGTAGTAAATATTTCATATAATGTATAATAGAATTTAACCGTATCGTACAATACTTATGCAAAAGTTAAATTGTAACAAAAAAGGTACATATTCAGTTGAAAATTCATTTGTTTTAACTATCGCGATACATAAAAATTGATAATTAGTTAATAAAAGCGTTCGGTGGGGATTTATTATACTTGCAGATAGTTTAACAAATACCCCGATTTGGGGAAATTACACCTGTTTTAGTTTGATAAAAATCATTACTTCTGAAGATATACTGGCCATTCGCAACGAAGTTTTGCGCGAAGGCAGGCTTGCATTGGATGAATGCCGTTTCCCTACCGATGATATTGCCGGGGCGTTCCATTTAGGTTATTATGCCGGCGATGAATTGGCTTGTGTTGCTTCGTTCTTCCCTCAAAATTATGCTGAATATATAGACAACGGTTACCAGTTGCGTGGTATGGCGACCGTAGCGCAACACCGTGGTAAAGGGTTTGGTACATTGGTGGTGAATTTTGCCATTGTTTACCTGCAAGGCCAAAAGGCTAATTATTTATGGTGCAATGCCCGCAAAGCGGCACTTAAATTTTATCACGATAATGGGTTCGAGGTTATCTCTCCCGAATTTGAAGTGCCCGGTATCGGCCCGCATTACGTCATGTACCTCAAAATTAATTAGCACGGACTTCACAGATTAAACAAATGCACCGAATAAAATGTTAACCCCGTAATAATTCGCGTAATTCGATAAATTCGTGCAATTAGTGTTGAGTTTTTAGAATTAAAATGCTGATTTTGCGCCGATTTATATCAAACACTGAATAAACTATATGAAAACCATAGATCAAATTAATTTCGCAGGTAAAAGGGCCCTCATCAGGGTTGATTTTAATGTCCCGTTAGATAAGGATTACAACATTACCGACGATAACCGCATGACGGCCGCTTTGCCAACCATTAAAAAGATTTTGAATGATGGCGGCGCGGTTATATTAATGTCGCACCTGGGCAGGCCAAAAGGCGGCCCCGAAGAAAAATATTCATTAAAGCACGTTGTTCCGCACCTGTCCGATCTGTTGGGCCAGGAAGTTGAATTTGCCGATGATTGTATTGGCGCCCAGGCTATTGAAAAATCAAAGAAACTGGCCAAAGGCGAAGTGTTATTATTGGAGAACCTTCGTTTTTATAAGGAAGAAGAAAAAGGTGATGTGGAATTCGCTAAAAAATTATCTGCTCTTGGCGATGTATATGTAAATGACGCTTTTGGCACAGCCCATCGCGCTCATGCCTCAACAGCGGTTATTGCGCAGTTTTTCCCCGATGCCAAATACTTCGGCTACCTGATGGCAGGCGAGCTTGCCAATGCCGAAAAAGTATTGAATGGTGCCGCCAAACCATTTACCGCGATAATGGGTGGTTCAAAAGTTTCGGATAAAATAGAACTGATAGAAAAACTGCTGGATAAAGTGGATAACCTGATAATTGGTGGTGGCATGGCCTATACTTTTGCCAAAGCCGATGGTGGTAATATCGGTACTTCGCTGTTAGAAGCCGATAAATTGGATCTTGCATTAAACATCAGGAAGAAAGCGAAAGAGAAAGGTGTTAACCTGTTACTACCTGTTGACAATATTACCGCCGACGCCTTTGCCGAAGACGCGAATACCGGGATTGCTAAAACCGGCGAGATACCGGACGGTTGGATGGGCCTGGATATTGGCCCCGAAACAGTTAAACTGTTCAGCAAAGTAGTTGAAGGGTCAAAAACCATTTTATGGAACGGCCCGATGGGCGTTTTTGAAATGGACAAATTTATGGGCGGTACCAAAGCTATTGCCGACGCGGTTGCAAAAGCCACCGACAACGGCGCGTTCTCGCTCATCGGCGGCGGTGATTCGGCAGCAGCAGTTGCCAAATTCGGCATGACCGACGAGGTAAGCTACGTATCAACCGGCGGTGGTGCATTGCTTGAATACATGGAAGGCAAAGAATTGCCCGGCGTAAAAGCGATAAACGAATAAATAAAAAGTAAAACCATTGCTGCCGCGAGTTTAACCCGCATAAGCGGGTTAAACTCGTGGTGCAGCATGTGTTAAGCTTCCAGCTTAACCATAATTTAGTTGTCCGTAGATTATGTCTACGGACAACTATGCAAGTGATCTGCGACCACCCGTTCCCCTGGCATAATTAACCCGCTATCCTGTCCCGATCACACCCGCAATGGTATCGGCTATCTGCTGATATTTGTTATAAATAAAAACGATAGCTATGAGAAAACTGAAATTACAGATGCACATTACCCTTGATGGTTTTGTAGCCGGGCCAAACGGCGAAGGCGACTGGGTGTTTATTGGCGAACAGGACCCGGCCGGTATTCAAAATGTGATAGAGCTTGCCGACACTTGCGACACGATCCTGCTTGGCCGCAAAATGACAAAGGATTTTATCCCCTACTGGGAAAAAATGGTCGACGATCAGCCTGAAGGTACAGAATTAACTTTGGCCGACCGAATGGTAAATATGCGCAAGATAGTTTTCAGTCGCACACAAACAAGCATTAAAGGCCGTAACCTGGAGGTAGAAAACAGCGACCTGGTTACCGCCGTACTGGCATTGAAAAACCAACCTGGCAAGGATATTATAGTATACGGCGGCGCCAACTTTGTAAGCTCGCTCATTAGCCACAACCTTATTGATGAATATTATTTGATCAGTAACCCCATTTCGCTGGGAAGCGGGCTTTCCATTTTTACAGAGCGAAAACTGCTGAAATTAGTAGATACCATCATCTACAAAAGTGGTAAAATACGCAATAAATACCTGCCGGTATAGACGCGTAGCCTGTATGTTGATTGATTTTAATTCCCTCCCCTGGGAGGGGTGTGTAGGCTGTGAAGTGGCAGGGAGGGGTTTGTACGTCTTAAACTTCTACTCTAAACTTTCTCCTTCTACTGGCAAAATAGTGTCAGTACTTTTTCCATTGCATTTCCGTAAATTAGCAGGTATCATTAGCTTTTTGCTTTTATTCGCTACATTTACCTTTCAAACTGATCTCAATGAAAATATTAATGCTCCCGGCGTTATGCATCCTGCTTTTAGCTAATTTTTCAAACGCACAAACCGTTAATTCGCCCAACGATGCGGCTTATATAAGGGATAACTATACCAAATATGAATACCAGATACCCATGCGCGATGGCAAAAAGCTGTTCACATCGGTTTATGTGCCAAAGGACCAGACCAAAAAATATCCTTTTTTAATGGACCGCACACCATACAGCGTGGAGCCTTACGGTGTGGAGAAGTATAAAACCGCATTAGGGCCATCGCCCTTATTTTTACACGATGGCTATATTTTTGTTTACCAGGACGTACGCGGCCGCTGGATGAGCGAAGGCATATACCGCGAAATGACCCCTGAACTGGAACAGCACAAAACCAACAAGGATGTAGACGAAGGAACCGATACCTATGATACCATCGACTGGCTGCTGAAAAACATACCTGATAACAATGGTAAAGTAGGGGTATGGGGAATCTCATATCCCGGGTTCTATACCACAACAGCACTGTTGAGCCGTCACCCGGCACTTGTTGCAGCATCGCCGCAGGCGCCTATTGCCGATCTGTACCGTGATGATGCCTTCCATAATGGCGCATTTATGCTGGTGGGCAACTTTGGTTTTTACCCGTTCTTTACCAACCGGCAGGATGATAAACCCACCCAGCGCCGCGGCGGCAGCGTAGAATACGGAACACCCGATGGGTATAAATTTTATATGGATATGGGCACTATGCGGGGCAGTAATACTAAATATTTTAAAGATACCATCCGCCTGTGGAACGAAATGATGGATCACCCCAATTACGACCAGCACTGGAAAGACCGCAACGTATTAACACACCTGCACGACATTAAAACCGCCGTATTGGTTACTGGTGGCTGGTATGATGCAGAAGATTTATATGGTGCTATAAATACCTATAAAACACTGGTAAAGGATAACCCCGCTTCGCACATATATTTTGCTATGGGCCCTTGGGTACATGGCGGTTGGGCACGTGGTTTAGGCGACCATTTGGGCGATGTTGGATTTGGCGCCACAACAGCATCATTTTATCGTGAGAAAATAGAGTTTGCCTTTTTTAGTCATTATTTAAAAGGTACCGATACCGACATCCCCAAAGTATCAACCTTTGAAACCGGCACTAACCAATGGAAAAATTACAGCATGTGGCCGCCAAAACAAGCCGAAGATAAAAACCTGTATTTCCTGCCGGGAGGTAAGCTATCCTTCACCCCGCCAACCGGCAATGGCGATAGCAACGATGCCTTTATATCCGACCCAAACAAGCCCGTGCCATTTATTGACGATATCACACTTGATATGAAACGCGAATACATGACCGCTGACCAGCGCTTTGCATCGCGCCGCCCGGATGTGCTGACCTACCAAACCGATGTACTCGACCATGATGTAACCCTTGCCGGTAACATCTGGGCCAACCTCAAAGTATCCACCACCGGCACAGATGCCGACTGGGTAGTAAAAGTAATGGATGTTTACCCCGACAGCGCCCGGAACAATAAGTTTACCGATAAAAACACCTTCATGTCGGGCTATGAGCAAATGGTACGCAGCGAAGCCATGCGCGGCAAGTTCCGCAATAGTTTTGAAAAGCCGGTGCCATTCGTACCCAACCAGGTAAGCCCCGTAAACTTTGAGCTGCAGGATGTGCTGCACACCTTTAAAAAGGGCCACCGCATTATGGTGCAGGTACAAAGCACCTGGTTCCCGCTCATCGACCGCAATCCCCAGGTATTTGAAAACATTATGCAGGCCAAACCCGGCGACTTTAAAAAAGCTACTAATAAGGTGTACACTTCAAAAGCGCATCCGAGTTATTTAAAAGTGAGGGTGATGTAAGTTAACTTTCCAATAATCTGTAGCATAGTGATTTAACCCTGCGTAATAGCTAAAAATCCGGTATCGGCTTGCCCCTTAAGTGGTGTTTAATTTATATTCATCCTTTTTAGCTATGAAAAAGATAATCCCAGTTTTGCTGATCATGGTTCTATTTTCAGCTTGCGTAAAAAATCAGAAAAAAACTCCCTGTAATACCCAGGTGTGTACAGATATTTTCGCCTATATAACTGTAAAAATAGTAGATAAGAATAATCAACCGACCGTAGTATCAGACTACAAAGTGCTTGATCTTCGTACAAATATGGCAATAAAAACTACACCCTTGCCATTAGCAGCCGGTACCTATTTGGTAGCTGATGATAGCGATTTAAAGCAATTATCAGCCGAAGGGGAGAGTCTGCAGGTTACCGCGACTGACTCTGTCGAAACCAAAAAAACGATCTTCAAAGTTTCAGGTGGCATATGTGCTTGTCATGTCACAAAAATAGCCGGGCCCGACACCATTAAATTTAATTAGGGTCATATGCTGCCGCGAGTTTAGCGCAGCATAACTCGTGGTATAGCATGCATTAAGCTTCCAGCTTAACCAACCTATTCCAATACCACGGTCTTATTCTTATAAATAAACACCCTATCGTCAAACACCATACGCAAAGCCTTCGCGAGCACAGCCGTTTCAATTTCCTTACCCGCGCGTATCATATCGGCAGTAGTAAGTGAATGGTTAGCCGGGATGATCTGCTGCGCGATGATGGGCCCTTCGTCCAGCTCATCCGTAACAAAATGTGCCGTAGCGCCAATCAGCTTCACCCCGCGCTCATAAGCCTGGCGATAAGGGTTGGCACCCGCAAATGCCGGTAAAAAGGAGTGGTGTATGTTGATGATCTTATTCCTGAACCGCTGCACAAACCCCGGCGAGATAACCCGCATAAACTTAGCCAGTACAATATAATCGTGCTCATAATCCGCTATGAGCTCTAATACCTTCTTTTCGGCTTCCGCGGTAACATCATAAGGCACATGGTAAAAAGGTATGCCGAAGCGCTGGCAAATATCGCCAAGCGTGTCATGATTACCGATAACGCATTGCACATTGGCGCCAAGGGTTTTAAAATGATTGCGCACCAGTATATCTGCAAGGCAATGGTATTCTTTGGTTACCATTACTATCGCTCTTTTTTCGGGGTTGGGGTTTATCTTTATCGAAGCATCAGGAGGTAGCAAGTCGGCCAACTGCTGTTCCAACCCTTCGGTGTTTGCATCATTATTTACTTCAAGGCGCATAAAAAAAAGGTTCTCTATTTTGTCAACGTGCTCCTGCATAGCCACAATATTATAGCCTTCAGTAGCTAATAGGCCCGATATTTTGGCGACCAGGCCCACCTGGTCGGTACATTGTATGGCGATAATCATACAGTAAATAAAGCAAAAAAATTTGCCACATTTCAGCCCGGCTAAACAAAAACCATCCAACTGTAGTTAAATAGCTATGGAAAAACTGGTAAGCGTATTCAAAAGCCTGCATTTTGCCGAGATTGTACTCATGCTGTCGGTATTTGTTGGCCTACTGGTGCATTTCGTTTTTGGTTATCAGCCTATATTCTTTTTGCTGCTGTTCAGCTTCGCGCTGGCGTTTGTATATTTTCCCTTTGGTTTCTATTTTATCAAAAGTCCATCCGAAAACTATAGCAACAGCATTTCCATTATATTGGGCTTTATATATGCTTTAGGTGTTTTAACCGTGTTGCTGGGCGCGGTAAACATAGATAGCTACCGTTACCCCATGGTAGTTGATTTCCTTATCCTCGGTGCTTTAGTTGTGTATTTGCTTTTCCAGCTCAGGCGCGATAGGTATCCCAATACTTATATCAATACCCAATTACTAAGGGTGGTTTATCTGGTTCTCATCAGTCTGATAGTTCTGATATAATATGGCCGAGCTACCCATTCGGACAGCATTCTAATAATTCTTAATTCTGATTCAGACAATCCTTCCTGTTTAAATGTTTAAAACAATAATTTAGCCTGCAGTTAATATTGCCGATACTTGCAGAGCTTTAAAATGGCAGATTAAATGGTAATCAATTTACAGAATATCATCATCCATAATATAAGGCAGCAGCAATCATCACATCAAACTAAAGTGCTTATTTAAAATACGATATAAAAAACTTATTCGGCACTCGCCGGATATTTGCTGTAAAACAGGCCGTATTTGGCCCTTAAAAATGTTGAAAACTTTTTGGGGTCACAAAGTGGTAAAAAGTGGTAAAAGTACTTTACTTTTACTGTACTAAAATTACCATAGCCGAATAATGTCCTTTTTAACCGGAGAATTTGAGTGTAAACTGGATCCTAAATCAAGGATGATGGTTCCCTCTGGCCTCAAGAAAAAGCTTCCTGAGATAGAGACGGAAGGCTTTTTCCTTACCCGGGGCTTTGGCGAAAAGAAGCATTTGGTAATTTATACCATTAAGCAATGGGAGAAAAAATTAGAAGAGCTGAGCCTGCTTAATGAATACGAAGAAGATAACATTAAGGTAATACGCTACCTCACCCGTGGCGCCACCGAGCTAAAACCCGATGCTGCGGGCCGTGTATTGCTGCCAAAATTCTTACTGGACTACGCCGGCATAAAAAGCGATGTGGTGCTTTCGCTGCTCATCAACAAAATTGAGGTTTGGGATGCGAATACCCATAGGTCGTTATTGGATGAGGAACTGGATAACTACGCGCCGCTGATTCAAAAAGTGTTAGGCAATAAAGCAGGGAGGAGCGATGGATAATACTTACCATACCCCCGTAATGCTAAAGGAGTGTATCGAAGGACTTAATATCCGCCCTTATGGTACTTATGTTGATGTTACTTTTGGCGGCGGTGGCCATTCGCGCGAAATATTGAAGCATTTGGGTGAAGATGGCAAGTTGCTCGCGTTCGACCAGGATGCTGACGCGCAGCAAAATGTAATTGATGACAGTCGGTTTATTTTCATCGACCAGAATTTCCGCTACCTGAAAAATTTCACCCGTTTGCACAATGCTATCCCGGTGGATGGCATATTGGCCGATCTGGGTGTTTCATCATACCAGTTCGACCAGGCCGAGCGCGGGTTTTCCATTCGCTTTGATGCTGAGTTGGATATGCGCATGAACCGTGCATCGGGCATCAGCGCCAAGGATGTGGTGAATACATATAGTGAAGCCGATCTGCACCGCATCTTCGGCATTTATGGCGAGATACAAAATGCCAAATCGCTGGCAAATACCATTGTAGTGGCAAGATTGACCGCGCCGATAGTAACCGTTGCCGATCTGAAGAATGTAATATCGGCACGCATCCCGAAAGGAAAAGAAAATAAATACCTGGCGCAGGTTTTCCAGGCGCTGCGTATTGAGGTAAACCAGGAGCTGGAAGCATTGAAGGATTTTTTGGTGCAATCTGCCGAGGTTCTGGTATCAGGCGGCAGGCTGGTGGTAATGTCATACCATTCGCTGGAAGATAGGCTGGTAAAAAATTTCATCGCCAAAGGCAAGTTCAGCGGCGAGGTAGAGAAGGATTTTTATGGGAATGACCAAAAGCCTTTCGAGGCAGTGAGTCGTGGTGCCATAACTGCATCGGCAGAAGAGATAGTGAATAATAACAGGGCGCGCAGCGCGAAATTGAGAATAGCTGTAAAAAAATGACCAATCGTTTACGCACAGAAATTCAGGAGGAGGAAGAAGCGGAGAAAAAGCTTATCGTAAAGGAAATGCCTGCAAAGGATATTCCCGATAACTTTTTGACGCAGTTTTTTGCCAAAGGGTTTATAACCTCCGAAGAGGCTACCCGTGCGCTTCCTTTTGTGTTGTATGTAGCGTTTTTGGGCATGATATATATTGGTAACCGCCATTTGGCCGAAACCAACATACGCGATATTGATAAAATGACCAAAGAGGTAAAGGAGTTGAGTTGGGACTACAAATCAACCAAGGCCGACCTGGCATTTAAAAGTACATTAAGTGAAGTTGAAAAGCGCGCCGATACTTTGGGCATTAAAGAATCGTTGCAGCCGCCGCAAAAAATAATAGTGCAGAAAGGGGATGCGCAATGAGTATAAGAACAAACATATTGCTTCGTGTTTACCTGGCGTTCGGTCTCATATTATTGTTTGCCGGTGCTGTGGTGTTCCAGCTGTGCCGTGTGCAATTTGTTCAGGGTAAAAAATGGAAGGCCATGTCGGTCAAGCTGTCAACCCGCTATGAAACCGTTGAGGCCGCCCGTGGTAATATTATATCGGTTGATGGCAGTTTGCTGGCTACATCGGTACCCGAATATGAATTGCATATGGATATGGTAGCCGGTGGCATAGCCGATGATAAAGTATTTTATAGTGGGGTTGATTCATTGGCATATAAGCTATCGCGGTTATATCCCGATAAAACCGAAAGAGAATTTTCGCGTATGCTGCGCAATGGCCGCCGCGACAGCGCCCGTTACCTGTTGATAAGACGTAAGGTTACTTACCAGGAGTTAAAACTTATCCGAAAGTTTCCTTTGTTTAACTTAGGCAAATACCGCGGCGGGTTAATTGTCGTTGAGCAGAACAAACGCATATTGCCTTTTAGATCATTGGCGGCACGTACCATAGGTTATAAAAACGATAATGTTAAAAACGCAGTGGGCCTTGAAGGGGCATTCGCCAATTATATTAACGGCGAGAATGGCAAGCGTTTGGTTGAACGCATTGCAGGCGGCGCGTGGATACCGGTAAATAATGGCGATGACGAAGTGCCGCCAAAAGAAGGTGCCGATATCATCTCTACCATTGATGTAAATTACCAGGATGTGGCGCAAAAAGCTTTAAAACAACAGCTTATAGCCAGCCAGGCCGATTATGGCTGCGTGGTGCTGATGGAAGTAGCAACCGGCGAAATACGGGCCATTGCCAACTTTACCCGCACCAAAGATGGTGATTACCAGGAGAAATATAATTATGCCATCAGTAACGCTGCCGATCCCGGTTCAACTTTTAAGCTGGCCAGCTACATGACCATGTTCGATCAGCATAAAATTGATACGAATTCAACAGTTGATGCCGAAAATGGCAGGTATGACATGTATTATAAAGGCAAGCTGCTGAAAACATTCAGGGATGCGGAAGAAGGCAATTATGTAATTACGGCTAAAAAGGCTTTTGAAGAATCATCAAACGTAGCAGTGGTAAAATTTGTGTCATCGCATTACAGCGATGATCCACGCGAGTTTACCGATAACCTGCGCAATAACCTGCATTTAAATGATAAGCTTGACCTGCAAATCCCCGGCGAGGCCCAGCCACTGGTAAAAGACCCGTCGGCACGCAGTTGGAGCAAATTAACATTGCCGCAAATGGCCTATGGCTATGAAATGAAAATCGCTCCCCTTCAAATGCTTACCCTATATAATGGTGTGGCTAACGGTGGTAAGCTGATAGCGCCCATCTTTGTAAAAGAGATACAACGCATGGGCAACACGGTTGAGCAGTTCCAGGCCAGGGTCATTAACCCCAAAATGTGTTCAGATGCCACGCTTGGTAAAATGAAAAGCCTGCTTGAGGGTGTGGTGTTAGAAGGTACCGGTAAAAATGTAATTAAAAACAAGCTGTATTCGGTAGCTGGTAAAACCGGTACTGCGCAAATAGCTAACGGCTCATCAGGTTATGGGGTAAATAAGACTTATCAGGCATCATTTTGCGGGTATTTCCCGGCTGATCACCCTAAATATTCAATGATAGTGGTGATCAATCACCCAACAACAGGTGCTTATTTGGCAGCGTTGGTAGCCGGCCCGGTGTTCAGGCAAATTGCCGACAGGGTTTACGCCAGCGATATGGGTATTAACCAAACACCTGCTACGCATTACGTAGGTAATACCATTATGCCGGTTGTTAAAAAAGGAAATGTGCAAGCCCTGCACCAGGTTTATAGTAAGTTAAATATAAAGGCGCTGTACGCATCAAATAACCAGGCCGGCGGCGGCGTTGATACTACTAACGGTATAGCCTTCCAGGAAACAGAATACAAAGCGGGTACTGTGCCATCGGTAATAGGGATGGATTTGAGCGATGCGCTATATGCTTTGGGCAATGCAGGGTATAAAGTGACGGTAAGGGGCAGCGGAGCGGTAACTGAACAATCTGTAACAGGTGGCAGCCTGATACCTAAAGGATCAAAAATAACAATTGAATTGCAATGAAGTATTTGAGCGACATATTAGAGGGGCTTGCATTCACCGAACTACAGGGTAGTGCCGATACGGAAATAAGCGCCGTTGTATTTGATTCGCGCAAGGTTGTGCCAGGTTCGTTATTTGTTGCCGTTAAGGGGACTGTTGCCGATGGGCACGATTATATTGATAAGGCAATTAAAGATGGCGCAGTAGCAGTAATTTGCGAAGACCTGCCTGCACATACAGCCGCTGAGGTTGATTTTTTTATGGTCGCTAATTCGGCTATTGCTTTAGGGATTGTAAGCGCTAATTTTTATGATAAGCCCTCGGCTAAACTAAAGTTGGTGGGCGTAACCGGTACTAATGGTAAAACTACCATTGCTACCCTGCTCTACCAGTTATTCCGCGACCTGGGGTATAAATGCGGCTTATTATCAACAGTTGAGAACCAGGTGAACGGTCAGGTGATACCATCAACCCACACCACTCCCGACCCTGTTGAGTTGAACAAGCTGCTTGATGAAATGGTAGCCAAAGGCTGTGATTATTGCTTTATGGAAGTAAGTTCGCACGCTGTTGCACAGCACCGTATCGCGGGGTTAACATTCGCTGGGGGTATATTCAGCAATTTAACTCACGACCATTTAGATTATCATAAAACCTTTGCCGAATACCTAAAAGCTAAGAAGACATTCTTTGATGGTTTGCCGAAAGATGCCTTCGCGTTAACCAATATCGATGATAAGAATGGTAACGTTATGCTGCAAAACACATCGGCCCACAAAAAAACCTACGGCCTGAAAAATATGGCCGATTACAAGGCCCGTATACTGGAAAACCAGTTTGGTGGCTTGTTATTGCAGATAGATAATGAAGATGTTTGGTTTAAAATGGTAGGCACATTTAACGCTTACAATTTACTGGCTGTTTATGCTGCAGCGATGCTATTGGAGCAGGACAGGGCCAAAGTATTAACCATTTTAAGCAAACTAAAAGGTGCTGAGGGCAGGTTTGAATATATCGTAGCATCGAACAAAATTATAGGCATAGTTGATTATGCGCATACACCCGATGCGGTGCAGAATGTGTTGAGTACTATTCATGATATACGCAAGGGTAACGAAAAGGTAATAACCGTTATCGGCTGCGGCGGCGACAGGGATAAAGCCAAGCGCCCCATTATGGCAAAAGTAGCCTGCGAATGGAGCGATAAAGTGATACTTACCTCGGATAACCCCCGTAAAGAAGACCCTGCCCAGATAATAAAAGATATGGAGGAAGGCGTTGATGCCGCATTTAAAAGGTATACGTTAAGCATTGTGGATAGAAGGGAAGCGATAAAAACCGCCTGTCACTTGGCAAAACCAGGCGATATTATACTACTGGCAGGCAAGGGCCATGAGAAATATCAGGACATAAATGGCGTAAAGAACCATTTTGACGATATGGAAGAGTTAGTAAACCAGTTTAAGTTAATGGAACTATAAAACCTGAAGAATGCTATATTATTTATTTAGCTATTTAAATAAAAATTTCATCATACCTGGTGGTGGTGTATTCCAGTACATCACCTTCCGTACGGCTATGGCGGTAATTGTTTCACTGCTTATTACTACGGTTTATGGCCGCAGGCTGATTGATTATTTGCGTTTTAAACAGGTTGGTGAAACAGTACGAAATTTGGGTTTAGAGGGCCAGATGCAAAAAGCGGGTACGCCAACTATGGGTGGCTTAATTATTATCCTGGGTATACTGGTGCCAACATTATTATTTGCTAAGCTGGGTAATATCTACATTATCATGATGCTGGTAACAACAGTTTGGTTAGGTGCTATCGGATTTTTGGATGATTACATTAAAGTATTTAAGAAGAACAAAGAAGGATTGGCCGGCAAATTCAAGATTACCGGGCAGGTAGGCTTAGCGCTGTTTATTGGGTGGACGATGTATTTCAACAGCGACATCATTATACGCCAGGAAGTAAAGCTGCCTGTTACTGTAGATGCGCCTGTAGCCTTCCATATGAAAGGCAAAACACAGGTTTATACACAGGATATTAAATCCACCAAAACCACTATACCTTTTTATAAAAATAATGAATTTGACTATGCTAAGGTGTTGAAATTTATGGGGGGCGACGACCATTATGCATTGATCGTATTCCTGGTGTTTGTTATCGTTATCATTACAGCCGTATCTAACGGGGCCAATATAACCGATGGTATAGATGGCCTGGCGACAGGTACCTCAGCCATTATAGGTATTACACTTGCTATCCTGGCTTACGTGTCGAGTAATACATTTATAGCCGATTACCTCAACATCATGTACATCCCCAATTCGGGCGAGCTGGTGATTTTTGCCGGTGCGTTCGTAGGTGCTTGTGTTGGTTTCCTTTGGTATAATTCCTACCCTGCGCAAGTTTTTATGGGCGATACCGGTAGTTTGGCCATTGGCGGTATTATAGCGGTGTTCGCTATTATGATACGCAAGGAATTACTGGTACCCCTGTTATGCGGCGTGTTTTTGATCGAGAACCTGTCAGTTATAATTCAGGTATCATGGTTCAAGTTCACCAAAAAAAGATATGGAGAGGGACGCAGGATATTTCTAATGGCACCATTACATCACCATTATCAGAAAAAGGGCTTTCATGAAGCAAAGATCGTAACACGGTTTTGGATCATTTGCATATTGCTGGCCATATTAACTATAATAACACTAAAACTAAGATAGTTTCGCCCCCCTGACCCCCTAAAGGGGAACATGAAAATTAAGATGGAACAAAAAACTAAAAATACTGCTAATCAAAAGCTCCCCCTTCCGGGAGCTGGAAGGCGTATTGCCATCCTCGGCGCAGGCGAAAGCGGTGTGGGTGCAGCATACCTTGCCCGGCAGCAGGGTTATGATGTTTTTGTTTCGGATTTTGGGGCTATTGCAGATAATTATAAAAAACAGTTACAGGACTGGAATATCCCTTTCGAGGAGAACCAGCATAGCGAGGCGGAGATATTAAAAGCTGTTGAAGTAATAAAAAGCCCCGGTATACCTGAAAAAGCACCTATTGTAAATAAGCTTAGAGGGCAACGCATCCCGGTAATATCAGAAATTGAATTTGCCGGGCGATATACGGATGCAAAAATTATAGGTATAACAGGGTCAAATGGTAAAACCACTACCACCAGTTTAACCTGGCATATCCTTAAAAATGCAGACCTGAATGTTGGCCTGGCAGGCAACATAGGCAAAAGCTTTGCTTACCAGGTGGCGACCGAAAAGTTCGACTACTATGTGCTGGAACTAAGCAGCTTTATGCTGGATGATATGTACGAATTTAAGGCTGATATAGGTATACTGTTGAATATTACGCCTGATCATCTCGACCGCTATGAGTACAAGATGGAGAACTATGTGGCCTCAAAGTTCCGCATCACCCAAAACCAAACAGCAGCTGATTATTTTATTTACTGTGCCGACGATCCGGAAACAATAGAGGGAATGGCTTCGCGCAACTTTGAGGCGCAATTGCTGCCATTTTCAATTGAGAAAAAAATCGAAACGGGAGCATATCTCGATAAAGACAATATTGTCATAAACATAACCCAACCCCACTTTAAAATGTCAATCAACGAACTGGCCCTGCAAGGCAAGCACAACATCTACAATTCTATGGCCTCAGGTATTGTAGCCAAAGTGCTCGAATTACGCAACGAAACCCTAAGGGAGAGCATGGGTAATTTCAAAAACATTGAACACAGGCTGGAGTCGGTTGGTAAAATATCCGGCATCAGCTTTATCAATGACTCAAAGGCCACCAACGTCAACTCAACCTGGTATGCGCTGGAAAGCATGACCAGCGATGTGGTGCTGATAATGGGCGGCGTTGACAAAGGCAATGATTACAGCATGTTGGAAGACCTGGTGAAGCAAAAAGTAAAAGCTATAGTTTGCCTTGGTAAGGACAATACCCGTATTCACGAGGCTTTTAATAAGGATACTGATATAATAGTTGATACGCTGTCGGCACAAGAGGCGGTGCAGGCTGCATATCATTTAGCTACCAAAGGCGATACGGTTTTATTATCACCGGCTTGCGCCAGTTTCGATCTGTTTAAAAATTATGAGGATAGGGGAAGGCAGTTTAAACAGGCGGTGAAGGAATTGTAAGCTCACCCAACCCTCCCCGGTAGGGAGAGCTTTGAAAAAACATGAAGAACAATAACTAAATATAAAATTAAAAGTCTCCCTTACCGGGGGAGATTTAGAGGGGGCTTATGAATAGATTACTCAACAACACAAAAGGCGACCGCTGGATATGGCTGATAGTGATATTACTATCTGTTATATCATTACTGGCGGTTTACAGCGCCATAGGTTCGCTTGCCTATAAAAAAGGTGTAGGGACGGAATCTATTCTGATGAAGCACCTGGCCATGATGATTGCCGGTTTGGCGCTCATGTACATCTGTCACCGTTTGGATTACAGGTACTACGCAGGTATATCCAAATTGCTGATGTATATCACCATCCCGTTACTGATGTATACCCTTGTATTCGGTAGCCACGTAAACGAGGCTAGCCGCTGGATAGCAATACCAGGCACAGGACTCAGCTTCCAAACCTCCGACTTAGCAAAACTCGCACTCATTACCTATTTGGCGCGAACATTATCGCGCAAGCAGGAGAATATAAAAAACGTTAAACAATCATTCGTGCCTATAATGGGCGCGGTGTGTATGGTGTTCATACTGATAGCCTGGGCCAATTTATCAACCGCGCTAATGCTTTTCGGCGTTAGTATTTTATTGCTCATAATGGGCCGTATAAGCATAAAGCAAATTGCCGTTACCTGTTTGGCGGGAGTGCTTTTGTTAGGTGCGGTAGTAATGCTTGGCCCCCGCAGGCATACTTACATGGCTCGTATTAACACGTTCCTGCACCCTGAAAAAGTTGATCCTGATAAA
>Ga0310811_10000231_pt1 | contig 80291 bp, 95 predicted proteins | sample YCmetagenome_FD_207642 | JGI IMG/M metagenome (GOLD analysis project Ga0310811, IMG submission 207642) | Soil microbial communities from experimental microcosm in Duke University, North Carolina, United States - YC | ecosystem: Engineered > Artificial ecosystem > Soil microcosm > Unclassified ... | reverse complement strand
TAATCGTTAGTTAAATTATTTAAAACCATTAGTTGTGAATAGAAAAGAAAGTACCAAAAGAAAAGGCAGTGGTGGAGCACGGTCTAATGCTGGAAGAAAACCAATTCCCCAAGAAGAAAGAAAGGTAGGAGTTTGGCTTCTGTTTCAGAATAAAGAAATTGCTAGGGTGGGGGGCGCTGATGCACTCAAAGATCTGTGTTACAATGCAATAAAAGAAGCCCCGAGCGTTGTTGCCGGGGCGTAGAACTATTTCTTTCCAGTCGTTTGTTTCTGCAAATATTGTTGTGCCCGTTCCTGAAAACGTTGTTGTAAAAATTGAGAGATGGGATTAGAATATTTGGCAGGAATATCGCCAAGGATTTTATCCAATAACTCTTTGAAGTCATTGTAGTTGAGTAGCCCTGTGCTGTCGGTGGGTGGCATGATCTGAACTTTGGCCGTATCTGCCGGGGCTGGGTTCCCTGCCTTTTGAGCCTGAGCACTAAAAGCAATCCCTAAAACCAATAAAAGAACAGTGAATTTGTACATAGAAGTTATTTTTTTACGAAAGTAGGGGGATTATTTGGAATATTAAAATAAAACGTTTTAAATTTGTATGAAAACGTTTTAATCATGCATGGATTTGATTTGGTAGAAAAGCTAAAGGCAGCGCAGGATCAGGTTGCCTCATTGGAAGGGGATTTAAAAGCATTTATTATCTCCTTTATTGAAACTCACAGAAAATTTAAGAACGGCCAAAAGGTTGAAGTTTTTGGCTATTCCGACGAAAGCCTTGGAGTTGGTTTCGTTGAAAAGGCCTGGTGTGAAGTTTCTTGGAAGTGGGGATTTAATCCCGACCAATACATAGGAAAAGAAGACGAATGGCTAAAAGACCTTAGCCAAATCCACTATAAAGTCGTTAAAATTAAAAAAGATGGCACCCCGAGCACCCGAGAATTGATATATGATTGGCCAAGGCAGGAAAAAATAAAAGGCTGCTATTATCTTAAAGCCGTAGAATGACCAAATGTGCAATATGTGGTATAGAAATACAACAAACACCGAAGAAAAGGGCTAAATTGTACTGCTCCGAAACCTGCCGGTCAAGGGCCTATTACGCCAGATATAAAGGACAAAAAGAAACCGCCAAACTTCAATCCGAGACCTCAACTAAGTTGCCTCATACCTATATAGAATTTATGAACGTTATTCGGGTTGGTTCTATTGAAAAGGATGTCCTTATGAAATTAGCCAAAGAGAGCAAAGTTCTCAATTCCAACCAAAAATCAATGGTCTACGCTAAATTAGGGATTCGCAACAGCGCCCAACAAGGGGATTCTTGCGGTCAACGCGGATAAATTCGATAAGCTCCCGGATAATTGGTTCTCTATGCCGAAAACCGATAAACTCAAATGGCTTACCGAACATCGTCGTTAATTACATCTAAAGGAAGGATAGAGTAATGAAAAAGATATTAAAGCATATATTCTGTAGACATAAGTGGACTTACGAATTTGGGGCTTATCCGTTAAATGAAGGCGGCTATTCAGAGTCTCAAAGGTGTAAAAAAATGCAAAAAGTATCGCCATGTTACAGATAAAAAGGATTTCCTTTATCGCTAGTATTTCCATAGTCGCAGAAAAAGCGGGCGATATGACGCGAGGTATAAAATTAAGGGATATCGCCATAAACATCCTACTTCAAACAAAAATATATAATGAAAACGGTCAGTAAGCTACTTATTGCTTCTCTTTTTCTTTTGCAAGCATGTGGCCCATCGAAAGATGCCTCTGGCAATGAATGGGGAAGATGGCATGTATGGAGAAGAGTAACTGCTGGCAAAACCGTAGATTCAAAAATTATTCATCAAACTGAATGTACTAAACCATGAGCAATATAGGCCAATGGGTATCCCCCAATGAATATCTCCCCAAAAACGAATATCGCCTTTTTGAAGTCAGGCCTGATGATATAGGAATGGAAACCAGCTCCATGGCAAAAAAGGATATGATAGCTTCCTTGGAAAGATATCCCAGTCGATCTTTCAAATGGTTCGATAACGAAGGAGATCCGGAGGCCGATAAAAAAGGATACGAGCGAGCTATCATAGCCCTTAGAGCATGGGTGAAAGACCTTCAGTTAAAACTTGGCCAGACTCACGGCGTTAGCGAAGAGAAATGCGTCTCTCAGTGCGACGATTGCTGGGCTGAACCACCTACTATAGGACAAGAAGAGCATTCCGAGGACGTGCTGTTAGCTATGGCAGAACAGCAGATAGGGCAAGGAGAAAATAAAGGAGAATTGCCGGATCAATATCAAAACGTATGGGACGCGTGGGATGGCTTCGAAAAATGGAACGTCAGCACGCACGGCCCAGCCCCACTTGACGCCCCGTATTCCGCTGAAAACATCAGAAAAAATTTTCCGGTAATCACCCGGGCCGCCGCTGAACGTGGGGCGAAATGGATGCGAAACGCGCTCAGCGAAAGGATAAAGCACCTGCAAACTCAACGAAAAGTCGATGCAGAGAGAATAGCAGCTTTGGAAAAAGAAAGAGGTGACTATCGAACGGGTATGTTACGCTTCCATGCTCAGCTTGACACAATATGGAACATGCCTGATATTGGCTGGAAAAACGCAGATTGGATAATCAAGAGGGTTTGCGAAATTCAGCGAGAAGCGGCCAACACTCTAAAACTCAACAATAATGATTCTTCCTCCACATTTTAATATTGAATATTGGATGCTACATAAACCATTCGGCTTCATAATGATCTGCTGGTTTGCCCCAGCTCCCATCTTGCTTGTTGGAACTTGGATGTGTGTAAATGCTATTTACAAAAAACTGTCAATCTGGAAGGCTGTAGTGGGCGTAATCATGTCCTTGAGTTGGTTATATTTTGTGTTGTGGGTAATGACGAATTACTTAGGTCCTTTGTAGCTCCTCGTTATCCCAGTTATTCCAATCGCAAAAATTAATAACATGTTTAAAATTTTGACCACGGATAAAGTCTTTTTTGATTCGCCGGATACCGGACATCCTGAATGCCTCTGTAGCAGATGCGGCAAACTTATCCCTGAAAACGAAATGGCAATTAGGGCTTGGCCCTCTGAGCCGGGTGATTATGGATACGACCCCAATGCATCCGCCGGAACCGAGTTTCGATATCACTTTGGATGCCTCCCTGAAGTTCTTTCAAGTGGCAAAATTCCAGATGAGGATTTGTGGTAAATCTTTCAATAAACTTAAAAAGCAATAAGTATGAATTTACACCCCAGAGAAAAAAGATTTTACAGAGATGAAACAGGCATGAGGATAGAGGAAGGCGATCTTCTAAAAGTCTTTCATTTTATAGGTAGAGGCAAAAAGCGATATTGGATGTATCACATTGCCATTCTAGAAGACTTTAAGGGTCAACTATTTTGGGCAGGCAAAGAATACCATGCTGAGGGCAATAAAGGACATTACAGGCTTATGAGCGTCGCCGACAAGCAAAACGGTATCATTCCCGGCTATACCGTCATAAGCAAAAAGAGCTGGGAAATGGAAGATGCCCTTCGAAAAGAGGCAAAACAATTTTGGAAACAAAAATTAAAAACTGCATAACCCATGAACAAGTTACCTATTCTTCTATGCTCCTTACTTTTTACTGCTATGGTAGGGAAGGGGCAGGATTCAGCCCTTCGTTCAGGCATGATTGGAAAGCCCGTTATGTACCGTACAGTACATGGAAAAATGGTACGCGACTCTACAAACATTGACTTATTAGGCCCAGACGGATGGACAAATTACGCACCATGGTTTTCTGATTATAAAATATTGACGCTGGCTTATAATATCGATTCATTAAACCGCCGCCTAGACTCCCTCCAAAGAAGAATTCAAGAACTTGAAAAACGTCCCATAATCTACCTAGACTCTACATCTCCTACAAAGCCTAGTATATGGGTAAAAGATTTAAGAGCAGGATATGACGTACAGTTGTTTTCACTTAAAAAATAAGTATCATGAAATCATTGAAAAGATATTTATTTCACACGACGCTTTACGGGATTTTTTCCGCCACCTTCCCTTTAATGTTATGTGGCGTTGGTTACAAAAGCCCGCATTGGGAGTACTGTGGAAGATTACCGTTCTGGAATAGCTATATGACATTCCTTCTCCCTTGGTCCTATCTCTTTGGATTTGTCTGGCTGTGCTATACTCTCTATCTTATCGCAGGAAAGCCATAAAAAAGCCACCCGATTAAGGGCGGCCCGGACGGAAGCGAATGTCCTGAAATATTTACGGGAAAGTAACCTGCAATCCTGGGACCGGAGTTGGAGGCGGCGGAGGCGTTGTCGGAATATTATTCGTAACAGCCACCTGTACAGTAATCCCGGCGAAAACCGTTCCATCAGTAATGTTGCTGTTCCCCTGACTTGTAAAATCTCCCTTTACCGTCACCAGAGACGATCCTTGGTTAGAAACGGGGGCTACATCCAGAGTGTTAGCCACGGATGGATCTATAGAAGCCGTGTCTTGGGTCGAATCGCTTGAAGCGGCCGAAAGATTCGATAAAGTGCCAGTCAATACCGCATTGCCATTTGCCGTATCTACCACGGCGATTACTCCTTGATCCGGAGCGTTGGTTGTGAAATTTACTGAATTAACAGTAGACATGGTTTTTGAATTTATTTTGTTAACAAAAAATACTAGAAGGCTTGGTTGTGGCTTTCTTTTTCGTCTTCGCCACTTAACGAACAAATATACGCATTCTCCCATAATCAAAATAGAGATACAGGCGAATATTACTACACTTAATGGAGATATATTATTCATGTTTCTTCTTTTTAATTAAAGATAGCAAATATGAAAGCCAATAAGATAGAACGAGTATGGGCCATAGCAATCCGAAAATATAATCTTCCAACAAAACGGGTTTCTCTTGACTTGATCCCACGGAAGAAATAAAACACGTATACCCAGCCAAATAAAGGAAGGCGACTAAATATATCATGCAGGTTCTGTTTTAAATGCAAATTTAGGGAACTTAAGTCTAAGAGTTTCTATCATATATGGCACGATGGCAATGCTAAAGCATTCTCCATTATCCCTTAATCCTTGGAAAGGGAACAATTTATTTGAAAGATTAAAATAATACCAGAATAGGCCAATCCTAACCTTTATCTTTACCATTATTAATAGATTTATTTATTATTGAAGCTCCTTCGGCGTATCTTCTATCTATTAGTTCATGCCATTGTTGAATAGTATAGAACATCCTTTCGTATAATACGCCCCCATTTACTCTTTCGGCTGTTTTGCCTTTATAGTTTGCCCAACAACGATTAGCAAACTTAGCCCATATTCTTCCTAAATCTGTCATTGTGAATGAATTTGTTATCTGTGATATAAACGCTATTGACATCATGAATTCTCCATCACTATAACGACCATATTCGCCATTAATTTCTTATTTTATTATCCCATGCATGAATAATTTGTCCATCGCGTATTCCCCAACCTACATTCGAAAGCCAAACAGTATCGTTACTGACAGAAGTAACGAACCCGATTGGATATGCCGCGGAATGTATGGAAGGAAACAGATTCTCCATGAAAAATATCCCACTATTATCTGTTATCAAATCGTTTTTGCTTTCTTTCCCCGTTCCTAAATACCATCCGGAAAAATCTGCATTAACATGAATTGTGGTAGTAATTGCCGATCCGACGCTGTCATAAGTATTATCATTCAATAGAAGGCCCGTGTAATACAATGTAGCTCCTTGTATTAATAAAGGATTTGTCGCATAGCTACCGCTTACTTTTTGAACAGGATTTACTAATGGGGATGCCCCCAATGAACCACCTATATATTGATTTGCCGGGAAATTCAATATAATCCGTCGTTGTGGTTCACTTCCATATATTCTAAATTGGCATCCGGTAAAAGTTGTATTCATCCCATAGTAGTAACAGTCAGGCGATGGGACGCCTGGATTATTGTTTTGGAAATCTATTTGAAAATCGTCCAGATGAATGCCTGCAACTCCCATGGCAATCCCCAATTTAAATAATCCTTCAGCGTATATACGCTTCATGCTAATTGGAAAAGTGGCCGCGTTTATATTGAACAATTGATGATTATTCCCAGCTATATTCATCACATCTACCATTGGTGCAGTACTAGGAGTTATATGGAGATGCCCATAATCATTCCCGTCGATTATAGTATTGCAATTTCCCCAGCTCATTAAATTATAAATCGTATTCGTTTTACTTTGGTCTTGGGTATAGGCATAGGCCACCTTGCAGTTATCGATACGACACTTTAAGAGATTGATCATTTCTCCATTTTGCTGGAAAGAAGGCGTAATCATAGTTCCCACTACAAAATTACTAATCCGGCATCCTTCTATATCTATTGCTGTCGAACCTCCTCTCGACATTCCTGATATATAGTAAGGCATATAACTTGAGTACATACTATCTCCAGGATTTGCTGTATAATAAGCGGGATCGCTAAATGGGTCAATGACTATCGCTGCATAAGGATTACTTCTTGTTGAACCAAGTGGTTCTGGCCATTGAGAAAAAAGCAAAGTATCTATTTGAACGGCATTCAAGGTGTTCGGAAATGAATAAGCTCCGGCGAAGTAAATGTTTTTGATTGAACACCCTTTACATTTTTGCACCGCCAATCCAAAATCAGTTGTATTTCTGAAGTGAAAAATAGTGCATCTAGGAGAATTCCACGCAGAGACAGGCCCTTCTATATCCAATTGTACTTGCTGATAGTCTCTATTTACCATATTGGCAAATAACAAAGAATGATTAAAATAATAATCTGTGGCAAAAAACTTTAAAACAGTACCAGGGTGTTGAGCTTGATAATTTAAGGCCGCCTGAACTGTAGGATAATCGTTTCCAGATAAATTTGGCGTGACCGTCATTACACTAATTGGATTATTCGTATCTATAACCGTATTGACCAAAATCGGCGTGTCCTGAAAAATATAAACTGGTGAGTCAATCACCCTATTCACATATACTGGACTATCAACGATGGTATATTTTGTTTCGTGTATAGTGTCAAATAAAGTAATCGTAGTCGGTGGCGGACACGAAACTTGCCCTGTAGTACCACATCCAATAGCAAAAACAGCAGCTAATAGGATTTTAATGGATTGTTTCATAAATTTACGCGTTGGGGGTTAAAAGCATTCCGCGTCGTTGATGCCATCCCATATGAAGCATCACGCAGTAGGAAAATTCTTCGATGTTTTTGCAATAGGAAGCGATCTCTTCCATTATATCCACAACCTTGACCGACACTGTTCCCGTAGACGGAGACCATGATTTTACCATAGCGTCCAATTTGGCCGAAAGTTCTCTTTGTCGTGTAGGATTCAACCCTATTGCCTCGCAAAAATCAATTGTGTTGCCTTTTACAATTTTATATTCCATTAGTCTATAATTTCTGGCAATCCATGAATAAAAGCATATTCAAGGTCTTCCCGCTGAATGGTTTCATTCCACATGACTCTTGCCTGCACATCGCATTCGTCAAAACCTGTCCATGCTGCCCATTTCTTACGAGCCATAATCCTTGCATCATCCCGATTTGACGCTTCAACGGTTTCCGCTCCAGACAATGGATAATCCGGATATTTCGTCTGCCAGCATTGTATTACGTAGATAGGCATTATCTTATATTTAGAGCCTTCACTTTTAAAGAATATTCCGCTATCATTTGCAAAAGTTCATCCCGACTCCATTTATGGATAATACGCGACTCTTCAAGCAGTATCTCCGTGATGCCGGACCGTTCTATTTCCAGTTTTTTACCGAACTCGGCGGCCATTCCGTATTTAGAACGATTACAAACATGGCATTGTGGCCGAATATTGCGCGAAACATCAAACCTCAAAAACATGCAATTCCTTGTAATATAGTGGCCAGCATCCATAACCATTCTTGGCCGCCAATCCCCACAAGTATAGCATTCTATTTCCATGTTTTCATTGTGCGTCGCGCTCCATCGCACATATTTACTCACCAAACCATCCAGCCGGTCGATAAGTTCCGGAAGCCCGTCGTCGACTTGTTCAATTGAAGCCATTTTTGCGTGAGTATCTTCAATGGTAGCACACGCCTTGCATCGTTTCCGGCTGAACCAAAAACAAGGCTTCCCACAGGAAATGCAAATTTTTTGCTTTGGTATTATAGTGGAGTTATATGGCATGGAAGTGTTCTGGCTTCAATTGAATGAGCTTTCCACCAGAGCAAGAAACCTCATTCTTTATTTTCTGGATTTCTTTGGCCTTTTTGTTGAGATTTGTTACGATAGCATCGTTTTCTTTGCAAGAAAGGAAAAACATGTCATCCTTGTAGCCACCGTTCATTCCTTTGGTTTCTGGTTCTTGGGAATCCTTCCTCTTGAAGGTGATTTGGTTAGACAGGGAATTATAAGAAATAACATCTACCAACTCGTATTTTCCTTCCGAGTTTCTGCACAATATCCACGCTTGGGGCATTAAAGGTTTTTGTTTAGCCACTGAGAGATATTTGTCAATTTCGGAATGTACTTTACCAAGACGCCCGGCCCGTATGTATTCTTTCTTGGCTTTCCCTTTTGGGCTGATTTGTATATCAGTGTAGAATTCGTCCTTGTTGGCGTCGAATTTAATGCTTACGCCCTGATAGATTTCGATTAACATTTTTATTAAAATTTAGATTGTCTCTTGTTTTCCTTGTAAACGGCCGAAGTAATATACGCCGACAATAGAAGCCCCTTCTTTTTGCAAATCTCCCTGGCTTTTTGTAGCACTTCCGGCTCCATTTTTACCGATCCACTAGCAGGCATTTGCTTGTCTTTTTGAATTTTCATGCCACAATTTTAAGCATTTTTCCAATTTATTCCAAAATTCTCCAAAATTATTTGGACGATATTTTTTTTGTGCATACCTTCACATCAAACACAGACCAAAATCCTCAAATAATATGTGTATTACCGAAGAATTCCTTGACTCCACTTTTTTACAATTATTTAGCAAGTTAATGGCAGCTACAAAGTCCTTTAAAACTTCTGTATCAATGTTAAGAAACATATCCGATAGATACTATGAGCAAGATGAAAAGGTGTCGTTTGGGTCGGAAGATTCTGCAAGAATATGGCTGAAATTGGCCGCAGAGAAAGAACTTAAACTACAAACTACATAAATGAATAAGACGGCAAGGGTCGCCAAAGCCCTTATAAATGGAGACGTCCTAACTATAATGGACGGCTTCAAAAGATTTGGCATAACAAATCTTCCGCGGGAAATAAGCAGGCAGATAGAAAAAAAATTCTCTGTTGAAGTGTCAAAGGATCGTGTGAACTTCACGCTTGAAGATGGGTTACCAGGGTGGTACTTTCGCTATAGGCTAAACCAAACTGAAGGAAACGTGGACGGCATCAACAGGATGAAGGAATACGTAAAAGAATACGAGCCAACCAAAAGGTCTGTTCAACCATCTGAAACACTTTTCTAAAATGATAATCAAAAAATCAGACATTTTGCGGTTTAAAGATTTGGCCGCTGATATTCGTCGTCAAAAAAATCTTATGGTCGATTCATATATTCGATTTGGCGGTGGGAAAATATTGAAAAATGCTTATGAGTGCATGATTCAATACGATTGCTCGGACTCTAATGAAGAATTATTGATCAGTGAAGAATATATATACCCATTGGCGACAACAAGTTCTGCCGAGTTTATCACCATCAAAAAAGAAGGGAAAGGACTCAAGTTAATGGATGGTAAAGAAGTTGTCAAGGTGCCAACCATTGAGACCAAAAACTTCCTTGCAATCCCAAAAATTATTCCCCAAACCGACGTATTAGATGCCGAATTTATTAAATCTCTCAAAAGGGCATGGCCCCTTTGTTCGCCGGACGAAGAAAAGGCGGCAAAGCCAATGTACGCTTACACCCTTATAGGCAATAATGCAATATGCTCCGGAGACGGCATTTGCGGATTACGCATCCCTATATCACAGAACATTACCTTGGCTTTAAGAGGCGACATTGCCAGATCAATTTCAAACCACAAATGGACGGGATTTTCGCAATCAGATACAAACGTTTTTTTTCACATGGACGGCGTTGTAGTGGGGTTCTCCAAAACCTCAGTGCCCTATGTTGACATCCGATACGTTTTTGATTTCGACACCGAATTCGCTTTCTCCTACGCAGCATCGGATCTTGAGTCTTTCAACAAGCTCTTCATGAAATACTCCAAGTTTCCATACTGTTCCTTTAAAAAAGGCTGTTTGGATGCTTGGGATATGTATTCGGAAGAAACCCTAACGAGACCAGCGGAACAGATCAATGTATCTGATGAGTTTGGTTTCAGTCCCATCGCCATGAATAAAATCCTTTCCGCCCTTGACTGCGAAGACATAGATTTATACAAAGGAAAGTCGTTCTATTACGTCAAGTCCAAAGATTCAACGGCCTCTACTTTTATCATGCAAATGTCTAAAGAAAAATAATATGCCAGTAGATTTTACCAATAATAAAAAAGTAAAAACAAATTACGAGTACCTTCAAGAAATATTGAAAGGCAACGACGAAGGATTGGAATTTTTGGACGCCTACAAGGATGAAAAAGAAAAGGAGATTGAGAAATTGGAAGACGAAGTGACTTCCAAAGAGGCGGCGATTGATGAAAAAGACACTGAGATTACAAACCTTCAGGAAGAGGAGCTTCATGGAATCATTGACACAAGACTTGGCGCTATCGGCGACATAAAATGGCAGGCAAACAACATCGCTTGCCAAAGTATGATGGAAGAGCTGGATAACGCCATATCGCGTGGTGTCTCGCTGATTAAAATAGAAAACGTTCTCCGGGCTCTTTAACAACCCTTATAAATACAAAGGCCGGAGAACCAATTGGTGTGGCCGCTTAGCTGTGGCGTATATTCTACACTTATCCACCCCAATTCGTAGATTTTTTTGGTTGGTATAATTTTTTCTGTACCTTCACAGAACATGCTAAAATTCACTTCTTATGCACATCGGTAATTTCACCTAATTATAGCCTTCATATTGTGTGGCAGCGATATAAAGGATAACGAATATTCAGCGCAAGTTGGAGAAGCAATTGTCCCGGGACTGCCACCCCGGGCTTTGTTATTTTTAGACCTATCCTATGACTTTAACTAAAACTTCTAATGGCCCTTTAAAATGGCGAAGGATTCCTTCTGGTTTAAACACGACAATAATGCCAGGAATGATGAGAAAATTTTGGAACTAAGGGCAAACTTTGGAGCCGAAGGATATGGTGTATTTTGGATGATCGTAGAAACTATGGCCGAAGATGATCTGGGTTACATTCAGTTAAAAAACATAGGGGGGCTATCGCTAGGCTATGGGGTGGCTAAAGGGAGGCTATCTGAAATCATAAATAATGCGATTGAGTTGGGGTTGTTCCATCAAGAAGACGGTAAGATATACAGTAACAGGATGTTACGTCATAAGGAAGACAGGAAAACCCTCTCAGATTATGGTAAATTGGGGGCGGAAAAGAAATGGGGTGGCCATAGGGGGGCTTTAGCCGACCCTATGGCAGATAAGAAGAGAGAAGAAGAGAAGAGAAAAGAAAGAAGGGGGGTTGGGTTTTCTGAAGATGGGTTATCTGTTTTTTTTAAAGACGGATCAACCCAAAAACTGGGTGCGGCGCAATTGGACCTAAAAAAAATAGGTGAACTGAAGCCTTCGCAAGTTGTGAAGGGTCTTGAAAGCTAAAATTATGTACTACGACAAACTTTCTGATCTCGGTATAAAACTTACTCGACGCGGCGGCAGCGAAAAAACGAAATGCCCTCAGTGTTCTGATGGTCGAAAAAATAAGACAGACAAACCTTTGTCGGTGAATATCACTACCGGTGAATTTAATTGCCACAATTGTGGATGGAAAGGCAATGTGCGTACGTTGGATCGAAAGCGTGAGGAAAAGAAATACGAACGGCCTCCGGCAGATATTTTGAGGTCTATTGAGTTAAACGAAAAAATAGTTGCTTACTTTAAAAAGAGAGGAATATCAAAATCGACTCTGGATAAATTTATGATATTTGGTCGAGAGGAGTGGATGCCGCAAACGCAAAAGAAAGGAACTTGTATTTGTTTCCCTTATTTCAGAGATGGGGACTTGGTAAACATAAAGTATCGGGATGCCAGGAAAGGGTTTAAGATGACGAAAGGTGCTGAATTGATTTTTTACAACCTTCAAACTGTTGGGGAAAAAAAACATTGCATCATAGTCGAAGGAGAGATTGATTGTTTAAGTGTGTATGAAGTTGGTTTCGGGAAGGAAGTTGATTTTGGTATAGGCGAGGCTATTCCTGAAGAATTATCGAAATGGGTGGTGCTTTCAGTTCCTAACGGAGCGAGTAAGGGTAATCAGCAGTTGGAATATTTAGATAATTGCTCAGATTGGTTTATGGGATTTCACGAGATTGTGGTTGCTACAGATGCAGACTCGGCGGGTTTAGCATTGCGAGACGAACTGATCCGTCGTTTGGGAGTTGAACGTTGCTATACCGTCAACTATCCTATGGAAGAAGTTGTCCCACTTGAAAACGGATTAAAACGTAGGTGCAAAGATTTTAACGAAGTGTTGATGTATTTAGGGGCAGAAGCAGTTATCAATGTCGTTAAAAACGCACAGTCCATCCCTGTCGATGGAATATACTATCTCGAAGACATTTTCCCGTCTATGCTGGAAAACTTTCGAAACGGTGTTCAGTTGGCTCCTACGACTCGATTTAGGGATATGGACGATTTCTTTAGATGGAAGAAAGGTGAGTTAAATTTGTTTGTGGGATATGGGAATCACGGAAAGACTTTTTTTGCTCTTCAGTTGATGCTTACAAAGAGTATATGGGATGGGTGGCGATGGGCTATATTTAGTCCTGAAAATTATCCTGCCAATGATTTTTACGACGACTTGGTTGAAATGTACGTCGGTAAGTGGCTCAGGGATATGACTGAGGCTGAATACACAGAAGGTTGTGATTTTATATCCCGGCACATATTTTACGTTTATCCAGATAATGACCATGACGTCAATTCAATCAACGAGAGATTTCGTCATCTGGTTCTCAAAAAAGGATTAGATGGTGTTATGATAGACCCATTTAACCAGCTTGACCATAATCAAAAAGCATATCAACGGGAAGACCAATACTTGTCAGATGTGTTTAAAGACTTGAAGCGATTTGCCTTACTGAACAATGTTTGCTATAACATCATCGCTCATCCTAAAAATCCTTCTTATAACCAAGATAAGTCCCTACCGGTAGTTGATATGTACGACATTGCTGGGGGGGCCGCATGGGGTAACAAGATGGATAATATTGTTTCCTACTATCGACCAAATTTTCATGTTGACAAAAACGATCCTCATGTCCAGGTTTATATTCAGAAGTTAAAGCGGAAAAGGACTGGGGGCAGGTTGGGGGACTTCCCACTAGTTTTGAATTGGGCAAAAAAAAGGTATGCCGATCCGTTGTCTGGTGAAATGCCGTGCGATCCAACTTTAGCTGCCGGTATGGAAAAGAGAATGAATGACAATCCTGACTTGTGGTTTCCATACAAAGATGGTGATGATGTAACCGATGATCCATTTTAAAAAATGTTGTTTATGTTAAGGGCTATCAACACAAAATTCGAAGGATATTTTTTTAGGTCTCGATTAGAAGCTCGTTGGGCATTTTTCTTATCTGAATTGGGGTTTTTGTATGAGTATGAAAAAGAAGGGTTTGTTTTAGAGGGTGGTATTCCATATTTGCCAGACTTTTTTATACCATCTCTTAATACATGGATTGAAGTGAAGCCAGAAAACGTAACCGAAAGTGAAATGAATAAAATACGGCTTCTCTCAAAAGGTATAGGCGAGAATGGTTTTGTTATGTTGGCAAATGGGTTGCCGTCTGAAGTTTTGTATCGATGTTGGAATAATGGAGACGAATGTGCCGAGTGTACATTGTCGTCGTATATCAAACAAAAAGAATGGTCAATGCCTTATTTCATGGATGACTGGAATGAATATGATCGGACTTGCATGATGAGAGCCAAAATGAAACGATTTGAATTTGAGGATAAAAATTAGACATGCACATGCCACGAATTAAAAAAGAGAAAAAACCTGTCGAATTATACTGGCAAGAATTTATTACGGCCTATTTCGAATTTACGAAGTCTAAATTTTCGATAACGCCTTCTTTCAATGGAAGTGCGCCCAGAGATTTGAAGGCTATTGTGCAGGCGCTAAGAAAGCGAACAGAGGAAGCAGGAGTTGAATGGACACAAGAAACGGCCTTGCAAACGTTTAACACGTTTCTTAAGTGGGCTTTTTCTGATTGGTGGTTGTCTGAAAATTGGATGTTGTCTAATATCAATCGCCAGATGGATAAAGTTTTATTTAAGGCCGCGAAACACAAGAACAATGAGATGCAGTAATTGTCTGCACGAGGGGCCGGATGTTGTGCGGGCGTTGGTTAAGCGAGAATACTATGTTTGTCCGAAGTGCTCGGTCACCTACGGTAAATCGCGAGACGGAACGACGTTTCTTTTGAACGAAGAAGTATATGTGAAGCCAGGATTTAGTGCACAACTTAATGGACGCATTGTAATCATAACAGGAATCTTTATCTTCGAAGAGTGCGAGAGTGGTCGTATGATGACGTTGAAGGATAAAGAAACCGGAAAACCTTTCAAAACAGAATTAGATATAAACTGGTTATTAAAAATTAAAAAATGAGTCAAAATCAACTTTTCTTCGGAAGTATTTGCCTTACCGACTTGATCGAACTGGCAAAGAAAAAACATTCCGCCTTTACAAAAGGCAACAACGGGAAGATTTATTGTGCCGTCAATGTGTGGCTTAATGCCGAGACTGACAAGTATGGGAACATCATGTCTATTCAGGTGAACCCGACAAAGGAGATGAAAGACATTGACGGACGTCCGTATATCGGGAACTTAAAAGAGTCGGATAAGCCTAAGCCGATATCAAGCCGGGATGCCAATCACATCGACGATGATTTTGATATCCCGACTCGTCAGCCAAATGACGTCAGTCAATACAAAAATGACGACGCCTACAGTGCGGCCAACTGGGACAAGCCAAACCAACCCGGCGCTCAGGATATTACAGAGCCTATTCAGGACTTGCCCTTCTAAAATTCATCCAGATGAAAGCAACTCCTGAGCTAGTAGAAGAAATACATTTCCTAACTTCACAAGGTCTTAAAGACGCTGAGATTGCAGAAAAAGTAGGGATGTGCCGCGCTTCGGTCTCCTTATATCGAAACAGCAAGCAGCATTTAAGAAATAAAAAAGCCGCCGAATTCGCCCCCATGACAAGCAGAGTAACCTTTTCTGAAGAAGTGGATTACTCTAAACTTCCTGATTCGGAATTGTTTTCATGGCGAAAATTTCCATCGTTTTAAAATGGAATGTGATAAACGAACATACAACACCCCGCATGAAGCAGCAGAAGACCTAATAGGACTGCGTAACCGTAATAGGAAACATAAGTTTCGTATATATAGGTGCCCAATCTGTGGTGCATTCCATATTAGCACGATTACAAAGAAGATGATTCGTCCTATGAAAAAAGAAAAGTATCCAATGCAGTTCGAGTATAAAAAACCGGAACCTAAAAGCAAACGTAAATCCAAAAGAAAAAGATAAGATGTCCTGGCGGAACTACTTTGATAAGATATATGTGATAACCATTGGCGATGTCGAAAGAAAGCAGCGGGTGATAGACGACTTCAGAAAGTATGGCATAAACTTTCAATGGTGGGGCGGGACAAAAGATATAGACGGAAAGAAAGGAGTAAGGACATCGTTTATTTATCTTTTTAAACAAGCCCAATGGTTATCCAGATGTCTCATTTTTGAGGACGATGTTAAGTTCTTAGTTCCTCCGGATGAATTCAATGCTTACATGGAAGAAATAGTCCGTCAATCCCGTGAAATAGATTGGTGGCAGATAAAATTAGGGTCTGTATTGATCCGACCGGTGGAGCATCTGATAACGCCTAACCTATTCCGAATCGAAGGCTCCTACGGGCTCCATGCAGCCATGTACAGCCGGGAGTTTATGCAAAGAGCGTTGGAATTGCCAGAAAGTATCCCTATAGATAGTTTGTGGATGCGTGAGATAGAACCACATGGTAAATGCTTTCATGCCTACCCCCAGTTGGCTAGTCAGTATCCAGGGATCAGTTTAACAGAAGGAGGGTTCAAAGACTGGGGGTATTACATCGAAGGAGCCTTTAAAAAACATACCCAAAAATTAAATTTGCAGAATAACTCTAAGATTGTACCTTAGTCCCGCATCCAAAGATATCTCGTTAAAAACAGAGGCATTAGTTTTTAACGATAAGGATACCGGAGGGACAACACTTCACTAAAGGCCGTCAGGCCGGACGAGATACCGTTGGATGCACCCTCCGGTAACTTTTTTGTATGAAAATTGACATTGCAATAACTACGTATAATCGTGAGTCGATGACAAAAAACGCCATCGAACAGGTGTTGAATGATGAACGAGTAAACAGTATCATTATCGCAGATGATGCCTCTACAGACGGTTCCTTTCATCGATTAAGTAACTATTATCGGAATAACGATAAGGTGGTTCTTTTTCAGCAGTACAAGAACGTGAATATGTCAAAAAACAAGGCAGATGCAGTGGCTCACTGTACAATGCCGCTTGTTTGTCTATGGGATTCAGATAACACCTTTTCGCCCGGCTACCTTGATGCTTTATACGCCGAATTGAATGGGGCCGAACCAGACGCAATGAGCGGAACGATTTTCTGTCCAGAATGGGCGCGCCCGTCCTTCGATTACAGAGAGTTTGCCAGCATGTCCTTTACGAAAGAGAATGCTAAAGGATTTATGGATAACCCCATGTTTCGCTGTATGTGTAACACCGCCAACTATGTAGTGCCGCGTGAGGCTTATTGCAAGGTATATCGACACGATCCGTCAATCCTAGCTTCGGATACTATATTCTTCAACTATCTATGGTTAAAAGCCGGGGGTAGTCTATATGTCGTTCCGGGAATGCAATATGATCACCTCCAACATTCGGAATCTGGCTTCCTAAAAGACCTCAATGAAAATATGAAAAAAGTTTCTGAGATAGAAAAGATGATTATTGAACTATGAAAGAAATTTGGAAACCAATATGGGGGTTTACTGGGTATTACGAAATAAGTAATCTGGGTCGAGTTAGGTCATTGGATAGATTTATTGGGTATCTTCCATATGGGGGCAGATATATTAAAAAGGGGATACATCTTAAGCTAAAACCAAGCAAAGACGATTACGTAAGAGTTTCTTTATTTAAAGACAAAAAGGAGCATGGGCGTCTTGTTCATAGGCTGGTTGGAAAAGCTTTTAAACCGAACCCTAGTAAAAAGTCTCAAATTAATCACAAAAATGGAATAAAATGGGACAACAGGGCTGTTAATCTTGAATGGGCCACTAAGCTGGAAAACCAAAGACATGCCATAGCTACTGGATTACAGTGTCATTTAGGTGAAAAAGGCCCCGGTGCTAAATTAAGCGAGCAACAAGTCGTCGAAATGCTTAAATTATACTCTACTGGGGAGTATACCGAACGTGAATTGGCAAAAAAGTATGGAGTAACCATAAGCTGCATAAATAACGTTAGAGGTGGGAGGACTTGGGGTTTTATGACCAAAAATCTTGGCCATGAATGGAGGGAAGCCAAAAACAATCTTAAACTTAAAGAATCTCAAGTGAAAAAAGTGATGAAAAAATATAAAAGTGGAGTGCCACAATTTATAATTGCAAAAGATATGAACATCGGAAGGGCCGCAGTAAATAAAATAGTACTAGGGATGACTTATAAAAATTGGACCAAAGCGTAATGGTAAGCGTATTTACGAAAGGGCGTTTCGCCAACTCGACTTGGCAGCAAATGACGGGGTGGGTTTATGCTAAAAAGCATGGATTAGAGTATTGCGCGCCAAAAGAATCGCTAGCCCCATCAGTTTGGCCGACTTATCACCAGCACTTACAAAATCCAAATTGGAATCCCGATCTTGAAATAGTTGAAGTAAATGATGGGCGGCACTCATTCGTCGAACTGCCTTTCAAAGAAGAGTGGAGAGATAAAAACATAATGATCGGGACAAAGGATATTAGGACAGGATACTTTCAAAGTTGGCGGTATATTGATGGGTGGCAGTCTAATCTTATAAATGAATTTAACTTATCAATAGGCTATCATAATGCTGAGTATAACACAGAGATGGTTATTATTCATGTCAGAAGGGGCGATTACTTACAATATTCAACAAAACATCCGGTCGTTACAGATGAATATTTGCTATCTGCCATTCATTTTATTCAAAATAATTTCACATCTTCATGGGTGAGACTTCCCAAATTCATGTTTTGTTCAGACGACATTCCATACTGTAGAGGATTTGTGAAAAAATATTTTATTAGTTCTGAAGATCAATTTTCATTTTCAATAGGGACTACGCAAGATGATTTTATAGCCATGTGCAACTGTCCTTTTTTGGTAACATCTAATAGTAGCTTTTCTGTTTTGGCTGGCATCTTAAATAGACATTCAATTATGGTGGTTTGTCCGCATGAAGACAATTACTTTGGACCCGATAATTCGGCATTGGCTACCATGGATATTATGCCTCCTCGATGGCATAGAATAAAATACTAACCTATGGATAAGACTATACAGGAAATAAGGCTTGCTCGTTTTGGTTTTCTAAATCGATGGCTTAATACCGACAAAGGAGAGCATGGGTATTGGGAGGTTTATTCCAGAACACTACCCGAGTCGTGTCGGACTTTGTTGGAAATAGGCGTTGCCAGAGGGCAATCGCTGAAAATATGGAATGACATTTTCGGCGCAAATGAGGTGGATATTCATTGTTTGGATTTGTTCATGAATCCTGAGTTTGTTAGCGCACGATGGTGTCGGAACCAAGGATTCTACCCTATACAAGGGGATCAATCAGACGTCAATCTACTTCGATCGCTTCCCGGCAAATACGAAGTGGCTGTGGATGATGGTAGTCATAACGCACATCATCAGATTGTTTCCTTCAAAGAGATATTTTGGGGTAAAATGACCGAAGGCGGAATCTATTATATTGAAGACTGCCACTGCAATTTGGACTCCTTTTATTGGGGCGGATTGGTGCATAGGTTTGAAGACACCCCCTTGCATATGTTCAAAGAATTTTTAAAAACAGGAGAGATAGTAAATCCGTACTTTACTTCTGAAGATTCAGCCATATTCAAAAAACTAATTGACTCAGTAGAGATATGTGCGTATGAAAAACTAATCGTTATAAAAAGAAAGTAAGATGCTCCTTAACTTCAAAGAACTTGTAAAAAAGTATAACATCAATGCAAATGGAGTAATCGTTTGCGGCGCTCACTTTTGTGAAGAGTACGACGATTATGTGGCGGTAGGTATAAAACGAATGGCGCTTATCGAGCCCTGTGCGGCAGCCTTCGGTGTTCTTCATAAGAAGTTCTTTGGAATGGAGAATATCAAATTGTTTAATCTGGCTTGCGGCGACAAATCGCAAGTGGATGTGACGATGTATACCGGGGATAATACAGTCAACCACGGGCAATCGAATAGTATTCTTCGCCCAGACCTACATCTTATTCTTCACGATTCGGTAAAATTTACTGATGAAGAATTGGTAGATGTTGATATTCTTGATAATCTTGGATTAATAAACAAGGGATATGACCTCCTTGTCTTGGATTGTCAGGGATATGAAAACAGAGTCTTGTCGGGCGGTTTAAAAACTCTTAGACAAATAAATTGGGTTTATACCGAGATAAATAAAAAATCTGTTTATTCTGGGAACGCTCTTGTAGAAGAAATAGATACGATTCTTTCTGATTTCGAAAGAGTTGAAACTGGCCCTTGGGTTGGCGATGCGTGGACGGACGCTTTTTATGTTAGAAAACATTTGAGCAATGAATAGGCTCATCGGAATATATAAAATAACATCTCCCTCTGGACGAATATATATTGGTCAATCAATTAATCTAGCTAAACGGAAAAGAAACTATGCCAATGTCCAGTGTAAAAGTCAACCCAAGCTGTATAATTCTATAAAAAAATACGGGTGGGATGCACATTTGTTTGAAGTGTTGATTTATTGTAGCGAGGATTCTTTAAATTATTACGAGACATATTATATAGACAAATACAACTCCTTTAATTCTTCTGTCGGATTAAACTTGATGAATGGCGGTAGACTTGGGTCAAAAATGTCTGATGAAAGCAGGGCTAAGATGGGCAGACACATGAAGGGCAAAATAGGTGTTTTAAATCCTTGGTTTGGTCGAAAGCATTCCGATGAAACAAAAGCTCTCTTTTCCTCTATGCGAAGGGGTGTTGGATGGTCTGATAAGAAAAGAAAAGTCATGGACGCTCTGGTTAGAAAGCCACAAGTATTTACCAGTGAAAGGCGGATGGGTTGTTCCGTGGTTTCTAAGAAAAATTGGGGTAACCCCATCTTTTATAAAAAGATGTCTGTTGGTAGGTTGGGACATCTAAACCCATATTCTAAGTCCGTTTATCAGTTCGGCATTGGGCTAATTTTTATTAAGAAATGGGATTCCATGATTGATGCAGCGAGGTCTTTAAATATAAACGCCGGAAGTATTAGTCGATGTTGTAATAATAGGCAAAAATCAGTAGGCGGTTTTTTCTGGGCGTATTCCGGTTCTTCCCCGAGTGAAAGCGTACAATTTAAAAGGAAGAAAACATCAAACTATAGAAGGGTCAGTCAATTTTCCATGTCTGGTGATTTTGTAAGGTCTTTTGATAGTATAAAAATAGCCGCTGATTGTTTGTCATTATGCCCTAGCCACATAAAAGATTGTTGTAAGAAAAAGGGCAGAACCGCCGGTGGATTTTTTTGGAAATATTTGGAAGACGAGTCTACACTGAATATGTCACCAAGATACGGGCACAAAAGGCCGATACAACAATTTTCAAAAGAAAACGAATTTATTAAAGATTGGGATTCTGCATTAGATGCGGCTCTGTCTTTTGGGCGATCAGATACGTCTTGCATAGTAAGGGTGTGTTCTGGGGTTAAGAAAACAGCGTACGGATTTAAATGGAAATATAAATGAACTGGAAATCACATTACGGAGTACCACCTGAGTTTAGGATTCGTCAAAGTTTTCCTTATCCTTCGGATAATAAAATCAACTTTGAAGAGTGGTTCTATGACAATTACCCGTACATGCCAGGGGAGACGGAACGGGAATATTTGCCCATTTTCTTTAACGGCTATTTAGTTACACATAAATTTGGGGAGGATAAGGCGGCCGTAAAAAGGCTCCAAGACTTTGTTGACACCTTGGATCGTTCAAAGAAGTATTACTGTATTCATCAATTCGACTTAGGGCCTATGGTCGATTTCAAAGATTTGGATATATTATGTTTTGGGATGAGTGGAGGCAGAATAGACTATCCGTTGCCATTATTGTGTGCGCCGCATAATTTTAAGGTCGGTATCCAGAAAAGCCTTTTTGCTAATTTTATCGGGCGTAACACTCATCCGATTCGCCAGCGGCTTTTGAGAGATTTCAGCGGCCGTAGTATTTATGTATCCGAGGCTCAACACCCGCTTAGAGACTTCTGTCAAATCCTTGCAAAATCGACTTATACAATATGCCCCCGTGGGTGCGGGGCCAGCTCCTTTCGTATATTGGAGGCCCTAGAATACGGTAGCATTCCGGTATATTTGTCGGATACTCACGTCCAACCTCATTGGATAGACTTCAATGAATACGGGGTATTGGTTAAAGAGGAAGAATTACCAAGGCTTGAACAAATACTTCATTCTATATCCCATGCCGAAATAATCAAAAAGCAAGAACGAGGTGCTGAAATATTTAAGGAATACTATACCTTTGAAAAGAACAGAGAAATAATATTAAATAAGATCGCCAAGCCAGACCCATTAGCATGGTTAAATTATTAATAACATGAAGTCAATACTGCACTGCGCTATCGAAAGCCCTTCTTATAGATCTTCCGGCATCACCAATGCCATGAAAGAACTATTTGAAGAGGTGAGTGTCTTTAATTGGCAGTCCGTAAAAGCAAATGAAGGAATCATAGGCATGTGGGAAAGGCTTATTGCAAAGGCGCATATGGAAGAGCCGGATTTGTTATTTCTCCATGTTCAATCTGGCGGAAATTTAGACGCTGACTTATTACATTCGCTTCCCGAAAAAACATTCACGGTTCTTTTTTCGTTCGACGTTAGACAGGACATAGGATGGATAAAAGACTTAGCACCGCATTTAGGATTAGTTGTGGTAGGAGATATGGAAACGGTAGACGAGTTAAAGAGGGCCGGATTCAATAACGTAATGTGGTCGAATAGTGCAGCCGATTATGATGTTTATTCGCCTCAGCCTGAGTTGATAACCTCCTATAAAATAGGAGATGAAAAGAAGGTGTTCCCATTTCCTGAAATAGTATTCATTGGCGGAAATTATACTACATCCTCTCTGAAAGATGAATTTCCTTTGGCTCAACAACGGGTAGAAATGGTTGATTTTTTGAGAAATGAATACGGGAATAGGTTCGCTGTTTACGGCATGGGCTGGGGCGGACATTCCCGAATTGCAGAAAAGAATGATGAAATAGCCATTTACAATACTGCAAAAATAGCCATTACTCAAAACCAGTTCAATCGCCGGGGATATACTTCAGACCGAATTTGGAGAGCCATGGGCTGCGGTTGCGCGACTATCTCCCAATACTACTACGGCATAAACCAAGACTTCAATAAGAACGTAATAAAGACTTGGTTGGACTTTGATATGCTAAAAACGGAGATTGACCGACTCTTGAAAAACGATGCAGAACGGGAAGAACTGGCTAAGGTTGGCCGGGAATGGGTCTTAAAACACCACTCCTGGCGCGTAAGATTGGAAAATATCCTTAACTTTATTCAAACAAGAAAAAATGAATTGGGCCAACAACCAGCAGCAAACTGAACAACCGGCCAAAAGAAAGTGCCTTGAGTTTCATGGGGTGGACGGGTACATGCCGCTGGCCAACGACTTAAAATATGATAATTCGCAATGTGATTGCGGTCGGTTTCTATTTGTCGTAGAAAACTGTGGTTGTCCACATGGCGGCAAAGTATTAAAACAAATACCTAATCCTGAATATAATGGATAATGAGATTTGGCTTCCGTGCAAAGGGTATGAGGATAGGCTTCAATGTTCCAATATGGGTCGTATTAGGAGCATAGATAGAGTATTGATTACAAAAAGAGGGGCGAAAAAGCCAGTCAAAGGAAGAATATTGTTGGGCAGAAAGAACAAGCCGGGATATATCCGTGTGTGGGTGAGCACAACAAAGAGCGAGCAGGTTCACCGGCTTGTAGCTAATACTTTTATCCCCAATCCATTAAACAAGCCCTGCGTTAATCATATAAACGCCATTCCCAGTGATAATCGTGTCTCCAATATAGAATGGGTTACTTATTCAGAAAACACTATTCATGCTTTGGATAATGGATTGACTTCATTGGTCGGGCATACCCATCGAGATTCTAAACTCACTAAAACACAAGTCATTGAGATATATCATTCTGAATTAACTCCAACAGAATTATCGGTTATTTATCATACGACTGAGCAAAACATTTCCAATATTAAGATTGGGAAAATTTGGCATCGCGTCACAGGTGCTAAGTACATCAAAAAAGACGTTAAGTACTTGTCTGAAGAAATGGTTTTGACTATTTTTAACGCCAATATGAGCTATAAAGACATTTCACAAAAATATGGCGTTAATATCCATTTAATAGGGCAAATAAAAACAGGCAGAAAATGGAGTAAAATTACCGGGAAGGTTTTTTCGCCTATCTATAAAACTGAAAACAAAAGACATAGTGCAAAAAACTATTCTTGACATATCTTGCGAAAGTTTGGATCTGTATTTCGCCCGACAGATAGAGGGGATAACAGAGCAAGCTAAAATAGACCTCCCAAGGGATATAGCCTTTAAGCTATTCCGAAAAGGAGGGGAATGGGATGCCAAATCAACCAGCCGACTGTCGTTTCTGTCCAAAATGTTTGTTTTACTACGGGCGCTCAAAAAGCGCTTTTTTTTGGTTATAGAAGATGAGCAAGAGGGCATAGGCGTCGAACAATTTCAGGCACTTATTTCCAAGGCTCCTGAACGGGATTATTCCCTGCAATCTGCCGAACAGCTACTAGTCGCAGACCGAATGGTTTTGGCAAATAAAGAGCTTGTGAACGCCTTCCATTACCTCAACTTTTTATCTACCTCCCCGGCTTATAACTACCTTTTACGTAACAAAAACGTCCCCCCCAATAAGGTGGATCAATCCCAAAAGGAATTGGCCTATATCGTCCGTTTCCTGACCTTCTGGGAGACCAACCGTAAAACAATGACGGTAAATACCGGGGTGACTATCCCTGAATTTTATGTTCTCTTATCTCTTTTTGACGGGGAGGCCAAGAATACTGCTTTTATCTACAAGGAGAAATTCAAAAGAACCTATCAGTCAAGCACTAGGAAGATAAAGAACGCCTTCGGGACACTTCAGGCTAAAAGATATATCAGTAAAATTGGCGAGGGGAGGGGCGCAAAGATGCAAATTACGGCATTGGGCAAAGATGCACTAAGTCAAATCCTGAAAAAGTACGCGATTGACTGTTAAATATTTCGGGGCCCTTTTGATGCGCACGATTTTTACTAATACGCATACGCATAATCACAAAAAATGCGCATATTTGGAGCCTGAATGACTAAAAAGTGAAAATGAGTCAAGAATACGCTATATCTACCATAAAAGAAGGAATACCAGAACATTATAAAAATTTTTCTCTTTTTGACCTTGAAGGCGAAATATGGAGGCCAATTGCCGGCTATGAAGGAGTATATGAGGTAAGTAATATGGGTCGGATTAAGTCTTTGGAGAGGGAAAAATGGAATGGGAGGTCTTATCAAAAAATAAAAGAAACAATTCTCCCTCCTCGCCCAAGAGATGAACGGGGCTATCTTTGTGTGGGCCTAAATCGAGAGGGTAAAACGTCATTGAAATATGTTCAAATTCTTGTGGGACTTCATTTTATACCCAATCCTTTAAAAAAAAGAACGGTCAATCATAAATGGGGTATAAAATGGGATAATAGGGCCTCTCAACTTGAATGGAACACTCACCGCGAACAACATTTACATGCTTGGCGAGTTCTTGGCCGACGGCATCCCGGAAAGGGCAAGACGGGAGACCAAAGCCCTTGTTCTAAAAAAGTGTTATGTATTACAAATGGAATTATGTATGGGTCGGTTGCTGAGGCTGGAAGAGAACTAAATTTGAGTTTTCAAAATATAAGTAAAGTCTGCTATGGAGTGAGGCATCATACAGGCGGCTATTCCTTTAAATTTGTTGAGGATGGGTCAGATAATAACTCTTGATGCCAAGCAGGGAATTATATATAAACTCCCGCCCCTTCCTCCGGAGCGGGAGATTTTGTATTATAATCTAAAAAAAGAGGATCAGTATTGGCGGACGCCTGCCGATCTTACTTTCGAGTTAGACATTAGAGATGTTCGTCGGATGTCGGAGAAAGACAGGATTGAATACATAGAAAAATGGCGCTATCGGTGGCTGAATGGTATGTATTTTATGAATAACGGAGTCCCAACTTATCTCACAGGGATGAATGTTGATCATTTGGTTTTCAATAAATACAACAACCGCTTTCTCCGGCATAATCGTTCACAAAGAGAGGATTTTTACTTTCGAGATTGGTATTGGCAGCCAGAACAAGACGAGATAGATGGCCCGATGTGGATCAAGCCGCGACGCTATGGGATGAGCACGGAAGAGACAACGGAGAATATTTACGTACTCCTTTCTGACTTCAATAACAATATCGGCCTTCAGTCCGACACAATGGACAAGGCTAAAAAGACCCTTCTGTTCCCCCTTCTCGAAGCCTATTTCAGTCGTCCTTTTTGGATGCGGGAGAATTACTATAAGAGTAATGGGAAGCGCCCGCGTAATTCGCTAGAATTAGTCAATAACAAAGATGACTCGGAGGGCGAACCTTGGCTCGGCGGCCGGGTCTATGTATATCCTACTGAGGAAAAAGCGATGGACGGAACCGAAAAGATGAAGGTAACTGTTGATGAGGTTTCTAAACATCCTACTGATGCCAATCCCCGGCAGACCATCGAGGTAAACAGAAAGACTATTCGTAATGCCGGCCGTCGCGGTAAACTGTCTGCTCTGTCCACTACCGGCGACTCGGATTCAGTTATACAATCTACGAAAGAGTGGATAAAGATGGCTGGGGAATCTTCCTTGTTGCCAGGGAAGAAAACAACGATTAGCGGTTTTGTGAAACGATTTGTTAGTAGCCTATGGAGCCAATACCTGCCCATTGAGTTATTGCCAGACAAATACGGAGAAATTGATGAAGCTAGAAACGAAGAGTGGATAGAAAACGAGATTAATAAAAAAACAAAGGGAACAAAGGAATATTACTACGAGAAAAGAAAATTGCCATTGACTGAGGATGAGGCCCTTATTAGCGCGTCAGAAGCGTCGTATTTCGACAAAATACGGTTGGTTTCTAGAAGAAAAGAATTAGAGGGCAAGGCATACGACGATAAGCCATATGTAAGGGGCGTATTGAATGAGGGGTCATCTGGGCGCATCGTCTTCGAACAAGATCCGTCTGGCTTATGGCTAATTTCGTTGCTTCCTTTTATTTCTATTGACCGTAAAATAGATGCCAGCAATCGGTTCTTTGTAACCGATAATGGCCAAGTCATTCCGCCTATCAATCCTGAGTTTTATGGAGGGTATGACCCTGTGCGATATCGAAAAGAAGATATAAAAAGTTCTAACTTTTCAAGAGCATCTATCATCATTCATAAAAGATTTGATTATTTTAACAAGCCAGATAGTGAAGATTTCTTGGAGGATGAAAAGGCCGCTCTATTTCTTGGTCGTATGGACGACCCTAAAGATGTGCATCGAGAGGCGACTAAAGCATGTAAGTTTTTTGGTTGTTCATTAATGCACGAACGGCAAGTGGAAAGTGTAAAAGAAATGTTTGAAGAGGTAGGGATGGGAAGATTCCTAATGAATAATGAAAAAGATGGAGGGTGTGGTATATGGACTGATAGTACTGGTAAGATAGTAAAGAATGGAGTGGAGATGCTACAGACAAGATACCGGGCTCCCAAAACCATTGATGAAAAAGATCATATTGCCTGTTATCCTTTTGAAGACGGCCTAATTGATTTGGAGAACTTTGACATGGCAAATACAACAGCATTTGACGTAACGATGTCTGAAATTATGCTTGAATATGCGTTGAAACAAGCCAAGCGAACAAACGTGACAGACGACCATGTTAGAAGTTACATGGCAAGAATATGGGAAATAACTCCACCAAGACGTTAAAATAATTTTTATGTTTCAACCACTCAGAAATTTAGTGTTAATAGCAGTAGAAGATATAGTTACTGAAGAGCAAAGACCTTCAGGGCTAGTGGTATTGAGAAGTAATTTTAATCTTTATCAGTGGGGGCAAGATGAAGTTTTAGCTTCAGATATTTTGTACAAGAAAAAGCAGAACCGGGGAAAGATATTGGCCTCTGGTAAAAAATGCTCGTTCTTTAAAGAAGGCGATGCGGTTATATACAAAAAGAACACAGAACAAAAGAAATTCGTGTACGATGGGATGGATTGTGTAATGGTTACTGAAGATGACGTTCTTTGTAAAGAAGTCGAGGGTAAGTTGATTTGCCATCCCAACCACGTTATTGTGAAGATAAGTAAAGAGGCGAGGGAGTCTTTATTTACCAAAAAGATTATCCGTGATGACGGAACAGTAACCGATCTTTTCATGTATAATCCCACAACGAGCGATGATACCGATCATAATGCTAGGTTTGTGTCTACTGGGGAAGTTGTATTCGTCGGAGAAAACATTCATCACGCACAAGTGGGAGATGTCGCTATTTTGGATTATCTGGTGGACAACGACGAAACAATCATCGTTGGTTATGATGGAGAAGATAAATTGGTTACCGTTGTGGCTGTAACGAGTTATGTCGGGCAAGACGAATGGGTCAGAGCCAATAGGTCTACCGAAGAAAACCCTACAAAACAATCATTCGGACAACGACTATGCCCAAAAGATATGTTGGTTTCCGTTCAGGGAGACTACGAAACATTAACCTCAGTATACGGAGTTGTTCGGGACAATGAAGTGATCAGCTTTGACCCCTATGTATTCCTTGTCCATGAATCAAATACCGTACAACGTGTGTCTGCTGGTGGCATTTTATATAGCGAAACGTTGAAGATTTTCGAACGGAAGATACTAGCAATATCCAAGGAATCGGAAGAAAAAGTTGGAGCAAAAACGGGTGATACTGTCGTCGTCGATGATTTCGATATTTTCGATGTAGTCATAGAAGGAAGAAAGATTCACTGCATGAACGACATTGACATAATTACGGTAAAAAATACGGAATAAACAAAAATTACTACATTTATATAAAAAAAGATGGCAAGAAAGAAGACTCTGCCGCCAATTGCTGATAATACTCTCTATTACGACTACTTAAATTTCTTTCCTCCCGAGGCGAAAAATTCGCTGTGGCTTGGACAGGCTATCTTCTACTCGAAGCAAAACTCCGTCGTATTCCTTGATCCAAAGCGAAAGAAGATATACCGTCAATTAGAACGAGGCGAGTTAAATAAGCAGGAGTACATCGACATGATTGATCCGCCCACTCCTATGGGCGGCGGCGGTAAAGCGGAATACTTTTCCTCTTCTTTCCAAACCTGCCCGGTAGATATACACATTGACAATATCGTTCGTGCCCGGTTAGATAAAATATGCCTTCAAAATAAATTACAGGTAAACGAGATTGATAAGTTTGCTCTTAGCCAAAAACAGCGTGACCGGCAGCGGATTATCTACCAGCGTGAGTTCCGAAACCTAATCAACGACATTAATCAGACTATTGGCCTACCGAAAATAAAGGACAGTGAAAATTTGGAAGAATATATCCGTAGTTTAGATGGAGAGGATGCGGCCAAAGTAACTTCCGGAATTGACAAGACCTTAGACTATATCCGTAGCCAGATAAAAGACAACCAAGACCTTCAATTATATGATGCCTATGTATACAAGGGTGACGTAGAACGGGCTTTTGAAATGGGCATCCAGCATTACCTCATTGACTTAAATAAATGGCCGATAATCGGGGAATGGTTTACGGACGACTATAAGCATTTTAACAAATATTGCGGTCGATCTTATACGGATGAAACCAATGGCCGTCACCAAGTAGAATATCTGGAACCAGACCGTCTTTTCACGAGTCCTTTCAAACGGAACAATGGAGAGGATATTACGATGTGGCACTATGAATATTCTATAACCTTTGCTGAGTTTGTCCGGCAGTTCGGAACGACCATGACGGATGAGCAATTGAAAGAGGTGTTCGAACTGAACCGATACAGCGGCACCCGTCATGGCATGAGCTATTCCAAGGCAAAGAGTTTCAAGGGAAGCAATACCACTATCATGGTGGGAATTTTCAGTATCCTTACTCAAGATGCCGACTCGTTCTCTGAAGACTTCACCCAAAATAGACTCCCCATCTGGCAGCGTAAACCACCGTCTTGGATTCCCGAAGAAAATAACAAGGATGGCGAAGGGTCAAAACGACAAAAGATTTACAACACATGGTATAGCTGCTATTACATTCCACCTCCCGGCGACCGGCAAGCACGTAACCAGATGACCGACTGGCTCTGGCAGTCTCAATACATTTTCAACATCAAAAAGGATATTGATATGTATCGGTACGGAGTGGACTTCCGGTATGCTAAATCAACATTGGTTATCTACAAAGACGATACCCGGATGTCTTATACCGATATTAAAGAAGCCTTCATGCCCAAAATCAGGAGCACATGGCACAAGTTCGAAAACTGTCTCATTCAGGATACACAAGCCTTGGGCATCGCCAAAGATTTTTTGGGAGCCGTTCTGAAGGCTGTCGATGAAACCAATAAACGAGATCCCGGTGATCCGGCTTATCCAACTGGTGGAAACGGCAAAGATGCTTCAGTAGAATCTATGAAGATGATTAAGCAGGGTAATCTCGTTTTCCTTGACTTTAGAGATTCAAAAACCGGAGAGTATGTTGCTGATCCTTCTAAGTTATTCGTACCCGTAGACTCCGGTCATATCGCCAAAGCAGAAAGATATATAAAGCTCATTATAGAGCAATACAATCTAATGCAAATGTCCCTTTCCCAAAATTCTATGACGGAAGGGCAATCTGGTAAATCTCACGTTCCGGAAGCCGGGATTCAAGCAACACTAGCCGCCAGCAGCGATGGCATGTGGTTTATGGAAAAGCCTATCCGAGAGTTGCAGATAATGTTCGGACAGCGAACGATACAATGGCTTATTACAGTTGTTAAAGAACATAAAAAGTATGGGTACTCGGATAGGTGGAACGAGATTCAAAATGTGATTGGCTTAGCGAATAGCTGGCTGTTGGAAAGTATAGAAGAACTCGATCCGGAAACTATTGGGATGACAGTTTCGCTAGAAGACGTCTCGTTTTATGAAAAATATCTATTCGAATTGGCTAATAAAATGGCCGATGAAAATCAAGTTTCTAGGGATGCAGTCGGGCTCGTTATCAATCAAAGTAGGATAAATTGGAAATATGCCTATTGTTTACTAATGATAGCCGCTAAGAAACAGCAAGAGGAAATTGTGCATAAAGAGCAATTACAATTCGAGCGTGAAAAGCAGATGAAGCAAATGGACTTGCAGATAGCAATGGCGCTCAATAAGTCGAAAGCTGATGGTAAAAATTCCAATATTCAAAATCAAGGTCGTGTTGACATGGCTGTAAATGATGCTCTCAATAAAGGAAAAGCAAGCACTATGGCCGATCAAAAACAGCAGTTATTAAACAATAAACTAACGCAAGAAGATCAAAAACATCAATTACAAAGAGGGGATGAGACATTCCAGGCATTAAGCCCTGAGCAAAAATAGCTATTGACTTTTCTGTTTTTGTTTTGCTGGCAAAACCCGGTGTCTTATCCATTGTGACCAAGAATAAGGATCGATTTTCTTTTCGTCAAGTATGTTGAAATTAAAATCGGACAGTACAACATGGTTAAGCATAACAAATTCTTTATTTAATTCTTCAATAAGTTTGTCTGCCTTTTCTCTCGCTTCGGTTGCCTTTTCGAGTAGTTGACCTTTTTGTATATTAATTTTACCTACCAAGTCCTGATTCACTTCAATAGTCAGGGTTTCCTTTCCGTCCTTTCCCATGACGTCCTCTTTTTTTTCGGAGTCTGTTTTCTGCCTAACAAAACGCATGGTTCGGGAATGGTATTCGAGGTGATCCACAACGGATCGGAATTTCCATGTAGCCTGATCTTCCAGATAAGATGCTATAACTTCGTTTATTTCTTCATCATCGTTTTTTAATAGTCGGTCGAAGATTGGTTTCTTTATATCCTCAACCAATCTGGAAAGTATTTTAACCTTGTTATCCCATCTGTCTTGTTTTAAATTCAACCAAGGAGATTCGTTCGTGTAGGCGTGAATGATGTAAACTACAATAGCATTGCAAACCGATATGCTGTGATTGAGTCTATATATGGGAGAAAATATGTTGTGAAGATTAACCTCTTCTATTTCTGAAAGCCAGTTTTTTTCTAGGTCTTTCGACATTTTTGACGCCAAGGCTATTTTCTGCATAGGAATCCACGGGTTAAAGTGATGCTTTTATTTTTCTTCTTATTCCAGACGGTTATTTCAATTCCCCGGCATTCGGCCGTCTTACCTGCACACATTTCCACCAGACGTCTGGATGAAATTCCAAGTTCTTCCCTGGCGTCGATAAATTGCCGCATCTCGGATGGCGTCACTCGGATGTAAATTTTATTGTATTTCCTTATGGGATGGCCTTTATAGGTGTCCAATATCGGATTGCCTTTTTCGGACATGGATGTTGTTTGGGTTAATGTTTGTCCCCCAAATCTAACAAAAAAATAATAAGTCTTAAAGAATTGATTTTACTTTACCCCCAATATCTCAATTCTTTACGATGTTTATTCCAAGATTCTTTTTCGAAGATGGGGCTGAGGGGGCCGGAGGCGCTGGTGGTGCAGAACCGAATGCTGGTGCTGCTGCCGCATCTGCCGCGCCTGTAGATGTTCCCGAAAGCATCATCACCGCAGAAGAGTTGAAAAACTACGGAATAGACCGGGATCAGCTTAGAACCATTCTCCAATCTCACAAGGAGAACGCCATCCCTGCCGAGCAAAAGGAAAAAGAGGCTCAGGTCAATAAGGCCACTTTCATCAAATATGCCGCTGAAAAGGGATTGATGAAAGTGGAAGATTTTAATTCCTACGAGTCTTTAAAAAACAAGTCGGATCGCGACCTTAGGTTTGAATCCTATCTGAAAGAGTGGCGGGAAGACAATCCGGAAGTGACCGATGCCGAAGAAATTCAGTCCCAGGCAAAGTCCGACTTCGAAAATGAGTTCCGGCTAAACAGCGAAAATGCTGCTCAGAAGGCCAGAGGCGAGGCCCGGCTGAAGAAAGAAGCCGAAGAGTTGCGATCCCCGTTGACATCCAAATATCAAAGTGCTGAGGCCGCCTATAATCGGGAAAAGGCCATGTTGGGAAAGATACCCGACTTCAACAAATTCGTTGACACACTGATTGAAAAATGCACTCCGGATAAACTATCCGTTTCCAAAGTAAAAGACGGTGAAGAAGAAATTCAAGTTGAGGTGGAATTGTCGAAAAAAGATCGGGAAGAGCTTTCCGAGCATTTTCGCACTGCCAAGACCTATGCCGCCTATGAGAACGGAGAAAAAGACCTTTCGAAAGTGGAGGCCGGAATTTCCAAGAAGATCAACGGATACCTCCGGGAAAAATACCATGATCAAATTGTAGGCAAAGCCTTCGAATTGGGTAAGGGAAGAGGGGTTGTAAAAGGTTCTAATGTAGGATCCGAACAGCCTTTTTCTGTTATCAAAGGTCAGGCCCCTGGAAAGGATGGAAACAACGTGTTAAGTCTAGAAAAATCAAATGAAAAAATTGCGGCCGCAAGGGCGCGATACGCGAAATAAAACTGAAATCAAATGCCCAACCAGAACCAGTTTTTCTCTGAAGCAGGAACGTACCAGATCGATGGTGTTATCAAAGGACAAACCCCGTTGACGTTCTATGATCCGCTGAAGCAGATCGCTTATCAGCCTTCTATTCGACGCAATGCACAAGGCAAAATTGCGGCCACTCTTCCTTTTCCGGACTCCGGGATTTGGGGACTTTTCTCTCAACTCCAACAGATGTTGGGTTCTGACAAGAAAACAGTGAAAGCTCGTAAGTTCTGGTGGGCCGAGTACGATCAGTTCCAGACATTTTCGTTTACGGTAAATAAGTCTACGGCTGGCGTTCCCGGCGCTGGTTTCCCGGTTACCGTTCAGATTAGCAGGGCATCCCTTACGGCAAATGGCCTTTTTGCCAAGCCGCTGGAAGGGTACAAGGCGTTCATCAAAGAGCTTAACCAGCAAGTGGTTAACATCACGGCGGTTACGGAAGTTTCGCCCGGCATTTTCAACATCACCTTCACTCCCATCAACAATCAGGTTCTCAACCTCACGCAAAGGGGTCAATATACCGTGGTTATGGCAGCGATGAGGGCCTATCAGTTGAACAATACGCCTTCCCAAATCCAAGGTCAGGCCATCGTAAAGAACCCCCCGGCCTTGTATAAGAGTGCCGTACAAAAATACGAAGCCCGTATTGACGTTGATGAGTCCGAAATCGACAACTACGTTTACGACAAGGACATCATGATCGCCAAGGGACTTAACTCTCGTGGGGAGGAGGTGGAATACTTCTACATTCCGCAACTTCAGACGGAACTGGAAGACTGGATTATCCAGAACCGGACAGTACAAACGCTTTTCAACCAATATGACGCCGATCTGGATCAGGAATTTAATGGCGTAGTGCCGACGACTCGGCAATACGGGTTGTTCAACTATGCTTACGATTCTTTCCTGAGCGGTTCGTTCAAGTCGTTGCTATTCTCCATTATCAAGTCTCTTCGGAAGATCAACGGTTCCAATGACTATTTCCTCATCCACGACTTCAATTTCGGTATCGATTGGGGCGAAGCCATCGCCAACATTGTCCGGAACTATAAACAGGATTACCAATACCGACTGTTTGGTGAGGGAGGTGAAGGGATGCGTGATTTCGAATACTTCCAGTTCAAGAACTTCAAGTGGTCTAACTACAACTTCTTGGCCTATCAGATGGATATGTTCGATAGCTACCGGTACGGTCGTATCTTGGAATACTTCGCATTGCTGTGGCCAGCACGGGCTTATACCGCCACCGATGGCGAACGAGTTCCCATACTGAACTACGTGGGAATTGAAGGCGCAGAACCGGCATGGGAACAACGCTGCTGGATGTATGACTTCCGTGATCAGGGTCAGCGCATCGCATCGGTATTCGCCAAGGATGCCTTCGGTATCGAATTGAACAAACCTACCCAATTGGGCATGATTTGGAGGGGTAACAGCAATGCCGCATAACAATTGAACAATGGCTAAAGAACTATATACCGTAATCGCAGGAGATCCCCGGCCGCCGTATATTGAAACAGGGTTCCTTGAAAAGGGCAGCGGACAAACGCGCCACCAAGAAGGTATCCTGTCCGGGAAGGTAGTCAATCGACGGGGTGTATGCGGCATCCCTAATCTTTCCGAAAACTGGGCCGTACGAAAGATCGATGGAAAGATTCCTTCCAACCCGGTAGATGTAAAGGATTCTGCTTACCGTGGTGAGATCGAGTTCCTTAAATGGGGAGATCCCCGGGGGACGCTGATTCAGACCCGGTATCTTAAGGGGTATGAAACCTTGGATTTGCTTTACCAGAACCTTGTTCTGAATGCCGATTCTAATATCAATCCCGACGACGCGAATTCCGCTGAAGTATATTTCTTGGAATTGCTCAGTGGCGAGAACGAGTTCGACGAACAGCAGGACAAATACAAAACTTTGTTCATCAAGAACCACGCCTATAATCAGGACAGCATTTCCAAAAGTCCTAGCCATATCTCCTATATGTACAAGGAGAAAAACGAAGGCCAGGAATTGAAAATGGTTTCCAAGGCTATCGAGGACAAAGGCGAATGTATCCTGTTGGTAAAGAATGCGGCTTCTAACCGTGATTCTCTCCGTAACCTTTATGGCATAGTTCAGGGTCTTACCCATAATGCTGAAATTCACGACGACCTTCTTTTTGATGCTTTGATGGGCCTGGCCGATTCGGTTCCAACCGAGTTCATGAACAAGGTAAAAGGCCATAAGCAGGAGGTGTCTGATACCTTCGCCAAGGCCAAGGCATACGGACTTTTGGACACAACTAAAGACGGAGTTCTGGTAGCCGGTAAAGATAAAAAGACTATCCTTGCTGAGGGTATCGAAGCGAAGGGAGATTCAATGGTACAATGGGTGTATGATCATCCTGTTCATCCCGTTGCATATCGGGCCGCTCATCAACTCAAACAAATCACCGACAAATTAAAATAGTAAACCATGCTCGTAAATGCGTATGTCATCTATAATGGTACTACCGCCCAATATGTAGGGGATCAGGGAGTCACCATTTCCATTAACTGCGAAAGGCTGCGTTCGTATTCGCCACGGGCAGTTTGGTTGAAGCGGACATTGGCTCCCGGTGACGGAACCATTATCCTGTACGAACCTACGTTTAATCCTACTTCGGACGAATTGCTTGACCCGAACATAGTTCCGGGTATGTGGATCGAGGTAGACGGACAGGATACTATGATTGATGTACTTAACCAAAGTGTATCGGCCTTCCAGCAGGCTTGCGACGCTTGCTGCGGTGCAGTACCGACCATCATTGCAAATCAATACGCAGGTAATGTCACGGCCTTTAGTCCTCTGGCTCTGAATAGCCTTTGTATCTACCGGTTCGATGACGGTTCCGCCGGCGCGCATGATGCATTCGCTTTCGATTACACGGGCCTCTTTGTTGGAAGTGCACAACTGCGTTCCAATTTCAGCGGCTTGTCTCACTACACAATTCAGTCTTATTATACGCTGGCCCAGTTCATGGGGATTGTTCTTCTTTCGGATGTGGTATATCCAGGGCCGTGCGCAAGCTAACGGAATTTGTAGCAAAACAATATCCTGCGTAAGCGGGGCAAAAGCCATCTCTCGCAGGTGGCTTTTTAGTTAATTAATAAAATATCATAGAGTGCCACAGATAACCATAGGTTCAGCAAACATAAATACATTCGGGTATTCCGTTACAGTGGATATAGCCAATAAGAGGATGATATTCTCTTTGTCTCCATTTACTACCGGAACCGGATTGTCTAATACTTTGGGAGTGGCATTTAGTGTTATAGATCAGGAGGGTGTTATTCTCGCTTCCATAAATTGGTCTTCGCCTCAAATACCAAATCCGGGAACTACAACATCCTATACGATTGATTTGTCTAGTCTTAATTATGCCTTTTTATTTCAGACCTACCAAATATCGGCTGCTATCCAAGACCAAAATTCTACCGTTTACACCATACCTCCCATTTATAAAAAGATATGTCAGCCTAATGATTTTCAGGAGTCTGGGTATGTGTGCGGGATGTTTCAATTAAGGGCTGATTGTACGAACAATGATATTTTGGTCAAGGAGTTCACTGTATTTGTCTATAATAACCTTACACCTCAGTCTATATTTAAAACAGGGACTTTAAATTATCCAACTGGTACAATTCCAGCAGTTTCATTTTCCGTTACTCCTTTCATCAATAGTGTCGTTTACACGGGCAGGTATATGCTGTCATGCACAAGCATAGCCACTTATAATCTTCAGGATGACACGTATGTTTTAGTTTCATACGTAACGAATCAGCAGTTCGACATTACTTGTTCTAACAAAGTTTCTGACCTACTCTGTTGTATAGAAGATTTGTATCGAATGAAGATAAAAAACTATGACAACGCACTTGGGAAAAGGGCTGCGCAACAATTGGATGAAGTAGAACTTCCTTTTTTCCTTGGATTAGGTCAGGAGATGAATGGGATGGATTCGGAATGGGCTTATCAATCCATTAAAAAACAACTTAATTGCAACTGCGGACCTAACGCAATGGGGCAAAACGAGCCAACCCCATTAAATCCTTCCGTAACAAATATTGTTCTTACTGGCGCTGGTGGAACAAGTGTGCCTTCTCCAACCGTAGTGGGAAATACAAAGACGTTTGCCATTACTTCAAGTATTTACCAAGTTGTAAACGGTAATGGAGATAACACTTTTTCCGTAACCGTAAACACGGCAACCGCCAATACGGTAAAATATATTATCACGTTCAATTATGCAAATCTTTCTTCGGCTATTTTAACCGCTATTGGTGCTAGTCCAACACTTACAGCCCAGCTAAACGCTTTAATCAGTGCTACAGTTAATATTGACCTAACTAATTTGGATGGTAAGTGCATCATTGATCTAAGCTCAGTAAACTATTTCCTTTCCATTCTTGTTCCGGGGGCAAATGTGACTATAAACAATATCATTGTAGGATCGACAACTTACAATGCTCCTGCCGGATTGTTGGTGAGCAATATAACGGGTGTAGAAGCATGGCTTAATGGACTATCCGTAGGTTCCTACGAGGTGGCATTTGATAATAGCTCAAACGGGTCTTATTTCAGTGTGCTTACAAACGCCAATACTTTCGGTCCGGTAAGCATGTCATTGTCACTCTCATCTGGTAATACTGTTATATTCTTCCAAAAGACGAATAAAAGCGTCATTGCTTTCTTGCAGGCTATGGTGGATTATATCTGCCAGATCACTGCCGCGCAAGTTGGGATAGGAAATAATTTAGCGTTATGCTACTTTGACTATAATGGGGATATTCAGACAACAAATTTAACCGCAGCCAATAAGCAGAACGATTTCAATGTGGCGGCAGTAAATTCTATCTGCAATCTGGCTAATAGGATCAATACTATAACAGGGGTTACATGTGCTAAACTACAAGCGTTATTCCCTCTTAATTCTGCCGGTTCTTTTGGTAATTCGGATGTATTGTATGGAACATTAGGAGGTTCATGTGCCGGATTAACTGACTTGCAGATCGCCAATCTTGTAATTGCAGCAGTTAGTAAATATACCTCTGTAAAAACTGCTTGGTGTGCCATTAATTGTACTACTCCGGGAAGCTGCGCAGAGATTTCAGCAATCAATGTGTCCGCCGTCAATACAACTACTATTGGAGTGTATGGAGTTACATGGCAGGCAACACCAAATTCGTCTCAGACGGTTACGGTTCAATATCGACCAACTGGAACGACGGCTTGGCTAACATCTACCAGCAATCTGACAATCGGTCCAAATGGAACTATAACCGGCACTTCTCCCTATGTTATTGGCGGTCTAACAGCCGGAACCACTTACGATATCGGCATTACCAATAACTGTGGCGGCAATCAATTTGTCAATCAGGTAACTACCCCGGCTACTCCTGTAGTAAGCGGTTCCTATAGGCTGGATACGGTAATTGCCAATATCTGTCCGAGGACGCCTGTAACGCTCTATTCCAGCACTAATTTTGGAACCGGAGTAACATTATATCAGGACGCGGGTCTGACCACTCCTGTAACGACATTTACCTATGTAGCTACCGCATCTGGCGCTATCTATAACCTTAATTCTTCCACAGGTCTTGTTGGTGCAAATACCGGAAGCAATTGTACTACAGGAACGGCAGGAACTTATGTGCTTGGCAATAGCACATCGACCATATGCAGCGGTTCTAGTGTGACATTATACACTAATGGCAACTTCTCAGTAGGGTTGACTTTGTATACAGACAGCGCCCTGACAAATCCTCAAACAGGAAGTACTTATGTGGTTTATAGCGGAGTTATTTATAACTTGAATTCATCAACGGGTCTTATCGGTTCGTCTACCGGATTGTCTTGTACGCCAAGCATAAGCGGGACTACATCTTATAGCACGTCCGTTCCAAACGGAAGTGGAACTATATCTGCCCCTGTTGGAATGCTTGTGACCGTCACAGTGAACGCTTCTGGACCTCCCGGAGGCACTTATACAATGGAATGTAATGTATCAGGAGAGGGGACTGTAATTGCCAGCAATGGGTCGAATACTTTGCAGTTTGTAATGCCTGTTCCTGGTTCTGTTTCTTTCACCGGGATATACACATCGTCGAATTCTTCGGGTGGAGGTAGTATTAGCGTATCATAAAAATAGATAATGGCGAATACAAGCAAAAGCAGAATGTACAATATGTTGCAGGCGGTATTGTCTGTGGCTAATGAAGAGCAATCTGCTCTTTATCCGCCGTCTATTTTTTCTACGCATTACAATATTGTAACATCATTTTTACTGGATAGGTGTGTACAATTATACCCAGAAAAACCGTTCGTTCTGGATATTATTGATCCGTATGTGGGATACGCCATGCAGCCGGTAAATAATGGATTGGTAACTCTTCCGGACGACTATCGAAACATACTTGGTTCGCCATACGTATTTGCCAATCCAAAAAATAACGGGTCTTGCGAATCTCAACCAGAAATAAACAACCAGATTCAATTTCAGGCAGCCATGAATCGGTCTTCCTGCCGGGTAAATCCTCTGGAAATAGTAAGTCAGGCAGAGTTTTCTATCCGGACAAATTCAACCTATAATTACCCAACATGGGAATATCCGATTGCTTATTTTACGGGAAAGAAAACATTAAAGGTGTGTCCTTTCGATATTCCGAAAATATTTTTCCTTTATACGCAGCAGGAAGGAATATATCAATTGGCGTATTTGCCAAATCCAGATGACACGTGGAATTATGATCCTAAAAATACGGTTGATGGCAATTGGAATAATTCCGCGTTTAAAAGTTTGTTCAAAGGTCTTTGTCACCTATATTCTGCCTATGTTCGTGACCAAGAAATAAAAGAATGGAGTAACTTACTGTCTCAAATTGACATAGTATGACAATATTATTTTATCTTTTGGGAGGATTGGTATTCATGTTTATTCAATCTCTTTTTATCAACGGAATGTACGAATTGTTTCAAGGAAAGTGTGTACAGGACATGAATAAGGGGAGAATATGCGATGGAAACTTAATGTATAAAATTAGTCCCGAGTTTTTTGAACGAAATAAAAATAAGGTATGGTTTAGGCCCTTGGGATCATGCGTAAAATGTATGTCTTCGTTATATTCTATACTTACTTTCTGGCCGTTGGTATTATATGTTTTTGGGTTCCATTGGATAGAAATATATGCGTGGGTATTGGATAGTGTGGCCCTTATTTCTTTAAATTACTGGGTATTTAAAAAGTTATGATAATAAAGCAACTAGCTCAGGTAATTCTAAGTGTAGAGAAGCAGGGTAGAAACCGGGCTACTGATAAAACATATTCTGTAGCAGATATTAGCCAATTGATTAGGTTGGGATATACAAGTAGAGCCCGTGATCTTTATTACCAGAACAAAAAAATGGGGCTTGGGAATGAGTATTATTTCTACTCCGGACTTTTATCCATACAGCGGTTTAAATTGGGAAAATCCGATTTAAGAGGTAAGCGATTTTTGGATATGACTGGCATTGATATTTTTAGGATGCCCAAAAATGAGAACTTTACAAGTTTGTGGCCTGTTGGATCATGCTGTGGGCCGGATGACCCCAATTGGGAGATTGTTCAAGTGGAACCAGGGGAATCTAAATTTTATCTTGGACCAGACTTCCAGTTTTTCAAATTTTACGAGGTTAAGGCCAATGGTTTAGACACATATCATATCCCTGAATGCGTGGAAGAATTAGACGTAGAAACTACATTCGACCGGAAAGACGACATGATCGATATTCCTATGGATATAGCCTTCGAGGTAGCATGGAATATATTAGGATGGGAATTGAAAATAAAACAATTTAGAACGGCATCCCCGTCCGACAACCCTTATCAGACCACTTCGGGCGCAGATTTAAGAAGAAGGATGGCTGAAGAATCCGTTCAATCACAACCACAATGAGTACAAGATTTCAACATATTGACTACGTAATCGATTCTGCGTTATTGGGCAACAAAGATATCGGAAGACGGGCTAAAGGTAGAATGCTGCGTTGGGCTAAAGAGGTGTGGTTGGATTTGAACCTGTCAACGGTAAAAAAAGTCAAACGGGAAGAATTCAAGATCAATAAGCGGACGAATACCGTTAAGATGCCTTTTGACTTCCAGTATCTAAGTTCGGTCAACGTAATGGATCATCATGGAGTAGAATGGCCTGTTTACAGAAATGATCGATTGCATATCGATGTTGTTGAAATACCAGCAGATAAAAACTGTGCTTGCGAGAATGGATGCGGGTATCAATTATGTAATACTATTAAAGGTTATGAAGCAATTACTTCTATCGTTACGGATTCTCTACCTAATGGAACGCCAATAACCTTTACTTGTATTAGTCGAAAGGCCGTAGATAGAAACGGTTTTTTATATTTGGAATGGCAATATCCTTTGCATGTTTTTACAAATGGTGTTTGGACAGATACTATATTGCAGACTGAACAAAAGAAACTGTGCGAGTGCGAAACGGACGAAAATGGATGCATTTGTGATAGTGAAGAAAACTGGAATCGGGTATGTGAGGCTTCCGGTATTCTTGGGATTCCATTCGGTGGAGACGCCCAACAAGGCCCGACCGCGCAATCAAACACATGGATATATCACTGCAATTCAAAACAAGATTGGTTCAATGTACAATGCGGGCATTCCACTCATTTTAAAAAGGATTGTAACCAAATATACAATATCAATGAACTAGGAGATACGCTTATCTTCCCTCATCACTTCGGATTCGATAAAGTCATTGTCAGGTATTACTACGATGTAGATTTGCAGCATCTTGAAATACCCGTTATTGCTGTACCTACTTTCATTATGGGACTGAAATTTTGGGATAATCAATACGATGATATGCACCAAGACTTAGCCAAGTTTTATGGAAGCCGGTATTCTCAAATGAAGTTTGGATTACTGAAGGATATGAATATGTATCGTATTGCCGAAAATGCTCAGATTCTTACACCAAAAACACACGTTCCTTCCTATATTGATCATCGGCAAGATCGGTACAGAGACGGATATCTTTACTAATGCAGAAAGTAGGTTCCATAAAGCCTCTGTTTTTGGATATGGATTCTAATTATTCGGATTTAAAACCGAATAGTTCCCCGTTTATTCGAGACGTCACTTGGGACGAAAACCAGAACCTTATAGGCTCCGCCATTGGGGAAGGGAATAATCAACTTTCTATAACGCCATTAAGAAGTAACCAAGGACTTCCAGTAACTCTTCCAGATGGGTACAATAAAAACATAGGATCATTCTTTAGCCCAACAACTAATGAAACTTACGTATTTATATATAATGGCAATGGTAACCACGTTATATATGTAATATATGGGGTATCTCTCACGGTAGATACTGTTATCATTGATCCAGAACTTCAATTCACCGATGAACAGGATGGATTTATAGCATCTCACCGGGTATCTATTAGAACATTTTTGGATGCCGACAAAAACGTAGTTGAAAAGATATTGGTGTTAACCGATGGTAATAGCTGGCAAAAATATATACTTGTTAATTCGTCGATACAGACACATGGATTCAATGCTAATGCCTATCCTTATTGGCGTTTACAACCACCACACTTTGATCGTAGGGAATTGATTGAGTGGGCAGTTCGACCTCCTATGTATAAACCAATAGTAGCTACTCTGCCAAACATTCCGGCTGACACCGATAAAGTGAACCGGCTTATTGATCAGTGTATACAAGTAGCCTACGCATTTCAGATGACCGATGGGAGAACTACGGTATTTAGCCCTTATTCCCTCCCGTTGATAGTTAAATCAGAAGACTATCTAAGCAACCCGGACAATCTTCCCAAAAACGCTCAGTTTTCGTTTTATGCTGGCTCTCCATTGGTAGAGAAGATAATGATCTATACAAGAAAGTCGGCATTGAATAGCAACTCTATTGCTACGATAACGGAATGGTCGGACTGGTATCTTTACGATACGATATATAAATTTGGATCATCCCAAACGAGCGAATCTTCCGTTATAGGTACTAAATATTGGCTACGGACGAACCCTTGGGAAAATTACAACTATGATGCTGTTTTAAACACCATTCAATACAAATTCGATAATTCGAATGTATGTCAGATCATAGATCAAACCGATGCTGCGAGACTTCAAAATGACATTCCTCAATTGAGCGTGGGTCTTAGTGATTTGGGAGATGCGCAGTTGCTCGCCAATAACCGGAGAGATTATGATAACCTAAGCGGTCAGGCGATCTCCAATTTCAGTCTACAGGTTACCGAAAAGCCTAATTCTGGGTGTAATATACCTACCAGAAAAATAAGGTTGTATGCGTATATAGGTCGTGATGGGGATAGGGAAAGCTGGGAATCTCAGGTGGGATATTATAATGGAACAGATACTCAGATGCGATTTGGCGGTCTTCAGGCTGGGCCTGGGGGAGGCGGATCGGCACAGGTAAACATTTCCCAGAGTAAGACATTCAACTTGGATTTTGCCGATAGGAATGCTTTGAGGGTATATCTGAAGGGTACTCCTTATTATGCAGACGGAACATGGTATCAGGCAAATTCCGACAATTCTTTAGTCAAGCTAACAGGATTGTTGGACTTTTCTAATAACGACGTACTTACATTCGTTCAAAATGTATTCATAGCCGGAGGATATTTTGTCTGTGTTTTTGACTTTCAGGTTCCTGCCGGAAGGTATAATGCATCCGTTGGTAGACATAATGTACCTAGTTCGGGAGATTATAGGAGTACAAGCACGTATGTATTGGGTATAGCCAATTCCAGAGTAAAAAGTACTGGAACATTTTCTGGCACTACCGTAACAAGCATAAACCCACAAAAACAAGGAACAATAGTTACTCAGTCTAAAGAGATGGAAATAGACTGTACTTCTGGCGATGTGGATGTTTGGGGAAACGGAGAGGACTTGTTTTACGTGTATTGCCCATTCATTAGTGCCGGGTCATGGAGATTTATAGAAGGGTATTTTCAGGAAAGTCAAGGATCGCCTATTGGCGTAGAGATGTTTCCTTATACCATGACCCAAGGTTTCAATGTCATAGGAGGATTTACGGACAAAAATGGATTTTATTTCGGTTCTTATAGGGGGCCTCACGCAGACGTTAGTGATATTTATTTTACCATTCGGTTGAATTGTTCTTATCCTGTCAGTTTCAATATCCAAACAAGTCAGGCAGGAGAGGGATATAGGATAAATGGTACAGCTTATTTGGCCGATCATAATAACGGCGTTGTTGGAGATTGCAACCGGGTTTTGTATACAGGGAAAGTTACGTCTTTGGATGGAACTATAAATTATTCAGACATATCTATATCAATTAAAGACGGGGCAACCGTAGTAAGCGGAAGTGATGGTACATTTACGTTGATTATTCATAATGGTCAGTCTCAACCGAGAGTAAGCAATGTTTATGTGAATGCCGGTGGAAACTTCCTTATTACTTTAACCGGATGTGGATATTTACCATTATACCATTATGACGAATCTAATGCGCCTTGTGTTTATTGTCAGGTTAGAAATTATCCTATACCATTAAACTTATTGATTCAGGTACAGAATTATAGCCAGATGTCATTGAAAGATGGCGGAGCTTATTCAGGAGGTTTGTTGGTGGCTGATTTGGCCGGAAGAATGAGTTTTGTTAATGTTGTTGGAGTAGCTACAGTTACATCTTTTACTGAAAGGCAAGACACGGCAGCAACTTTTCTTCAATTGCTTATTGACTCTACATTCGATTTTAGAACGATCAATCCGGATTTTAAATGGGCCTGCCCGGTAGTTAGCAAGAACCTGAGAGAAAAAAGTTACTTGCAATGGGTGGGAGATAGCATAATCTATATTGACAACAGTGGTAATGTGGTGACCGATGTTTCCAGCGCCGTATATTGTAGTATAACTATCAATAGCCTATACAACTACAATTTGTCCAGAAATTTCTCGACGTTAGCTAATTATCAATTCACTTTAGGAGATAGGATATTGTTTTTAGATGATGGTAATGGGAACCTACTCACAGGTAATCCTATTGACCTTCGTATTTTAGGCCAAAATTACAATCAGGCCGCTATCAATTCCAACTTGTTGCCAAACAATAGTACCGTTCCTATAGTCAATAATAATCTTGGGACATCCGCATCTACAAGTGTGACTAGTGGGACGGTTACGACTACTATATCACTGGCAACCCAGCAAAACAATCAATCGATCACATTATATGTCTTATATGATCCAAGGTTAAATAAGTTAATTAATAGTACCGGATTTTGGATTGAATTATATACTCCTTCATTGCAATCCGACACTTTAATTTACAGAGAAGATGGAGGGTTCTATCCGATAGTTAACGGGCGAATATGTGATTTTACTGGTTACAGCAGCAACCTGCCGGTTTATAATTATTACACTCAGTTAAATCTTAACTTTTGGGATACTTATCTTTATCCTAGAAACATAACTATACCTAACGTAGGAGACAAGTTTTTTTCTCATCCTTTCGAAAGTCCTAATATAAGCGACACCTTCGGATCAAACATTACCAGCGGCGGCAGAGAAAACGTTAAGAATGACAACGCAAAACAAATTTGGTATGTTGATGAGTCTATAAAATCGGATGACTTTATAAGTGAAGGAATCCTTAATGGCATAGGCACATTCCGTTCTACTAACCGAAAGGTGTTCAAAGACTTCAAGTCGGGCGGAATAGTTGCTGTCAAGGCGCTTAGGAATTTGGTTGCGTTCATTTGCGAGAATGACTACTTCATTACTGACTATAACTATCAATATATTTATGCCAATGCCCAAGGTATTCAAATAGCCAATCTGGATAATAACCTAGGGTTGCCTCATCAAAAGATAGGAGATGCATTTGGTTGTGCTTATGAAGATACGGGAACTATCCTGTTCCACGATAAGTTTGTTTTTTGGTTCGATTACAAGAATGAAGCCTTTATTCAAATGGGATGGGGTCCTTCCGTTGACTTAGTGAAAGAAGGTTTCATAAAAGCATACTTTAGCAAGAAAACACAGACATTAAAAAACTGGAACAACAGTCATAGTATGCCTGAAAAGTTTGACGTAATGGCTGGTATTGATTCCGATCTGGATAATATATATATCACTTTCCGGCCAAGAAGGAATAATTCCAATAATCCTTTGTCCTATGTGAACAACCAACAGAACGTAAACTTAGCTTATCAAGAAACTATCATTTACAATCTTCCATCAAAAAGATTCGTCCGTTTCACTGGCCAGACGCCAGAATCTTATGGAATGTTGAAGGGGTCGCAGAGTGGACTTGAATTACTATCCTTTGCGGCAGGTATCCCATATATCCATAATAATACAGATAATCCGATGTACTGTATCTTTTATGGCGTACAAGTTACCCCCTGTTTTCATGGGGTCTTGAATGCCGACAAGGAGTTTATAAAGGTGCTGGAAAACATCTCTCCTAATTCGGTGTATGACGGTTATAGGGTAGACGCTATTTCATCGGAAGAATCTGGATCATTTTCTTATATCCCTTGGAACTATTTTAAACGGAAAGAGAATATGTATTATGCGCCGGTGCTCCGGAATACGGCAAGTTACCCCCAACCGAACACGAATGACGACAAGCTATATCGAAGCACATTGACCGATACGGCGGGTAAAAGAGTATTTGGCCGGTATTTTATCTGTAGGTTTGTACCCCATGAGGCAGGCGTTTATTCGGAATTGCAGAGCGTCGAATATCTATACACCCAAAGCGGAACAGCGAAGAAATGACATACAATCTGACATACGCAGACAATTACCAAAGTCTCATGTGGGGAGTGATCGCCGATTCCCGAGCGAATATCCCTGCCGTAAAAGATCAGGACGGGTTTGCTATTCAAGCCTATGTCCAAAGTCAGACCTCCCAAGTAGTGCCAGGGACTATACCTTATGCTATCCGGACGGTAGACGGGAATATTGCTGGGTACACTGTTTTGCAGGTCAATCCGGGGCCGGTTTCGGTGCTTTTGCTTCAATTAAGACCCGCATTCTCAACATTTTCCAGCGATATATCGAGCTTTTTGACTAATTTTATCAACAGCGGTAACTTTGTTTTTGATACATTAACCTAACAAATTGATCAATTGGAAGTTGCAAACGTTTCCATACAAGATTTTGATCAAATTCTGGCTTCAGATAAATCCTATCATGATAGGATAGATGAACTGGAATTAAAGATGTCGGAATATCCCCCGGCTGATTGTCCTTTACAGCATGTGTTCACGCCCGGATTGTATTCTCGTACGATCCTAATGAAAGCTGGTGATCTTATTGTGTCCAAGATACATCGTTCCCGCCATCAATTTTTTGTTCTAGCTGGGATAGCTTGGATACAAGTAAATGGGAAAAAGTGGGAAAGAGTGGAGGCCCCGTATCTCGGGATTACCGAACCGGGAACGCGTCGAATATTATACATTGAAGAAAATTGCTTATTTGCTACCTGTCATCCTACCAATATAATGCCCGTTGATGATAGTCCCGAAGCGTTAAAAGATGCGGTAGATATGATCGAAGATGAGATTATTGAAAAAAGACCTAAACTAAAATCAGTCAAAAATGAGAACTGATTTCACTCCGATATTAATGCGTACGTGGGTAGCATCTGGCATCACAGTGGCCGTTGGCGCTGGCAAGTTGATTAGTGGTGCCATATCTCATCATAAGGATCAAAAGCAGTTAGACGCGCTGAAACAGCCATTCGAGCAAGTTCAAGGAGAATATTTCCAGAACCGGAATTTAGCCGAACAGATGGCGGGACAAGGATTGCCGTATTCTGAAATGCAATATCTGACCCAAGGGGCCGAACGTGGACTTGGAACAGGAGTAAAGGCTGCGGAAATGGGCGGTGCTACTCCTAACGATATTTCCATGCTCCTGCAAGGGTATAATGACAATATCAACAAAATAGGAGCACAGGATGCCGAAACTCATATGAATAACATCCGGTATTTCATGGATGTAAATAAGCAACTAGCTGAACAAAAAGAAAAGACATGGGCGGTAAATGAACTTCAACCATACGAGGCTAAGTTGAAGCAGTTGCAAACAAGCGTGCAAACGGATACGGCAAACGAATATGGGGCTTTTGATTCTATCGCTTCTGGGGTAATGTCCGGATTTCAGGGGAATCAATATAAGAGCTTGTTGAATCAGTTGTATGGACAAAAGCAACAAGCGCCACAATACTCTGCGCCTTATGCAACCAATACGCCGTCTATAGCCACAACAACCCCTTCTGGGACTAATTCTCCTGCTGCCGATGTGGGTACAATTAATGCAAATAGTTATTCTCCCGGTGCTGTAGTAAGCCCATGGGAACGTATGTAAAATGCCTACACTATCCGAAATAGAATCCATTGTTAAAGAACCGGGCGGCGGAGAAATATCGCCTAGGGTCCTTTTTGACAACACTTCTTTAGCTAGGCAGGCTAATCAAGCCGCTCAACAAAAAGCAGAAATGGATTGGCGCAAATACAATCTATTTCAACAAAATCTGGCTGGTGTCTATAAGCAATTAGGAGATTTACAAGGGATGGAGGTGGCTTCGGCGGATCGACCCTATCTACAAAAACAGGCTGCGGCTATATTCAAACAAATAGGTTCTGACCCAAAAAAATTCTTTCAAGGTGGATTGCCGGAAATAGAACAAGCGATTGGTAAACTAAGAAGCGAATCTACTCAGAGTGCGCAGGATCAAGTTTTCGATCAGGCGCACCGTTCTTTTTTGGATAGAGACCCTACACTGAATACAGATGAGAATAAGGCCATGATCAACGGGTTTTTTAAACAGCCTTTGGGCCAACGAAAATATTATACGTTCGATCTGCCTTCTTTATTCAAGCCAGAAGAAATAGGGCAAACAGCAAGTACACTTTCTCAAACCCCATTTTTCAGTAATACTTTGACGCCTGATCAAAAGTTTATTCAGTCGGTTACCGGAAGTAGAGTTGATCCAAGCAGGTTTCAAGGAATTATAGACCATATGTATTTTGGACAAGATGCGCAAGGAAGATCAATACAATCTGCTGTTCAAAAACGGTTTAATAGTATGCCTGCTTACGTTCAGGATGCTTATAAACAAAAAAATCCGAACGATCCAGCTAAGGCTTTTTATGACGACATGGTTAAGTCGTATATGTCTCCCGAAAAAATCACAAAGACCGAATTCAAACAAGAGCCATTTGCATTGGAGGCTATGAAGAATAAGGACAAATTGGGTCAGATGGCGGTTAAGTTTGGGTATGACAAGGTATTGGAGGAAATGAAGTTAGGAGGTCAAAAAGAATTAGCCAAATATAAGGAGCATCTTAAAAGTATGTCCAAAAAAGATCAGACCGGCGCATTAAATGGAATTGTAGACACTTTTGTTAACGATGCTATTGCAGCCGGTCAAGCTCCGAAAGACATACCGGGTGGATTAATTAATGATGATGTAGTGTATACGTTACCTATTTCTGCCGGAACCCTTAAAGACTTCGCCAAGAAAAAGGCTGTAGTTGGTAAAACTGTAGAAGATTCACCAGATCAGCTATTGGTTAGTCAAGATGGCAAAAGAGTATATGCCGTATTTCGTGGGCAAGGAGGTAAATTACAGAATGTACAGAAATTCGGCATAGATGAGTTCAAGTTGAGATTCGGTAAAGACGTACTGGGAACTTCGGCAACAGAAAAGGAGATTAACGCATCAGCCGATGACGAAGAAGAAACTACAGAATCTAGTAGTTCTGGAACTATCCAAACAACAACTCCAACTAAAAAGACTATACAAGGATTTTAAATGGGCGGCACTACAAACATACAACCACCTTCCAAGACACAACTTTTATATGATGCTGTGTCTAAGGATTATAATGTAGGTACCTACGATGAGTTTAGGCAAAAGTTGGCCGATCCGGCCAAAAGAAAAGCCTTCTATGATGGTGTTGGTAAAGAGTTTAATCTAGGGTCATACAAGGATTTTGAACAAAAGATAACTGGTGATAGCGTAAAAAAAAAAGAAGATACTGGCTCTCCTGCTCCTTCGGTTTCTTCACCGAAACTCGTTCAGACGGAACAACCTGTAGGTACTTCGGTTTCCGATCAGAAACCACCAACGGCCAATTTTAAGAATAATTCTCTTACTGCAAAAGATGTTGGTCCGGTTCAGGGTGATGGCCTAACTCCCGATTTGGTTAAAGACCTTATCAACAATAAGGGGATAGGACTTCAACGACTTCAAAACGAACCTTCTCGCCTATCTACTCAATACTTACTGCAAAAACAACAAGATTTAGACAGACAAATATATAGTCTGGGAGCGGAAAGTCATGTTCCGGGTGTAGCCGGTTTGAGAGAAGACAAGGATAGAATGGCTCAGCTGAGATCACAAAGAGACTTCTATCAGGGGGAGATTCAAAAAAACTATGAATTTGAAAAGAATTCTCTGGTTCCAGAATTGGCTAATCAATTAAAGGGATTAGTAGACGACAGTGAGTTTGATCCTAAGACACATACGCTTCGGCCCATATCTGCCAAATGGGTATTTGATAAGGTAGACGCGGAAATGAATCGTCGAAATAACCCTATTGTCAACGCGGCCGTTTCGGGGAATTTGGATAAAAAGAATAGGAATTATTTTGATCTTGGAAGGTCGGTTCTGGATCAGTTAAACCTTATTCCCATTCAAAAGGCACAGCAACAAAAGGCGCTTGAGTTTTTTAAAGATCATCCACAGATTCAAGCCGCATTAAAAGCCAACGAAGAAGTTAACGACTATTTTTCACATGCCAATGTAAATGATGTAAAGACCAAGGTTAAAGTAGATGCAGACAAATCTTACATTCAGATAAAGGATAAATATTACGGATCGAATGGGATTATGATGCGTAGTCCTATGATGAAAGACATTCAGGAAAAATACGCTCAGTTGGTCCATGACGGAAAGATGGAGGACGATGTGGCCAGAAAGCAAATGGTAGCAGAAATTGAACAGAACCCTGAATTAAAATCCATTACCAATAATTATGAAAGTGAGGTAAATAAGGTGTCTTTAGACGCCCAAAAACAATACGATAAATTCCTGGTAGATGGACTAAGAAAAGAGCATCCTTCTTATACTGTTTATAGTGATGGAACGCCGGGATTAGCTTCCATGCCAGAGGATCAATATAAAAAGTTGTTAGAAGATTATAGAAAACAGCAAGACGATGTAGCTAAACAAATGGGGGCTGAGAATAATGAAGCATGGAAAAGATCGGCAAATGAAAGGGCTAAGGCTGAAGGAGCTTTCTTCGGCTCGTTAAAGTCTTCCGCCAATGATATGATTGAAGGGATGACTAAGTGGTTCTTCGGTAGAACAGGGTGGGGCGGAGACAATGTAAGATGGTTTGAGGCTAAAGATGTAGCCGCACCGCAAGCGTCTCAATCTGATGTCGCCGCTACATGGAATTGGAAAGGGTGGGAGTCTTTGCTAAATAAAAATTTCTATCTATCTAAATTAGGGGCATCTGTGCCTGCATTGGCAGGAGGTGTCGCTGTAGGGGTAGCTACCGGGGGTGAAGGAGTGCCGGAATATATCGGTTGGCTCGCTAATGCCGGACTGTTTACTGCTCAGAGCGCCTTTTCGACATATAACCAGATTTTGACCACAAAGACGAAGGATGGGCATATGATCTCCGAGTCCGACGCAGCAGCCAGAACAGCGGATCAGGCTGCAAAAGATTTTCTGCCTAATGTGTTGATGATGGCCATTACTTCCGGAACGTTGCTAAAGGCAAAGAATATAGCCAATCCTACCATAGCAGGAGCCTTAGCAAAAGTGGGAGTAAGCACAGCAGAACAACTTCCATTTAACGTAGCGCAAGGATATACCAGTTATGCCGAAATGAAAGAGGCGCAAGGGCATCCTACTGATTTTTTCGACTATATGCAGTCCGATGATTTCAAGGATAATGTAGCCAATGCCATGATTATGGGTGCTGGGTTCTCTTTAATCCATGCACCGGGACAATACATGCACAATCTAAAAAATTGGCAAAAACTAACGACTGCTGAAGGGGACTTCAAAAATCAATTGTCTCAAAATTATGCCTTGGGACAGGAAATGAACGGGAATGGAAATTATTTGAGAGATGCGTTGAAACTTCATACCATCAATATTGATGTTGATGGATTAAATGATGAGGGTAAAAGGCAGCTGATTGATTTAAAAAACACTCTTCTTTATAGCACAAATCTTGAAAGGAACATTAAATCCGGAAATTTAGACCGGACTAATGTTAATGACCTTTATCAGGCTCATAATTTAGCATTGGCCGATCAGCACGATTATCTTTCCGAACAGGCTCAAAAAGAAGGGAATAAAACATTGGCTGAAGTATACAAAGATAAAGCCAAGGATTATAGAGAACAGGCTAAAGCTGCCGCCAATGGCGATGCTAAAGGGTATTATTTGATGAGTTCTGAAGGGACGCCTATTTTCTTGTCCGACAAATCCTTTAAAGACCTTGAATCTACGGGGATAATCAAGCAATGGATGAATGAGGGAACGATCAAAGGCGCTCATTTTTTAGATGATCCAGAATTTGCTCAACGTTATAAAGATTTCGTTTCAGCCAAGGGAGAGGCTGAAATATCAGGTAAAGACTTAGCCGAACACGGTGCTGATCTTATCGAGGCTAACAAAGAAAAATTGGGAGCTTTTTACTTTGTGGCCAAATCCAATCCGGAAGAATTTTTCAAGACAGTTTCCGATCAAGTACATGGTATAATGAGAGATTCGGATGGCAATCCCATTAAGTCGGACTTACCCGATGCCGAAAAATCAGCCAGAGAGCAATACGGCAATGACATCGTTGATATGGCCAAAATGCTATATCCGGAAGCGCCTAAAGTAGAAAGCGCTGTTATTAAAATAGGTGATAAGGTTTACGAAGGTAATGATCATGGTGAAGCAATAGAAAAAGCTAGACAAGCTGGTGAAGATGTGTCTCAAATTGACAGAGAACGAGATGGGATGTTTAGAACATCTGATGGGAGAATAATCACCAGAGAAGAGGCCATGAAAGAATTTGGAGCCGATCATTCTGAACAACTTATAAAACAAGGAGGTACGTATGCCGCTACCGAAGGCAAAGGGAAAGTCGGAGAAGGCGATCAACAAGCAGGTGGGAAAGAACATCCACGAGTTGGCGCACCACGGGAAGAAGAAGCGCAGCCACCAGCAGATCGTGGCAATCGCCGAACGGACAGCACGGGGCAAGAAATAGCTCCGGAAGACAATATTACCGTCTCAGAAATGTTGGATAAAAAAGGTGTCTACAAGGGTCAGCGTGGAACTTTCATCCAAGATGGACAGACGGTAATATTTAAACCAGAAAACAGTAATCGAGAATATGAATTAGGTAACATCAACGAGGTCGGTGGTCGGTCATTGAAAGATTTTGGCATCGATACGGAAAAATCCGTCGTTGATGTAAGCCCTGAAGGTAAAATATCCGTCCGTGGGAAAGATTACGTTAATCCAAATGAAGACCCATTAAAGGCTATCGTTCATGATAAGAATGGGAATGTAGTAGCCGTAAAGTTGGAAACGCCGGATGGTCAGCGTCGTACTTTCCGTGGTCAAGTGGCCGAAGACTTGGCTTATGAATTAACTCTAAAACAAATCTCCAATGAACAACCAGCATTCGAACAATTCCTCAACGAAAACGAAGGGGCAAGAAAAGAAATGGACAATGCAGGAATTTCAGTTACTCCCGAAGGAGAAACAGTTAAAGTTGATGAACCAGTTCAACGAGAAAAAATAGAACCGGTAAAAGATATTTCTTCACCAAAAATCGAAAACGATGAAAAAACAGAGCCCAATGCCCCACGCAGCGAAGGTAAGCAAGGGGGCCAAGAAAGCCAAGGGAAAGGTAAAGGGCGGCCAGATGGGGGTACAGGGAAAGAAGTCTCCGGGCCGCTGCTAACCGAAAAGGAGGGAGCGGAAAAATCGGCGCCACCCGCTCCCCCTCTTCCTCCTTCCGAACCTCGTGTGCCGAAGGAGTCTCCAAAAGATGAATTTACCAGCGTTCGGAAGGAACGACTTCGGGAAATAAAGGGTGCCAAAGAATTGTTTTCGGGCCGCAAGAAAGTGAAGTGGACTGAAACGTATCAAAATGCTATGAAGAATGTATTGGCCATGTATCCTGACAAAAGGCTATATGAGGCCATGCGTTCCCGTGTAAATGATTTTGTGGATAGGTTGAATGCCGGAGAATTATTCAATCCCACATCTGAAGATATTGCCGTATTCAATGTGCTCAGAAATGAGACTGAAAAGAGAATGGCTGAGATTCCGGGATGGGACAGCGATAACAACTTGGAGCGCATGGGGGCTGTGGCTACATGGGCTACATTGAGTAATGATCTTTACAACATCGCCCGTGTAACCAATCCAGAAGGAGAGACTGGTAGGGCTATGTATATGCTCCAATCCGAGGCCAATATTGATCCGGATGAGGGCTTGAAGTTACGCCGAATGGAATTGCTTGCAGCTAAAGGTGGTGAACGATTGACGCCAGAGGAATTGGATGAAAGTGCTAGGCTATGGGAACAGGAAAGGGCTTTAATGCAAAAAGAGGCCGATTTGAAGCAAAGAGGAATGCAGGAAACCTTTGACAAGCAAATGGCTGATGTGAAGGCAGACTATGAGAAACAGCTAAAGACGGCCAGAGAAGGCCGAAAACTCAGCAAAGCCGAACAGCGTGAAAAGACTTTGAAGGAAAAAGGGAAAGACTTCGCCGATAGGATACGTGGCGGAAAGATGAAAGGCGATCAATTAACGTCAGTTCCATTCCCTGGATTTAAACAAACGGTCAACTTTGTAATAGAATTTATAGCACAGGCCGTCGAGAAGGGTGCAACGTTGGCCGAAGCCATAGATAGTTTCATCAAAGAACATGGGGGGAATAAGCAGCAGTTTACGGATAATCTACTTGCCGTTCTTGATAAACAGGATATGCGTGCCGAATCCTTTGAAAAAATAAAGGACTTTGCTGAAAACAATGGCGTAATGGACGTTACCAACGAAATGGTAGGCCAAAATCTTATCCGGGATTACATTAATTCTCATGTAGGATTGCATGATGCTAATGAAATATTGGACGTAGCTGCGAACCAACTTAAAACTATTCTTCCGGATGTAGAAAAAGACCGTTTGCTGGAAGCCTATCTGAAGCAAGGTGATTTTAAGCAGATGACTAAGAAACAATTGGAAAGTGGTTTTAAAGATGCGAAACGCCAATTCGATAAACTGGCTAAACTTGAAAAAGATATCAACGACCTAAAAAATAAGAAGGATATATTTCGAAGAGATAGTAGTAAACCGTTACCGGAGGATAAAACCATTGAAGCCAAAGAAAGGGAGAGAAAGAATCTTATGGATTCAATGGGCATTAAAATTACCGGGGAGGATAAGTATAAGAAGTCTTCTTATGATCAACGAGCCAAATCCCATAATGATCGACTTAATGATATCTCAAAATCCATTGAAGAAAAGCTGTCTAAAGGGGAACTGTCTACGGATTCAGAAAAGGCCCTAAAAAAATTGAAATCTCAATTGGACGCATCTGGTATTGTTTTAGACCCAACTTCGGCATTAAGTCAAGAACGAACCTTGGATGGAGGGTTGTCCTTGTTAAAAAGTCTTCAAAGCGAATTCAACAGAAATACAAGCGGGGATATTTCAAAAGCTGCCGACATTCGGCGCTCCTTACAAAAGGCTGTGGATGGATTCGATACCGATAAGAATGAATCAGAACAAGAAATAAAACTGAAAAGGGCCAAGGATAAAGCCAAGAGAGATGCTGAGATGTATTTTAAAAAAATATACAATGGGGAATACGAGGACGAGCCGGTCACTGTCTTATCCAAAACCGACGCCGAACTACTTAAATTGGAAAGGGAGAAAAATGCTATTGGTCAAATATATAAGAACCGTCAAAAGACATTCCAGAAAGATAACAAAACCAGAATGAGACGGGCATGGGAGTTCTTGCGTGGGGCTGAGGTTGCCGGATTGATCGGAAGTCCTATCACTTTCCTAAAAGTGGCCGGAAGCGCCGTTATTCGTCCTACTATCGAAACGGCCACCAAACTTACTGTAGGTAAGTTATTCGAAAAAATACCTACTGATTTTACTAAGACGGTATCCGAACGAGCTAAGGCAGGCGGGGAAGGAAGTAACGTAAAACAAATAGAACGTGGATGGAAGGCATATCTTGGACAGTATAGCGAAGATAAGATAGGTAAAATGTACCAAGACGCTTCTGATAAATACCATAAGGCATTAGGGGATTTTCAGGATCAAGAAAAAGAGGTCAATCGAATCAAATACGCCGTTGGAAAAGATACGGACGAATATCGTTCTGCTGAGAAAAAATTGGGCCAATTGCAGAATGCTAAGAATGATGCCCTTGTAAATTCCGTTGGGTATAAAATGTATGACTTTATTTCAGGGAAGTCTTTGTCTGAAGGGTGGGATGTGTTTCTTCATCGTTCTACTGAGTTAGAACGGAATATGGGCAATTTTGACCGGGAAGCATGGGACAAAAGAGGTGAACAGGCATTGTTGTCTAAACGGTCCTTGTCGGATATAGATAATTGGTCGTACCTCATCAACTTCTTCGGTCGTTCTCATGCTGCATTAAAGAATTTTTCAGGAAGATTTAGCTTTTCTGCTGGGTTCATGGCTCGCTTGGAATATGCCGTACAAAATGGAGTAGATGTATCAAAGGCTGATAAGATATTGGAACTTGCTAATGAAAGTTACCAAGACTTTGAAAGAGGCAAGTATCAAGAGAGTAACGCTATAACCGATGCATGGAATTCGGCCACCAATGCCGTAGAACGAATTGGTACGGAAGGGTCTAAAACGAGAAAGTTGGGAGAGGGGTTGGCTTACCTTATGCGGGCGGATGTAGCTATTACCCGTGTTCCTATTAATATGCTCTACGAAGGGATTATGGAATATACGCTAGGGGCATTAACCGGCTCTTGGATTGCCGGCAAGGAATATTTAAAAGCAAAGAAAATAGTCCTTCAGTCAGAGTGGGGAGAAAATGAAAGAGCACAGTTCAAAAAGGAATTGGGAGAACAGTTGCAAAAAATGGATGCCGATAAGGCCGCTGCTATTGTTAGGGCCTACCGTAAAGGTGGATTTGGACTAGGCATATACGCGTTGGCCGTCTTGGGTCATGCGGCCTTTGGCGGATTCGCTCATAAGGGGCAGACGGCAGAAGACCAAAAGAAGTTAAAAAGAGAATTGGAAACAGGGGTTCCAGAGATAAAGACCTCTGAAATAAAAATAGGAGATTGGGTGGTTCCGGAGACGGCGGCTAAAATAATGGAACACGCTCCCCAACTTCAATCCGCATTGTTTGGGTTGTCTCTGGTTCAGGTATATCAAAATAAAATAGTAGATGGCGAGTCTACGGCAAGGGCGGTTTCGGATGACGCCTTGACTCACATCAACCACATCATGAATTCGATTCCAATGATCGATAAAGTAGCCGGGCCATTAGCTGGCGGCGCAATTCAAAGCATTCAGCAAAAATACGCTTCGGGTCAATGGCAGGATGTGGATCAAAACGGAAACCCAATGAAGCGTAAAGTATTTCGCCCATCCGATTATCTCATCCATCTTCCAGGGTTCAGCAAAAAGGGCGCATTATCAGAAGGATATTATAAACAAGCTGTGGCTACCCAAAAGGCTTATCGAGATCAAATTACTGAAGTGGAGACAAACACAAGTCTTTCCAAAGAAGAAAAGGCCGAACGTCGAGGGCAAATCATGAATGAAATGAATCAGCAAATAGACGAGATTTACCGTCAAAACGAAGAAAATCCAGAATGATAAGACTTTACTATATGGCAGAAGAGGGTGGTGGCAAAGGCGGCGGGGGGACACCGCCTTCTGATGAATACAAAGACGCGCCAAAAGGGTATAAGACTCTTTCTGTCATGCAGCGGAAGGATTGGAACGACTTTTTGGATTACCTGCAAAAGGAAGGCGTAGGTGGGAAGGCTGATTTGGACAAAAGGGATCAAACCTTAGGGTTATCCTATTTGAAAAAATGGAATGCCGCTAATCCAGATAGAGCCATTGATCCATCTATCATACCAAACATCCAATATGAGCAATACCTTTTGAGAAAAACGGATAGGTTCCCCGGACTAAAGCCGGAAGAAATTGCCTTCATAAAAAGAGGTCTTAGAACGGCAAGTGGAACTAGTCCTTATCTTGACCGAGAAGTATCTCCGGTGGACGGTTGGTTAGGCAGTATCACAAGCCGTCTCTTCTACCCTACTTCATATAGATCGACCAATACAGGAGAAAAATATGACTTCGGAGTTAACATGGAAGACTACGTTCGTTCTTTAAACAATCCAGATTTAGCTAAAAAATATTTAATTCAAAGCAAATGATACTAAAATTTGTTCATAACATTCCCGTAGAGGAATCAATGGTTTTTGAATCGATTTATCCAGAAAACCTATCCATGTCTTTGGAAGATAAAAAAGAATTGGCTGAAGAAGGGGCGGAGTTTGTTTATTTGAAAGATGGTGAAACGGGAGAACTAATAGGAGAAACGTATTTCCTTCCATTAGACCTTATGCAGGATTGGGATGCAGATGAGCACCAAGATTACGATGGACTTGATCCATTTTACGGTAAAGAAGCTGTATACTGTTATTCCAATACTATTCTACCTAAGTTTCAAAAACAGGGATTTGGGGGCATCCTTAAATCTTATATGCTAGGTTATTTGAGAGCCGAAGGTTGGAAAATAGTCGTAGGACACGCCCGGCATAACGGCTCGTTGCAACTAAATAAATCATTCGGGGCGGAAGCGGTTGAGCATATAGATGATTGGTATCAAACCGCAGAAATGGTAACTTTATATAAACAAGAACTGTGAGACCAATAGAACAAGACAAGAATTATACGTGTGGAATATATGCCGCATGGTTTCTTTTGGGATTACACGGTCACAAAGTATTGCCAGAAGCTTTGGAGCCAATAATGGGGGCCACGGAAGAGGATGGCACTTCTCACGAGGGGATTAAAAAGGCGTTTAAGCATTTTGGAATGAAATGGGTAAGCTGGGACAATGCCCATATATCATCTTTACAGGAATTCTTGCCAGCTATCATTAACTACCAGTATGAAGACGAAGACGGCAAGGACGGGCATTACTGCGTTGTTCTAGGTCAAGGACACGGATTCTTTACAATATATAATCCAGCAACAGGAGAGATAGAAAAGCTAGATTCCCAATATCTCGAAGAAAACTGGTATAGCGAACGATACGGTAAAGGGTGGTTTATTCAACCTATAAAAGAGTAATAATGGCATACGTATATAGACATATAAGACTTGATAAGAACGAGCCATTTTATATTGGTATAGGTAGTGATGATAATGGAAAGTACACAAGAGCTAATTCTATGCTGGACAGAAATAGGCATTGGCATAATATAGTTAAAAATACTTCATATGAGGTTCAAATAATAGTGGATAATATATCGTGGGAAGATGCTATTGAAAAAGAAAAGGAGTTTATTAGTTTGTATGGAAGGAAATCTAATGGTGGCATTTTGTGTAACTTAACTAACGGAGGCGATGGAGTATTAGGTATGATTCATTCTGAATCAACCAAAAAGAAGATGAGCGAAAGCAGAAAAGGGAAGTGTTTTATTTCTAAGGAAAAATATGCTAGATTGGCTGAATTTCATAGAGGTAGAAAAAGGCCAAAAGAAACGGGAGATAAAATTAGTGCCATAAAAAAGGGTAAAAAAATGGGAAAAGACAACCCATTTTACCGTAAAAAACATTCCGAAGAGTCAATCAAAAAAATGAGTGAATCTCAAAAAGGAGAAAAACATTGGGCGTATGGAAAAAGGGGACCATATTGTCATAGTTTCGGTCGTAAAGCATCGGATGAAACGAAAGCAAAAATGTCCGAAGATAGGAGAAATGAAAAAAATAGTTTTTTTGGTAAAAAACATACGGACGAATCCATAAATAAAATAAAGAAATCCAGAGGATTCCCTAATGTATTAAAAATATCATTAGAAGGAGAAATTATATCCGAATATCTTTCTCTCAATCGGGCTGAAAAAGACAATATAGGAGCCTATAGGCATGGGATATCCGATGCCTGTGTTAGCGGAATTGTATTTAAAGGATTTTATTGGAAATATAAAACAACTTAGTGTTATGGATTTGTCCAATGAATGCTGTTTAGTATATGACTACTATGACAAGATGGAAATCGCTATTCGTCTTGCGGAGTCTTTCGAACGTGTTTTCTATACCGGTCCTTATGTGATGAATGGCAATCCTTCTCACGAGGCTATGGATATGGCTCGTAATGTGCCTAATATCGAACGGGTAAAGGAATGGGCTTCTGTTATAGATCAATGTAGTATTGTTGTAACTACGGACGCACATGAACCTTACCTTCAGAAACATTGGAAAAATTTAGGTAAGAGAGTATTCGGTAGTTTTTTTGCATCAGAATTAGAAAATGACAGAAGATTAGGCAAGAGAATATTAAAAGAGTTGGGTCTGCCGGTTGGCCCTTATTACGAAGCTGATGGTGTTGATGGTTTATCTGAAATATTGAAAAATGCGCCGCATTCTTGGGTTAAGGGGGGACTTCGAGGGGATGGAGAAACATGGGAGCATAAGGATTGGATTTTTTCAAAAGGTGAAGTTGAAAGAATTAAATCAGGATTGAAGATATTCCAAAATCAACCAAAATATACAGTAGAACACCATATCGACGGATTATCCGAAATAGGTATTGATATTCCCACAGCCAATGGAGCGTATACTTATTATTGTAGTGCCGGTCTAGAAGTTAAAGATTGTATGTATATAACGAGGATGGTGCCTTATCATTCGTTGCCAAGACAAGTAAAGGATATTACCGATAGGCTTGCCCCGATCTTTAATGATATGGAGTATAACGGTATATTCTCTAATGAAACTATCATAGGCAAAGATAAGGTGGGGTATATGCTCGATTACACTTGTCGTTTTGGACAGCCACCCACATCCATCCTAACAAGTTGGTGGACTAATTTCCCAGAAATAGTTTGGACGATTGCTGGTGGTAAAATACCTGAAATAAGATTTGATTACGAATATGCCTGTCAGTTTATAATAAAATCTGATTTAGCCGAAACAGACCCATCTCCCATAAAAATTCCAGAAGAGAATAAAAAATTTGTAAAGATAAAGAACTTGGTCATTGACGACGATGGTATTTCATATTACACACCCAACGGTCAAAAAATGAAAGAAATGGGGGCCGTAGTTGGATTAGGGAGAACCATGGACGAAGCCATAAAAAAAGCCAAAGAGGTTGCTTATTCAATAGAGGGATTCGATATTTCTATCAAAATGGACAGTGTAGATAAGGCCAAAAAGTCATTAGAACGTCTTTCTAAAGCGGGCATCTCCTTTATATAATTGTAATACAATTGTCCCCCAAATGGGATGCATTCACTTCCTCCCTTACTGATTTTCATTAACTTTCGGCCAAAATGAGTTGGCTAAGAGCTTTATTTTTCCGGCTGATATAGTCAATGGTGAGATACAGGAATCGCCAGTAAATTTCACATTTCAGTGCGATAGGGTGATACCCATTGGGGAAATGGTCTACCGGGATTATGATGCAGGGGTAAATGTCATTATAGCCAAAAGAGCGTTCATTGTCAAGTATGGAGAACAAACTTTTGGAAGTACTTTATTCCAATCTCAGTCGGCCTACGATCAATATGTAGCTTCCAACTGTCAATGTTGTCCATGTGTAGAATGTTTCCCGTACATAAACGGGTGCATGATATTGATCAATGGGTGTGAAGTTCAGATGTGTGGATGTTCGCAGCATAATGCTTTAATGAATAATTGTCAAATTCTTATAAATGGGTGTAGCGCACTCTTAAACTAATATCATGGCAGCACCTTGTCAAGGAGAATTTTCTACACTAGCGCCGCTGGCCTCCGGGTGCCCCGCCGACAACGAACAAATCCTTTTCATAAATGTAGCAGGCCAGACTGGGGGATATGCCTTCCGTACGTGGGGATCGGTTAAGCAGTGTCTTTATAACCAGCTTTTCAGCAATGGAATTATAATGTTTACTGGGGCTGATTTAAATGGATCAAATAAATATATTCCACCATCTGGCAATCCTTTGTCTGGGTTTAATCTGATTGTTTATTATCAAGGTCAAGGATTTTTAACCTATAATTCCGCATCTCCATCTTATCCTAATAGCACATGGGCTCCCGATATAGTCGGAGGCGTGTCTGGTGTCCAAATTCTTATCCCCGGCACTTATACTTCGGCAGATTTGTTCTTGATATTCATCAATGGGCCTCAAACGTTTTAATATGAAGAAACTCATTATACTTTTCATTTTGGTGATCGTTGGAATAACTTCCTCCGCTCAGACGTTTGCGCCCCCCAGATCAAATTCTTCTGTAACCGTACAAGACTCCCGTTGGAGGGCTCTTTTGAATATGTATGCCCCGCATATACATGGATTCAATCCCGTAAATGGTTTTGGGTTAAATTCGGGCCTTGATACTTTAGGTGGAATTGTATACGACGATAGCTCTAGGCATTTATGGTATAGAGACACGGTGATTTCAGGAGGACATACATGGCGTCAAATATTATCTTTTTCAGACAGTCTTACTTATGCTACAAAGTTTTCAGTAGACACTATGCGAAATGGCGTTTACGGGCAATTGGCGACCAAAGTAGGCCTTAATGCCATATCCGGAACATCTCCTATATCTTTCAATCAATCTACAGGGGTAATTTCGTGTCCAACGTGCAATACTTCCGGAAGTGTAGATTCTGCTGTTAATCCGGGGTTATGGATCACTCAATCTATCTCCGGGACAACTAAGGTGTTTAATGCCGATAGCGCAGCTATGGGAAATTTCTTTATCCGAAAAAGAGATAGCGGAACTACTTATGTAACTCCATCACAAATAGGGAATAAACAGAACGCCATTTCAAGTTCCAATCAGCAAGTTATTTTCAATAATTCTGGGACACTAGGCGGAGTGGGTCAATTCTTGTACAACACATCCAGTAATACATTGTCGATAGGTTCAAGTTTGGGAACAAGCAATGGTAATCTTTTGATAGGAGGAACAAGTGGCGGCATATCCACTTTTAGTAGCGGTGGAGGACAGTTAACCATAAGCGGAACACCATTGATATTATCCTCCGTAGGAAATTCTTTGATTTTTCAAACAAATTCATCCAACCGGGCGAATATTGACAATAGTGGAAATTTCAGTATTAATTCTTTGGCAGGTACGGGGACTAGACTTGTTACGTCAAACTTTTCCGGTCTATTGGGTAATTTTTCAAATTCAGCCAATACTATTGTCGGATATGATAATTCAGGAAATTTAGTGAATATGACTGCCGGTACAGGGATATCTATTTCCGGTGGTATTATATCAAATACGGGAGGCGGCGGAAGCGGTAATACAAACTCTAATGTCGGAACAGGATATCGATGGGCTATTCCAAATACAAATAACATCAAGACAGTATTTGGAAGCACTTCAGCAGGTATTGGATGGGATTCTTCTGCCAATGCAAATGCTTTAACAATTACTCAGCAAGCTGCTGGAACATCTCAAAATGGTTATTTGTTATCAACAGACTGGAATACATTTAATGGTAAACTATCAAATATTACAGGACTTGTCACATTTTCAGGATCAAATGGGTCATTAACGGGATCGGGAACTTTAGGAACTCCTTATGTAATATCGGTTAACGATAGATTAGATACATTGTGGCGTACGCCAGGGGTGGATAGCATCAAATTCACGATTGGTGGGAGATTACACGAAATATTAGATTCGACAGGCAGCAGCGGCGGCACGGTATCATCTGTTTCTAATTCAGACGGTACGTTGAACATTACTCCGACAACAGGAGCGGTAGTGGCTTCTTTGGCGTTGGCTCATGGCAATACATGGGTGACAAATCCGCAAACATTTAATGGCGGAATTATAATGGGGAATAATATTAGCTTTTCGGCAAATAATACCTACCAAATAGGTACACTAACTAATGCCGCATCACATGTTTTTTCTCGAGTATTTAATTCAGATGCAGCCGCAACGTTGGCAAGCGCTAGTGGTTTTTCATCAAGCCTATCTGTTGGGGCATCCGTTGGAATTACTTTAATTTCAACCGGGCAGGTCCAACTAAATAACTATACAACAGCAACTTCTTTTCCTGGAACACCCTTAGCGTTTCTTCAGTCCGATGTATCCGGTAATGTGATTCAAGCGCCGGTATCAAGCATACAGACATCATTAAGCAATACTCCTTCAGGAGGATTCCCTTTATTCAATTTAAACGCATCTGCTATTAGAGAATTATTTGCTGGAACAAATGTGACAATAGACACGGTAACTCATGTAGGCGGGGTTACTATAAACTCAAGCGGAACAGGAACAGTATTGTTGCCGTTTTACCGGGTTACTGACTATGGCGTAACTATGTCTATGAGCGGTACTGGAACTGATATATCTCCTTATGTTCAAGCATGTGTTGATTCTGCTTTTTCTCATGGAGGAGGAACAGTGTGGATACCACCAGGAGTATGGGCATGGAGTTCTCTTGATATGACTGGGATGCCTAATGTTTCTATAATGGGGGCAGGTATTAACAATACAATACTATCTGAAATAGTAGTTGGGGATACTATGATTAAATGGAATAATAATACATTTATAACTATTCCAGGAACTAATGTTGGGAATGCCCCAGGATATGGATATGCTCCCATTAGTGCTATGCTTTTAGAAGGGCATAATAAGGCTTCTATTGGAATGAATTTGCAATATATTTATTGGTTTAAATGGAACGATATAGCGATAGATTCTTGTACTTCCATAGGATTAAATTTGAAGGGTACTCTTACTGGTCAGTTTAATAATATGCTGATCAAATGGTGCCCGATAGCAGTCAATGCCGACACGATCAACCGGTCCCCCGGTGGGTTTGTGGCTCCTAACCTGATTACCTTCGTCCACTGCCACATTTACAATTGCGCAAGCTGGGCTTTCAATGTCAATCAAACCCAAGGCGGTATCATCATCGAAGGCGGAGATATCAGCGATGAAGGAACAACGCACAATACAAATACCGGCGGTGTCCACTTTACCAACCCCAATACGGTAGGCGTCTCTATGCTGACGATGCGGGGAACCTGGTTCGAGCACAACGTTGGATCTCTTATCCGGATCGAATCTACTCTGGCAAACCAGCAGGTGACGCTCGAGAACCTGAATATCTCCAATACCCTCACTCCGAGCTACGGTCTATATGTGAATGCCGCGTTTCCGCTTCAGGTCAATGTCATTGGCACCAATTTCACCGGTGATTCGGTAGATCTGAGCGCTAACAGCAATGTGACGCTGAACGAAATGGGGCCCGGGCCTGCTTTCGCCACCAGCACGGTGGCCGCTGCCACAAGATATTACTACGAGCACAACTACGGCACTGCTTACTCTGTGGCATGGCCGAAAGGAGCCAGCGGGGCTGCGTTTGTTTTCTCTACTGGAACGGGTTTGGGTACAGGCGGGACGGTGACCCTATCCGGCTTCTCAACCAGTTTGGGGGGGGATATAACTATCGCGACCGGAACAAGCCCGGCGGCTAGCGCCACCATAATGGTATATGGATTTGATATTGCTTGGTCGACAGTAGGTATCGCGCCAGTGATCACCCCCGCCAACACGGCAGCCAAGCAGTTGGCAGGGGATGCAATGCCGCTGGCTACTTATACCGGATCATTCAATTATCCATTAATCACATCCGGGACCATACCGCTTGATCCATCGACGACTTATGTTTTTCACCTTTCAATCAATGGCAAATAAATGAAGAAGCTGCTTTTCATACTCTGTTGTTCGATAGCGTTTACGGCGCGATCACAGATGCTTTACGGCTGGGGCGGGAAAGGAGGAAAGTTATTTATCCCGCTCTACACGCATGTTTCGGACCTTCCTTCGTCCTCAAGTTACCCAATGCTCTGTGCTGTGCAGGATAGTCTGGGATCGACAATCACTGGCGGCCTGTACTATATCACAACAAGCGTTCATCCAGTTAACATCTACGGCACTTCGGGAGGTGGTGGTGGTGCAGGGATGGCCATAGGGGGCAGCGTATCGGGATCTACAGCCAATCAGCTTCTGTACACGGATGGTTCTGGACTGCTTGCTCAGTCTGGAAACTATTATCTTGATCCGACTAATATAGCTCTGGGGTTGAATGTCGGCACTGCCCCGAAAATGGACTTTCACCTTTTTCATAATGAGTCCGGCGCGCTGAAGCCGGGAATTATGATTCAACGATCGGTCGCGGGAACGGGCTGCAGCTATATCAATTTCTACAAGACCCGTGGCTCATTTGCATCGCCTGGCACTCCATCTTCTGGCGACTCACTGGGTGGCTTTCAATTCAGCGGCTATAATGGTACCGTACCGCAGGTAGCGGCCCTTATCTCCGCTCGGGTGACCGGCACACCGTCTACCACTAACATGCCCGGAGAGATGGATTTCTGGACGAATAACTCCGCCACACCTTCGGCTCTGTTACAGGTGTTATCGCTGGATAATACCCAAACGACAAATGTCAAGCATCTATTTGTAGGCTCGCCGTCTACTTCTACAGATAACAATGCCCAATATTCACCGATGGAGATTCTGGCCACAGAGCCTGGACAACCCTATGCGGGAACACTGATGCTGAATGATAATAGTGGCATGGCGGCTGGAAATGGAGCGACGATCAATTTCGGCGTCGAGTTCAATACGACCCCTCAATATACGGGCGGCGCAATGTTGAAAGGGTACAAGGCCAATTCCACCTCTGGGGATTATAGCGCGGGCTTAAAAATTCTGACACGCACCAATGGCAGCTCACAAGCAGAAGCTGCACGGTTCACCGAATTGCAAAAATTTCTCGTCGGCGGTACTATTGATAATTCTACTGGGTTGGTCCAAATTACGTCCACCACTCAGCCGCAGTTGGCTGCCCATTATGATGCCACTCATTATACCACATGGCAGACCAACAGCGCCGGAAAACTGATCATAGTACCTTCGGGTGGAAAGATGGCGATTACTGGTTATGGCTCAGGCACAAATACGGGCACACCAACATATGCGCTTAATGTGGATGCCTCGGGAAATGTGATCGAGGGTGCTATATCGGGAGGGGGGTCTCAAACATTGCAGCAAGTTATAACAACGGGGTCCATTCTTAGTAGCTCCAATACCATAACTGGAACTGGTTTTGCTACAACAATAGCTTTAGGCGGCAGTGGAACGTGGAAATATACTGGCATGTCTCAAGACACGACAAATTCAATTGGTCTTATGGGATGGATGCCAGACAGTTCAACGCGTAGATTTACATGGTCCGCCATAGCTGCCAAGATTGCACCTTCTTTGCCAACAGATACGCTTAAGGCATTAAATGGATTGACAATAACCGGACCTATTGGAGGAACAGATACAATATCTTTAGGTGGAACATTAAATAAATCAACCTCCATAAATATGAATGGTCAAACTTTGAGTTTGTCCGGGGGTACGAGCATTTTTAATTTATTCACAAGTTTATATTTTGGATATAATTCTCCAAGTACTAGCTCAAATTTAACAGTTACCGAAGGGGTACCTATATATTACCTTGGCGCTCCTTCATCTAATCTAACAATAACCCTTCCGTCAGCTACGGGAAGTGGGAGGCAGATAAGTTTTTATAATTTAGGGGGAACTAATACTTGGTCTTTCTTATCAAATGTCTATTTCCCTGATTTGTCAACTAAATTGACCACTTTAAATTCAGATACTTGGTATGTAATTCAAGATATTGCCTCTACTTGGGTTGTCATAAATTCTTTCAGCACTAATTCTGAGACTAATTTATCAGAAACTTCTGCTACAACACTAACTCTTTCCGGTATTTCTGATTACGTATTTACCGGATCTTCGGCAACAATATGGACTCTTCCTTCTTTAAGTGGTTCTCAAGGGAAGAAATATTATATTAAGAATGCAGGTTCTGCGAGCATCACACTAAATGCTGCATCTGGTGATCATATATATGATACATCTCAAGTTACTACGTTAACTATAACGGCTGGGATAAGTAGGATTATAGTAGCCGGATCTACAAATTGGTATTTAGAGTAAATAATAAAAACATGCTACATAATAGGATTTTAGAATGAAATTTATTTTAATTATATTATTATTGCCAACTATTTTGATGGGTCAGAACCCAGACACGGTGGATCATCCTTATTTGGCGGAATACTGCAATCTTGTGTATAGGGCGTCAACGCACAAGGCGTATCATATCTTAAATGTCGTGCCTCAGTCTTGTACAGGACAGCCGAGTTACGTTGCCGAAATATTCGGTGGCCCGCATGATGACGGGTATATTGGCCCTATCGCTCCTGGTAATTTATATGTCGGCGGTAGTGTTTTTGGCGTTTCGTGTGGCGGCCCTATAAATATCACTGTTGATAGTGCGGGGACTGCACTTCCGGCAGTCACTCAATTATATTGTACCGCTTCAAATACCTCTCCATATTGGACAGATGTAATCGTAACTACCGATAGTACTACAGGAAGACAAGTAGGAATAGCCGGCGAACTAGCTGGCGGCCTGCATGGTAATGGAACGGATAATGCGGTTAATCAAACTTCTTTTGTGTGGGCTACTTTTCCCAACGGAACACATATTATTAAAGTAACGGGACAATATGTATTACTGGCGTTGGACAGTAAGGGTCATGTGTGGAGTTGGGCAGCAGCTAACAATAAGGCGCAGTTGGGGAGAGGAAGTAGCCCAACGGTGCCTTATACACTTCCAGATACCATCCGACTGCCATCAGGTAGATATGCGGTTGATATAGCCGATGCGGGTCCTTTTGGCGTTATTGTCTTAGACGACGGCGAGACATTGGGGATTGGTGATCATCCAAAGTATTTTGCTGGTCCAAGCGCATCTACATCCAATACACCACAAAATATAACATCTTTCATTTCTGCTTCGGTGGGTACTTTCTTAGCCAAAAAAGCATTTGCGGATGCTGGGGCTGTGTTTTTAATCGGAAATAAATCTGGTGTTGATTCTTGTCTTATATCTAGCGGAGATAATATATGCGGAGAAATCGGTAATGGACAAATGTATCCTATGAATGGATATTCTGTCAGTCCTCCTCCTGCTGGATCGACTCCCCAACCATATGCGTACGATAATGGATTAGGAGAATACCTAACTTCCTCTTGGGTGAGCGTATGCCCTGGTACGCATAATTGGGTATGTGGTTATATGGGTCCGTCTAATTGCTGGAATGCTGTTTTTGTGAATAATAAGGGGGAATCGTGGGCATGGGGTCGCGGAAAGTCGGGGCAAATAATGGACAATAGGGCTTCTTGCGATTATCCAGCAGGGGGGCTAAATGGAACCTATCCAGATATGGTGAATATCCCTTATCCCATTCAAATATTTCCTTTTGCCATAACCAGTGGGTCACTTATCACCCCTACTTGTTTTTATTGCATAGCCAATCCGGGAGCTACCAATTGCAGTCAGGGAACAGGGTGTTATAATGGGACATTAGCGGCCCCTGCAGTACATTCGTCCAATCAAGTTTTATCTGGCGTTACGTCAGCTACAATCACGCCTTCCATATCATATGCGTCTGGGTCTAAAGAGTATCTTAATGTGGTAACTTTTGTGTCAGGCCCCGTTACGCCTGTCATGCCATTTAATACGGGAGCTAATATTCCCATATCTGGATTATCTGTTCCCGGTCCCTATATTTTCAAAGACAGCACTACTGATATAATGTGGAAAACAAATGTAGCCTATGACACGATCACTGTAAATCCGTCAAATACTTTTTTAAGACATAGAGGAAGCAGACTTTACCATAATTGATAAAATTATTATATTTATGCCTGCCAATACTAACCCTATAAAGATGGATAAATTGTTCTCAAATGTCATTCAGTCATTAATTGTGGCGGGGATAATCGGCGTTATAGTGACTTTAAATAAAATAGATAGCCGATTGGCCGTATTGGAAGAAAGAATAAATTCCGTAGAAGAGATAAAGCCAATCGTTAATCAGCTTCAATTAAATGACGAAGATTTTAAGGGAAGGCTAAATTCTGTGGAATTAAATCAACATCATATTCCTAATTAAAAGTAATATATGAACACTTCAACACTTGGTTCTTTAGTCCGCGCATTGTTGACGCTGATAGGAACCTTTCTCATTGGTAAAACCATTTTCGGACATCCTCTTTTGGGGCCAACATGGGACACAATTACTGGCGGCATGCTCACAGCCGGAAGTATAGGGTGGTCAATTTATAATGGCACAGCTACAGAAGAAACATTGGAAAGCCTCGTTCGTCAACTGCTGCAAGGCGCTGGAGGATTGCTAGTAGGTTCCGGATTGTTAAATTCCAGCGAACTAGCCGCCATCACTTCCTTTGTTATTCTGTCGGTTCCGATAGTGTGGGGTTATCTTAGTAAGGCTAAAACGGCCAAAATTGCGAATGGCACGTTAAACGCACAGTCGACGGGCAAAGTAGTAAAAGCGTCCCCAAAAGTCGGCATTATCATCTTACTCATTTGTTTGGGAAGTGTATGCCATGCGCAAAGCATCACTGCCCCAATTGCTCATCCGGCCGGCATATCTATCTCAGCCACCCCTAGAGCACATGCGATAATGTTAGGCGACACTCTCACGCCGGGGACAAATTTTAAAGGAGTGAGATTGCAAGGGGCCGGCGCTCTGTATGGTGTTTCGTTCAAACCGTTGAGCATTTCGACTTCCGCCGTCGCAGTTGTTTATGGTATTGGCTGGGAGAATGACGTGTGGGATGCGGCCAAGCAAAGGTTCTATCAGAAATTTGGGGTATCTCTTTTGGGAGGGCCGGGTGGGGCTGTTGGGACTGGCATTGTTGGTGTGGCCGCCCTTACGGTATCAACGCAGGTTATATTTAATGCGGAATTGCCTTTCAAATTGGTTGTAGGGGTAGGATATAATACCTCAACCAATAAACTAATGGCGGTTACTGGCCCCATCAACGGCCTGAACAACTAACATGGCTGAAGAATCTAAATCGGAACGCCAATGGCGCATTATAGGGTGTTTGTTCACTCTGATTGCGTCATTGGCTCTCTTGTTTTATACACTTTCTCAATTTGATGCACAATGACACCTCTATCGGGTATTATTAAATCGCTTCCTAATGGTGCAGATGGATTTGATGTAAATCAGCCTATTTCGCAGACTCAGGCAACCGCCTTTAAGAATGCGGGGAAGTCCTTCTGCATCCGATATGTGCCAAGAGATGTGAACTTATCACGCGATAATCTGACCAACGGAGAGGCCCAAGGAATCCTAAATGCTGGACTTTGCTTGGCCATAGTGCAGCACGTCGCTCCAGATGGCTGGCATCCAACAGCAGGGCTAGGAATAAGCTATGGGAGCTATTGCGCTGCTTATTGTAAAGAAATTGTAGGGCTACCTTCTGGCGTTAATGTATGGCTGGATCTGGAAGGAGTTTCTAAAGACTCTGCTGCTGTAGATGTAATTGCTTACGTAAAAGAATGGGCGGCTCAGGTCTCAGTAGCCGGGTATCTACCAGGACTATACGTTGGCTGGGCTAACGGCTTGACGCCGCCGCAAATTTATGACCTACCGGTGAAGTTTTATTGGCGTGCTTATAATTTTGACGACGATATTCCCGTCAGGGGATTTTCTATGTTTCAGCACACCCAGCAAGCATTGAATGGAATAACCTTTGATCCCAACACAGTACAAACTGATAAATTAGGAGGCAACGCTTTGTTTTTATCTCTTTCATAGCGACACAATGGTTTGCATTTTAAAAGCCCCTCCATTATTGAAGGGGCTTTCTTATAGTAATTCATTATTATTGTATCCTTTCTGCTAATATTTAATTATTATAATTAGGGAGTAGTGGGGCCACGAATCCTGCTTTCGGTAATTTTTATGATGTTGATCTTTTTTTGATAATTAAAAAATGCGGCTGTTTCAAGAGATTCCCGCTGTTTGAAAGACTAAGATAGTAAAAATATTTAAAAGATTTTTTTTGTAAGATAAAAAGATTTTACTACTTTAGTGGCATGAAAGGCGAAAAAGACAAAAAGGCGAGTTACGCGTTTAGAATAGATCCATCTCTTATGCTATCGGTAAAAAGAAAAATAGATAAGGAAAATTTGAAAGCAAAAACCCCCAAGGAGAGGACAAATTTGAGCCGCAAAATGGTTGATTTGCTGACGGAGTATGTAAATTCTTAACCCGTTTTTCCCGTTCTCTATCCTAATGCTAAAAATCCTAAAGCCATGTCTTTTATATATTACCTATTAATTGCTGGTGGTTGCATTGCGGTGGCCCTTATATACTTAGTCGTTAAAGGCAAACGAGAAGAAAAGAAGTGGAAAGGCCGCCATCGCCGATACTGGGATAATATGTATGTATTCTATAAAGAATTTCCGGAAACAGAAATAGATTATCCTGAATTGCAGGAAACACAAGAAAATTAAAACCCATATAAATCATGAAAAAAGCATTCTTTTACGTAGGTATTATATCCTTATTGGTTAGCGCTCTGATTTCGAGTTGTTCAAGTTCTCATAATTCATGCGATTGGGTACGTAGCCATTATGGTGGCATGAAATAATTGTTTCTGACAGACAAGCAAGCAATAGGCCCCGGATAACCATTCTTGGCAAAACGGGGCTTTTAAAATTACTTTCGTGGGTCGTTCAGCATAGGGTAAGGGAGTCGGAGCAACACAGGAATAACCGGCTCCCATTTTTGAAAAGTTAGTTCTTTAAATATATTGCGGGCAATTAAAGGCTGCGCTCTACTTAAAGCATCACCGAAAAACGAAGGGAAAGTTATAAGACCCATTCAGAGGCTCTATAGGTGCAATGCAGTCGTGCCTCGGGCGCGGGAATGCGAGTAGTCCTTGGAAGAGCGCCCCGCAAAACTTATTGCTGAAATTATCGTCCAACGGGAATGTAGGGGCGCGGCCGTCCACGGGTGCAAAACTTACAGCGGTTTGACTTTTTCCAGTGAGTGAATGCCGTGAGTAAGGCATGAGGGATGACTCCTAGTCCGTCCCAATACCTTGAAAACACGAAAAAAGAAGCCTGACAGCCGGAAAGACGGCATTTGCCTACGTGGCGGAATTGGTAGACGCGTCGTATATGCTCTATACGAAGGCCCATATTTGAAAAAACGTTGAGTAGGATATGGGTGCCGGTTCGAATCCGGCCGGGAGGCACGATATTGGTCTAATGGGCAAGACTTCGGTCTTCTTCCTCCTACCAATCGTTGACTAAAGCGTTAGATAGGTTCAACGGCAAAACGTCTAAGCTTCAGCGGGCCGCTCCATAGATTTGCCCATAAGGACGTAAACTAATGGTGGCAGCCGGGAACAGACCGGCACTTTTTAAAACTTATTTCTCCGCTGCAATGCTAAGGAAGAGAAGTGCCAGATTGCAGTATAGGAGCGAACTTCCTGAAGGATGACCAGCAAAACCAATTGTCCGGCACATCTGCAAATCGGGACAGCCCGGAAAGACGGGTATGGGGAAGTAGTTTAATTGGCAGAACGCGCGACGGCGTGTAGGGGGTCGATCCCTCTCTTCTCCACACCAGGTGATTTTCTATGCGGGCCAACTTTTTAATTATGAAATACAAAAGTATATTAGTTCAGCGAAAGTTTTCTATTTATTCCAATTTTCTGGATACCACGCTCCAAATAGAAGCCGATATATCCATGCATGAAAATCTATCTAATCCGGTAGAAAACGGAATGCTGGAAGCCAATAAACAATTAGAAGCCGTCGCAGCTAAATTAAAAATAGAAGCGGATTCTATGAGAGGGCAAGTAACTAATGAGGTAGTATCTGGCTCTATTCGAGAAACGCCACCAATTGGCCCGGCAGCACCACAATCGTATAACAAAGAATGGGAACGCGCTGAAATAGACTTCGATAACGCCCAGACGGTTGAACAATTAATCGAAGCTAAAGCAAAATACGATATCCTTCCTGGTAAACTGATGATTCATTATAAAAATAGATTAGACGAATTGTGTATTAACAAGTAATAACCGTTATCAAAAATATCAATTTATGGGAGATATCGCAGACATGATGATCAACGGAGATATGGACTTTTATACTGGTGAGTATATTGGTCGGGGCAAAGGCATACCTCGCACGCTGGATGGTTCTTTGCCTTGGGAGAAAGGAAAGAAAGGTACTACACATGGAGTAGTCGTCTTTTTAAGCAGGAAAGGGGTTAAGTCCCAAGTCGGCCAAGAAAGCGTTTTACGAACCTATGCAATGCACAAAAAATGGAATATCCCGAAAAAAAAGATGGTTCGTAAAATATCAGCAAAGATTCAGGAGAACTTTCCCGATTTTGCTAGTTGGGCTGATAGATATCTTCACACTGAGAAGAACAAACGCTAATTGCGAAACAAAAATAAATAATACATAAACGTTATGAATACAGAATATCAATTAACCCCAGAAGAGTTTTCGGAAATAAAGGAAATCGCATCCAGACGTGAGCCAGTAATGAAAATAGGCAACACATGGACTGGCGATGGCCCACAAGAAGCGGCAAATGAATTTTGGAAACGGATGGGTCATAAATATGGCTTCGTTTGGGATTCGGCGAAGCCGGAGCCCGGCAAATCTGCGGATTACTTTACCGCTACGCCTACCCAAAATGATCACAACTGATTTGTCTAAATAAAAACTGTATGGACGGAAATTTGGCAATGGCGAATATATTGGAAATGAACCCAGACGACGATAGCACAAGATGGGACACTTGGAAATGCCGCTGTAGCAATCTCCATTATCTGTTCACGGAGCCCAAATTAAAGGAGGATAAGGAGAAAGGGAACCTTAGCCAGACGGCCAAGACCCATTTATACGAGGTTTACCAAGAATGGAAGTACGGGATTAAGACTGAGGTCGAGACCAAGGAGATGAAAAAGGGGAAAATGGTCGAGGGGAAGATCATCGACATACTTTCGGCCGTTGACAGGAAGGAATATGTGAAAAACACCGTCCGAAAAGAGAACGATTGGATACAAGGAGAGTGTGATATAGAAAGCGATATTATCGAGGACGTAAAAGCGCCGTGGTCAATGATAACCCTTCTCCCTTGGTTGTTTACACCGGTGTCCAAGGAGTACGATTGCCAACAAAACGGGTACATGTGGCTATATAATAAGCCTGCTGCCCGGGTAAGCTGGGTCTTGGTAGACTGCCCGGAAGAATTGTATCTGGAAGAGCAAAAGAAGGCTTATTTCCGGAGCGGCGTCATTTGGGAAGAAGACCCCAAGTATCTAGTAGAACTGGAAAAATTAAAGCGGGAATTGATCGTAGAAGACTATATCCCGCTGGAAGAGCGGATGATCCGAAAAGACGTCCCACGAAACGACGAGATGATTGTCCTTATTCCCCAAAAGGTAACCAAAGCCCGCGAATTCTTATCCGAGATCGAGCGTTTGCACCGGAAAACACCGCAGCGAATAGTAACCGCAGCCGAAATTCCACTCATCAAAATAAAATAACACAAATGTCAAAGGATTTATCCGTGGTAGAACCCCAAAGTGAGGTCGCCATTATTTTTGAGAATATTTCTTCAGGACTTGCGGCCTTCGAAACTCGGAAGGCCGAACTTACTGCTTTAAAAGATAAGGCAGATGGTTTAGAGATAAAAGGCGTAGATGATAAGGACGGCATTAAGCAGGTGTCTACGTTGCGTAAGGAACTGAAGAAAGCGCGCGTTGATATCCAAAACGAAGGTAAGGCCATGCGGGACCCGCTCACTAAGGTTTCCAAGTCCATTTCGGCTAAGGAGAATGAATTAGTCGATATCATCGAGCCAACAGAAAAGGCCCTAAAATCAAAGGAAGACTGGGTAGATTCCGAAATAGAACGTATCAAGCGAGAAGAACAGGAGAAAGAGGAGAAACGAATTCAGACTCGCATTGATCGGCTGGCTGAGTACGGCTATGCCATTGACATCAATTTCCTTAAAGGTATTGATGATGATCAATTCGAAAAGGTCGTTGATAATGCCAGACAGGAACATGAAAAGGAGGTGGTAGCCAAGACAGAAGCCGACCGTTTGCAGAAAGAGAAGGATGAACAGGCTGAAAGGGACCGTATCGAACTAAAGACCCTGCGCGAAAAGCAGGAAGAGGCTGACCGGATTATCCGGGAAAAAGAACAAGAGTTGGAGCGCAAACGTCAAGAAATTGAAAAACAGCAGCGGGAAGCCGAACAGCGAGCCAAACTTTTTAAAGATCAAGCGGAATTGACTTTATGGCGCAAAAGAACAGCCGAATTGAAAGAAGTTGGCGGCAATGGGCAATTCTTGTTTAAAAAATGGAAGTGGCAGGATCAAGACAATCCCGAGAACTTAGTTATAACGTTCGAAGAGGGGGTATCTATATCAGATGAGGCATTCGCCAAACTCCGAGATAAGCATAATGCCGAAGCGGAGCAGGTGTTGGAAGAACGTCGGATTGCTGAAGAAAAAAGGGCTAACGAGGAAGAAGACCGACGTCAGGCCGAAGTTGAACGCATCCGCAAGGAAGCTGCTGAAAAAGCATTAGCCGAAGAAAAAGCCAGTAAAGAAGAGGAAGAAAGACAAGAACAAGAACGCCTAGCCAAGGCTTCAGACAAGGATAAATTCCAGTCTATAGTCACTCAAATAGAAGGTCTGATTTATCCAGACATGAAAAGTGCCAAGTATAAAAAACTGCTGGTCGAGGTGAAAGAACTACAGGCTAAAGTCGTCGCCCATATCAAAGCAAAAGTATAGTCTACACATGATAGAACAAATAAAGGCCCGGTATAAATACTTACCGGGCCTTATTCTGTTTATTAAACCGTCCAATTTATTCACATATAGCTATGCAAAAGGCTAATATTGTTTGGCGAAGCGAGTTTTCTTGTGTCTTGTCCAAACATTCGGAAGATATATTCCAATTAAATCTATCTCCGTTTTTAATCGGGTGAAGTAAATGAAATTCAGGAAAGTGAGGGGATTCTATATCGTCCCAATCGAAATTCTTTCCCTTGTGGGTAGATATTCCAATGACCCAGCACATGCCCCCTGTAGTACCATTTGCGAGCATCTTTAATGCCGATTGGTATATCTTTTTTCGTTGTTTGGTGGTGGTCATGATATAATTTTTGAATTAGTGACCAAATAAGCAGCCTTTAGCGCATCTCCTTCACAGTATTGAAGTAATACTTCAGCTTCAGATATTCCAGATTTGGCGTCAATGCGAAGACGCTGAGCAATGAGTCTTTCCCATGATCCATCAAATCCTCTTATTATAGCCTCTCTTGCTACGCCAGGGTAGGTTGCAGTCATAATTGATTGCTGATAAGGGGTTCTGTTATGAGTGATTGTCTTTTCCATTAAAGTATAGGTTTAACGAAGATTACTAAATAATAAGGAACAGCAGGAGAGGGCGCGATTCCTCTATGGATAACCTCGTAGGCTCCTGATGGAAGCGTTACTATATCGCCAGGGATTAAGACATACGGTAGCTTGATAATATCACCTATATTTTCGCAACTTTTGGCGGTGGTTAGTTGCATCTCAAAAAACTTTGTTTCCATTGTCGTTATAATTTATAAGAGTTACCACAGTAATTGTATGTAGATCCGGGAATGATTTTGTATTTTCCTCTACTCTTTTTCACCAAGCCCATATCTTCTAGTCGGATAATGGTATTCGGGAATAGGACAGAATTTTTGTCGCCCATCTTAATCGATGTCAATACCTGAAATTCAAGTAGGGTTAATTGTTGCATTTTCTTTGTTTTTTAAAGTAATAACGTTGACGAATAGCACCGTACAAAAGAATCCAACCAACGGCACTTAAAATGGCTATATAAGGATGTGACATAGGCTATTTGTTTTTGTTGACTAGTTTTAGGATAATCTTAGCTAATTTTACCGAAATTTCGGCTACTTTATCCAAATTTGTTATTTGCCCTGCCGGCATTTCACGGGCCATAAATCCGCTCGCGAGTACTAGAGAAGCGTATTCAAGTTTAGATAATCCATAAAATATTTCTCTATCCTCTAAGGAGCTGCCCGTTTGATTGACAAACGGGAAAGCGGTCTGATTTAAGTTATCCATTATTTATGTTTTAGGTTTTATGCGAAATACAGCTACGGTGTATGGAGATGTGTGGATTTGGGCTGACCAAGACAAAAATAATATAACATCTCTTTTTACATTATCTTGCGTAATCGCTATAGGCATTTTTTTAAAATACCACGGCGAGTAATCTATTTGCATGAGATTATTTATTTAAGGATTTTTTGATGGCTGCTTTAGCTTTGTAATAGGATTGCCCGCACTTATCCCAAAGAGCCTGATTTTCGACATAGTCAGTTAATTCCTGCAAGGCTTCGAGTAATTCGGGAGCCGAAGCGACTAGATAAGCATCGGCCAATTTCTGTTCTCTCATAATTTTGTCCATCTTCCGACCCTAATACTTCGATGTTGTAGCCTGCTTTTTTGTTTGTTTTCGGAGCCTCTACAAAAAAATCAGATTCCGGGTCGCTTGCATGAAGAAAACGAACTTTCCATGGCCCGGGAGTAAAATCTATTTTCTGACATAAAATACTTATTGGTTTAGATATTTGTTGATAGATTCATGGCAGCGGATCAAAAGAGGGTCGTTAACATCGATAACGGGCTGGCATTTGCCATGATGGATAAACTTCTCCACCATATTAACTAACCCGGATAAATTGCTCCAAAGCTCTTTATCTTGTTCTTTTTGCCATTTAGCCCCTTCAATAAAAGATTGCCTTTTGTTTCGATCATTATAATCCATAACATGTGGATTGGTAGGCCATCTTTTGTTAGCTTCTATTTCTGCTGGGGATAGTTGTTTGGTGCTCATTAGTAATTATTTTGTTTTACGTATTTAATAATCTTGGTTAAGTCGCCGAAAAGTGGCCTATCGCCTAGAATCCGATTGCCAATTTTTTCTACTTCTTCCAAAATACCCTCTATATCGTCATCCGAAAGATCTGGCCCAATCGCATCGCCACCTGTCGCCAAAACAACCCCGGCCATCCACATCTTAGCAATGTCTTTCCGTTTCTTTTTGGATAGTTGTTTATCTGACATGGAAATTATTTTTTAGGTTGATAATTAGATACGTGTACTTTTATCTTTGGTGGTTTAGAATGATCGGATAATCCCATTCCGCGATAATGGCCGCTAAGTACCAAGGAAATATTTTCTGCCAAGAACTTTCCAACGGCATATGCGTCTTTCTTATTTTCCGCATCTAAGTCTATATCGGCTATTTGTTTGCCTTCTTGGATTAGCGTTACACTATAGCTTCTTATATGCATGGTTGACGTTTTTTACCGCCTTAACCCGATGCGGGTTAGGCTATCGGGTGTCCAGCAGGCGAGATATTTTTATTCTATGTTTTCAGTATTACAATCCTGTAACTGTCATAGTACATTGGCCAAGTCATGCTTTTTCTGACTTCCGAACGAACTTTTGCAATAGCATTTTCCTCATCTTCAGCGTTCACCGTTCGTTTGCCACTATAGGTGCCAGCTTGGTATTTAACTGTATACGTTGGCATAAAAATTTAGTCTTTAATATGATTTAATTAAGTATCGATGACAAAACAAAGA